>Ga0310914_10003920_pt1 | contig 10346 bp, 9 predicted proteins | sample GREbulkMGAN108_FD_203450 | JGI IMG/M metagenome (GOLD analysis project Ga0310914, IMG submission 203450) | Lab enrichment of tropical soil microbial communities from Luquillo Experimental Forest, Puerto Rico - GRE.bulkMG.AN108 | ecosystem: Environmental > Terrestrial > Soil > Tropical forest >...
GAGCCCGGAGCAATAGGTTTGTCGCGGATGCCCATGGCTCGTAATCGGCGCGTGACAGCAGTACCGTAAATCGCGTCCTCGTCGCGGATCAGGTAGTGCGGGGCTTCATTCCAGGGAAACGTTTCAGTTATTTGACGTGCGATCCACTCTGCCGTCGGGTGACTTGTGACGTTGATCCAGACCAGCTCCCGCCGAGCCAATCGTACGATCACCAGAACGTACAACTGGACAAAGCTGATTCGGGGCCTTTCCCACTACAGGAAATCTCCACAACCGCCGGACTGCGTGGTGGTGGATGCACTCCAGATCGAACCGGTCTCCAAACTCAAATTCCCTGCTAACAGGGAAATTAACAGGGAATTTTGTCGATTCCGGCCTTCCTGCAGGATTTTTGCGCCCAATCGGCCAGCGAATTCAATGGCTTCCAGTTAAATTCCCTACGCAACCGAACAGGGAATTTTTGGAGGCCTAGCAGGGAATTCTTTGGAGCGAACAGGGAATTTAATCGAAAGGATCAGGGAAGTTGCGGACCTTGAACAGCGATGCAGCCAACGCATCGCCCTCCTTCTGCATCACCCCCGTATCGTTCAAGGCGCTTGCACCTAAAACGACCTGATAATTCGAGCAGATTAAGCTAGGATCCCCAGCTCCATTACCCGGATGAGGTTTTCGGTACGCACAGGCATGTTGGCCGAAGGCATTGCGTCTGGACGGGCTCGGTCCGCGATCCGAATGCGTTGCATATGGCCGTGCCCGAGCGAGTTCGCCAACGGGCTCATGATTTCGATTTGTTGCTTCACGATTGTGCAGTCTGGGCGAAAGTCGGACACTGATCACCAAAGGCGCCTGCTCGTCGGGGCACGGCGATCGAGCCGCGGCTCCAGAGGATCACCGGCGTCCACACCAGGGAGGATCACATGAACCTATGCTCATCGACCCGGCGCAGCCTGCTGCTCGCCGGAACCATCGGCAGCTTCGTCGTTGCCTGGCCGCTCGCAGCACAGCAACCGCCCGCGCCCTCTGCCGAGGCTCCGCCGCCATGGGCCCAGGGCCGGCCAGCCCAGCAGAGCGGCGCGGCGAAACTCGCTCCGGTCGCGCCGCCGCCGATTCCGACTGCGGCTGACCAGCTTCCCACCGCCAAGCTGACCCTGCCCAGAGGCTTCAATATCGAGCTCTATGCCAGCGGCGTGGACAATGCGCGTTCCCTGCGGGTGGGCGACAAGGGCACGGTGTTCGTCGGCAGCCGCCTCAAGGAGAAGGTGCACGCCATCGTCGAGAAGGGCGGCAAGCGCGAGGTCAAGGTCATCGCATCCGGTCTGTATCACCCGAACGGACTAGCCTTCCACAACGGCACGCTCTACATCGCCGAACTTTCCAAGATTTCGAAGATCGAGAACATCGAGGACAACCTCGACAACCCGCCGAAGCCGGTGGTGATCTATGACGATCTGCCCAAGGACGAGCCGCACGGCTGGAAGTTTCTCGCCATCGGGCCCGACGGCAAGCTCTATTTTCAGGTCGGAGCACCCTGCAACATCTGCACGCCGCCCGACACCCACGCTCAGCTTCGCCGCATCAATCTCGACGGCAGCGGGATGGAAGTCATCGCGCGGGGCATACGCCAGACAGTGGGCTTCGACTGGCATCCGGTAACCAAAGAGCTGTGGTTCACCGAGAACCAACGCGACTGGCTTTCTGAAGATGCTCCCCAAGACAAGCTCAACCGGATGACCAAAATCGGCCAGCACTTCGGTTTCCCGTTCTGCCATCAGGGCAACCTTGCGGATCAAGAGTTCGGTTGGGGCCGCTCCTGCGACGAGTTCGTAAAGCCCGCCCTCTTGTTGGGCCCGCATAGCGCGCCTCTTGGCATGCGTTTCTACACCGGCAAGATGTTCCCGGCGGCATACCGCGACGCAATCATCGTCGTGCGGCACGGCTCATGGAATCGGTCGAAGAAGATCGGCGGCGATGTCGTGGTCGTCAGGCTGAACAAGGACGGCACTGTGAAGCCGAACAAGGACGGCAGTTTGTTCGAGCCGCTCATCACCGGGTTCCTGGTGAACAACAACTACATCGGCCGGCCGGCCGACGTAGAGGTCATGAAGGACGGCTCGTTGCTCGTCTCCGATGACTTCAACGGCGCCGTCTATCGGGTGACGTACGGAACGCCGCGGGTCTCAACCCGCTGACATCGCATGAGGTCGGGCGCGCCGCGCTCGACCTCATTTTCTCTGATGCAGTCATTACTGAGCGTGCGGGCGTGCGCATGGTTGTTTTCGCATTGGTACTGTTGAGCGGCATGGTCACTCCCGCTTTCGCTGCCAGCTTCGAGGAACGGATCTGACCCGTCGCTTGCGCATCGGGGACCAGATGCCAACCGGTGTCGAAGTGATGGCGGTCACGGGAGCACATCTTATATATAGCTAGGGAGACCGCCTGCCTGGCTGGGGAGGATTCGAACTCAGGAATCGCGCGAGCTATGTATTTGAGATAACTCCCGTTGGCTCGGCTAAAACTCGCCACCAGAGACTATTCGCGTTTGAGCTGCGGCTTTTGGGGATATGCAGGTCGGGCCTGCTGCCAGGATCTCAGCAGACGTTATCGCGCGGACGTTCGTTTTGGGCGAGACGAGCCGGCACGTTCGATCTACCTCTCGCCTTGTTTCTTTAGCTTCTTCACCCGATGTTTCTGGTAGTCGGCGACCGCCCGTGCAAGCGGCATCGAGCGAGGCACCCAAACATAAGTCAGAGACACAACGAGTGCTCTTCCTGTTTCTTCGGAGCGAGACATATGGCACATGATGCCGCCTTCGTCGCCGGCGTATGACAAGTCCCAGACGACCTGGTTCCGATCCGCGTTGGCAACATTTTCGGCTTGAAGATGCTCAATCAACGATGGCGCCAATTCGACTTCGAATGGCGCAGCTGCCTTGAGTGCGGCCAGCAGCCGAGGTGTCTTCTCCGGATGATCGAGCATCAGCACCATCCATCTTCGGCAAAGCTTAGGGATTCGACGAATCACCCAATGATATGGAGTATGGCTCAATAGAGCCATTCCTAAAGTGTGAGCAGCGCCGCAGCTCAAACGCGAATAGTCTCTGGTGGCGAGTTTTGGCCACGCCAACGGGAGTTATACATGGCTCGCGCACGGATTCCTGAGTTCGAGTCCTCCCACCGGGCACGCAGTGCGGTCTCTGTCGGATGTAAAGTGTGTGCGCGCGTGCAACTGCCCTATAGTTTCTGGAGCAGCGTGTTCGGCTGGGTGATCGCGCTTGTTCTAGGGTCGATCTATAATTGGATGACTAGCGACTGAGGACCCGAGGACGAGGCCGCCAACTGAGGCGGCCTATCTGGGAGGAAAGTCATGGAATGGTTTAGCCGGAAAATATCTATAGCGGGTGTTCAAATTCCCAATTGGGTGATCGTTCTGGGCGCCATCATTGTAATCTGGCTCATCTACACATTCATATAACAAGCCCAAATCCCACAATGAGCAAGGCCGGATACAGAGTTCGACTAGACCTTTACCACACCCGATCAAGGCCTACCGCAGATACGGGCAGGCCGCATAAAGGCTTACGCGATCACAGCAAAGAGCCGAATGGCACTCGCACCCGACGTTCCGACTACCGATGAGGCGGGATTGTCCGGCTTTTACCTGTCGTACTGGCACGGGCTTTGGGCGCCCAGGGGCACGCCAAAGGCCATCATTGAGAGGCTCAATGCGTCCGTTCTTGCTGTCTTGGCTGAGCCGGCAGTTCGCCAACGACTTGCCGATCTCGGACAGGAGATCTTCTCGCGCGAACAGCAAAGGCCAGAGTCGCTCGGCGCCTTGCAGAAGGGGCGAGATCGAAAAATGGTGGCCTATCATTAAGCAGGCTGGAATCAAGCCGGAAGGAACTAGGATTCTCTGGCAGCACGGAGGAGGCCAGTAACGCCAGCCGCAAAAAGTGTCGTCATAAGCCAGCCAAAGAAAGTATTGAAGACGAGGAGCGCCCCAGCGCCCCACAGGGGGATGGCTCTCCATAGGTCTGATAGAACATCGTACCAATGCGACACACTGGCTTGAGCCGAGCTAGCCTGATCGCTCAAAGGCTCTACCACCCAGTTCTTCTTTTGGTTAAAGTCCACGATTGGAATTAAAGTATCGATAGCGTAGATGAACGGATTGAATGTCACGCGTGGTACGGAAGGCGCCTGGACAGCTGAGCTGCTGCTGGATACTGGGATGTATTGATTGTCTTTTGCCGCGACGATTCGTTTGTTGTAGTAGGCGACATCGAAAAATACGGCGCTGAAGAGCGCCCAGACCAACACGATCAATACTGGCCGGAAGGGCGAAAAGCCATACTGCAAAAACCAATCGAGACTCCACCTGCCCAGCTGCCGAAGCGCACCGAAGTCGCTGTACCGTGTCCGGTTTCGTTCAAGCTGAACAAGAACTTCGTTTGCGGCATTCTCGTAGCCAGCTCTCCGGAGTACTTTGGCAAACTGAATGTAAGGCTGCGGTTTGAAACGTCTTCGGGCTTCCTCAATGTCGGCATAACTATGATCGCGGCCTGAGAAAGAGTGCAGCCCACGCCAAAACAAGAGGCAGGCAAACGCCAGATTACCTCGAAAATCTCGATTTCGAATCGCATATTGACCATCAAGAACAGCCAATCTCCAGCCAATGTCACCGGTCAAATCCGAGATAGTGCCGTATTCGCAACCGGTCACATCGAAACGATCGAGCTGACGCCAGCTCGTTTCGTGATCTTCGATCGTGCTGGCTTTCGAACCAACAGTGTAAAGCCAGAAGCGAGTGTTGACCGAATCAGGATTTGATATCTTCTCAAGATTCTTCCAAACGAACGTGCCCCCGATGTTGGCATCGGGGGCATAAATTCCGCAGGATGGACCACCAAGTTCATCCATTGCTAAGTTGCTACCTTCGGACCAGTTACGACAGAGACCCCCTGTGTCAAATTTCGCCCCCTCAACATATAACCCTTGCTTCAAATCTGCTTGTACCAACCGCAGGAGTCCATTCGTTTTCATGCCATCCATAAACGTCGTCCCAGCTACGACTATGCCGTCTGCACTGATTGGCTCCTCGCCGGGAAAATCAAAATTCCCTTCTAAATACAAGTCGCCGCCTACACTTGCACTAATTAGGCTCACGGCACCGTGAGAAAAGAACTCGTAACGGACATCAGACTCTTCATCAGCTGAGAGAATAACATCTCCGCCCACACTCAAGCCATTCGCCAAGATTGCGTCCAGTTCTTGTTGGCGGTCCGGCTTTGTTGACGAACTTGACTTCCGAAATGCCGCTGCTGTGAATTGGCCGCCCGAGCAATCGAAATCTCCTTCCACTTTTGCGCCTTCGAATCTCACGGTGCCTTCAGAGATAAATGGAGCTGGAATAAACCGCCTTCCGTCGGAATAGGTCGACCAGCGTTTCATGCAGCACAAATAAACACTGCCGGAAATATTTGCACCTGCCGCAGCCAAGCTATAGCCGTTCAAATTGCGTAGGGTTGCGCCGGAACAATCCAAGTTACGTGTAATCTTACAACCGTTGAGGCGAACCTCTCCCAAGGCCGCAAAACCATCACTCAATAGTGCATTACCTTCAACGATAAGACCATCGGCAAACAACGGCACAGATTCACGAATTTTATCGGGTTCTCCGGATAGTTGACATCCTCGAAGGTCAAGGTTGCCACGAATGTTGGCTCCGCACAGTCGTAGCTGGACAATCTTCGGCCCTTGCTTTGACTCCTCATCTTTCAGGGCGCAAATACGAATTGAGCCTTCTGCCGAGAGTCGGTCAGCGAGAATTGTCGTTGCACTTCCCGAGATAAAGTCGATTCCGATGACTTTTGCATCATTGAGATTGATTTCGGCATCGAAGGTGCAATTAACGAATCGTGTTATCACTCCAAGTGTCGCTCCGCTTAAATTAAACGCACCAGTAATTGCCGCATTTTGCAATTCGACTCTAGATATTGGCAATCCACTCGCAGGCATTGCTTCGAGCAAAAACCAACGAAGAAAAGCGCTGTTGACACTTCGATCTGACGATAAATCTGCGGTTACAACGATGCTGCGTGACTGACTAGTTGAGGCAGTCCGAAGTTGTCGATACAATTCGGCTTCCACCGACCCCAATGGATCGAATAGTGTTGTGGCTGCGAGGCCCTCTTTCATATCCGCCCACCTTGCGCAGTTTCAAATTCGTAGCTGCCTAGCGAAGACCGATTAAGTTTCGTCGCATTGTATGGTAGGAGAGGAGCATTGTGCGGCTCCGCCTCGCCGTGATAGTTGTTGACCTAAGGCCACGACGCGCGATTGAGGTAGCGTCTGCCATCGCTTCGGCTCAGCTCTCGGGCAGCCATCGGCAACTCTGATAATACACTGCCATGATTGCAGCGCATTCATAGCGATTAGGCGCACCCAATAACCCTGCCGATCACCGCGCCTGCCCGATCGGGTACGTTATCGCCGGTCCAGGCGACATACCGATCGGGACGCACAAGGACGAGTCTCGACTCATACGCCCTGCGCCCATTCCGATAGGTGTCGCGTACAACTTTCAGAGGCACGCTCAGCGATTTTGCCGCTTGTTCAAACGCGAGGATGGCTCGATCGTCGACGTCGAAGGCGAGCAAGCCGAATCCAATGTCAAGCTCTTCGAACACGTTCCGCCCGGAGGACAGCAGCTGTGGCGGGAGGTGATGACCGGCTCTAGCCTTGAACGTATGTGTGCCGTGAGCGCTGCATTTGCCATGCGATGGGCCGAAGATTATCGAAGAGCCCTCATAATGAGGCTCATAGGTTAACACATGTGGAGCAGCAGCCGCCGCGTGTTCCTTCCAGGCATGCTCGAATTCCGCCCGATCCCGTTCTGGGCGGTAGCGGTCGAAGAATTTCCGATCTGCATGAATTCGGGCTGCAATGAAATCTTGCGCGGTCTCCTGGAAAACCGGACGTCGTTCTTCGCTGTACGACAGCAATAGCGCGTCGCTTCCCCAACCTTGGAGCTTTGCCGCCAGCTTCCAGCCGAGATTGGCCACGTCATCCAATCCGCTGTTGAGACCATATGCCCCATAAGGTGGATGGCTATGGGCTGCATCGCCCGCGATGAAGGCACGGCCCACCTGGTATGTGTCGGCAAGGGCAATGCGCAAATCCCAAAAGCCCACATAGTCGAACTCGCACGCGAACGTGAATCCTGCGGCTTTCTGCAGCAGGCCGTGAAAATCGTAGTTTTCCTTCGTTGTATCGGCCGGGACCGGAGCGTGAAAGAAGAACTCCCCGTCTGCGTCAACCCGGCCGAAGAACTGCCAGTAGCCCTTCAAACCCGGGTGCATCACGCGATAGGTGGATCGTGCTGGAAACCGCTTGAGCCCTTCGTGGAACTCGTGCGAGCGGAATACGGCAAGCACCATGAGCTGGTTGAAATCCGCGCCGCCGCGCTCGATACCGATCTGTCTGCGAACGGTGGAGGGACCTCCGTCGCAGCCCACAACATACTCCGCTTCGAGGATCTCGAGTCCGCTGCCACCCTCCTCATTGATCGCGACGCGGACACTGTCAGCGTCCTGTTCGATGCTTCGCGCCGACCAGCCGATCCGGGGCTCGACGTTGGCAAGTTGCGCCATCCGCGCCCGTAGGACATGTTCAGTTTGGTACTGGGGCAATCGTTCGTTTTTTTGGAAATAGTAGGAATTGACGATTTCTCGCAGCGGCGGTGTGTACCAATATTCGCTCATCAAGTTACCGTAGGCCACGATTCCGTTCATCGGGTATCCGGGTGGCAGAATGCGCGCCGCGCGCAGCTCATCCGCGATGCCCCAGAAATAGAAGTGTTCGACCGTACGCTGGGTCAGATTCTGCCCCTTTGGAATCCGCTGCGGTTCGAGACGGCGTTCCACGAGGATGCACGATATGCCGCGCAGGCCAAGGTCGACTGCCAAGGCCACGCCAACAGGGCCTCCGCCCACGATGATGATTTGGTGCCGTTTCTTCATTGCCTTCGCGCGCAGCGGCAGAAAGCTCTCGCCAATGGGCTCTGGATCACTCCGATTTAATTCCAGCCGCTTTGATGATCGGCCACCACCTTTCGATCGCGGCCCTTTGCAGGGCGGCGAGCTCCTCTGAGGTCTGCTGCTCGCGCGGGAAAATTTTTTGACCCAGCTCCTCGAGCCGAGCGTGCGCCGCAGGGTCGGCCAATGCATCCACCACCGCGGCGTTAAGCTTAGCGACGATCGTGGCGGGTGTGCCCTTGGGAGCAAAAAGTCCCTGCCAGTTTTCCACGTAGAAACCTGGCAGGCCGGCCTCGTCCACGGTCGGGATGTCTGGCGCTGCCGCGAGGCGGCGCTTGGCCGTAACAGCGAAGGCCTTGATGCGACCAGCGCGCACTTGCGGTAGTGTATTGGCCGCCGGATCAATCATCATGTCAACCTGTCCGGCAATGAGGTCTTGCATGGCTGGGCCAGCGCCGCGATAAGGCACCAGCGTAAAGCGCGTGCCAGAGATTTGTTGAAAGAACAAACCCGCGATATGTGATGTCGCTGCCACGCCGCCGGTCGCCTGCGCTGCCTTGCCCGGTTCCGCCTTCAGCCAGGCGATGAATTCCTTCAGGTCATTTGCAGCGACGGCTGTCTTGGCGACGATCACCAGCGGGCCGCTTGCGATTGGGGAGATCGGTTGGAAATCATTTTCAACATCGAACGGAAGCTTAAAGATAGCGCCATTGAATACGTGCGTGGGCGTGCTGCCGTGGCTAATGGTGTAACCATCGGGCGTCGCACGGGCAACCCGGCCGATCCCCAAAGTGCCCGACGCGCCGGGAACGTTTTCAACAATGACCGGTTGACCCAGCGATACCTGCATTCGTTCGGCGATGATCCGCCCGATCGTGTCCAGCGGGCCGCCCGCGGCAAACGGCTCGATGATCGTGATCGGGCGCGATGGATAGGCTTGCGCCCACGCGACGTGGCGCATAGCGACCAACGCGTTAGCTCCCGCTGCCAGGTGCCAAAATCGACGGCGCGCAAGGTTCATTCGTGCTCCCGTGTCGGCATGCGAGATGCGCGTTCACGCGTAAAATATGAGTTGCCAATCAGCCTTTTCTGGCTGAAAAGATGCGCAGTTCTCATTTGCAATCCGGAATTGACGACGAACAGAGTTGCCGGCGGCTCTACGTCATAGTCTTGTGCGAGGGAGGTATCCATGCGATCGCCCGTGAAACTGTTGGTGCTGTCGGTGGGACTGAGTCTTGCTTTGGCAGCCTCCGGTACTGCGCAAACACCCAAACCGCTGCGCGTCACTATTCCAGTCATCGGCATGAACTTCCTGCCCCTGTTCGTGGCGGCGGATAAGGGAATCTTCGCCAAAGAGGGGTTTGATGTCGAGATCATCTCCACATCCGGTGATGGCCCTGATGTCGACGCGCTGATCGCTGGAAGCGTGCAGTTCACAGTCTCGACGCCAAATCGGCTGCTGACCAGCTACGAGCAAGGCAAGCCGCTCCTTGCGATCATGAACATGGCCAACCGTAACGCGATCGATTGCGTGATCAACAAGGATGTTGCCGCGCGCGTCGGCATCACGGAAAACACGCCGCTCGACCAGAAGCTCAGGGCGCTCAAGGGTCTAAAGGTCGCCGGGACGCGGCCGGGGGCGTTCACCTACCTCGTGCTCGTGGACTATGCCAAGCGCGCGGGCCTAGTGCCGCAGCAGGACCTGCAAATTCTCGGCGTTGGCGGTGGGCCCGGCATGATCGCCGCGCTGGAGAATGGCCAGGTCGATGTGGCGTGCAACACGAGTCCGACGACCGATCTCATGGTCAAGCGCGGCAAGGCCATCATGTTCACCCACAACTCGATCGGCAGGGATCCGGCCTATGACGACTTCCTGTTCGAGTTGCTTTACGTGCGCCCGGATTATGCCAAGGCCAATCCCGACACGGTTCGCGCATTCTGCCGCGCCCTGCTTGCCGCCATCGCCGACATTCGTGACACGCCGGCAAGTGATCAGCTTCCGCTGTTGCGCAAGCGGTTCACCGGAGTCGAAGATGACATGCTGGTCCAGACGCTGGAAAACCTCAAGCCAATCTTCCGCCGCGATGGCAGAGTCACACCGGAGTCGCTTGCCAAGGCGACCAAGTTCCTGATCGATTCCGGCGCGATCAAGTCCGGCGCCCCGTGGGACGCGATCGCCAGCTACGACTACCTTCCGAAATGACGGGTTGAGGAGGTTACGATCGTGCCGATCAATCGCCGCAATATCCAGCCGGAAGCCCTGCATCAGCGCCGCGTCGACAACCGGGTGCTTTACTCACACGTGGTGAGTGTC
>Ga0310914_10003934_pt1 | contig 10330 bp, 3 predicted proteins | sample GREbulkMGAN108_FD_203450 | JGI IMG/M metagenome (GOLD analysis project Ga0310914, IMG submission 203450) | Lab enrichment of tropical soil microbial communities from Luquillo Experimental Forest, Puerto Rico - GRE.bulkMG.AN108 | ecosystem: Environmental > Terrestrial > Soil > Tropical forest >...
TTGTACGATTGGCATATTTTAGGAATTTGCCAGCATAGCGAAGTTTCTTGTTACTTTTGCTACCGCTCTTATTCTGATCGCCTCCAGGACACGCCTTAGATTCTCGGCAACTTGACTCCGAACAGCCGAGTTTCCGGATGGCGCGATTCCACCACACAGCCCGGAGGATCAGACGCGGCAGTTGCGCGAGCTGCGGTCTGGTCCGTGATGGGATTGTCCCCAAGCGTCGTAGGAGTATGTTTGCTGAACTGCCCCGCGGAAATATTTTTCAGACCAAGCATTTGCTTCTGTCGCCGGCTTTAGTGCGCGTTCATCTCGGTGCTTGCCTTTCGTGCGATCAGAAGGAAGCCTTTATTGCGGGCATCGTTCTCCAAGTCGCGGAAGCGCGATCGAGCAGCAGTGCCTTTTCCGGACTTGAGTTCGAGTTGGGCCAGACTCAAGCGGGCCTCAAGTGGATATTCGGCGAAACCGTAACCCTGAGCTTTCAGGCGAACAGCTTCGAGCGCCTTCGCGCTGGTATCGATTTTGCCAGCATTCGCTTGCACCGATGCAGCGGCAAGGCTCGCTTCAAATCTCGCCATAACGTCATCACTCTGACCTGAAAGGGCTAGCGCATGTCCACTGCTTATCTGAGCATCCGCATTTTTTCCTTCCGCCAGCAGTGCCAAGGCGAGGAGGGCATAGGCCTCGGCTGCATCCGAGACGGCTTTTTGGCCATCAAGCGCCTCACAGGCCGCGCGGGCCAAAGATTCCGCTTCTTCTGCTTGGCCTTGTTCCAAGGCAACCTTGGCCAACTGCAGACGGCTTTCGGCGATGGTCGCCACGTCTCCAATTTCCTGCCGCAGAGCGATGGATTCAGCCATGCGCTTCCGTGCCTCGGTCAGTTGATCTTGCGCAAGCAGAATTTTGCCAAGCCCTAGGAGAGAGTATCCGCGCCCTCGGAGATCGCCGCTCTGAGCCATGAGTGCCATCGCCTGGTCAAATCTTTCCTCGGCGGCGGCGAGCCTTCCCTGGACAAGTGCAACCTCCCCCAGGTTCAGGAGCGTAGTTTCTTCACCGTACCTGTTGTTGAGCCGCCGGAATATTTGCAGCGCCTGCTCCTTCACCTCGGCAGCGCCGGCCAGGTCGCCGGTACTTTCCAGGACATTTCCAAGGTCGTCCAAGTCACTGGCGACACCCCGCTCATCTTTCGTCTCACGCTGAATCCGCAAAGCCTCCTCATATTGCAGTCTTGCTTCCTTTAAGTTGCCTTGATATGTGAGGAGGACACCAAGGTTGTGGACGCAGGAGGCCAAATCGCCCACTGCGCCAATCTTGCGGAATTGCGCGATCGCCTCTTCGAACGACTTCCTTGCCCCCAGGAAGTCTCCCCGATCTCTTTGCACAATGGCAATACCATGCAGAGCAGCTGCGGCCGCGCGGATGTTCCCACCCCGCAGCCATAGGTTGCGAGCTTCGGAATAACTGGTGAATGCCCGTTCTGGGTCGCCGAGTTGCAACGAAGCCCATCCCTCGACAACTTTCGCCCGAGCTAGAAGCAAACGGCTTCCTTGAGCCTCTGCCTTAGCAGCGGCCGCTTCAGCTGCCTCTCTGCTGGACTTGAAATTGCTTAGGTCCTCTTCCGCTTCTGCTTCCGCAAGATCGATGCGCGGATCTTTGTTCATCGGCTCCGGCAAGGTGCGCATGCGGCCGATCGTTTGCAACGCATCCTTGCCGGTATCTGCATTCACTTGTGCGGTGGTCAGGCGGAGGGCGTGGCCGAGATCGTCAGGGAAGAAGTTCCTGAGCGTACGGAAGATCTCGATGGCTGCTGGATAGTCATGGAGCCTCTCCCGGTAGCGTCCCTCGATCAGCAACCTGTCTTCACGCGAAAGACCGGCAGAAAGATCAAAAGCTAGCTTAGCTTCTGCCTGAGCATGCGCCTTGTAGCCGAGTTCCGACCAAGCTTCGGCCAAGGCGGAGTGAGAGAGTGCGTGATTTGGGTCGGCCGCAACAGCCTTTTCAAGAAGCTGGCGGGCCGTCAAGGCATCGAATCGCTCCAGCTTGGCCAAGCCCTCCGAATACAATCGAGCGGCTTCCAAATTTCTAGGGACTGCAGCTTCAGCCTGACGTGCCTCACCGGCGGGCAGCGTTGCAATTCCAAGCTTCTGCCGCAGCTCCCCGCCGCTGCTGGAAACCAAGTCCGCCAATTCCGTTTCCGTTCCCTGGCGGGAGATCACCGTAAGCGTCTCGCCCGATTTCGTGTCCTGCAGTTGCAGGTCAAGGCGTATCTTCCCTCCCGCGTCTTTGCCGAGAGCCAGATACGAGCCCAGCACCACCATGTCCGCATTCAGATGGTTGCGGATTCTGGTGAGCGTATCTTGCCCGTAACTTTCGGCCGGCGGCAACGACAAGTCGACGTCCATGCGGGCTACGTTTTCGCCCGGGACAATCCGCAGTTGCTGACCTGCAGCCAACTCGGCTCCCAACATTTCGGACAGAGCTGTGGAGATCCACGCCTCCTCGGCTTTGCCCGAGAGATTCTTGAAGCCAAGCACCGCGATCGAAGGACGTGTCTGGAATTTGGTTGGCGATTCGCCGGAGGCCTCGCGAGGCAGGACGCGATCTCGGAGGCGGCCAACGTTGCCTAACCAAAGCAATGCGACAACCAGAAACAGCGCGCCTGCCGTCGCCGCTACAGCTCTGGCTGGACGCCAGGATGATCGAGCAGGCTTGCGGTTCCGGAGTTTCAGCAGGTCCCCACGCAGTGCCCCGGCAGTTTGATATCTACGATCCAGATTTTTCTCGAGACTCCTACTGATTACTCTGTCCAGCTCAGCTGGCACTTCTGGGTTCAACTTGCGGGTCGGAACGGCAGGCAGGTTCAGGACAGCATCGCGGATGACTGTAGCCGTATCTCCTGAAAATGCGCGCTGGCCGGTCACCATCTCGTACAGAACCAGTCCGAACGAAAATAGGTCGGTGCGCCCGTCGAGTTTCTCGCGTCGAATCTGCTCAGGGGAGAGATAAGGAGGTGTGCCAACTGAGGCTCCGGTCCGGGTCAAATGGACATTGCCCGGAGCATTGGTGGGTTCCATCGTACCCAGACCGAGACGATTTATTACCTCCTTAACGTCTCCGCTATCGACGAACTTTGCTACACCGAAGTCGAGAATCTTGACCTGCCCGCGGGTGGTAATAAAGATGTTCGTCGGTTTGATGTCGCGATGGATGATGCCTTTCTCGTGTGCAGCTTCCAGGCCGTCGGCGATCTGAAGGGCAAAGTCGATTACCTCCTTAACCCGCTCCTGGGTTTTCTTGTGTCCCGCGTGCTCTATCCAGTCACGGACGGTCTCTCCCTCCAGCAGTTGCATGACGATGAACGGTTGTGTTTCGTGTTCGCCAAGGTGGTAGACCGAGCAAATGTTGGGGTGGTCGAGGGCTGAGGCGGCGCGGGCTTCTTGCTGTAGACGCTCGAATGCCATTGGATCGCCGCCCAGTTCACTCGGCAGGAACTTCAGCGCTACCTGGCGGCCGAGCTTCAGATCCTCTGCTTTGTACACGACGCCCATGCCGCCGCCACCCAGCATTTGGGTAATTCGATAGTGGGAGATTCTGCGGCCAAGCAGATTGCCTGGAGCAGCCGGTTCTTCAGAAACCGCTTGTGCTGGCCTCTCGCGGGCCGGGTTGTGTTCCTCCACCCGAGCTACGAACCGATATCCTTTACCGGTAATGGTAGCGACGAACCGCGGGCGTTCGGCGTCGTCTTTCAGTACTTGGCGAATCTTGCGGATGGCGGCATTGATGCCGTTTTCAGTGTCAAGAAAGACATCCTTGCCCCAAATGCGTTCGATAATCTGATCACGCGTGACGAGCTGTCCCCGTCGTTCGACCAGAAGAACCAGCAAGTCCATGGGGATGCGCTCCAGCTTCAAGGACTTACCGGCGCGACGCAGTTCATAGGCTCGCAAGTCGAGTTCGAAATCAAGCCCGAATCTGACGGATTCCATAATTCGGACGGGTTCAGAAGCCACAATACACCCTGAAACAAGGGACCACATTTTACACCCGTTCTGGTTGTGCTCGGCTCTGCATATGCCGTTTCACATTGAGTTTCGTCCACTACCGGCGAGCTCGTTCCCAACACCCTCGGTGTGCCTATTTGCTCGTATGCAAATCAAGCCGCGTTTTTTCTGCGAGTTAGCGATTCATTTGCAATTCAGGAAATCTTCAGCCGTTCGCCATGGCCGAAAAACTGCGATAGGCGCAGTATCCGAGCACAGTCGCGCTCAAAGAGCTGCGAAACAAAGATGGAAAACCGCCGTGAAGGAAGGTCTCCAAAAGCCGAAAGGCCCCTGAACGGATGGCAGTTTGCGCACTTGCTACGCCGCTCGTCGCTGGCCAAAACAGATTTGCGTCAAGGAGTGGTTCCTATGGCAATTGCCAAGCTGACTCGAACGGCCAGGATCGCATGGCTGTGCTTCTTTCTGAGTGGACTGGGGTTCGCGGCCGTCTTCCTGAACCTCGAAGTCTTTCGCGACCGGACCGGATCCATCGCGACCTTTGATCAGGCGGGCAAAATCGACACCACCAATGCCTTCTTTCAGCAGCTTGGAACCAATGGTCGCACCTGCGCGACCTGTCACCAGGCGGACGAGGCATTTGGTCTCAGCGCTCGCCATGCTCACAACTTGTTTGTTAGGACCCGCGGACAAGATCCGCTCTTTGCCCCCGTTGACGGAGCTAATTGTCCCAATCTCGCGCAAGATGAGGCATCGGCGCACAGCCTGCTGCTGAAGAACGGTTTGATTCGTGTGGGCATCACCTTGCCTGCCCAAACCGAGTTTTCCATCGTCTCCGTCTATGATCCGTATGGGTGCGGAATCACCACCGATCCAGAGACCGGCAGGCCTCTCGTGTCGGTTTATCGACGGCCTCTACCATCCACTAATCTCCGTTTCTTGAGTACGGTGATGTTTGACGGCCGAGAGACCATTGCTCCCTTGAACGATGAGAAGACGTTTGCTTCGAACCTCGTTCAGGACTTGAAACATCAGGCGACTGACGCGGTTCTCATCCACTCCCAGGCAACACAACTGCCAACGGACGACCAGGTATCTCAGATCGTCAACTTCGAGTTAGGGGTCTTTACCGCCCAGCTCACCGATGACAGGGCGGGCCCCCTGTACGCGAATCACGGCCAGGGCGGCCCGGTCCATCTTGCGTTTCAGGCTTATTACCCAGGCACCAACGACTCGCTGGGCCAGGACCCTCGCGGGCTACAGTTCGATCCTCACGTTTTCCGAGTGTACACAGGCTGGCTGGCAGGCCCGTCGGCAATGCAGTCCGGCGATGACGAGAAGGAACGAGCACGCCAGGATATTGCGGCAGGGGAAGAACTGTTCAATACCGCCGCGTTGAAGATTACCGGGGTTCGCGGACTGAACGACAATCCGTCACTCGGATACCCGAAGGTCATTAATGGCACCTGCACTACATGTCACGACACACCCGAAGTTGGGAACCACTCCTTTCCTCTGCCCCTGGACATTGCGACCAGCCGTATCGCATCGCACGAAAGCGACGAGAATATAGCCGCGGCGTTGCATGAGCTAAGCCAGCCGGATGTGCCGATCTTCCTGATCAGTAACTGTCCTGATCCGCAAAATCCCGGGCACTTGCTCGAGTTCTACACATCTGACGCAGGTAAGGGGCTGATTACGGGAAAGTGCAGCGATGTGAACCGCATCAAGGGGCCGGTGCTCCGCGGGTTGGCCGCTCGTGCTCCGTACTTTCACAACGGAGCGGCCGCTGATTTGAAGGAGTTGGTCAACTTCTACAACGTGCGCTTCCAGATGAACCTGAGCGAAGGACAAAAGCAGCAGCTGGTCGCTTTCCTGAACTCGCTATGACGCGCAGTCGACTTGTATGTTCGCAAAATGAGCCAGATCAGCTGACAGAGTTCGTCAGCTCGACTAGCTTCTAACCTATGGCACGCACAAGCCACTTCAGAGCAAGCGCACGACTGTAAGTATTCAGATGGCGCTCTCGTCAACTTGATGTCTCAGAGACGCGTCCGTTAGTGACGCACGGAGTGCTCACATGGAATGCCAGTCTGGGGTCCGTCTTTCCCACTCATTCTCTTCTACGACCACCGCTATGTCAGCTCTGCTGTTGCTTCTGTTGAGCGGCCTTGTAGCTCTGCATTCGCAGGACAAAGCATGCATCAAGAAGTGCGAGGACAAGACCGAAGGACCTTGTTCCGGATTAAAAGGCAAGGCATTTGCGCAGTGTCAGGGGAACTGCGAGAAGACTTGTAATCAGCCCCCACCGCCCCCTCTGATTGAGCCCGGCTGCGTCGACCGTACGATAACGGGAGTCATCCGGTGCACGATTCTTCAACCCAACGTAAGACAGCTCGAAACTTCGTATGCGGCGTCGGTTCTATTTGCTCCGGGAGACATCGTTAATGTGCAGGCGGATGGATGCGTGCAAACTGGCGGCAGTGGCGATACCTGGAAACGTTATGTGAATCCTAGCGGGGACGAAACCGATACCAAGTACCACGGTCTCATGCGAATCCCGACTGCGTATCCCGCGGGCAGCGGACTCATCCGAATCCAAAACTTCGTCGGCAGGCTTCAGACTGTAAGAGGAGATCCTAACGTCCCAGTGTCGGAGCTATTTTTGACTCTAGGCTACGAAGATAGCGACTATAGCGATAACGGTTATGACAAGCACGACGATGGGACAGATGATCAGTGCAAGATTGGCGGCATTAATGATGGCGGACCCGCCCACCTAACAATAACCATTTTCCGCAGCGTGCCGCCCGTTTCTCCAGGAAGCCGGTTTGATTTTGATGTGCTGCCGAATTTTGTGGTGCACAACGATCCGCGACACCTTAACAAGGACCCGGACAATATTGGCTTCGATCATAATGGCCTACTGCTAAATCCTTTCTGGAGCTGGCAGTTGCGGCCGGGAAATCAAGGTCAGGCTCCCAGCTCTTCGCAGTGCCACGACTTCAGCGATCGTCATACGGTGCTTGGCGTCCCCACGTACCTCCAGCCCTATTTCGCCGACTGCACCGATCAGACGGATGAGAATAATGTCGATCGGCCCTATGGGTTTAATGCAAATGTGTGTGGATGGGGAAAGGGAGGACCCTTTGCCACAGGCAGTTTCGTAGGACATGTGAATTGGTTCCCTGTAACTATGACTGGTCAGGCCAGATGGGGCAATCACGAGTCATTTCCGAACGGCGATGACGACTACACTTTCAATTTCTACCCTGACTCGCCACACAACCAACTGCTTCTGGCCGGGCGCGACGCACTGCACGTGGAGTTCGACTCCGACGAAACCATCGACAATTTCACCTCTGATCCCTGGAGAGAATTTCATAAGGCAGTGGATGATAGTGAGGCTGCATCAGCCGAGGTCACCAATTGCACGGAAAACAATAACTGCAGTGACGCTCAAATTGCCCAGCTTAACGCCACCATTCTCGTGCCCAGCAAATTCTTCGATGGAACGACGATACTGACCGGCATGTTCAGTCTGGACGGCGAGCACGATTTGAAAGCTGAACTACATCCTCTCTACGCAATGGCGACTCTGCGTGATTCCCACCATTACCAGGACGACCCGGGAGACGAGGTCTGGCTCATGTTCGCGCGCAATCGCGGCGATGAAGGCTTTTGTTCAGACCAGCTGTGGGACGCCGGATTTGAAGACTACATCGTTCGCCTGCCTTGGAGAGAAACAATGACTTCCGTAGACGTGGATCAGACTAAGTCCCACTTCTCAGGGACCGAGGGAACGTCCGGCCCAGACTACATGATTGTTCCGCCCTTCTCGGAAGCGACCGAGGGCGTCTATGTTATCTTCCATCTCGGCCCCGCCGCATCGAGTCCCTTCATGGATGGAGCAGTTCACTTGGTTTGGAAAGGGATCCCAACGAGGGTGTTCGACGATCCGACCGTCGTAACCACCGGAAAAGCAGTCGCAACAGCACCTGTTACAACTCAGGTTCAGGCCACTGCAGCGCAAAAGACAGATGAGGTCGACAAAGTCGAACACACTCTGCAAACCACTACGCGCCAGCTTACAAAAGAACAGCTTCAGACGGTCCTGAAGGCACGCCCACCGCAACCCACTCGGCTCGGTGTGCACGAGCTTCCACCCGGCAAAGTCCAGATAGTTAACGCGCTGCCACCGACTATCCGGACTGCGCAATTGCACGCAACCAAGGCAGGTCCCGCAACCGCGAAGAACAATCGTGATGCCGCGTTAGTAAAAGCCCTCTGCACGGCAACCAACAACGCACCACCGGGATTGCCTGCGGACTTCTGTACCCCCAGCGTGCCCGCCAAGGAAGTCTCAGCAACACGCGTAATGCCGACTCAAGAGCAATACAGCACAAGCACCATCGTTGGGTCGGCCAACGTCGCGCCGGCACAAAAGGAGACTGTCGACCGCAGCCCAAAACCCGCGGACCAGAAGCAAGGATTCTTCGGTCGGCTCGGTAGTTTCGTCGGCAGGATCTTTCATTGACCAGAGCCCCCGTCTTGAATGTGTTTCGAAACTGTCGTCTTGCCCAGCGCGCCCTCAGCGCCTGTGAGATACATCGAATGGGTTGATATAAGGCTTTACCTGGGTGAGAACATGACATCAGTTTTTCCTCGCGCCACTAAAGGAACGAAAAATGTCGCCCATCGTTCTGTCGTACGTCGATCTTGCTAAGGCCCCGTACAACGTCGTGGCCAACGATCCGAGCGCACTGGACACAAACACAAGCGCGATCCGGCAGGCGCTTGCCGATCATCCAAACTCGACAATGTTCGCGTTGCCAATGGGCGACATCCACATCCATCGCAACCTCGCGTTCGGCGGCGTGTACCGAACCGCCGCGATCCAGATCAACGGCGTGCAGCATAATCATCATGACCTAGTGATCAGCGGATGGGGAGCCGACGTCACCAGGCTGCTGATCGATGGGGATCAGGGCAACACGACATCGCAGGGGATCCAGATCGCGGACGGCGCGCAGCGGATCACCCTCACCGGGTTCACGATCTCCTGTGCACGCACGATCTCGAACGTCAGCGCGGGGCTGACGACTCACAGCATCGAGCTGAACGCGGTCAACGAGGACGTGGTCGATACCCTGATCCACAACGTCAACGTTGGCCCCGGTTGCGGCGACGGGATACGCAACGCCGGTGGCACGAGCACGTTCCTGCGGAACACACGCGTGCTCAACGTGACGATGCGGATGTTCGGCTGTCCGGCCGCGCCTAAAGGCTCCAGGTCCGGCATCTCGTTCCAAAAGGGCATCATCGACTACGAGTTCGGACACTTCTACGTGCGCGGCCAGAAGAACAGTCCGTTTGACTGCGAACCTTCGGCCGCCAGCGTCATGTCAGGCTTCAACATCCACGACGGGACGTTCGACAACGCCGACGGATCGACGATGGTGGCGGTCAGCTTCGACGGCTTCCATTTCACAGATCCTTCTACAAAAGTGGTCACGGCGTATCCGCTGACAAACAGCAGGTTCGTTAACGTCGTGGTGCTGAATGGCCAGGCGCAGATCATCGCCACGAAGAACTGCCTGTGGCGCGACGTCATCATCTATGCCAACGGTACCGGCGGCATGGCGATCGACACGGTCAACAATCAGGGGCCGCTACTGTTCATGGAAGGATTTAACGAGGATCTGATCCTGGACAACGTTTCGATCACCCGTGACACAGGGTGCCCGGTCGGAGACCTGATCGCCGAATTTCAACTGACGGGCCCCGTGAACTCGGTGACAATGACGCGCGCGAGATTCATAGGTGGCATTTGGACGACCACGGTCGCGCCGAACAAGAACGATGGAGCATACGTCAGGATCCAGGACGCCGACAACGTCGAGTTCCGTGGCTGCATGCTGCGCGTGCTGGAGCCGTCGCCGACGGCCCGCTACGGGTTTCTGATCCGACCGTTCTCGCGCGCCAACAACAACTTCGTGTTCGACGGCGTCAGAGTCGACAGCCCGAATGGCAAGCTCATATCGCTGATCTACGCAGCCGCGATCAACCAGAACATATCCAACTTTTCGGTGCGCGGGCTGAAGGCATCTCAGGCGTCGGTCACACCCCTCAAGTTCGATGCGTCGGGCGGCGGCGTGTTCGATCCCAGTCCAATCGTTTGCGACAATGACTTTTCCGGCATGACGACCTTGTGGGGCGGAAGCGCCGCGGCGGCCGTCTTCCCCGTCATCGGAGGGAACCGGGGCGCGATCGCGCAGTACACAGGCATCGTGCCGCCTGGCGGCGCAGTGGCGGCGGTTGCCGGCTCG
>Ga0310914_10003935_pt1 | contig 10328 bp, 7 predicted proteins | sample GREbulkMGAN108_FD_203450 | JGI IMG/M metagenome (GOLD analysis project Ga0310914, IMG submission 203450) | Lab enrichment of tropical soil microbial communities from Luquillo Experimental Forest, Puerto Rico - GRE.bulkMG.AN108 | ecosystem: Environmental > Terrestrial > Soil > Tropical forest >...
TCCGCCCAAGCTTAACCCAGTCGAACCGCCGTGGTACGGACCCGTATGCCCGGTGGTGGGGGAGGGGTGGCATCGCGAGGTGTCCCCCTATCCCAATCGGTCGTCGTGCCACAGGAAATCGGCCCGAGCTGGTCGAGGCTCGGGCAGCCGACCCTGACCCATGACGAGATCAATCTCGCCGCCGACGTTCGGGGCCGCGCCAAGGCTGCGCCGTGGCGGCCGCTCGTGTCCCGGCATTGCCAGCGTCGCTGGTCGCAGTTAACCTTCCTTAAAAGAGAATTCCTTTCGCCGCACCTGGGTCGCGCAGCGGAATTAAGCAGGAGGAAACGATGTTGGAGCTCCTGGAGCGGCAAAAGCGGCTGACGGTCAACCAGTGGAAGATCATTTCCGCTGCGATCCTCGGCGACATGCTCGATTTCTTCGACTTCTTCCTGATCGGCTACGTGCTCGTCTTCATTGTCGGGCATTGGAAGCTGACGTTTCTCGAATCGGGGACGATCCTACTCGCCGCCGGTATCGGCGCGATCCCCGGTGCCTTTTTCTGGGGGTGGATGGCCGACCGGATCGGACGGCGCAAGGTTTTCGTCGCCACCGTTCTGAATTTCTCGCTCGCTACCGGCCTCATGGCGGCCTCGCCCGATCAGTATGGCTGGCTGTTTCTGGCGTTCTGCCGCCTGCTCGTCGGCATCGGCGTCGCCGGGATGGTCACAGTCGATCTGCCGCTGGTGCAGGAATTTGTACCGTCCTCCAAGCGCGGCTTTGTCGGCGGGATCGTCACCTCGACCATTTCGATCGGCGGCGCGCTCGGCGGGGCGGCGGGCACCTATCTCGGGCCGACCATCGGCTGGCGCGGGCTGTTCCTTCTCGGTCTGCTGCCGGCGCTGATGACGCTCCTGATCCGTGCCTGGGTCCCGGAGTCGCCGCGCTGGCTGATCCGCCGCGGCCGGCGTGAAGAGGCACGCCGCTCGATCGCCTGGGCCTTGCAGAGCGAGCCGGACAAGATCGAGCTGCCGGCCCAACTCCCCGATCTTCAGCACACGCCATGGCGCGAGCTGTTCAAATATCCTCGCAGCGTCGCCCTCGTTTGCTTGATCGGCCTGTCGCAGACCAGCGGTGTCGGGCTGGCCTTGTGGGGGCCGACATTGTTGCTGCTGCTGCTCAAGATCGCCCCGTCGGAAGCCGCCTTTCTGATGATGTGGGTCGGCGTGTCGGCGTTTGTCGGGCGGGTCTTCTCCGCCTTCTTACCCGACCTTATCGGGCGCCGCGTCTCTGGCTGCCTGATGTGTCTCGGTGGTGTGGCGACCCTGATCATCGCCGGCTGTTCGCCGACGCCTTCATCGGCAGCGTCTCCGTCTTTTGGCTGATGCTGATGGCCCATTCCTTCTTCGGCGGCGGCTCCTACACGATCATCGCGCCCTACATGGCGGAGGTTTGGCCGGCCGGATTGCGCGCAAGCGGAATGGGGCTCGGCTATGGCGTCGGCAATCTCGGCAAAATCATCAGCCCGTTGGGGCTCGCGCTGATCGTCGGCGGCACGAATTTCATCAAACCGGAGGCGTCTGTCGAGGCGATGCTCCCGGCGATGCTCTTCCTGGCGTTCTGGGCGGCATTGGCGGCAGTGGCGTTCGTGGTGCTTGGCATCGAGACGAAGGGCCGGTCGATCGAGGAGATCGACGCGACCCTCGCCCGACCGGCATTAATCAGGTCGACGTCGGTGCGTGTCGCCAGCGGATAACCGGTTCACACAGTCAGCGGTTCTGCGTCCAGTCGTCGCGCCACAGGAAATCGGGCCCGAGATGGTCGAGGCTCGGGCAGCCGATCTGGCCCATGACCAGGTCGATCTCGCCGCGGAAGATATCGAGCGCTTTCTTGACACCGGGCAGCCCACCCGCGACGGCACCGTATAGCGTCGGGCGGCCGAAGAATACGAATTGGGCGCCGAGGCAAAAGGCGATCAGGATGTCGGCACCGCGCCGCACCCCGCTGTCTAGCATCACGATCAGCTTGTCGCCGACCGCGGCCTTGATCGCCGGCAACGCTTCGAGAGAGGCCGGCGCCTGGTCGAGCTGGCGGCCGCCATGGTTCGACACAATGATCCCGTCAACCCCGATTTCGGCGGCGCGAACCGCATCGGCCGGGTTCAAGATGCCCTTGACGACGAGTGCGCCGGGAAACAGCCGGCGATAACGCTCGAGATCGCGCCAGGTCTGAGCCGCTGCCGGGGTCTGTCCGCGGCCGAATGCGATGACCTCCTCGGTGCTGGCGCCATTGCCGGCATGCGGCGCCCAATTTCCCAGGGTTGGGGCGCCGCCGAGCCTCATATATTCGGCGACCCAGGCAGGATGCGTGATCGCCTCAAGCAGGATCGATGGCTTCAGCTTTAGCGATTCCATGACGCCGCGGGCGCGGATGCGGGAGAAGCCGTTGCGGTAGTTGCGCTCGCGCTTGGGATGGACCGGTACGTCGACGGTCAGTACCAGGGCGCCGGCGCCGCCGTCCCGCGCACGCCCGATCAGCGCGTCGGTGACATTAGCATCCTTGGCGGCATAGAGCTGGAACCAGACATTGTTGGGCGCAGCCCGCAGCGCTTCCTCCATCGAGGCGTTGCTACCGCCCGATATGACATACGGGATATTCGCCGCCGCCGCGGCTTGTGCCAACATCACCTCGCCTTCGCGCCGGTAGAGGCCCACACCGCCGGTCGGCGAGATGCCAAACGGGCTCGAATAGGTCCGCCCGAATACGCTGGCAGACTGGTCGCGCTTGGAGACATCGACCAGATAGCGCGGCAATAGCTTGTGCTTGTGAAACGCGGCCTCGTTGCGCGCCAGACCGCGCTCGTCCTCGACCCCACCCTCGATGTAATCGAAGATGATCTTAGGCAATTTGCGCTTGGCGATACGATGCAAGTCTTCGATGTTGATAGCTTGCTCAAAATTCATTGTCGGTATCTCAGGTAATCAGACGTTGCGCGCCCAGTCGTCGCGCCACAGAAAATCCGGGCCGAGCTGGTCGAGGCTCGGGCAGCCAATCTGGCCCATGACCAAGTCGATCTCGTTGACGAAGATGTCGATCGCCTTCTTGACCCCGGCCAATCCGCCAGCGGCGGCACCATAGAGGGTCGGGCGGCCAAAAAAGCAGAAATCGGCGCCGAGACAGAGCGCGATCAGGATATCGGCACCGCGGCGAACTCCGCTGTCGAGCAGCAAGGTCAGCTTATCGCCGACTGCGGCCTTGATCGCCGGCAATACGTCGAGCGAGCCGGGCGCCTGGTCGAGCTGGCGCCCCCCGTGATTGGACACGAGGATCCCGTCGCAACCGACATCGAGCGCGCGCAGTGCGTCGGTCGGGCTCATGATCCCCTTCACGACGAGGGCGCGCGGGAACAATTTGCGGTAGGTCTCGAGGTCACGCCAGGTCTGTGCATTAAAGGGGCGCAAGGAGCTTGAATGCTTGTATACCTCTTCCGCATTCGAGCCGGGCGGCGCATAGGGCTCCCAGTTTCCGAGCATCGGGGTGCCGCCGCCGCGTTTGAGATATTCGACGATCCAGCCGGGATGGGTCAGCGCTTCGGCAAGTATCGAGGGCTTCAGACTCAATGCCTGAAACAGCCCACCGCGGATATTCGCAAAGCCGTTGCGGATGTTGCGCTCGCGCTTCGAGCTGACCGGCGTGTCCACGGTCAATACCAGCGCGCCAAGCCCGGCATCGGCGGTGCGCTTGATTAGGTCGGCGTTGGTTGCGTGATCGCGTGCTGCGTAGAGCTGATACCAATGGTTCTTTGGCGCGATCTTGGCCGCCGCCTCGATCGTGTCGTTGCTGGCACCCGACATGATGTAGGGGATGTTCGCGTCGCGTGCGGCCTCGGCCAGCATCAGGTCGGCATGATAGCGAAAGAGCCCCGCCCCGCCGGTCGGCGAGATGCCGAACGGGCTCGAAAACGTCTGGCCGAAGATCGTTTTCGTCTGGTCGCGCGTCGACACATCGACGAGATAACGCGGCAACAACCGGTGCTTGTGAAAGGCTGAGGTGTTGGTTTCGAGGCCGCGCTCGTCTTCGAGCCCACCTTCGATGAAATCGAAGGCGATCTTCGGCAGCCGCCGCTTCGCCATGCGGTGCAGGTCTTCGATACTGACGGCTTGATCGATCCTCATCGACGTTTGTCTCCCGGCGGTGCATGCAAGTGCCGATCCGGCCGGCAACTTTGCGGGTTTTCGCATGACCCGACAATCCCCCGCAGAGCGGGGCTGGACTGTGCGCCGCGGATGGCGTGGACTCCGTCTTTTCCGGTTTGCCTGCATCCAACTTCCAATTGTATCCGAAGGGTTGCCAGCGGAGATCCAGCGTTCGCTTAGAATACGTTATAAGCTTGGTATTTTTACGGATGCAGCTGTTGATGCTTCGGACCCGCCTGTAACATTAACGACCGACGACCGACGACCGACGACCGACGCGTGAGGAGAGTGTTATTCCTTTGGAAAGGGCGCCGGCGGCTAAGGCTGGGCCATCAGAACTGCCACCCGGCGATCGATCCAAAGACTGGACGGGCTCGGCGAAACGATGCCGAAGAAACCCTCTTGGTCAGCATCTCCGCGCCACAAGCGCCCAGCACCAGTCTGCGCCGCTTCGTGGTAGCTCAGCCACAGTCGGGCATGGCAAACCGGTCGGCAAACATCCTGTTGGCTATCATATCGCCGACAAACGGCACATCCAGCAGCCGGCTCGCACTGTTGCGAACGAACAGCCCAAGGCGCGTCGTCGGAGCGAATTGGCGGCTAAAACGGGCGGCAAGCCGCTGCTTGCGCTCGATAAACGGCTTGAAGCAACGCTGATAGGAGGAATAGGCGGCGCGAAAGTCTCCGCCCGCATCCCTCAACTCGCCCGCCAGGAGGTAGGCGCCGGCCATGGCAAGGGAGGAACCCTCCCCAGCTAGCAAGGACGGGCAGAAGGCAGCGTCGCCAACTAGGGCGACGCGGCCGCGGTGCCACTGGGACAACCGCACCTGAGTGACCGAATCGAAATAGAGCTCGTCGACATTGTCGAGAGCCTTGAGAATCTCCGGACATTCCCAGCCCATGTCGCCCAGGACCTCGCGGAGAAGCCCCCTCTGCGCTTCAGTGTCGTGATGGGTAACAGACATGTCCGGTGCGGCAAAATCACAAAGAAAATTGTACGCCCGTCGCTAAGAGCGAAACGTGCGGCTTGTTTTCCCGGACGGCAGTAGGCGACGTAGACGCTCTCATTACGGTGCGGATAGCCGTCCACGGCGAAGGAAGCGGCGCAGTAGCCCAAATGGGTGGAAAAACTCGGTTCGGGCCCGAAAACAAGTTTGCGCACAACCGAATGAAGACCATCGGCGCCGATGACAAGGTCGAAGCGTCGCGATGGCGAGCGGTCGAACTCTACGGCTACTCCACTTTGGTCCTCTTGGAGGGCCCGTACGCTATCGCCGAACACGGTTTCCACATGCCCTTCGACAGTCTCGTAGATGTTCCTGGAAAGATCGCCGCGAGCGATGCTGAAAAAGCGATCGCACAATGCACGGCGGAGGCGATTGGTGCGAAAACCACCAACTCGCCGACCCAAGTCATCGACGATCCGCACCTCGCGCGGGTCGTAGCCGGCGTGCTTAAGCCGCGGGATCAGGTGTATTCGCTCGGCAACGTCGAAACCCACACCCCAGAAATCCATGATGTAGCCGCCAGTGCGCAGGACTGGAGCTCGCTCGATCACGGTCGGGGTGAAGCCATAGCGCGAGAGCCAATAGGCGAGAGTGGGGCCAGCAATGCCCGCTCCGGAAACCAAGACTGTCTTATTCATCAATCGTGATGAGGTGACTCGGCAGTACGACCTACCGGTTCAACGTTCGTTCTGCTGCTCTCGCTCGGCGCTGCCGAAGTGATCTTTAAATTGATCTCTCACAAGATGACGGAGCGTCTTATCCTGCGCGTCGCCTTAAGCCCGCGAGGATATCTCGTGCGAGCGCGTCGTAGTCACCGCCGAAATGATGGCCGCGGCCGGCCCGGATGATCTCTGCTTTTTTTCCGCGAGCGCCGGACAGGCGCTGTCTGATTCGTCCTCGCCGTAAAAGCACTGAATCATCATCGGATCGATCGAAGCGAGCGCTGGTTCCGTCGGCGCGGCATCCTTGCTGGCCGGCGCGCCCAGCCAACCGGCGATACTGATCTCGAAATCGGTCGTCGAAGCGAAGCCGAGCAACGAGAGTTGGACCACCCGCTCCTTGGCCTCGCGAGGCAACCGATCATAGGCGAACGGAATTATACCGGCGCCAAACGAATACCCTATCAGGGCAACCTTCGATGCGCCCAACGAGCCGTGTAGGTATCGATAACCTGACTGAGATCGTTGGCGATCTGCTCCGGCGACTTACTGCTCCAGAAGTAGCGCAGACTGTCCCACCCGATCACCGACACGCCCTCGGAGCAAAGTCTCTGGGCAATCGTTTTGCCCGCGGGGCAGTCGCGTCGAATTCGAATTGCCACCAGAGCTCGTGCCTGTATTCGACGTCGTAGAACGCGAAAAAGAGGATCCAGACCATCGCCGCGAGGACGCAACCCACCGCGATCAGCCATCCCTTCGTCAGCGGATAAGAGAGCAACGAGGCGTGCCGACCGAACTGCCGCCGAGCCATCACCAACCCGACCAGCAGAACCCCCGCCACGCTCGGCGCGACAATTGCCAGTCCCTTGGTGAGAGCGAAGGGGATGCTGAATAAGGTGATCGAAAAGGCTAGCCACCATGCACCGTCGAGCCGATGAAACAGCCCTCGCGCCGCGAAGAGCAGGACAAGCCCTGCGATGCTGGTAAGGAGGTGGGACGTCTCGACCGCCCAGAGCGGCACACTGACCTGTAAAATCTGCAGTCGATCGATGAAGGCCTGCATTGCGCCGGACACGACAAGCGTGGCGCCGACACCAAAGGTGGTAACAGCGATGAATGAGGGTGCCAGTTGTGCGGCGGCTCGACCGACGCGCTGGCCGATCTGGCTCTCGAGCGCGCGTCGCGCCTCGAAGCCTGCCAGGAGCAGCGTCGCGACCAGCACAGGGAGCAGAAAGTAGATGGCGCGGTAGATTACCAGCGCCGCCGCTACAGCGCTGGGCGGCGCCTTGTTGCCGATGGCATAGAGAATGGCGACTTCGAAGACCCCGAGCCCGCCCGGGACATGGCTCAGCACGCCCAAGGTGAGGGCTGTGGCATAGACTGCAGCGAAGGCTATAAAGCTGATGCCGGCGGCTGGAAGCAATATCCAGAGTGCGGTTGCTGCGGCGAGGATATCGACCGCTGCCAGTCCGAGCTGGACCAGAACGACGTGCACACCGGGCGGCGCGAGTTCAATGGGGCCGAGCCGCAACGGCGTCCGCCGCACCGCGCAAAAAAAGAGAAAAACCGTCGCCAATGTCAGAATGGTCGCCGCGGCCGACCGCAATGGTACGGGCGGCGCGCCCAGCAACCCCCCACTTCGCCCGCCCGCAAGACGAGACCGAGCGCGGCGATCGTTGCCAGCCCGATGCCGAAGGCGATTGCGATAAAGAATATGACGCGCGCTATTTGACCCGGGGAAAGCCCGGCAGCGGAATAAAACCTGTAGCGGACCGCACCGCCCGAAAAGGCTCCGAGGCCGACCGTGTTACCGATCGCGAAACCGCAAAACGAGGCGAGGAGCACAACTTTAAACGGCGGGCGCCCACGTAACGCAACCCCGAAAGGTCATACCCGACCAGAGCGATAAAGCTCAGAAATGTTGCTGCGAGTGACCCGAGGAGCGCCGCCGGCGAGGTCGCGCGCAGAGCCGCCACCATCGCATCGAAGCTGACTCCGGTGCTCGCCTTCTGAAGTGCCCAGAGAACCACGCCGCCGAGGGCGAGGGCGGTGATCCCGATCAGCGGACGGCGGAGTAGCCTCAACGGCAGAAGCTCCGATCCCCGATCTGGCCCATGTCCGTCTCCTCTCGGATCGCAACTGCCTGACTTCTCTACCGATTTGGCGCGCACCGGTGGAAGCTTTTGCGCAGGAATCAGCATATTTCGCCGAGCCCGGCCTTTAGAGGACGGATATAAGATGATCCGGCCACCGATGCGACGGTCTAACAGCGCTTTGGGCGCTGGGGACCACTGCCAGTCGTGATTCAACGTTAGCGAGCGCTGCCGAGCCAGACTCGCAGCGGTCGCTGCGCATCCCGGATTCTTGCTTACACTGCCGGGACAAGCTCCCGGACTAAGGCTGGAGCCGAGGGTTGGATCCCCCAGGCCGCAGCAGAGATGGAAAGGCGCGAACGCTTGAAGAAAGCCTTGGCCACCTCGGGGCAAGAGCGCCCTATTCCACCGGATAGGGCTTGTTTTCTGCTCGACCTGCCCTTGTCACAGGCCGATCGTTGCCGTCGCGGCGATCTGGAGGAGGAGTTCATGAGCTCCATCTTGCCGAGGTATGGCGCGAACCGGCACCGAAGGAAGCGTTACGCGAGGCCGCGCTCCGTTCGAGGGCGGCGACAGCGCGGTTAGGGGCCGACGGCGGCGGTTTGTTCACAGCCCGTACAGCAAGGACGCTTCCAACCAAAGAATGCGAGTGCGGCGCCCATGACTGCCGACCCGAACATCATCTTTTTTAGGGGACAAACGCCTGATCCCTGCGCGTCGGCAGCGGTCCAACCGCACCTTCTCGAACCCTAGCTCGTCCGTGATCTGCGCGAAGTCATCGCGGCTCGGCTGGCTTAACGCATGTGAACTGGTGCTCGTCCATGCGGACGTTGCGGCAGAGGATGGTCGATTGGCAATTAATCGAGCCTCGGCGGACGTGTGCCGGTAGGATTGTTAAACAATCCGCCTCCTCCGCCGTCGGTGGCCTCGGCCTCAGCTATGGGTCATCAACAACTGTGATGGGGTCCGCGTCAGGCGGCCGGCGCTTCGGCCTGCGCGGAGTCTTGGCCCCAGCGTCTCGCTCAGTTCGATCCGCCGTTCTGGCTGCTGGTATACCGCCCACCGCTTCGGTGCTGGAATTCCGCCAACAATCAGTGGAATCCGGTCGGTTCTCTCTCAACCGCGAGTCATCTAAGTTTTTGGTAGCGTTAGTAATTTTGGCGCACCCGGCGAGATTCGAACTCACGACCTCTGCCTTCGGAGGGCAGCGCTCTATCCAGCTGAGCTACGGGTGCCGCGCACGATCTGGAGGATCAGAGACGGCGGGCATACAACCTCGCAGCCGGGCACGCAAGGCCGATCACCTGTCAAGCGGGCACAGGGTTTGCCAACAGAGGCTTGGCGGGACGATTATGATCGAGGATTATCCCGCGGCCTCGCACGCGCCGATGCGCCGGAGGGGGGATGGATCTCGAGCCTGCGGGCAAATCGGCATGGGAGATCGCAGAGTGTAGCGGCCGTGACACGCCCCGTCCCGCCGATCGCGCCTTCGTTTCGGCGGAGGAGATTCTCGAAAAATTACAGCGGCGCCTCGGACGAGTGCATGCAAGGCAACGCATCGGCATCGAGGACGACAGTGAGGCACGGGTCTTTGGTCAAGGCCTGAACTTTTTTCATCCCGAAAATTGGCGACGCAGTCCCGCGGTAATTCGTACAGCGCTTCAGCTTACCGGTTTGTATTGGCGGGCGCGGAAGAACGCGGAAAACGTGCAGATCCGGTGCCACGACATCCGATTGTCCCGGTTGCCGTCCTCCTTCGACGGTTTCGCGCTGCTCCACATCAGCGATTTGCACGTCGACATAAGCGACCGTGCAATGCAGCGGTTAATCGAGCTGTTGCCAGGCTTGGCATACGACCTTTGCGTGCTGACCGGAGACTATCGCGGAAAAACCTTCGGGCCGATCGACGCGACAATCGAGGGGATGGCGCGGGTATGCGCGAAAATCGTCGCCCCGATCTACGGCGTGTTGGGCAATCATGATTCGATCCGCATGGTCCCCGAGTTGGAAGAGATGGGCGTTCGCATGCTGCTCAACGAGGCCGAAATGTTGGAGCGCGGCGATCAGCGCATCCATCTGGCCGGTATCGATGACGCTCACTACTATCGGCTCGACAATATCGAAAAGGCTACGTCCCAGTTCCCCCATGACGAATTTTCGATCCTGCTGTCGCATACGCCCGAGATCTATCGCCAGGCGGTGCACGCCGATTTCGATCTCCTACTCAGCGGGCACACGCACGGGGGACAGATCTGCCTGCCCGGTGCCATCCCGATCACTCTCGATTCGGTGCTGCCGCGACGGATGGGTTCAGGTTTGTGGAAATATGGCGATATGGTCGGCTACACCTCGGTCGGGGTCGGGTCGTCCATGCTTGCCGCGCGCATCAACTGC
>Ga0310914_10003937_pt1 | contig 10326 bp, 7 predicted proteins | sample GREbulkMGAN108_FD_203450 | JGI IMG/M metagenome (GOLD analysis project Ga0310914, IMG submission 203450) | Lab enrichment of tropical soil microbial communities from Luquillo Experimental Forest, Puerto Rico - GRE.bulkMG.AN108 | ecosystem: Environmental > Terrestrial > Soil > Tropical forest >...
CAAACTCGAAAATCCGCAGTTTTTCTGCTGGCCCGGCGCTTACATGGCTAGGCACGGCGGAACGATTGACGTTAAGCCTATATGGCTTCGCCATCTTTCGCTTTTCGGTGACCACGCTGAAAAAGACGGCGTATATCCCCGCAAGTGGCCGAGTCGTTCGGACGCGTCAGTCATGAATACATTCAAGCGTTTCTATGGATCGATGGCGCTCTATGAACTAACCGAGCAATGGATTCTTGAAGATGGCCCATTCAATTGCGATTTCAGCTGGATGTCGGACAATTACAATCAGGAGGCGTTCCGCAATTGGGCTAACGAGAGTTTCATGGCGGTCTACGGCGTCAATCTTTCCGACTTCGAGATCATCAATCCAGTAACTTGGGGCCAGGATTCATGAATGACGTCAGGGCATGACCGCTTTTGGGATTAGCCACCTCGGCGCTTAACGTCCACCTTGGCCGCAAAGCAGCCACAGCACATCAACCCAGGCTCTCCGGGGTTTGGGGCCTAAAGGCCCCAAGCGGGTTCGGGCGGCAGCCCGATAATACCCTAACAAACCACTCCCCGTCCCGCCTCACAGCCCGATGGTGAAGACGAACCGGCTGCCGATGCCCGAGGGATTGGGTTCGACCCAGATTTTGCCGTGATGGCGTTCAACGATCTTTTTGCAGACCGCCAGCCCGATGCCGGTACCGCCGCCGTAATCGTTCTTGTTATGCAGCCGTTGGAAGATTTGGAACACCCGCTCGGCCTGATTGGGCGGGATACCGATGCCGTTATCGTCCAGAGTGATGCGCAGCCCGTCCTTGATCGGCTCGACCCGCAGTTCGATCTGCGGCGGGCGGGCGGGGTCGGAATATTTGATGGCGTTGGCGATCAGGTTCTGGAAGACACGGGTCATCTCGCGCGGGGCGCAGGTCACCGAGGGCATGGATGGCGGCAGGGTGATGGTCGCCTTTGATTCCTCGATGGCAAGGCTGAGGTTTTGCAGGGCGATGTCGACCATCTCGCGCAGCTTTACGTTCTCGGCCATGTTCTCGCTATGGCCAACGCGCGACAGTTCCAGCAGGTCGAGGATCAGTTGGTTCATCCGCTTGGTGCCGTCGCGGATGAAGCCCATATAGTCCATCTGGTCCTGGGTCAGATTGCTGCCCAGCGACCGCTCCAGCAAGGTGGCGAAGCTGGTGATGGTACGCAAAGGCTCGCGCAGATCGTGGCTGGCGACATAGGCGAACTGTTCAAGCTCGGCATTGGTGTCCTTCAGCGCCTTGATGCTGCTGTTCAGGGCCGACTGGGCTCCGTCGCGCTGGCGCAGCAACAGGGCCGACTTGCGGTTGGCCACCACCAGAAACGCCGCCGCGCTTGCCGCCAGCAGCAACAGAAGCGTCAGCCCGCCGATCAGAAGAGTACCGTATTTGTCGATCACGTCGCGCAGATCGAACTGATCGACCCGGCCCGGATGCACCCGCAGGCGCAGCATCACCGCCTCGACCGTCGAATAATCTCCGGGCGGCGAAAAGCCGTAAATCCCCACCGACTTGGTCACCGGGTCGCCGGCGGTCAGGGACAGCAGCGCCAGGCTGACCGCCTTCACCAAATCCTCGGGGGTCTTGCCGGGAGTGCAGAACGGCCATTCCGGGTAAAGGTCGGTCGAGAAAATCTGGGGAAAATCGCCCTGGGGCCGCTGGTTGATGACCTTCAGATCGGCCATCTTGATCTTGCCGTCGCGGGCCATGCCCTCCAGCACGCCGGTGCGGACAAAGGCGGCATCGGCGCTGCGATCCAGCACCGCCATCACCGAGCGGTCATGGGGCATTCCCAGATAGCTCATCTTAGGGAAATCAACGCCTTGCCGGCGCATTTCCCATAGCTGCATCAAGTTGCCGCCCAGCGATTCCTCGGATGGCGAGGCAACCTTCTTGCCGGTCAAATCCTCCAGCCGATTGATGTCGCCCCGGTCGGCCCGGGTCACAACCACGCCGCCGAAACTGGTCACCGGATGGCCGTCGATCTCGGGCATCACCGTCAGAATCGGCGCCAGAATCGTCTGATTGCGCAACAGCACGAAATGGTCGGGATTGGTGAATACGAAGTCCAGCCGCCCCTCTTTCACCGCCCGATCCAGGTCGGGATAGTTCATCGGCTGAACGACGAAGCGCCGGCCCGGAATGCTGCGGGTCAGATAATCCGCCATGGGCGTCCATTGCCGCAGCGTCTGATCAATCGGACGAAACGACAAAATGCCGATCACCACCGGCTGCGCGTTCGGCGGCGCAGCGGTCTGACTGTTCTCCTCCGCCATCGCAGGGGCAACGGACAGCAGCAGAATGACGCAAATCCTGAGAACAAAACCCACCGGAAAACCCCCTGGCGAGACGCGATGATCACATTCACGACGACTCCGCCGGAGTCCCCCTCGCCGTGACTGCACCATTGCGGCCATAGATAACCGAACGCTAGGCGAAGCAGCCCTATAGGCGCCAGCCTAACCCCGTCGATCCCTTGTAGAATAGCGCCGCCAGCGGGTTGCTGAAAGGCCATATCATCATAATCTTGTATTATCTGGGCCGGGAGAGGTGGAAGGTTGGGAGGATGAGGTGTGAGATGGCACATCCGCAGGGCGCCGCCCTGCACCCGCAAAGGGCCATTGGCCCTTTGGATCCCGGTTGTCGGGAGTGAAAAGACTGCCTCCTGTCTAACGATGCATTGGGGGCAGCGGGCGCCCGCGACGATGACGGCTTCGGCGGGAGTTGACCCAAAGCGGCTGTTCAGTTCCCGATAAAGTGGTATAGAATGGCGCGATCATAACTTATCGGGGGACTTTCTATGGCATTAACAACGATATTGCCTGGTCTTGTTACCGGTTTGTTCGCCGGATTGTTTGGAAGACTAGTTGAAGATTGGTGGTTTCGCCCAAAATTAGTAATTGATTTTATTTCTAAAAACGACGCCTTTACACGGCGAGTCACATGGAAAGAAGATTCGATCGATGTAACAGGGCTCTACATTCGCGCCAGGGTGCAAAATTGTGGGAGGCGTATTGCAAAGTCAAGTCGCGTGTATCTAATTGGGCTTGAGGAGGTTCACCCGTCTGGAAAAACTACGGATACAGAATTTTTTGATAGTTTTATTTTGCCATGGCCGGGTCGCCATTATGATCCTCATGCGTACGATCCGAGAGATATTTCACCTGGAGTCGCGCAATTTGTTGATGTAGTTTCTTTCTCTGATAAAAAAACCGATAATAACCATGGCTGGATAATGTGTTACAAGGAAAAGTTCAGCTCTCTTAGAAAACTGCCAGATTACAGGGGCACATACCGATTTACAGTCCTCGTGACGGGAGATGGCGCGCGACATTCGCAGTGTAAAATAGATGTGACTTTTACTGGGAAACAGGAAGACGTAAGAGCTGTTTGCGCCGATTAATGGGCCGCTATAAAGCATGAGGCCTAGCCTTCCGTCCGCTCTCCACAATGTCCGGAATTGCCCCAACTACGGCAGCGCAGGGAATTTCTGGAACCGTCTCAAAGCTCCAGAACGTCTACCATGGGGCCCCAAATTGCTACCCCAAATTCCCCCGGGGTTTGGGCGGCAGCCCGAGAAAAGCCCCCTGCCCCTTAAACGTCCAAATCCCGGGCGAACTTGGCGTGTTCTTGGATGAACTGGAAGCGCAGCTCGGGGCGTTTGCCCATCAGCTGGTCCACACGTTCGTCGATGAACTTCTGCTTCTCGCGGGCATCCATCAGCTCTTCCTCGGTATGGTGAGGCTTGATGGAGGGAACGGCGACCCGCAGCAAGGTGCGGGTCTTGGGGTCCATGGTGGTTTCCTTCAACTGCATGGGCGGCATTTCGCCCAAGCCTTTGAATCGGCTGATATCGACCTTCTTGCCTTTGAAGGTGGTGGCCATCAGCTCTTCCTTATGGGCGTCGTCGCGGGCATAGATCACCGTCTGGCCGGCGCTGATGCGGTAGAGCGGCGGGCAGGCCAGATAGAGATGGCCGTTGGCAATGAGTTTCGGCATTTCCTGATAGAAGAAGGTCATCAGCAGCGAGGCGATATGGGCGCCGTCGACATCGGCGTCGGTCATGATGATGACGCGCTCGTAGCGCAGCTTGTCGTCGTCGTAATTATCGCGGATGCCGCAGCCCAGGGCCTCGATCAGGTCGCGGATTTCCTGGTTGGCGCGCATCTTGTCGAGGGTGGCCGAGGCGACGTTCAGGATCTTGCCGCGCAGAGGCAGCACCGCCTGGGTCTCACGCGAACGGCCCTGCTTGGCTGAGCCGCCGGCCGAGTCGCCCTCGACCAGGAACAGTTCGGAGCCTTCGGAGGAATTGCGCGAACAATCGGCCAGCTTGCCGGGCAGGCGCAGCTTCTTGGTGGCGGTCTTGCGCGACAGCTCCTTGGCCTGCTTCTTCTTGGCGCGGTCCTCGGCGCGTTCGATGAAGCGTTCCAACAGCGCCTTGGCGGCGGTGGGGTCGCCCGACAGCCAGTGGTCGAAATGGTCCTTGATGGCGTTTTCCACCAGACGGGTGGCTTCCGGCGTCGCCAGCTTTTCCTTGGTCTGGCCCTGGAACTGCGGCTCGCGGATGAACACCGAGACGACGATGCAGGCGCCGCCGATGACGTCATCCGCCGTCACCTGGGCGGCGCGGCGGTTGCTGGTCATCTCGCCATACTGCTTCAGGGCGCGGGTCAGGGCGTTGCGCAGGCCGGTCTCGTGGGTGCCGCCTTCAGGAGTGGGAACGGTATTGCAATAGGAATTGCAGAAGCCTTCCTCTTCCTCGGGCCAGGCGACGGCCCATTCCACCTGCCCCATATCGTCGGGGAAACCGGCGCTGCCGGCGAAGGCCTGACCGCCCAGCAGAGCCTTGCCCTGCAGCATGGAATCGAGGAAATCCTTCAGGCCATTGGGGAACTTCAGCACTTCCTTGACCGGAGTGCTCTCGCCTTCCTTGACCAGACCGGGGTCGCAGGACCAGCGGATTTCGACGCCGCGATAAAGGTAAGCCTTGGACCGCGCCATGCGGTACAGCGGACCGGGACGCAGGCGGGCGGCCTCGCCGAAAATCTCGGCATCGGGGTGGAAGCAGACGGTGGTGCCGCGCCGGTTCTGGATCGGCCCGACCAGGGTCAGCGGCCCCAAAGGCGTGCCGCGGGAATAGCTTTGGGTCCAGAGCTGGCGGTCACGCGCCACCTCGACGGTCAGGCTGTCGGACAGTGCATTCACCACCGAGACGCCGACACCGTGCAGACCGCCCGACACCTTATAGGCGTCGCCGCCGAACTTGCCGCCGGAATGCAGAGTCGTCAGAATCACTTCCAGCGCCGACTTGTCGGGATATTTGGGGTGCGGATCGACGGGGATGCCGCGCCCATTGTCGCGCACCATCACCGAGCCGTCGGCCCGCAGTTCCAGCTCGATCCAGCTGGCATGACCGGCCACGGCTTCGTCCATGGCGTTGTCCAGCACCTCGGCGACCAGATGGTGCAAGGCCTTGTCATCCGTGCCGCCGATATACATGCCGGGGCGACGGCGTACGGGCTCGAGGCCTTCAAGGACTTCGATATCCTTGGCGGAGTAGTCGTTGCTTTTAGGAGCAAGCTGCTGGAATAAGTCGGACATGGCGCTACATTATATGCGGCGCACCCAAGGGCGCAAGCCTATCGGGTAGAACCGCCCGCCGAAACCCACAAGATGTTGGAGAGCCCAGTGTCCAGCCCCGATCAGCAGAAAGAGCCCGAGGGCCTTCTGACCATTCGCACCATCGCCATGCCGGCGGATCTGAACTATGAAGGCGACGTTTTCGGCGGCTGGCTGATGGCTCAGATGGATTTGGCCGGGGGTATCGCGGCGCGCTGGCGCTGCGAGGGACGCGTGGCGACGGTCGCGGTGGACGCCATGACCTTTCACACTCCGATGCAGGTGGGCGACGAGCTGTCCTGCTATTGCATCTGCACCAAGACGGGCCGCACCTCGATTACCTATCGGGTCGAGGCCTGGGTCCGCCGACGCAGCGGCGGGCCGCAGGTCAAGGCGACCCAAGGCACCTTCACCTTCGTGCGCGTCGGCGACGACGGCAAGCCTTGCCCGATTCCGCCGGCTAAGAACTGAGGGCCTTATCTTGCAGACACAAGCAATTGCGTCTAAGGTCCGCCGATGACCCAGGATCAGTTCCAACCTACTCATAACGGCGGCCGACGTTGGGGGCATGCCTTCCACGATCTGGCGCTGCTAGTGTTGCTGGGCGTCGCCATGGTGGCCATCCTGACCTTTCAGGATTACGGCATCACCAACGACGAAGAGGTGCAGAACGTCTATGGCATCAAGCTGCTGGCGTTCTATACCTCGTTCTTCCAAGACACTTCGGTCTTCAATTACCTTGATTTGTTCCGCTATGGCGGATTCTTCGACCTGCTGGCGGCGATCCTGAATCTGATCTCGCCCTTCGGCGAGTACGAGACCCGGCATCTGCTGGGCGGCTTGATGGGCGTAGTCGGGCTGGCGGGTGCCTGGAAGCTGGGACGGCATCTGGGCGGCGAGCGTGCCGGCTTTCTGGCGCTGATGCTGCTGGTGCTGACCCCTGCTTATTACGGCCATAGTTTCAACAATCCGAAGGATGCTCCCTTCGCCGGCGCCATGGTCTGGGCGCTGTATTATATGTGCAAGACCCTGTCGTCCCTGCCCTCGCCGCCGATCAAGCTGGTGGTCAAGCTGGGCGTCGCAGTCGGTCTGGCCTTGGGCATCCGCGTCGCCGCCGTGCTGATCGGACCCTATATGGCCCTGGGGTTGATGCTGTTCTTGTTCGGCGAATGGCGCCATACCCGTAATATCGGTCAGGTGCGCGCCCATCTGTGGCAGGCCCTGCGCCGGCTGTTCCCCGGCGTGGTGATCGCCTATCTGGTGATGGGCGTGTTCTGGCCCTGGGGCGTCGCCAGCCCGTTCAATCCGTTGCAGGCGCTGCACGATTTCTCGAAGCTGCCGATCAATATGGATACGCTGGTGGCCGGCGTCTGGGTCAAGGCTACCCAGTTGCCCCGCGATTATCTGCCGGACTATCTGCTGGTCAACCTGCCCGAAGTGGTGCTGGTCGGCCTGATCGCCGCGATTTATCAGGCTATCCGCCATTTCTGGCATCGTCTGCGCCAAGGCCCGCCGATCCTGTCGAATGCCGGGCGCGAAGAGATGGTGCATGTCCAGCTGGGGCTGGTGGCACTGGCCGGGCTGTTCCCGGTGGTGTTCTTCATTTTCTATAAGCCGACCGCTTATAACGGCATCCGCCATTTCCTGTTCGTGGTGCCGCCGATGGCTGTGCTGGCGGCCATTGGCATCGACCGGCTGTGGCAAGCGCTGGAGCGGAGTTCCGAGCGCGTCAGCCGCGCCTTCGCCGGCATTCTGACCCTGACGCTGGTGGCGCAGATCTGGATCATGGCGCAGCTGCATCCGGACGAGTATGTCTATTACAACATGCTCACCGGCGGCGTGAAGGGCGCCGAGGGCGCTTACGAGCTGGATTACTGGGGCAATTCGCTGATGGAGGCGACCAAGGATCTGGCGGAATATATCGCCATGGAGAACGGCGACAAGCCGATCACCCGATCCTATAAGGTGGCGGTCTGCGGACATCGCATGTCGGCGGCCTATTTCTTCCCGGAATATATGGAATTCACCAAGAACATCGACGAAGCCGACTTCATCGTCGCCTTCACCCAGGCCAATTGCCAGCGCTATTTCGAAGGCCGGCAGATCATCGCGGTGGAGCGGTTCGGCGTGGCTTTGTCGGTGGTCAAGGATAGGCGCTATCTGAAGCGCGGCAAGTAAGGGGGTTTCTAAGCATGCGTAACCTTTCCCTGCTGAGCGCCGCTTTGCTGGCGGCACTGGCGGCCGCTGCCTTATGGTGGTGGGCCGACCGCCCGGTTCCGGTGGCCGAAAGCTGGGAAGGCCCGGTGCGCAGCGTTTCCTTTGCGCCCTTCCGCCGGGGGCAGAGCCCGCTGACCAAGGTCTATCCCACCCCCGCCCAGATCGAGGAAGACCTGACCTCGCTGGTCGGCAAGGCGCGCGGCGTGCGCACCTATACCTCTGAGGAAGGCATGGAGGTGGTGCCCGACATGGCCGCCAAGCTGGGCCTCAAGGTGATCTTCGGCGCCTGGCTGACCAACGAGACCGAGGCCAAGGGCAAAAAGCTGAACCAGGACGAGATCGCCAGCCTGATCAAGGCGGCGAACGCTCATCCCAACGAGATCGAGCGCGTCATCGTCGGCAACGAGGTGCTGCTGCGCCGCGATCTGAAGCCCGACGAACTGATCAAATATATCCGTCAGGTCAAAGCGGCGGTGAAGCAGCCGGTGTCCTATGCCGATGTCTGGGCTTTTTATCTGAAATATCCGGAAGTCGCCAAGGAAGTGGATTTCATCACCATCCACATTCTGCCCTTCTGGGAAGACGAGCCCCAGCCGATCGATAATGTGGACGGCTATCTGGTCAACATCGTCGAGCGCATGCGCGCTGCCTTCCCCGGCAAACCGATCCTGATCGGCGAGGCCGGCTGGCCCTCGATCGGGCGTGATCGCGGCCCGGCGGTGGTCGATACCGTGAACGAGGCTCGCTTCGTGCGCAAGATGGCGAATATCGCCGCCGCCCACGACTTCGACTACAACATCGTCGAGGCCTTCGACCAGCCCTGGAAGTCGGCGCTGGAGAATACCGTTGGTGCCGCCTGGGGCATCATGGATATCGACCGCAAGCTGAAGTTCGGCATGACAGGCCCGGTGGAACAGGTAGCTGACTGGAAATTGCGGGCCGCCATCGCCTTGCTGGCCGGCTTGGCGATCACCCTGCGATTGGGCCGTAATATCAAGGGCATCGGCAATCATCTTGCCTTCGCCCTGCTGGGCCAGATCATCAGTTGGCTGGCGGTCACCACTTGCTTCCATGCCGAGGCGGTCAGTTTCCGCTGGTGGCAGGACCTGTGGTCCCCGCTGCGTGGAGCCTTGGGCATCTTCTTCGGGCTGATCGTTCTGATCCGCACCGCCAGCTTTCTGGAAGACGGCAAGGCGGCGATTGCCGCCGCCGATCCCCTGCCCTCGGTGTTCGGCCGCAAGCTGGGCCGAGGCGGACTGCTGACCAATCCGGAAAGTCTGGTGATCTTGGCGGCGATTTATGCCGTGGTCTGGTCGGTTCTGCTGTTCGTCGATGGCCGTTATCGCGACATCCCCGAGATCGATTTCGCCGTGCCGGCTGCCGGCACGCTGCTGCTGCTGCTCTTGCGCGCCCTGCAAAGCCTGAAGGCCGGCGGCGGTTTTGCCCAGGCCTTGTCGTTCGACGGCCTGTTCGCCAATCAAGCCGTCGCCACCAAACGCCGCGACGCCCTGATCACATGGCTGGGCCGTGGGCTGGTGCTGGGCGCGATCCTGTCCGTCGCCAGCGAAGGCTTGGCGGTGGCGATGGGCGAGGACTTCGCCAAAGACCATCCGACTCTGGCCGATCAGATTCCCCTGATCCTGCAGGGCGCCTTCATCAATCGTGAAATGGTGCTGTGGTCGCTGATGCAGCTGGCGATGGCCGTGCCGTTCCTGTGCCGTCGCACCAAGATCAGCTGAGGCGCCCGATGATCAGCCTTGGAGACTCCAAAGTCGACACGAATGACAAGGTCTTTCGCCTTGTCTGCGGCTGCATCATCGCCATCCTGTTAGTTCTTTCCACCGCCACAAGACTAAGCCTGATCGATAGCTCGATTAACCCGCATTTTGAAGCAGATAGCTGGGGATATGTGCATTTTGCGCATAACCTTCTTGATGGGAAGGGCATCACCGAAATATCGAGAGAGTTTTTTTACCCGCTCTTTGTTTATGGTGTCTTTGATTTCATTGGAGGATATAGCGCACTGGGGCTGATCCAGTTGGCCTTATCCTTTATCGGCATTCTGCTTGTGATTCAGGCCTGGAGTTTCTGGAAGCCCGCTTTTCCCGGTCCGATCGGTGGCAGGCTGCATGCCCTTTTGGGCATAATGCTCGCCATCACCCTGCTGTTTCATGGAGGGCTGGCCTTTTGGGCAATCGAGATTGGCCCAGAATCCCTGTTCATCAGCCTGAACTGCCTTTTGCTGTGGCTTTGCAGCTTCGCCACCATGCGGGCGAATAGCCCGCGTCAAAGCCTGACACTGTTCGTCGCGGCCCTCTTTCTGGCGATCCTGCTCTATTTTATCCGGCCTCATTGGGCACTGGCCGGACTTGGCGTCGGACTGTTGATTTTGGCTTTCATCTGGATGCTGCGCCTGCCCTTTTGGATGAAACTGGCTGGTATTGCCGCATCGGCCACCCTGTCG
>Ga0310914_10003943_pt1 | contig 10317 bp, 6 predicted proteins | sample GREbulkMGAN108_FD_203450 | JGI IMG/M metagenome (GOLD analysis project Ga0310914, IMG submission 203450) | Lab enrichment of tropical soil microbial communities from Luquillo Experimental Forest, Puerto Rico - GRE.bulkMG.AN108 | ecosystem: Environmental > Terrestrial > Soil > Tropical forest >...
ACAGGTTTGATGCGCATAGCTCGTCAACTCATCTCGAACAAAGTTTTCTAAATCGGATCCCTTCAGGTTGCCCGGCATCACCTCTCGCCTGGCGAAAGGGCGAAGAGGAGCAGAATTCCCGATTTCCCGGCAAAGCTCCACGCAGGCTAAGGCGGCTTTCAGGTCGTCTGGGTGGGAAAGCATATTGTCCTCGATCCGGATGGGGTCGAGCGGAGTTGGTCCCGTCAGATGGATCTGACCTCGGCTTTTTGGGCGTGCGACGCTTCCGAACAATGTCCAGGAACTCTGCGGCGGGTTGAATTGGGCTGCTGATTCTGGACTGCAGACTGGTACTTCGACCTGGCAAGCCTGTAAATCCGGAACGACGAGCCTGGGCTCGCTCTTCCAGAAGAAGGTTGCTTCAGCCGCATTATTGCGCGGAGGAAGCGGATGTTGATACTCCCAGATACAACCAATCCCACAATGGTTCATAAAATTCCGACCCACGCCGGGAAGATGCTGGATCACGGGAATTCCGAAGTACCTCAACTCATCCTGGTCGCCAATTCCAGATTGCATGAGCACCTTCGGCGTGTGCATGGCACCCAACGACAAGATAACTTCACGCCCAGCATTAATGCGATGAACGTTCCCCTCGTAGAGGATCTCCACGCCGGTCGCTTTCTTGCCCTCTATGGTTACCCGTGTCACAAGTGTTTGCGTAAGCACTGTCAGGTTTGGGCGGTCCATGTACGGAAACGTATAGGCGCGAAAAATGGAGCGGCGTCTTCCATCCTGTACATTCAAATCCGCAATCGAGGCTCCGCCATCACCTTCCATCATGCGACCGTTCTGGTTCTCGAAACGGGGAAGCCCCACGGAGCGAGCCCCTTCCACCATGGCAGGGGCGATTGGATTAGGATCCGGAGCCGGTTGAATGAGAACTGGCCCTCCGGTTCCACGGTATTTAGGGTCCGGCTCGCCCTGCCAATCCTCAATGCGGTGGTAGAGATTTAGCACCGCCTCATAGTTCCACGCCATGTCGCCCGACTCAGAAGCAAAGAAATCCCAGTCGTCGCGGTGTCCGCGCGCCCAAACCATCGTGTTGATGCTGGAACCTCCACCGAGCACCTTTCCCATATTTGAGAGAATAGAGCGGCCGTTAAGGTGGGGATTCGGCTCGCCGACAAAGCTCCAGTCACGCTCGCTCCCCATATTCTGAAACCATTGGCCCGGATCGATGACTGTTGGAACATCATCGGTGCCACCGGCCTCGAGCAGCAGCACGTTGACACCTACATTCTCGGCAAGTCGGCGCGCCACTACCGAACCGGAGGAGCCGGATCCACAGACGATGAAATCGTAGTGAGGTTTTAGTCCAGCGGTGAGCTTCTGCTGATTGATGCGCACGCGCTCGATGAAATCGGCCCTTGGAATATTTCGCTCGACGCTCGTTGGAACATGATTTTTATCGAAAGTTGGTTTCGCCGTCATTTTGATTCTCATTACCAAGGGTTGTTTGCACCTGTCCCGGTGAATCCACCGGTCGGGCCGTCAGCGGCCAAAAGTGCGAGACGAACGGCCTCAGCCGCGCCTTCTTGCACAGTTTGGGTGCCCTGATATCCATTCATATCGGTGGCGGTGAATCCGGGATTGACAGCGTTGACCTTGATGGCGGTGTCACGCAGTTCATATGCGAGCTGCACCGTCATCATGTTCACGGCTGCCTTGGAAGCCCAGTAACCCAGGATCTTGTATGAAGCGAACACCCAGGTCGGGTCGCTGTTCAGGGTGAGCGATGCCAAGCCGCTCGACAGACTCACGATCCTTCCGGCGTTCGCCTTGCGGATCAACGGCAACATGGCTTTGGTGACAGCCAGGGTGCCAAAAAAATTGACATCGAAGACTCGACGCACTGCGTCAAGGTCGGCACTGCTTGGAGGACCATCCTCTCCGTCCACGATGCCTGCGTTATTTACGAGAACATCGAGTCGTCCGTATTCAGCAACTATCCACTCCGCTGCTGCGGAAATCGTTTCTTGTTGCAAGAGGTCGAGTGGAATCGTATCGACATCGATTCCCTCGGCTCGGAGTATTTGAGCGGATGCTTCTCCCTGTTCCGAATTACGCGCGCCCAGTAAGACAGTCATGCCGGCGCGGCCCAGCTGCCGCGTGATCTCAAATCCAATGCCTTTGTTTGCGCCAGTGATTAATGCTACCTTCCGTGCGCTTCCCGTTGAATTGCTCATGCTAGCTCCTTTCAAATCTTTCGCAGTGTGGTTGTTATGGCTTAAAGCTGGAACAGCCTATCCAGCATCTGGCTGAGAACCGGCTCCTGGTGCGCTTTCCGCGGGCCGGTCTTAAGGGCCTCTTTCAAACCATCTGATGTATGGAGAGAAGGGGCGATCTAACAGTAATTCTTATGAGCGATCAGCGGGGCTTATCGGCTCGATCGCCCAAAAACCGTTTTTTCACGAGGTGTAATTTGCAATCAATTCTGCGCTAACCGGCGATGGGTTGTGTTCCTGTTGCAGGAAGGCGGCGGCCCGTTCTCCAATGACGACGCAGGGCGCCATCGTGTTGCCGGTCGTCACTCGAGGCATGATGGAGGCGTCCGCAATACGAAGGCCATCGAGGCCGTAAACCTTCAGTTGTCCATCGACCACGGACATCGCATCATGGCCCATTTTCGCGGTGCCGGACTGATGCCAGTGCGTACCGAGCCCGTCTCGAAAGAATTGCTCGAGTTGTGTCGCGCTCATAGAACCAGGCGCAACTTCCCGACCTGTGAAAGGCCGCAAGGCAGAAGAATTGCCGATCTCGCGAGCCAGGCTCAATCCGGCGATCAGATCCTTCAGGTCCTCCGGATCATGGAGATAATTCGGGTCAATCGAAACTGGATCGCCAGGATCGGAACCCGTCAAGTGAATAACACCGCGGCTGTTGGGTCGCATGCCGGCTGACAGGGACCAGCACGCCGCCGGCGGTTTGAATCGAGCTGCGTTCTCAGGAGTAAAATCCGGTCCTCCATGGGAATAAACGTAAAAGTTGGGCGCTTCCAGCGCAGCCCTTGTCTTCCAAAAGCAAGATGTCTGGCTTCTCGGGATTTTTGGCGACGGTATTCCCGAGTTTTCCCAAACACACCCAAATGCAACGTGATCGTGAAGATTGCGTCCAACGCCGGGTAGCGCATGAAGCAATGGTATGCCGGCATTTGTTAACTCCATTTCGTCTCCAATACCTGACTGCATCAGAAGCTTAGGTGTCTGGATGGCGCCAAGTGAGAGAATGACCTCACTTGTGGCTTGGGCGCGATGAGTCTTTCCGTTGTAGAGGAACTCGATACCGGTTGCGCGATTGCCGGTGAATTGGATTCGCGCCGCCAACGCACCCGTGAATACCGTAAGGTTTGGTTGGTCCATAATGGGGTAGACGTATGAACGGAAGATCGACTGTCTTTTTCTTGCGCGCACGGTTTCATCGATGAATGCGCATCCTCCCGCCGATTCCATCATTTGACCATTCGAATTCGGGAATCGTTGCAGCCCCAGATCTTCAGCGCCTTCGAGTAGGGCCACAGAGAACGGGTGAGGATCTGCCGCCGGCTGCACGTGCACTGTTCCGTGTGTCCCGCGGTAATCCGGATCGGGGCTGCCCGCCCATGCCTCAATACGATGGCGATACAAGTCCAGCACGGCTTCATAGCCCCACGCCGGCTCCCGCGACTCGGAAGCGTAAAAATCCCAATCCACTCGGTGTCCGCGAGACCACGTCGAAACATTGATGCTGGAACCGCCTCCCAGGACCTTACCCATTGAGTAGCCGATCGCTCTTCCGTTCAGATTTGGATTCGGCTCGGTGACGAATCCCCAATCCAGTTCACTGCCCAGCGTCATCGGCCAACGATTCGGATTCATGACTAAGTCAGTCTCGTCAGGACCGCCAGCTTCCAGCAGCAGCACTTGTATCTTCGGATCGGCTGCAAGCCGCGCAGCTACAACCGAGCCGGAGGTGCCTGCACCGCAAATTATGAAGTCGTAGTACGGCTTCAGCTCGGCTGCAAGCTCTTTTTGATTGAGCCGAACTCTTTCCGCGAAGTTGTCGGCATCGAACTTCCGCTGGATTGTCATAACTCTTCTCCTTTTCATCTTCATCCTGGAACTGTTGACTTGCACTTCTGGTTAGATGGAATCCAATTCCATGTGGTTCATGCATAATAGTTATGGTCGCCATGCGTCTAGAGAAACTACGCCAAGTCGACTTGAACCTCCTGATTACCTTTGCGGTGATTGCGGAGGAAAAAAGCATTACTGCGGCAGCATCCCGGCTACTGCTGAGCCAGCCGGCGGTAAGCAGAGCGCTGCAGCGGGCTCGCGCGATGCTTCAGGATGACCTTCTGGTGCGGTCGCCGCATGGCTTCGAACTCACCTTGCGAGGACGGAAGATCCTTCAGGAACTTGAGGGTTTGCTGCCCAAGATGGAACATCTGGTGATCCCGGCTCTCTTCGATCCCACGCGCGAGAAAAGCACCTTTCGCATTGCCGGCCCTGACAACGTCTGCACCGTCGTAATCCCGCGCTTGTGCCAGCAGTATGCAAACGGGCGCTACCAGATCCAATTCGAATTCGTCCCGTGGCAGACCGGCATCGTGGACCTTCTGGAACACGGGCAGCTTGATCTTATACTCCGGATCGATGACGGGCTCCTGCCATCACACTTCCACTCGGAAAGGTTGTATCGCGAGGAATTTATCTGCGCCGTGGCGCGTGACAGCCACTTTGGTGACCGGCTCTCGCTTAAGCAGTACCTGGCGGCAATCCACATCGCCGTATCTCCTCTTGCCGGTGTGCAGACGATTCCGGACAAGCGGCTGGCGGCGGTTGGTGCAAAACGCAACGCGTGTATTCGTGTGCCTTACTTTGGCGTGGCCCTGAAATGCCTCCCTGGCACAGAACTCGTGCTTACCCTAACGAGTGGCTTGACTTCAGTTGTCAAAGGTGATCGCAAGTTACGCCTCGTGAAAGCACCTCAGGAGTTGCACGGGTTCCACTTCCTGATGGCTTGGCATCCAAGACTCAACACAGATCCTCGTCATGTGTGGCTTCGCGAGGCGATGCGATCAATAGCAGCGGGACCTTAACAGCCAAGCCAAGGCGCTGCCTGGTGATGCTGCCATCGTCAGTCGGATTAGTACGATAAATGCCCAACCGCAGCAATCCGATGAATCCTGGTTTGCCGAACCAATCCCCCAGAATCCACGCGCCCTGGAACTGGCTACTCGAAAAAATCTTGAAAAATTCACCGTACAAAAATCGTACAACCGACCCGGCAGAGTAGGCATTTTGGGCCTTCTAGCCATACGTAAAATCAATAACTTACGTGTTATCAATGCCAGGGTCGAGACCGATCCCGACCAGGTCCACCAATTTTCTCAATAACTTAGACGGGTCGGGTGCTGATGGACGCGGAATTTGTGTCGCGGCGTGTCTCATAACCCGCCGTTTTGTACTTGCGGCAAGGGGCCTCCACTGCGCTTCGCTTCCAGCCGAACGGAGCGCCCGTTTGCTGATGCGTCTCCGGCCTCGGCCATGATCACCGAGTTTCAGGTCCACGATCTTAGGCATTGCACCATCACAGAATTGCCGAGAAAGCCTCTCTTGGTGAGGGTTCGCGCCAGCTTCTTGACATGGCGCGTCGTGTCCCAAGCCGTGACGGTGTATTCCACAACTCGCTACCGCTGAAAGTGAACTTGGAGGTAAAAGCCGCAAATACGTAGTGCGACGGCTCTACCGGCCCGAGGGCCTTCGATCGTTCCGCTGGCTGGCTACTCGAGCAGACGGCTCTTTTAATGACAGTTTTCAGTAGCTCAGGGTGTGCACTTTGGCGGGTCGGCGTTGAGTTGTTTTAGCAGGCTCTTCGCAGGCCCGTAATCAGGATTGAACTCCAGCACTCGCATCACATAGTCGCGCGCATCCTTGAATTGTTTGGCGGAACAGAACACGCGCGCCAGATTCATGCCGATGTTGCTTCGGCCGGGTGCACGTCGAAAGGCGTCCTCCCAAAGCTTCACGGCGTCCTGCAGCTGGCCCGATTTGGCCTCAAGAACTCCCAAATTCGTTTCCACATCGACCAGGCTGGGATCGAGCGTCAGCGCCTTGCGGTACATTTCGCGCGCTTTGTCGTTCTGTCCTCTTTCCTGTTCCACATACGCCAGTGCTGCCAGGACAGGCGCGTCGTTGGGTGATATTGCCGCCGCCTGTCCAAGCAGACGTTCCGCTTGTGGCTCAGCCTCCGTCATGCCGCTATTGACGATGGACTGCCACGCCAACGCCAGGTCCCGAATGTCGTCATCGGCACTTTTAGAAGGCGGAAACGCCACCAATCTTGGGATAGACGGTGAACGCACCCGCACGCCCTCAGGCTCAGGCCCGGGCCCCAACCTCACCCGTCGCGGGATACTGTGGTCCGTAACTGCGGTGTGTGCAATATCCTGGCTCGCATTGGCCGGCATGTGGCATTGCGTACAGTCCGGCTGGTTTGCATGGTGCTTCTCCCCAAACTGGGCGCCGTGACAAGCCAGGCACTTTGCGCGGTAAAACGCAACTTTTTGGTCTGCAGGAATGCTCCGGTGCGGATCATGGCAGCTTGTGCACGACATTGCATCGCCTGATTTCTGCTTGCACCCGCTCTTTGCCAGCTGCTCAAACTGGCTAGCAGCTCGCAGTCCCGGCTTTCCGTAATCGCTGAATACGTAATAGCGCACGAAGTCCGAGAGATCATCGCCCGGACTGTACTGATAAAGATGTTTACCCAGACGTTCGATCGCCGCGTTGCCTTCCAGGTGACATTGCATGCAGACCTGATCGCGCCGTTCTGGTGCAAGCTTCGCAGGATTGACGACCGAGCCTCCGGCAACGTGACTGCTTCCAGGTCCATGGCAACGCTCGCAGGTCACGCCCGCGAAGTAGAATAGTGGCGACGCATACCGGTACTCGGTCCCGTCAATCGGAGACCGAATGCCGCTGACATGACAATCCATGCAACTTGGCAATGCCGGCAGGTTCATCGGTATTTCACGAGCGTCGCCGTACGCCGGAGCCATGTCCCACATCCGCTTGGCGGTATAGAGATTGATGGGCGTTTCGAAGTAATAGCCGTCCACTGCAAATAGATATGTCGTTCCGCGCCGCCCTTGCCCAATGTAATAGAGCAGCTGTCGCTTCCCTTGCACCAGCGGATCATCCGACCGCTGGAAACTCATCCACACCTTACCCGATTCGGAATACACCTGATAGGTGACTTTCGATTTGTGATGAGTAAAGCTACCCGCGACTAGATTCTCGCTGGCGCGGCCGCTCGCGTGAGCATGCGGTGTCTGTATGAACGACTGATAGATTGTGTGGTGGCACCTCGCGCAGACATCATTTCCGACATAGCCGCGCACGGCATGACTGGAACTGAGTGGATCTTGAGGAGCGCTGACTGCGAAGATACAGGCAAGGAAATCCACCACTACGACGAGGACCGCCGACCTGAATCTCCAACGCCAAAGCGTCACGTTAAAGCTCCGGACTCTCAGTTCTTACCTAGGATTTCCATTTTGCATCCAGAACGTGCGCAGGGTACAGATCGCGTAACGCCTGGTCAATGGCCGCGGTCACAATTCTTTGTTCCTCTCGGGACCATGCGATGATCATGGATAAGCTGTTCCATCCAGGGCACCTGAAAACCCAAAAACGGAGCACCTTGAAGCGATTTGAAACCTCTCCTTCTCTTTCTTGATTTCTGTTGTTCGCCTGCCAGCCGCCAGCTTTTGTCCCGCCGGCAGCGGCAGCGCGGTGACCCGCCGTACCATGCCGCCAAACAGCCGCCACGTAAGATGGCTCTCTGCCAACAGGGCCAATAATAGTGGACATGTTTTACCAGTCGCTCGCCGGTTTTTATCAACCGTTATTGCAAGCTCGTCAAAGACTCTTCTCAATCCGCTGCGGCAGCACCAGCCGCCACAGGTTCCCCAAGTTGTAAGCCAGCAGGCTCAACGCCAGTTGCACCTCGTTCGAGCGGAAACGACCGGCGCGTCAGCAGTTCGTCGATGTCCCGCAGCAGACTGTCATTTACCGGAAGCCGAATTGGCAAACAAGTCTCGGGTTACTCCGCTAAGCAATTGTAGTCGGCCTCGTCGAACGCAGTATTCGTCCGTCCTGTAAGGCCAACAATTGGGACGCTCGCAAGTCGGGAGCGACAGTGACGGATTAGGTCTTGACGTTCTGGCCTTGGGGGAGATGTCCGATGACTATGACGCCAGGAGAGGGGCGCGTTAGATCGAGATCCTCGCGGCGGAAGCACATTGCACCGTAATGATCGGATAGCCGAGAACCTCCAGGATCTCTTGCCGAATCACAAGCCAACCGGATCTATATTCAACCAGAATGATTGAGGTCATCGGACGTCCAGCCAATTCTTTGGCTTCGATGTCGCTGGCTTCTATCCCCGAAGACCAAACTTTCTCAGAAACGTCATCATCGGACACCAATTCGTGAACGCGGACTGAAGCAAATTCAATCCGACGAACGCCGTAAACAGGTACCAGTAAGGCGAGACCCAATAGCCCAAAGCCAGAGAGAGCACCACAAACGCTCCCGCAATCATGCGTAATGCGCGTTCTACCGTCATGAACCTACCTCCGAGAATTCCGGCGGGCATTCCGGCGTCGCCGCCGGAGGATGTTTGTGTTTTTCCACCATGTAATAAAGGACAGGTACGGTCATGCGCGACAGCAGGGTTGACGCCACTTCGCCAGCCATTAACGACAAGGCCAGCCCCTGGAAGATTGGATCGAACAGGATCACGCTCGCGCCCACGACGACTGCGGCCGCCGTCAGCAGCATTGGCCGGAACCGCACTGTCCCGGCATCCACTACCGCATGCACCAGTGCCATACCCTGCTTGCGGCGCAGTTCAATGAAGTCCACCAGGATGATTGAATTCCGCACGATGATGCCCGCGCCAGCGATGAACCCGATCATCGACGTCGCCGTGAAGAATGCGCCCATGAGCATGTGAGCCGGAAGAATTCCCACCAGCGTTAGCGGTATCGGCGCCATGATTACCAGCGGCGTAATAAAGGAGCGAAACCAGCCAACAACGAGCACGTAAATCAGCACCAGCACAGCCGCGAACGCCAGCCCCAGGTCGCGGAACACCTCGATCGTGATGTGCCACTCACCGTCCCACTTCATCGTGAGCCGGTCGCTTTCCTCGGGCATAGCCGCGTTGTAACGCTTAATGGCATAGCCCCGCGGCGTCTTCAGCTTCTCGATCGCCTCATTCATCTGCATGATGGCGTACACGGGGCTCTCCACTTCCCCGCCCACATCGCCCAGTACGTACACCACAGGCCGCAGGTTTTTGCTATAGCGACTCACATCGATGGTTTCGCTCTTGACGTCCGTCACCTGGGCAATCGATACATGCCCGCCATTCGCCGTCGGCAGTCGCATGGCTGTTAGCGACTCAATTGCGGACCGCCCAGGCCGATCGAGCTGTACACGAATCGGCACGTCTTCCCGCGACTTGGGATCGTGCAGCAGTCCCGCGATCGCACCATCTAGTCCCATCTGCATGTTCTGCCTGACCGCCGCGGCGGAAACGCCGTTCAGCGCTGCCTTATCAAGATCGACGACCACGTTGTACCTCGCCTGCGGGTCTTCCACATACCAATCCACATCCACCACGCCCGGCGTAGACTCGAACACTTTTTTGATCTGCCGGGCCAGATCCATTTGCTGCTGATAATCGGGCCCGTAGACCTCCGCGACCAGCGTCTCCAGGACCGGAGGCCCAGGCGGTACCTCGGCCACTTTCAGCCGTGCGCCGTACTTTTTGCCAATCTCAACCAGCCCCGGCCGTAAGCGCTTCGCGATGTCATGGCTCTGTGCACTACGCTCGTGGCGATTCAGCAGGTTGACCTGAATGTCAGCTTGGTTTGCGCCGTGCCGCAGAAAGTAATGTCGCACCAATCCGTTGAAGTTGTACGGTCCGGATGTGCCGGCATAAATTTGGTAGTTTGTTACCTCGGGCTGCTTGCCCAGGTACTGCCCCAGCTCCTGCGCTACGCGGGTGGTCTGCTCCAGCGTAGTCCCATTCGGCATGTCGATAATGACCTGAAACTCGCTCTTGTTGTCAAAGGGCAGCATCTTTACCTTCACCAGCTTGAAGGCCACCAGGGAGCATGCGAGCAACAGCAGCACAACGACGCCACCGAGGAAGATCCAACGACGCGACGCGCTCTCCATCATCGGATTCATGACCCGCCGATACAGCTTGGTTGTCCAACCT
>Ga0310914_10003948_pt1 | contig 10315 bp, 13 predicted proteins | sample GREbulkMGAN108_FD_203450 | JGI IMG/M metagenome (GOLD analysis project Ga0310914, IMG submission 203450) | Lab enrichment of tropical soil microbial communities from Luquillo Experimental Forest, Puerto Rico - GRE.bulkMG.AN108 | ecosystem: Environmental > Terrestrial > Soil > Tropical forest >...
CCTGAAGGATCACAATCTGAATTTCGATACGATTCCTTATGTGCTACAGCTGAACAAGCGCGATCTGCCCAACGCTTTGCCTGTGGATGAATTGCAGAAGCAGCTCAGCGTGAAGGGTGAGCCTTCGATGGAGGCTGTGGCGGTTACGGGGCAGGGAGTGTTCGATACACTGAAGGAAGTGGCGAAGTTGGTGCTTGCGAATCTGAAGAAGAACGCGTAACTGTGATTGCGTAAACCTGAAGGTAACCTCTATTGGGGTTGTTCCAAGACCTTGCGCTCCAGCCTGCCGGGAAACCGCGAGCACAAAAAACAGAAATAAGACCGCAGGCGGGAATGACCTCTTACTCGCACAAATCGGCTTTCATAGTTTGATCAGTTGCGAGGGATAGTACACGAATCCATTAAGCCATGGCGACGCCGCCGCGGAAGCTGGCGACGGCTTTGGCTTCGTCGGTGTAGGTGGGGATGGATTGGATCAGGCGTGTGAGTTCGAGGACTTCGCGGACGTGGCCGGTAGGGTTGAGAAGCTTGAGGCTGCCGGCGTTGCGTTCGAGCGTGACGAAGGAGCGAACGAGGGTGCTGATGCCGGAGCTGTCCACCTGTTGAACGCCGGCGAGATTGACGAGGACGTCGCAGGGGGCGGTTTCGGCGAGCCGCCGCAATTCGGCGCCCAGTGCGTCATTGCTGTTCCCGATCGTAATGCGACCCCGTAGATCGAGGATGGTGACGTTTCCGGCTTTTCGCGCGGCAATTTGCAGGCCCATGTCCCCTCCCCATTCAGCATACTGGCGTAATACCGGTGGCTGCCGAGTGCGCATTATAACCCCGCAAGTGCTTGAGTTAGCAAGCGATCGCACGGCGTGGCTGTGCCGAAATCAGCAAAATCAGCGGGCAGCAAAAAGGGAGGTGAAAGCCAAGCGGCGTTCCACCTCCCGGGGTGGGTGGGCTCGTTGCCGGCTCGTCCTTTGGATGGTACTTCCGCGTCTGACGACCCGGCAACCCGGCAAGAAGCCGGTGTCCACGGATTAATTCTGAAATACCACGAGGAAAGAAATGGTGTCAACGCTAATCGTGATGAATGGCGGCGGGCTGAGGCGAGTTATGAGGCTTCTTGGGCGCAACTGAAATGCGGGGTTGATCCAGCGTATCGCGAATCTTCCGCGCCAAGTTGCGGGGAGAATAGGGTTTTTGCAGTATCGGCAATCCTTTTGCAGCTCCTTTTGAAGCGAAGCCATATCAGCGCTGTAACCCGCAGCAGAAATTACAAGAACATCCGGTTTGATTGCGCAGATGCGCGAGTAGATATGCGGCCCACTCAGTTTGGGCAGAACAACATCCAGTAAAAGCAGATCGATTTGGTCGCGCCGCGTTTCGAATTCATGGAGGGCCTGTTCACCGTCAGAGGCAAGAATCACTTTGTAGCCGAGGTTGGTGAGAGTTTCGAAAGCGAGATCGCGCAGGCTGGGATGATCTTCTACAACGAGACGGGGGAACGAGGATTTCGATGTGCTCCTGTATTAGTTCGTGACGCGGGTAGTCGAAGAGCTTCTCTGTCTGGACATTTGTGAGCACGATGCGGCCGTGCTCATCAACGATCACGATCGCATCAGGCGCCGACTCCAAGAGCTCGCGGAATTTTGATTCAAACGCGCATACGCTCTTGCTCCTCCACTTGCGATGGGTGATGTCGCGATTGCTTTCCAGAATCGAAAGCGGTTCTCCGCCGGCGTCCACCCGCAAAGCCCAGCGGCTAGAGACGGTGATCGGCGTCCCATTACGCCGCGTGTGGATCAGCTCGCCTTCCCAGGAACCTCTTTCGAATACCTCCGCCTTAATTTCGGGCAACGGTCTTGGGAAGACAGTGTGAAGAAGATCGTAGGTAACCTTTCCGCGGGCCTCTTCCTTTTGCCAGCCATACAGCCGCTCGGCCGCGCGGTTCCAAAAGACAATCTTCCCTTCGAGGTTGCGGACAAAGATCGCAACGTGGGTGAGTTCGAGGAGCTCGGAGCGCTCGCCGTACATGGATTCGCTGAGGCGGAGATTCAGCTCAAGTTCACGCCGGTCTTTCACTTCCTGTTGAAGCGCGGCCTTGGCAAGAAGCCATTGCTTCGAGGTGGGTAGGTCGAGGGCCTGTGCCACAAGCCGAATCAGAAGGAACGCAGTGACAATCGAAGCAGCAGCCGTGATGCCTTTGAGGAAGCCTGCGAGCCAGTAGTTCGCGTGCCAGAGATTCCAGACTTCCAAGACGTGCGTGGCGCCGCAGGCGACGATGAAAATTCCGAAGCAGACTAAGATCCAACTGAAGGAGAGGTCGCGCCGCTTGCAAATGAACCAGACGAACGTGAGCGGGATCGTGAAATAGGCCAGCGCAATCAACAGATCAGAAATCGCGTGCAGCCAGACCAGCCGGGCGTTCCAGAGATAGCAGAAACCGTGTGCCTGGAAGTCACCCGAGCCGAAAAGCTTCCTCAGGAAGTCCAAAGGTCCCCCCGCAACGACACGTGTGACATAGGCGCCTTGAATTTCATATCGGCAGCTAGGAGGAAAAAGATGAGCCAATACGCATCAGTGGGAACATTTCAGAATGGAACAGCGGATTCGGCAGAGATCGATAGGCAGCTAAGGCAGCGCTGCTATTTGGCAGCCTCTGAGGGCGGTGCAGGTGGATGCTCGGTGAAGTATTGTCCCATTTCGGATGTGAGCTGCTGCATGCCGGCACGAACGTTCTTGTCGAGGGCCTCGACAACAGCCGATACAGTCTTGCCGCCAACCGGCTCGTCGTGGGAATAATTGCCGCTCCAGACGGTTCTGCCTGCCTTCGGGTCGTATACGTCAATATGGATGTCGAAACGCGCCACAAAATCGGGTGTGTCCACTTCATAAAGCGATTTCAGATAGGAGCGCACGATGAAATCACCCTTGGCACTGCTGCCTGGGCGCAGAACTGAGCGGTATTGCTTGGACGCGCGCAAATAGCTGACCAGGAGATCCTGCATCATGTCGGCCGGGGATTGTGCCCAGCGCTCAAACTCGTAGGTGCCGAGTTCCACGGGACCCGAACCATAAACGATTCGATCATCACGATACAGGTGCGAAGTGACGGGCCTGGCGACAAGCAAGGAGACGGAAAGCGGCGTGGGCGACTGAGTGGTTGGAGGCGCGGGGACGTCGAGCACATAGTATTTGGTGGGACGCGTGCCGCCACATCCTGAGATGGCCCCTGCGAGTACCGCCACTAGCACAGCATAGTTCGCGCGACGCATGAAAGTTCCTTTCAAAGCTCCCGCATCTTCCGTTCTACTTCGACCCGCCGGGTTGATGCGGCTTCGGACTCGAGGTGCGAATCAAAGTGTACGGCCGAGTCTTAATCGTTTCGGTGAATTCGCGCATGTTGTTGGAGACGGCGCGAAGGTTGTCAATGATCTCATCGAGATTTTCCGCGTTCGCATCCATCAGGTTATTCAATCGGGTGGTGAGTTCGTTCGCTTGCGTGAGAGTCTGCTTCAACTCATCGATCGAATCCTTGACGTTGGGATCGGTGATGACGCCGTCCATGTGGGCGATGAGTTCATTGGCCTTATCCGAAAGCGTGTTGAACTTGTCGAGGAGCGGGCCGATTTTCGCGGTGGCGTCGTTTACACGATTCAATGACGAACGGATGGCAGGACGATTCTCGCGGAGCATGCCGTGGATGTTGTCGAGGCTGCCGGCGATATTCGCGCGATTCCGATCGTTGAGCAGATCGTTGACGCGGCTTATGGTCTCCCTCATCTCCACCACGCGATCATTCAAATGGGTGATGAGTTCCTGAGCGGAAGGGCCAAGGCCGGAGAGCATGTCGCCGATGTCCGCAAAGCTGACGTATTCTTTGGAGGGAAGCGCGGAGCCCGGCGGAGCGTGCGCAGCTTGCGGAGTTCCAGCAAGAAGGCCAAGAAAATTTTCTCCGAGGGGGCTCGTGCTGGAGATGGTCGCTTTGCTATCGGTCTTAAGGGGAACGTTGGGGTCGATCGAAAAGTCGATCTCCATGCGCGTGGGATCTTTCGGATCAGGGACCACCTTTGTGACGCGCCCTATTTTCGGGCCTCCGCCGTATCGAACTTCGGTGCCTGGCTCCATGCCGCCGGCATTCTTGAAGTAAGTGCGGTAGGGGACCAGCCCGCTTGAGAGGCCGCCCGACAAATACAGAATGGTGGCAATCAGCAGCGCCGATGCGACAACTACCAGAAGACCGACGCGTGCCAGTTCTCGCTTTGATTCCATTAGGGTTCCTTAATATCCGTCCGATGATTTGGGAGGACCTCTCCAGGCGCGCGGAGTATAGCATGGGCTCCCGCGCCCTTTATCAGCGCCGCAAGGGCGGAACTTCCCCCGTCAACATCTGCAAATAATCCAACTCCGTTGAAATTTCCGGTTCTGGAACGCGATCCAGAAACTGGCGCACGCGCGGCTGCTGGCTTTTTTGCAGCTCGGCGGTGGTGCCATTGGCGACGATGACGCCCTTATCGAGAAGAATCATTCGATCGGCGATTAGATAGGCGCTGGCGAGTTCGTGGGTGACGACGACGATCGTCATGCGAAATGCCTTTTTTAATTTCAAGATCAGTTCATCGATACCGGCGGCGATGATCGGGTCGAGGCCGGCGGACGGTTCGTCGAAGAATAGAATCTCCGGGTCCATGGCCAGAGCGCGGGCAATGGCGGCGCGCTTTTTCATTCCGCCGCTGAGTTGCGCGGGCATGTAGTTCTCAAAGCCAGAAAGGCCCACCTGGTCGAGTTTCAAGCGGACCATGATTTCGATGGTGGACTCGTCGAGCGGCGTGTGCTCGCGAAGGGGAAGAGCCACATTATCGCCAACGGTCATCGAGCCGAAGAGAGCGCCTCCCTGAAACGACATGCCCATTTTTTTCAGCAGCTCATCGCGGCTGGAATCCGTCAACGCCGCAAAATTCTTGCCGCGGATCCAGATTTCGCCGCCGCTGGGTTTCTCGAGACCTACCAGCGTGCGCAACAACGTGCTTTTACCAGATCCTGATCCGCCCAAGATCACGAGCGTCTCACCGGCGCTGATGTCGAAACTGATGGTGTGCAGGATTTCGCGCTCGCCGTAGTTCACGCGCAAATTTCGAACCGAGATCGCAGCGCCGCCGTCGGCCCGGCTATCTTGTGGTTTCGAAATAAGCTCGGTCGACATATTTCAGTCCGGCATCGCAAAGTAAAAAATGGCCGTAAAAATAACGTCTACAAAAATGACCATGAAAATGGATTTCACTACGGCCGAAGTTGTCGATCGGCCGACTTGTTCGGATCCCAAGCCCGTGGAAAATCCCTCCAGACAGCCAACGGCGGTGATTACGACGCCGAACATGACGCTCTTGACGAGTCCCGTGAGTATGTCGCGCCGGACCAACGCGTTGAGGGTGGCGAGAAAATAAGTGTGCCAGGTAAAAGGTCCGCTGGTGACGCCGAACGTTCCTCCGCCCACGACGCCCATGAAGTCAGCCCAGGTGGTGAGGCAAGGCAGCATGAGCATCATGGCGAGCAATTTGGGAGCAACAAGGAAACGGACAGGCTCGAGAGCCATTGTTTCCATGGCGTCGATTTCTTCGTTCACCTTCATCGTGCCGATTTCAGCGGCGAACGCAGAACCGGAACGGCCGATCACCATGACGGCAGTCATCAGGGGACCCAGCTCGCGCGTGATTGCGATGGCGACAGCAGCGGCGACGAATTGGAGAGCGCCGAGCTTGCGAAGTTGATAGGCGCTTTGGAGCGCAAAAATCAGCCCTATAAAGAAAGAAATGAGGGAGACGATCGGAAGGGCTTCAATGCCCACAGATACTGCTTGATGGACGGAGCGGCCAAAAAGTTTTCGAACACGGCCGGGATCAACAAAGAGGGCTTTTGCGGCGCCCCCCGTGATGCGGGCCAAGCCGCCAACGTAAGCCAGACCGTCAATTGTCGCTGCGCCGACTGATTCAGTAAATGCCATTGGAGAAACCGGACGGGGGCGACATCCCCGAAATCAGCCGCCGAAACCGGCCGGGAAGTTACCTCGCGGGAGCGGCCGGAGCGCCTCCACCCTGCAAAGCCTCTTGTTCGTTGTTATAGACTTCAAATACTTTTATCAGCCGCGTGAGCTCGAGCACCTCCCGAGCCGTACGACTGAGACCGTAAAGAGCAAAACTGCTCTTCAAGTCTCTAGCAATTTTTAGACCTTCTACCAGAGAAGCCACCCCTGCGCTATCAATATATTTCACACTAAGCATGTTCACGATCACGCGCGGTTTGCGTTGCGTTTTCAACAAATCGATCAGCACCTTGCGCATGTCCGGTGAGTTATAAAGCGTAATGTCACCCACCACGTCCACAATCGTCGCTGTGCCGGCATCACGTGTAGATAGTTCCATTTACAGAGGCCCCCTGCAGGCGTGCAGGGTGTTTTGCCAGAGATTAGGCCCGAATGCAATCACTTTCGGAAAAAACCGTTGGACGGAGAAATGAACCAAAGTGATACGGGACTGGGAGTTTCAGCCGCGATCCTCAAGCGGAAGATACCCGCGCAAGTTGTGTCCTAGGTACACCTGTCGCGGACGGGAAATCTTTTGCTCAGGATCCAGCAACATCTCTTCCCATTGCGCGATCCAGCCGGAAGTACGTGGAATTGCAAAAAGGACCGGGAACATGGTCACGGGGAAGCCCATCGACTGATAGATCAGACCGGTGTAGAAGTCCACATTTGGATACAGTCGGCGGGTCACAAAGTAATCGTCTTCTAGCGCAATGCGTTCGCATTCGAGCGCAATCTCGATGAGAGGGTTGCGCCCCATCACGTCAAACACCTCGTACGCGATGTGTTTTACGATTCTGGCTCGCGGATCGTAGTTTTTGTACACTCGATGGCCAAAACCCATCAGAAGCTTTTCGCCCGCTTTGACACTCTTGATATACGCCGGCACATTCTTCACCGAACCGATTTCGAGAAGCATGCGGAGCACTTGCTCATTCGCGCCGCCATGGAGCGGGCCGTAGAGGGCTGCTGTGGCCGCCGCCGTTGCCGAGTACGGATCCACGTGGGAACTTCCCACGCCTCGCATGGCGCTTGAGGAGCAATTCTGCTCGTGATCGGCGTGAAGGATAAAAAGTATGTCCAGGGCGCGCTCAAGGGTCGGGTTCGGCCGGTATTTCAATTCGGTAGTCCGGAAGAGCATGTTCAGAAAATTGCCGCAGTAGCTGAGGTCGTTATCGGGATACGCGAACGGCATGCCCAGGCTATGGCGATAGGCAAAGGCTGCGAGTGTCGGCATCTTGCCGACCAGACGATAGGTCTGCTTGAGGCGTGAGTCGGGATTAAAAATATCTTTTGCGTCCGGATAAAAAGTGGAGAGCGCTGCGACAGTGGAAATCAGCATGCCCATCGGGTGGGCGTCGTAGTGAAATCCATCGAGAAATTTTTTAATGCTCTCGTGAATAAACGTGTGGTGCGTGACGTGGTAGGACCAGTCCGCCAGTTGCGATTTGGTGGGCAATTCGCCACGAAGCAGCAGGTAAGCCGTTTCCAGATAATTGCTTTTGTCGGCGAGCTCCTCAATCGAGTACCCGCGATAGCGCAGGATTCCTTTATCCCCATCGATAAACGTGATTTTGCTGGTACACGATGCGGTATTGGAATACGACGGATCGTAGCTCATCATTCCGAAGTCGGAAGGCTCGATCTTGATCGGGCGCAGGTCGATGGCACGAATCGTATCGTGCTTGATGGGAATTTCGTATTGGCGGCCGTTGCGGTTGTCGGTAATTGTCAGCGAGTCGCGGCGGCCTGTGGCCGCAGGATTTGCGCTAGCCACTGAGTCTGATTTGGTAGGATTCATCGCTCAATCCCTTCGCGCCCTACATACCACGCTCACCGCGCGCAGAGGCCACGTATCTAACCTAAATGTATAACAATTTTATGCGTTCCAAAACTGGAATCGTCCTCGACTACAAGATGTTCGCGCTGCCGTCACCATACGCACTCGTATGTAAGGCTGGCATGGCTTGATCAAGCTACTTCCGGGGACACGCCCTTCTTACTATCCCGGCCTGCAAAAGCTTCTGCAGCGACATTGTGCCTGTAGCGAAATAGTTTCCTGAGCTTCTTGTCCACAAACCAGCCGCCGAAGAGGCACCCAATAAATCCCAGAGGCAATTCGTACTCGACGCGATCTTCGAGGCGGCAGGAATTGGCACCTTCCGGCGTCATCTGGTGAGTGTGATCCCAACGCCGAAATGGACTTCAAATCTGGATGTCGCGAAATTGGCGCCCCTCCACGTAGTCTTGGTGCTCGAATTCCCAACACACGCGAAACGGACCGAGCTTCACTCGCAGCACTCCGCGGTCACCATTGCGGATGCCAGGTGCCGACTGCAGCACTTCGATAGGCTCCCAGGGCGGCGTCAATCGCTCGAGCGCACCAGGCTCCGCGTGCCAGCGAAAAACTTCTTCCGCAGGCGCGCTAATTATTGACTGCGCGACGAAGACTTTTCTGCGGCCCATATTTTTCGAGATAGGCTCCCAGCCTGAATTTGCGTGCCGTGTTTTCTGAACTCATATAGCGCACAGAGCCAAAAATCGGCCGTTCCGGGCCCCAGGGACGATCATAGCGTCCGAGGCACCAGAAGATTCCGCTGTAAGAGTTCGGGTCGCGTCCGTCGAGTGCATAGCGATTATTCAGCTCAACCATGATTTCAAGCGCGTCTTCCGGTTTTCGCGTCCACTCCAGGATTTTTTTCCCCAGAGCATCCGGAGGTAGTTATGAATGCGGCCCTCGGCGACGAGCTGGCGCTGCGCCGCGTTCCAAAGCAGGTCGTGGGTACGGGCTGATCCGAACTCGTCCAACGAATAGACATAATAGCGTTCGTCGCGCGCGTGTTTTGACAGAGTCCGCTTTGCCCAATCGGGCAAAGAGCTGTACCGCGCTTCGTCATCACGATGACTCGAGAAATTCAACCCCAGTTCCCGCCAGGTGACGATCTGATCCAGAAATGCTTCCACAGCCGAACTCACACCCCACCAACCCTCGCGGTTTCCGTTGGCGCAAACCGCCAATTTGGCTTCCGAGCAATTCTCTTCGTGCGACAACTCATGAAATATTTGATGTGGAGAGATGTGTCCGAAGTGCAGATAAGGTGAAAGGCCGCTTGTGGGCTCGGCTTCGGGCTGGTTTCGAAGCTCCGCGTACTGCCGCAGGCCCAGGGACACGAATTTTCGAAGCGTAGTTCCGGCCGGCCCTTCTCCCCCTCGCAGTTCGACGGCCTCGATATCGTGACGAACAGGAATACGCGCTAGAAAGCGGCTGTCACGTAGGTCTTCTGCTGGAATGGGACGCCATCTTTCGATGATTTCAGGAGGTAAGGCCTTCAGCCGAGGCAATTCCAGGCGCGCGAGCGAATCTTTCTTCGGCTTCCGCGCAAGGTGTGCCGCCAAATTCTTCTGCAAAAAACGCCGAAACGAAAATGCTGTCGGAAACGCTTTGTCCGCGGCGCGAAGCGGGAGAAGGCCATTCGAATCGACCGATTCGAGACGGCATTGAACTTGTCGCGCCGCCCTTTCAATCATATGGGGTAAGAAGAACGCCGGATAGTCGTCCGTCACGATAACGCTGGCGAGCCCGCTCAGCGCGCGAATAAGCCCTTTCCCTTTACCGGCCGCGGTTTCGACGTATGGATAATAGAAAATGCCTTTGCGATCAGCTCCAAGCCGCCGCGCCTTTTCCGCCATTCCGTCCAAAACGAAACGATGAAAGCGTTCACTGGCCCAGGGGTAATCACAGCGCAGTGCTTCCAAGATCACGAGAGGCTTCTTCAGTTCGCGCACCCATTCAATTGAGCGGTCCAGGGCAAAATTCCACGTTGTTCGCCGGCAAGCCGTCATCCAGTAAAGAACGAACTGGCCACCTGCGCTGGGCGGGACTCGAGCAAGAACTCTGATTCTATCTTCTGGAACGGATGGCATTGTCGCTTTGCTTCTCGCCCACGGCTCTGTGCAATAACTCGTTTTCCTGCGTGTCTCGGTGCGACGCAAACTCGAACCGGCTCGTCGCTCGCATAGTCTGCTGAGTTCGATCACGCAATGTGAATCATCGACGGATAAGTTCCTCCCGAATGCGCGCGAACCAACCACGTTTGTAGCACGGTCTTCGCCTCCGTTTTATTTCCGATCGCGGCCTGATGAAGTACTTCTCGCCCGATCAGCAAGAATCGGTCTGGCGTCGGCGTTGACACTGTCCGCAAAGTTCAGCAAGTTCACTAAGTTCATCGACTGTGCAGCGATCAAGTC
>Ga0310914_10003954_pt1 | contig 10308 bp, 8 predicted proteins | sample GREbulkMGAN108_FD_203450 | JGI IMG/M metagenome (GOLD analysis project Ga0310914, IMG submission 203450) | Lab enrichment of tropical soil microbial communities from Luquillo Experimental Forest, Puerto Rico - GRE.bulkMG.AN108 | ecosystem: Environmental > Terrestrial > Soil > Tropical forest >...
CGGTGACGATCACACTCGACTCCTGCGTCAGAGTCTTGATCGATTCGAACAACTCAGGTGAAACCTGGCTCTTGACCACCACGCCCTGAATCACGCCGCTGCCATCGCGAAATTGCGGAAACAGTAGCTTGCCGCTCTCGCGCAGGTTATACAGCCAGCCGCGGATGGTGACAGTTTCTCCATCATGCTTGCCAATCTCACGAATCGTAGTAACGGTTGGTAAGGATGTTTGCATGAGTCCTGTCTTTCGATTTCTTTCGATAACAAGTAAGAATGAAGACTTACGCGTCCAACTTCTTGTATGACTCCGTCATTTTCTCCGGAACGTTCTCGTCTTCGACGCCTTCGATCTCCAACACCAGCGCTGGGACATGCGGCAACGAGCGCAGCGACTCGATGGTCTCCTTCCACTCGATCGTTCCATTCCCTGGCCATCGATGTTCGTCGCGCTCACCATGGTTGTCATGAATATGCGTCGTCCGAATCAGGTCCTTAAGCGTCTCCAAGGCGTGTATCACACCCGGAGCCATGTGCGCGTGCCCAACATCGAGACACACCCCGACATCCGTGAAGTGCGCGGTGTGCAACAGCTCCACCAGGCCTTCAGGCTTCGACAGATCGTTGGGGATATTCTCCACCACCACCTGCACGCCCAGCGGCTTCGCGAATGCGCGCAAATGCTCCAACGATGTCATGGCGGCTTCAATCTTTTGTCCGGTCGAGCTCTCACCGCCTACGCCAACATGCTGCACCAGAAACTGAAACGGGGCATGTTCGGCGACTTCGATGGCCCGCTTGATCTCGTCCATTGCGGCAATTCGGTCGCGTTTTTCTACCGCCGCGATATTCAGCGGAGGAGCGCCGGTGCGTCCGAACTCCTCATCACCGTGCATCGGGGCATGCATAGAGTGAAACGTCGTGCCGGTGCTGCGAAACCAGTTCGCAATCTCGCGCACGTGTTGCCGGTCACCGTAATTGAAGTGCCCGCGCGATCCGAAGATTTCGATGACCTCGGCGCCGCCGGCGACCATGCGATCGAGCAGGCCGGGATGCAGCCGCTCCGTCCTCGCATACACCAGCGATGACATCCCGCGCCGCATCAGAATCCGACCGCCTTTCCGTTGTTGCGGCCGTCACTGGCGCCCAGCCGCTCGCCGCTTTTAGGATCGATAGCGATACACTCCGCGTCGCCCCAGAACTCGCGGTCGTCTCTGATCTTATGCCCCATGTTTTCCAGGATGCGCACTGTATCCGGTGAAATCCCGAACTTCTCCAGCAGGATCAGATCGGGCAAGTACTGATTGTGAAAGCGTGGCGCATTCACCGACTCCTGAATATTCAGACCGTAGTCGATAACGCCCATCAATACATTGGCCACTGTAGTAATTATGGTAGGCCCGCCTGGCGATCCGAGCACGAGAAACAGCTTGCCGTCCTTCAGCACGATCGTCGGCGTCATTGCCGACAGCGGACGCTTGTTCGCGCCCACCGCATTCGCCGGCCCTTGGATGAGCCCATACATGTTGGGCACGCCCTGCTTAGTGGCGAAGTCGTCCATCTCGTTGTTCATCAGAAATCCCAAACCTTCGACCGTGACGAATGACCCGAAGCTCCCGTTTAATGTGGTTGTCACCGACACTGCATTGCCGTCGGGGTCTACCACCGAGTAATGCGTCGTGTTCTCCGATTCGTGGACGATCATCGGCCGCGGGTTCGCGCTGGCGTAGCGATCGAGCTGCGTAAAGATCGCCGGACGCTGCAGCTCAGCGCTGGCACTGGCTTTTTGCAGCGAGATCGTCTCGCGCCAGGCTTCTGCGTAGCGCTTATCAATCAGCTGCGCTACGGGAATCTTCGCGAAGTCGGGATCGCCCATGAACTCGGTGCGATCGAAAAACGCCCGCTGGAAGGCCTCGGCTGTCAGGTGAATGCTCGCTCCCGAGCGGTCGCCCAGCTTGCCCAGATCGTAGCCTTCGAGAATGTTGAGGATCTCTATCAGGGCCACGCCTCCCGAGGACGGCGGAGGCGCGCTGATGATGTCGTAGCCACGATACGTGCCGCGGATTGGCTGCCGCTCTTTTACGTCATAAGCAGCCAGGTCCTGGGCAGTCATCATTCCTCCGCCTTTCTCGATAGCGGCTGCCATCTCTAGCGCCATGGCGCCGCGATAAAAGTCGTCGGGGTTCTTCGCGATGCGCTCCAACGTGCGTGCCAGCTCCGGCTGCTTGAAGACGTCTCCCGGCTGATAGAAGTTGCCGTTACGCTGGAAAATCCGTCGCGACTCAGGAAACTTCGAAAGGTTCTCGTCCTCGAAATCCTTCGCGGTCGCATAGTCGAGCACGAAGCCATCACGCGCCAGCCGGATCGCCGACTGCATCACTTGTTTCAGTGTGAGTTTGCCCCAATGCTTTTCCGCATAGGCCAGTCCCGCCACCGAGCTCGGTACCGCGATTGCAGCGTATCCCACCGTGCTCATGTCCTTGACGACGTCGCCGTTTTTGTCGAGGTACATGTCGGCGGTGGCTTTCGACGGCGCCTTCTCGCGATAGTCGAGGAAGTGCACCTCACCGTTGGGTCGGCGGAAGAGCATGAATCCGCCGCCGCCGATGTTGCCCGCCTCCGGATGCGTAACCGCCAACGCGAACCCCACCGCCACCGCGGCATCCACGGCGTTGCCGCCCGTCTTCATGATCTCGACCCCGGCCTCCGAGGCGTCGGGCTGCACTGACACAACCATGGCATTCGGGGCATGCGTAGGCCGCATCACGCTGCCCGCTAGCGCATTCGCGCACAGGGAGAGGGCGACGATTCCTGATAGAACGGGATTTTTCAATTTCATAAAAGAAAGCCGGGGCCATGCCCTGCCGATTGGCGACGACGGCAATGAAGACACAAGTATTTGAGGCTAGCCGACGCCACCGGTAGAGTCAAATGGTCTCAGAATGTATCGTTTTCCTCGCCGCTACATCCAATCCGCTGCGCCAGAGACCCTTCCTTTTGATCTCACCCCACGAGGAGACGTGATGAAAGCCGTTGTCGCCCCAAAAGTGAATGCCCCTGTCGTTATCGAAGACCGTCCCATTCCGCAACCCAAAGCCGGAGAAGTTCTCATCAAAGTGCACGCCTGCGGTGTCTGCCGCAGCGACCTCGGCGTTATCCTCGGTGAAATGGGGTTCGCCACCTTTCCACGAGTACTCGGCCACGAGGTTGCGGGTGTCGTCGACAAGGTCGGCGAAGGCGTGACCTGGCCCAAGGTCGGAGATCGGGTCGGAATGCAGTGGCTGTTCTCCGCCGACGGCTACTGCGATCAATGCGTACGCGGCGCAGAAATTCTGTGCCCGAATTTGGTCGTTACCGGCGTTACCGCCGACGGTGGTTATCAGGAGTACATGATCGCTCCCGCTCTGTATGTTGCACCTATTCCAGAAGGCCTCGACGACGCCGACGCCGGCCCGCTGATGTGCGCCGGCCTGACTGTCTTCAACGGCATGCGCCAGGCCGGCATTAAGCCGGGCGACAAAGTCGCGGTGATCGGACTCGGCGGATTGGGCCATCTTGCCGTCCTTTACGCTAAGGCTATGGGCGCGCGGGTCGCTGTTGTCTCGAACACGGCCGACAAGCAGGATGAAGCGGAAGAATTGGGCGCGGAATACTTCATTAATACCCAGTCGAAGAAAGCTAGTGAGGGTTTGCAAGCGTGGGACGGGGGCGCAAACATTATCCTCGCCACTGCCCCTAGCAGCCAGTCCGCAACAGAAGCCATTCCTGGTCTCGCCCCCGACGGCACCTTGGTACTGCTCGGCGTCGGAGAAGGGGACATCTCGGCTGCTCCATTTGTTCTGATCGGTGCCCGCCGTCGCGTGATGGGCTCGCCCTCTGGCGGGCGCAGCGACGTGCGAGCCACACTGAATTTCTCGCTGCACAATAAGGTGCTGCCGCGCATCACCAAATTTCCTCTCGAGGACGCCAGCAAAGCGCTCGAGCTGATGCGGACGGGTAAGCTGCGCGATCGCGCCGTGCTGATGATCTCATAGAGAGGCAGCGCCATGCGTTACCGCCCTTGACCGCAATACAACGTTGGCGTGTCCGAGAGAACCAATGTTCTCTCAGGAAATGACAGGAGTGTCAAAAGAATGGGCCCGGAGGGCGTGACAGGATAGCCCGGCACGCAGGCCGCGCAAGCGGCCGGAGTGCTGGGTAGGGTTCGAAACGAGGTCGAGTCCCCGGGGACAGCACATGGCTACAGTACGGATTTAGTCCGTGCCAAACCCATGGGATTTTCTCCCGCAAATTCCACCGCCCTGCCCGAGTTTTCACAGGAATATCCACAGTTAACAAGTCTCACGCATCAACTAGCTCTTCAGCCGTCATCCTATCTGCGGCACACTATTCCAATGGCAACCCCCGGCGATTTTACCGCCACCGTCAAGCAGCAGGCCGATATCGTCCGCATCGTGGGCGACTACGTCAAGCTACGCAAAAGCGGCGCCCAAAATTACCAGGGACTCTGCCCGTTCCACCAGGAAAAGACGCCGTCGTTCTCCGTCCACGCCGGCAACCAGTTCTTTCACTGCTTCGGCTGCAACGCCGGAGGCGATGTCTTCACCTTCGTCCAGAAGATTGAGAACATCACCTTCCCCGAAGCCGTGCGCATCGTGGCTGAGAAGCTCAGCATCCCCATGCCGACGGTCACCTACTCGTCGCCGGAAGAGGCGCGCCAGGCGAAGCAGCGCGGCAGCCTGCTCGACATCCACGAACTCGCGTGCGTCTTCTTTCAGGATCAGCTCAAGCGTCCAGACGCCGCACACGCCCGCGAATATCTGCACTCCCGCGGCCTGAACGCCGAAACGATCGCCGAGTTTCGCATCGGTTTCGCGCCCGAGCGCGGCTCCATTCTGCGCGACCTGCTTAGCCGAGAATATGATGAAGACGGGTTGCGCAACTCCGGCCTTCTTTCATGGAAGGAGAAGGACGAGTCACGAGTTACGAGTAACGAGTCACCAAAGGGGGGACCGACAACTGACAACCGGCAACTGGCAACTACCTACTGCCGCTTCCGCAACCGTGTGATGTTCCCCATCACCACCGAGCAGGGCAAGGTTATCGCTTTCACCGGACGCACCCTCGCTACCGACGACAAGGCCGGCCCGAAGTACCTCAATTCGCCGGAGACTCCGATTTACTCCAAATCGCGGGTGCTCTTCAATCTTGACAAGGCGAAGGAAGCGATCCGCAAGCTCGACTACGCCATCCTGGTCGAAGGCCAGGTGGACTGCATCACCGTCTACTCCGCCGGACTGCGCAATGTGATCGCAAGTTCGGGTACTGCCTTCACCGATCTCCAGGCGCGCCTGCTGGGCCGCTTCAGCAAGAAGGTCGTCGTCAACTTCGATCCCGATACTGCCGGCGCCGCCGCCGCCGAACGTTCACTTGCCTTGCTCGTTAGCGAGGACTTCGAGATCAAAGTCCTTACCCTAGACGCCGGCTTCGACCCCGATCTCTACATCCGGAAGAAGGGAGCGAACGCCTACGTCGACGCGCTCTCTCAGTCGCAAAAGTACTTTGACTACCTCATCGGCCGTGCCCGCGCGATGTATCCTTCCCGCACGCCTGAGAGCAAACAGAAGGCCCTGAACTATCTTCTGCCGCACATTCAACGGGTGCCCAGCCGCATCGTGCGCCATGAGCTAGCCGGTGAAATCGCGCACCGTCTCGGCATCGAGTCGTCGGTGCTCCGGCAGGAGCTCCGCCACGTCGCCACATCCCGTTCCGCGGGTCGCCTCACCACTCCGGCAACAACACAGCTCACCGACGCGGAGCGTGTGTTGATCCGTGCGCTTGCCAGCCGCGATCTGGCTCAGGCTGCCTTCTCCGCGCGTGAGGGAGAGGATCCCGACTTCGACGCCGCACGCCAGGCGCACTACTTCCTTACCAAGGAGCGGTTGCACGAAGGCTTCAGCTCTCAGGCGCTGATCGACGCCTTGCTTACCGCGCATGAGCAGTCTGTCGATCCGATGATCCCGCTCAGGGGGATCGAGGACAACGACCGCCGGCTGGTCGCGTCAGTTCTGATGGAGGACAACGAGGACCTCACGCCCGAGCTGGTCGAGAACGCTGTTCGCTCGCTGCGCAAGCGCGCCATTTTGCGTCAACTCGACAACCTCCAGCACCAGCTCAAGGATGCCGAGCGGCGAAATGACCGAACTCTTTCCGCGCGCCTGCTTGAGGAGCGCGTCCGGCTGCGCCGAGCCATGGGCTCTCCCGGGGAGACCCTCGGCGCTGACACTTAAGCCATTACAAATTAAGGGAGTTAATTGCGAGTCTCCAAACAGTTTTCGGACCGAACACGATGCGACAAACCCCAGGGGCTTGACATCTAATGAAAGTAATATCGGCCACAATTTCGGTTTCCAGTGCGTCTCGTGGCCGTGGGCGGCGGATACGCAACAAAACAGTCGAGTTACGGACCAATTTGTGCTACAATCTATGAGTTCCCGCAAATCTGGTACTCCCGTACTTTCCCGCCGTGGTGTGCACTGAACATGAGCGCCTCTTGAAGAGCGCCGAGGAAATTCCGCTTTGGCTTTAGACGACAAGTTCGACGACATTAAAAAACTGATCGACGTGGGAAAAGAGAAAGGCTACCTCACTTACGACGAGGTAAACGATCTCATCCCGCATGACGTGCACTCGCCTGACGATCTCGATGATCTCATCACAACCATCGGAGGTCAGGGCATTGACGTGCTGGAAGGCCCGAAGTCTCCCAGCGCCCTCGATAAGTTCGACAAAGGTGACCTCGAGGCCGGCGAAGACGTCGAACTCGATCTCACACCTGGAGCACTCGAAAAAACCAACGACCCGGTCCGCATGTATCTGCGCGAGATGGGCACCGTCCCGCTGCTTACCCGTGAAGGCGAAGTGGAAATCGCCAAGCGCATCGAGCGCGGACAGCTGCGCGTCCTGAAGGCGCTCTCTCGATCTCCCATCGTGATCCGCGAGATTGTGGCCATGGGCGAGGACCTCAAGCGCGGTGTGCGGTCGATCAAAGAAGTGGTGCTCTTTGACGAAGACGAGATCACCGAAGAAGTGCTGCTGAACCGCTTGAACGACATCACCGGCAAGATCGACGAGCTCAATAAGCACTACAAAAAGTCCCAGCAGTTGGTCGAGAAGCTCGCAGGGATCATCCAGAAGAAGAACCCGCGCTTGCACCGCAAAACCCGCTGGGCTCTTGGCCGCGAGCAGGTCGAGATTTCCAAGGTCATTCGCAAGCTGGGCTTCACCAACACTGAGCGCAAGCGCCTCATCGACCGCGTCAACAAGACCGTCGACAGCATGCGCGGGCTCGACAAGCAGGCTGTCAATTTCGAGAAGCGCGCCGAAGCCACCCGCTCCGACGAGCAGCGCAAGGAGCTTCGCAAGCAGGTGCGCGGCATCCGCGCTGACCTCGAGCGCATGGAAGGTGACGCTGGCGCTACCTTCAACGAGCTCAAGCGCACGCAGCGCGAGATCGTGCAGGGTGACGTCGATGCCGAGTACGCCAAGCGCGAACTGATTGAAGCCAACCTGCGCCTCGTGGTGTCAATCGCGAAGAAGTACACCAACCGCGGACTGCAGTTCCTCGACCTGATTCAGGAAGGCAACATCGGCCTGATGAAGGCCGTAGACAAGTTCGAATATCGCCGCGGCTACAAATTCTCGACCTACGCGACGTGGTGGATCCGTCAAGCGATCACTCGGGCCATTGCCGATCAGGCACGCACCATCCGTATTCCGGTGCACATGATCGAGACCATCAACAAGCTTATCCGCACCTCGCGGCAGCTGGTGCAGGAGCTCGGTCGCGAGCCTACTTCCGAAGAGATCGCTAAGCGCATGGACATTCCTGTGGCCAAAGTGCGCAAGGTGCTCAAGATTGCCCAGGAGCCGATCTCTCTCGAAACGCCTATCGGCGAGGAAGAAGATTCGCACTTGGGCGATTTCATCGAAGACCGGGCGGTGGTCTCACCTGCCGAGGCGGTCATCAATGTCAACCTCAAGGAGCAGACGTCGAATGTTCTTCGTTCGCTGACGGCCCGCGAGGAGAAGGTGATCAAGATGCGCTTCGGTCTGGAAGATGGCTCCGAGCACACCCTCGAGGAGGTCGGTCAGTCGTTCGCAGTCACTCGCGAGCGCATCCGCCAAATCGAGGCGAAAGCGCTGCGCAAGCTGCGTCACCCTTCGCGCTCGCGCAAGCTCCGCGCCTTCATGGACGGCGTGCACGACTAATCGCTAAGGACGAATCAAGAATGGAATGCCCCCGCTCACGCTCAAACTTGAACGGGGCTTTTCTGTCCCGCATTACCTTACTTCCCGCGCCCGGTAATATCGAAGGACGTATTATAAAAAACGCCTTTGGGGTCATACACCACTTTCTTCTGGATGAAGGCGTCCAGCAGCGGATAAGCCTTTCGAATCTGTGCTCCGGTCGCGTATCGCTGGTAAGGAAAATAATAAGTACTGCCATATTGCAGTGTCGCGTCGATCAGTTCTCGCGTGAATTGCTCTGCCGCGCGCGTTCCCTCGTCAGACATCTTCTGGTTGAGATAGAGCACGAAGGCGAAAGAATCAGTCCGCGAGTAGCACTTTCGTAAAGTTAACCCAGTATGCGCTTGAACTTGCCCTGGGATAGAGCGATTGTGACAGTTCTTGCGGCGTCACAAGGATGACCGGTGGCGAGGTCATATTGGCGTGAGATCCCGATCGTTCACTCCGTCTTCTTCAAGAAGACGTGATCAATCATATGCCGCATGAAATGTCCGCCGAAGCCTCCCGCGCTTGCGGCCAGCACTTGCAGAAAGGCGCCATAAACCTGTCCGCGATCATGCGGCCACTTCATAATGAACTGGTAATAGGCCATCACCAGGGGCACGCCGATCCACACCAGCAGCACCCAGCGCCACGGGCGTTGCGGTTTCCATGCGCCAAGCAGCATGGCGCATGCCAACATGCACAGCGCCGTCAACAGTGCGTCGTCCACAACCTGGTTGACCCATCCGGAGAACAGGCCACATACTACCGCAAAGATGTAAAAGATGGGGTTCGTTCTGGATGTGATGTCATTCATACGCCTACTGACAAACCTAAACTGGGCTTTCATCGGGCAGAGCACGCCTTGAGGTGTGCAAGAAGGAGAGTTGTTTCCGAACGCTTTTGCGCCAGCGCACGACTTCAGTTGCGCCAGTTAAGCCCTTTATTTTACTCATCCCTCGGCGACTCTACATTAGTCGCCGAGGGAGCTGCTTTTGTGGCCTTTTCACGACGCCTTTGTTTGCCACGACGGAACTTAACCACAAAACACTAATACTGATAGAAGCCTCTCCCCGACTTCCGTCCAAGCCAGCCCGCATCCACCATCTTGATCAGCAGAGGACACGGCGCGTATTTGGGATTGCCAAGGCCCGCCTGCATCACGCGCATGATGTCGAGGCACACGTCGAGGCCAATGAAGTCCGCTAGGGTCAGCGGACCCATGGGATGTGCCATCCCCAACTTAAACACCTCATCCACTGCTACCGGCGTGGCGACGCCTTCCATCACCGCGTACATGGCTTCGTTGAGCAAGGGCATCAGCACGCGGTTCGAAACGAACCCGGGGGCATCGTTTACCTCTACGGGGGTCTTCTCCAGCTTTTCGGCAAGCGTCTTTACTGTCGTGTAGGTCTCCTGCGATGTCGCCAGCCCACGAATTACCTCGACCAGCTTCATCACCGGCACCGGATTAAAGAAGTGCATGCCGATGACTTTCTCCGGACGCTTGGTCACCGCCGCAAGTTTGGTTATCGAAATCGATGATGTATTCGATGCCAGGATCACTTCCGGCCGGCACAACCGGTCAAGATCGTGAAATAGTTCTGACTTGATCTCGAACCGTTCGCTGGCTGCCTCCACCACGAAGTCGCAGGTTGCCAGGCACGCTCGATCGGTTGTCGGAGCGATACGAGCAATCGCCGCATCACGCACCTCCACTGTGATCTTCTGCTTCGAGACCTCACGTTCCAAGTTCTTCTTGATGGTGTCTAAGCCGCGGACGAGAAAACTCTGCTCCACGTCCACTAGCAAGACCGGGTATCCGCACTTCGCAAAAACATGGGCAATGCCGTTGCCCATGGTTCCTGCACCTATCACTCCAATTGTCTTTATATCCACGATTGCCTCTGGTGCTGAAAGTGCCCAAGCCTGCCCTGAGCTTATCGAAGGTTCCGCGCCCGTTTGTGGGCGCTAACCTGGGAACCAACTCCAACCAAAACAATCGAGTGTAACAGAGGC
>Ga0310914_10003960_pt1 | contig 10301 bp, 15 predicted proteins | sample GREbulkMGAN108_FD_203450 | JGI IMG/M metagenome (GOLD analysis project Ga0310914, IMG submission 203450) | Lab enrichment of tropical soil microbial communities from Luquillo Experimental Forest, Puerto Rico - GRE.bulkMG.AN108 | ecosystem: Environmental > Terrestrial > Soil > Tropical forest >...
TCTCCGTCCCGCCGGAGGGCGGGTCGCGGTCCCAGCTTCGGGTGAGAACCGCGCCCTGCCCCTCCGGCTCCGCTTCGGAAACCAACAACGAATGTCAGATTAAGTTCGAGCTATTACAACTAAGTATCTGACGAGTCCCCGTCATTTGCCGCCCGATTTCGACGTGGACCGTCGCCTCGCCCAGCTCGACGAGGACGGCTTCACGATCGTCGAGGACTACCTGAGCGAGGACCAGCTCGCTCGGTTCCGCGACGCCGACGGTAACCAGATGACCCCGAGCCACGCCGTCAAACAGGGCACGCGCTACCGCTACTATGTCTCCCGCCCGCCGATCACCAAAGATCAGACCGACAACTCCACTGGGCTGCGCATCCCAGCCATAGGGATCGAGCAGCTCGTGGCCAACCGGCTGCGCCAACGGCTCCTCGATCCCAGCAGCATCTATCAGGCGACACGGCGTTTCGATCCGTCAACGCAGCGCCGACTCATCGCGCGGGCCGCGGAAATCGGCAAGAGTTGGCTGCAGTTGCCAGCGCGCCTTGCTTGCAGGTCTGGTGAAACGCATCGACATCGGCGCCAATCAGATCGATATCCATGTCCGCGCGACACAGCTCGGCGCGCTCTTCGCTGGTCCAACCGCGCCATCGGTGGATGAGGCCAACGACGAAATCCAAATCCTGTCCGTGCCGGTGCGCCTGCACCAGTCGGGGCGGGAGATCAGGATGCTGATCGACAGGCGGACCCGTTTTCCACCGCAAAGCCCGACGCTCGGCTGATCAAGCTGTTGATTAGGGCGCACCCCTTCAACGCCGCACTCATGGGCAGCGGCGGGACGCCGTTTGCCGCACTGGCCAAGCAAGAAGGGGTCAGTCAATCCTACTTCACGCGGCTCGTCCGCCTCAGCTACCTCGCTCCGGACATCACGCAAGCCATTCTCGACGGGCGCCAGCCACCCCACCTGACCGCAGACAAGCGCCTGGCGCACTCACGTCTGCCCTTGGCCTGGCAAGATCAACGGACCCTGCTCGGCTTTGCTTGAGCCGATCCGAACGCCAAGCCCCGCCGAGATCGCTAACCCGACCTCATTTGCGGCCGGAGCCGCCAACCTCGCAAACCGCGTCCTGAAGCACTGCGGTACTGGAATGTCGCCCCACAGAGACACTACCCCTCCTCGGCGCGCTGGACTTTGTGCGTCTCTGCCGACGCTGCCGTCCCGCACGCCCGCCACAATGGCGGAAAACCCGCTTCTTTCCTGCGACGGAGGCGAAATCCGGAGAGAGACGGACTGTCTGCTGGAGGGAATGGATTCGAACTGTCGGTTCCGGAAGCCATTGACTGCGCCGAACATCGTTCTCATGATCCAGGCGCCAAAATATTCGCGGGCGAGAATGGCGTTGAGCGGCGTCACCGCGCCATAGGAAAAGCCGAATGTTAGCGCGAGGCCCGATACGGATGGCGGCGGCCGGTGATAAGCCGAGTTCGTTCCCCTTCTCGGAGGCGATCAAACCAATGCCTGAAGCGGAAATAGCAAACGCAGGGCAGCTGCTCGATCTCATGCTCGAGTTTTTTGCCGACGACGGCCGCTGGACGCAGGGCCGTTATGACGACGGAAACGGCGGCCACTGCCTGGTCGGCGCTCTCCTGCAATTGGGCCGCAAGCATCGCCTGCCGACGGCACCGGCCATCGCGCTCCTGCAGAATGCGATGCCCCGCCCTGGCCTTCCGCTCGTGCACTTCAACGATACTCGTTGCGGCAGCGGCGCCGAGCTGCGCTCCGTCATCCTCAAGGCCCGCCGTCTGGCCCATGATGATGCGGAGCAGGAGCGCGCGGCCGCCGCGGTAAAGGCCTGGCTCCTTGCCCAGATCGAGAAAAAACGATCCGTAACGGCGCGGGAGGAGGCACTCGCCTCCGAACGCCTGGCCGCCTAGGGACCGCCCCAATCCATCCCCGAAAACCCGACACAAATTTGCGCCGCATCCACGGTTGGTTTCGCGAGATGTGGTTTGGTGCCGATGACAGGGCCCAGGCGTTGCGCGCCCGCGTGATGCCGCTCTTCACCGAAGGCCCTTTACGCATTCCTGATTTCATCGGCGCGGAAGCAGACGCTCCCAGCGATGAGGCTGCTCGCAGCGATTCTTCGCCCAAGATTAGGGTGACGAACTGACGGCCGCCGAAAACCGCCGAATCAGAGCGCAAGATCCGGATATAACTGCCGCCGACCCCGGAGGTAGAGACCACCCTGTTGGAAGGCGGAGATGCCTTCAGCCACAGCGGAGGGTCGATCCCATGTCACGCGAACAGGACAACAAGGCGATTGTCGCTCGTTGGTTCGAGGGGTTCTGGGGAAATCCCTGGAATCCCGAGATCATCGACGAACTCGCCGCCCCCGACATGCTGCTCCAATATTCGCTGCACGCCCCACGTCACAGTCGCGAGGACGTACGCAATTTCATGGAGGGGTTCCGTGCAGCGTTCCCGGACCTCAACTTCTGGGGCGCGGCCGACCTAATCGCCGAGGGTGATTACGTCGTGGGCCGGTGGGAGGGTGGCGGCACCCACACCGGGCCTGCGTTCAGTGATTTCCTTATCGGCTCTCTTCCGGCGGCGTCCGGTCGCAAAATGCGGTTCACCGGGACAACCGTACTCCGTGTCGAGAATGGCATGATCGCGGAAGAGGTCGGTCTCGACGATGGCGTCACGGCGCTCCAGCAGCTTGGCCTTTTGAAAGCCGCTTGACGTGAATGAGCCGGGCCGGGGATCGTCCTCGGCCCGAGTTTCAGCGGTCAGAGGTGTTTGATGGCCGACCCGGAGGCAATTTACAACTGGCGTCGTCTCGATGATCGGATAACGACATCTGGCCAGCCCACCGAGCAGCAACTCGCCGACATCCGCGCTCTTGGCGTACGGCACATCGTCAATCTCGGGCTCCACACCCACGAAAAGGCGCTACCGGACGAGGCGGCGAGCGTTGCCCGCTTTGGAATGACTTACATCCACATCCCGGTCGATTTTCAGAACCCGACCGACCAGGACTTCGATCAGTTCTGCGCCGTCATGGAACAGCTAAAGGATGTCCCCGTTCACGTGCATTGCATCGCGAACGCTCCGGTCTCTGCCTTCTTCTACCGCTATCGCCGCGACGTGCTGGGCATGGACGAGACACAGGCACGTGCCGAGATGGAAGCGGTCTGGCAGCCAAATGCCATCTGGGCGGCATTTGTGGCACGGCGAAGCAAGAGGCGCGATCAATGACGATCGGTATCAATGGAATGGCGCACGTCATCCTGACGGTGAGCCGGTTTGAGGCCGCCCGCGAATTCTATCGCAAATTGCTCCCCGAATTCGGCATCAAGCCGGTGTTCGATGGTGACGGGTTCTTCTATTGCGTCGGCGCTCGAACCGCTATCGGAATCGAACCTTGCGATCCGGCTCTGGTGGGCGAGCGCTTCGTGCAACAGCGGGTCGGCCTGCATCACCTTTGCCTGCGGGCGCGTTCGCGCGAGGATGTGGACCAGTGCGCCGCTCTGCTAAAAGAAATGAACGCGACCATCGTGCGTGGCCCGATGGAAGGACCGTGGGCTCCCGGATACTACTATGTCCTGTTTGAAGACCCTGACGGGATACGGTTAGAGGTAAACTTTGTGCCGGGCGCTGGACTTCTCGCGGAAGGAGCGCAGTTCAATCCTGGTACCGGCTGCGTCTGAACCGCCTTAAAAAAATTCCTCGTCACAGTTATGGAGGGTTAGTCAAGCTTCCTGCGCTGTGCTCCTTGATGGCCACGTGCTTGGCGGTTCAGTTCACTTGGCCCATTGCCGGATATTGCGCGCCTACGATGAAATCTGCTCTGCGAAATGGCAGCGCGCGAAATGGCAGCGCGCGAAATGGCCGGGGTTCACTTCGCGCAGAAGCGGCGCCTCACGGCGGCAGCGATCTTCGGCGAACCGGCAGCGCGGATGGAAATAGCAGCCGGATGGCGGCGCGGCCGGGCTCGACACCTCCCCTTTGAGGATCGCATCACTGCCGCAACACGCGGATCGGGAACCGGGACGGCGCGCATCAGCGCCGCCGTGTAGGGATGGCGGGAACGCGCAAAGACCGCCCCGGTCGGCGCCAGTTCAACAAGCTGGCCGACATACATGACCGCGACGCGGTTATTGGAGTTTTTACAGCCTTTGCGCGCGCGCAAAGGCTGTAAAATGCCCCATGTCTGGGTCTGGCTCATGTCGTGTCACCGGCAGCCCGTCGTAGGCCCGACAAGTATAACTCACGATGCTCCGGGATGACGTCCGGCAAGAGTATGGTCACCCCGCCCGGTAATGAGCCGGGCGGGGTCTCTACAAGCGCGTGTCAGACAATTCCGCTGACCAGGGCAGTGACGACGCGACCAGCAATCTTGTCGATCGCCCAGTCCATCAGCGCATTCCGGACTTCGGTCTGTGGATCATCCGCCCGGAGAATGGTTGCGGTGGTGGCCAGCATGCCGACCACATTCAGAGCGGCGGGGATCACTCCAATCCCAGCCACCTCACAGGCGAGTACGACGACTCCCTTGACGAGATTCCAGAGCATCGTCCGTCTCCTTTCTCGGCAACGGCTGCCGAGAGACGGACGGGGGACTAGCTGAGCTACGCCCTCAGACTGCTCGCTCGGAACCAGCCGTCACCGCAACTAGATTGCGGTTTCATGGTCATCATCCGTTGTTGATCAGAGGTCTCCCGAGGGAGACGACCCCGAGATCGGTTCCGTATGTCCGCGTGTCCACCCCGGCCACGCATAGGTGCCCGGCGTTTTTTGGTCACACCCGTCAAGCTGGTGGAGATTCGATACTGAAGCTGAGGCGCCCTGGGGTATGGCGGCCTCGGTGCTAAGTCATGCGCGGCGGTGCACTGCAAGGGAGCGCGATCGACGGCAGGACGGATTGTGGTGCGTCCGGAATGCCGCTATCAAGCCCTGCGCCTTGGCGCACCGCTGCGCGGCTGCGGGGCTTGACAGCGACGCTCCGGCCGAGCGTGGGGTATCCATGCCGTTCCACGGCGCCGTGGATCGCTTGAAGTGGGCTAGGCCGCGCATGGGATCCGCGGGGGATCGGCGGTCATCTCGCCCTTGGTGCCGGCGTAGGCGCTGCGCTCGAAGGCCACGAAGACCGACACGGGCGCGCCACTATGCCGCTGGCAACTCTAGCAATGTCACCACGACACGCATCTCGGCTGGCCGGTCGCCACAACGCGCATGGCACCGCAGAGGCAGCCCCTGTACATTGGTTAACAAGAGCCACATGATCCGATAAGGGAGGAGCCCTAGTCGAGGGTGTCGAGATCTGATCGCATCCGTTGCAGGCATCGGCGCCGGGGGGACAGACCGCCTTCGTCGGCTGCTGCGGATAACCAGGAGCGCCGGCCGTGACCGCTTCCGTCCTGCGCCTAATGATCGCTGTGCTTCTCGGCGGCATCCTCGCTTTGTGCTCGCTGGCGATCGAGCGGACGACAGACACCAAGAAGACCGCCGTTTTGAGGGAATATCCCCAAGAAATGACGGTTAAGGGAAACTCATCGCCGTCGACGGCGAATGCCCAGTTTGGTTCGTCAATCGGTCCCGGGGCAAGGTAAGAGTATCCTCTGGCGGCAGCGGCACTAGGATTTACCGCGCGCCGACCTTACTCGCCAATCCCGAGATAATTATCAAAAAGGAGGCCGCTCCTCTTTCCCATCAGTCCGCGGCCCTGCACCAAGTGTTCTTTGAAAATGCCATTCTCTGCTGCCGGGCCTAGCGGCAGAAAACGTGCCGTTTCGGGTGGGCCGGTCAGGAAAGCGTGGTCAGCAGCTTTCATTGTTGGCCTCCGAGCGTGTGGCAAAACTTCGACATCGGCCTTGGTGGGTGCGTCTGCCACCGACAACCGAGCCCAGGGATTAGAAGGACCGCTCACTGCCAAAGCATATCGTGCGCGGCGCCAGATATTTGCAGAGATCGCCGACATTTACCCTTCCGAAAGGCGGAAATGAAAAAATTAAAACGCCGGAAGCGGAATAGGGAGTGCGCAATGCCTTACTGCATTACGCTTCGATCCAGGACCGATACGAGGATCATCACCGGCTGGTATGACCGCGGCGACTCCCGGTGGTCGACCGATCACAGGCGGCAGAAGCTTTTTGACAGCGAACACGCCGCCAGAATGGTATGCAATGGGCTGCGCAGCCTCTGCCCGCGCAATGCCAGTGTCATCAATATCGAAGTCGCGGAGGAAGACCCTTCTCTAGGAGTGGTGCCGCCGTCGTTCTTGGTCATTTAAATGCCACCCCGCCGCTCGTCCGTGGCTCGCAGATCTCGAACCGGCGCGCTGGGCGCCCGACCGGTGACTGACCCGCGAACGCCGTCCGTCCCCTTCCAGATGCCGGTGCGCCTCCGCCCAAGATGGCGGTTCGTCGGCACCCTGAACCCAGTGGACCAGGGCGGCCTCATCGCACCTTTCCGGGAGCCGCGCCGTTAACCATATTTACCGATCTGGTCGAGAGAGGTATGATGCAGAGCCTTTCCCGCTTGTGGATTTGCGGTAGAGCCGCGGCAGCAGCATGAGCTGCTATCATCGTAGTCTCCGAGTCACTTGGCCGGTTCCATCTCGGGCCCGGCCTTTTTGTGAGGGCCGGCGCGCACCCACAGTGCAATCTATCGCCGAAAATCGGCGGCTTCTGTGTCGGGCTCGGGCGCCTAGAACCAGGCAGGGAATGGCGCGGATGCGTCACGTCAGAAGGTCGGGCGATTTAAGCAGCCTGACGAGTTCCGCGGCCCACTCCCGAGCCTCCTGCATCTTTCCCGCATCTCGAAAGGAGAGGGCCTTCGCTCGGGCTTAGTTGAGTGCAGATCGCTCGATCGCGGATAGCTTTCCCGACCGCGGACCGCGGGCGGCGCGACCGGGGATGATATGCTTCGCATGAATGGTCCAACTCGATTTCAGCGGGCGGTAAATCTCGACCGTCAACGCTCACTATCGCAATGTCTATCTGTGCCAGCCAACCGTCGTGCCGCTGTAATTTGCGATAGCACGGTTAATCCGCCGCGGCGAAATTGGGCGGGCTAACTCGAATGCGCCAGGAACGGCCACCCGGATCGCCTCGGCGAAGAGTTCCCGCGTCGTCAAATCCAACATCCTGGCCTGCTGTACCAACTTGCGCGAAATGGTGATCGTCACCTTGGCGTGACCTTCCCGCTTGAACTCGATCCGGGCCCCGGCACCGCGCTCATTGGCGTCGTCAAGATCGGCTTCGTCCAGTGCGGCAGTTATAATCCGCTCCTCAGAATCTAGTTTCACCTCTCGCCATCCCTCACGTCCGGTCTGCCTCTGACACGAACAAGACCGCCGCGCGGTCTTGATCTGACATGCTCACGGAATGCCAGAAAGCGGTTACTCAGCTCTTAAAGTACGGATCAAATGTTAGTTAATTGCACCCAAATCGAGGTCATAGCGCACGCCTTGCGCTCCCATTCATCCTTCGCATTGGCGTCGGCAATGGTCTGCCATTGGAGACCAGATCGGTGCTCACTCGCTGAAGCTGGGTTCGGGCTGGACGCGAGTGCGCCTAGCATCGCCACAAGGAATAGCGCGAAGCGCAAACCAATCCCTCCCGTCCATTGGCTTCGGCGGCGCCGAGTGATTAATCGAGCTCGACGCCCCCTGCGCTCAACCGCTCGGGTCATCACTCCGAGCGCGATCAGTTCGGCCACGATCGGTTAACGCGGGATGAAGCGTGCGATGTCTGCGATCGGCCCTCTGCTCATCCCCATACCTCAATAAGGTGCTCGGCCTGCTCGCCGTCGCGCTGCCGCGGATGCTGGCGAGGGTCGAAGCTGAGCTGACCACGGCGCGACCAGAGCAAAAATGGCGGCTCGAAGCAGAAGCCCGTTTGATCCACAAATAGCTTGCGTCGCGGCCAGCCTAGCCCAAAATCGGGCCGGACAAGCGAACCCGGTCGCCAAGAGGGTCAGCCCCGACCGCTGCTTGAACTAAATGTTCCGTTGCTCGTTGACCAATATAGGCGCTAGAACCCGGGGGGAGTGGCGAGGACGGGGCGTTTGGCGAGAGGCGACATGTTGCGGCGCGGCATTCAGCCCGGAATATCGCAACCAGGGCGATTGGAAGACGACACCGGCAAGCCCCTCAATCCAATCGTGGCTTGGAGCATTGTCCTCCTCGCCACGGTTGCGCTCTGGTGGGGCCTTTGGGCGGTTATCTCGTCATTGCTGTAGTACCGCCCTGCCGCGCGCCCCACCGCGGTGACGCCGATCCCTAACGCCGCCGTGCTCGCCTCCGCGGGAGCCGGTTCGGGTCGCGTTCCTCCGGCGTGGGCGGCCTAGACGGCGACGGTGGCGCCGGGGCAATCGAGCCGAACTTCGCGAGGGTGCCGCGCAAGATCTGAATGCATAGCCATGATAATGGCGGCGCCAGGCCGTACCGCGGCTGTCACACGTGCAACCACAGCGCCGGCTCCGGCCACCCCAGGTCTCCTTGCCGTGCGACATTGCGTATTTCTTCATTGACATTTTGCAAAAATCTGCTATATACAGCCTGCTAAAACGGAGAATTTGATGGCAATAAGCATTAGTAATTCGTCCATTTCGACGAAGGCGGCAGTCGGATCGACTATTGGCGTCCTGACCTTCAGCGATGCAACCGGCAGTTCGCAGAAAAGCGAGTTTGGATTAACAAAAAATTCTGCTGGCTTTTTTGCCGTTTCTGGCAACAACCTTGTTACTGGACGCGCGTCGATCCCGGTGGGCATTTATTCGGTGCGCATACGCGCAGTCGCGACAAACGCTGCGTTGAAGGGCAACGCCGATTTCGTGATTGCGGTAACGTCATAGCGTTTTGGGTACGGATTAGCGAGGTCGCCCACGCTCAGAAATCAGCCGCGGCGTTGGCACATGCTTCAGCCTCGCGCGCGAGGCGGGATTTTTGGCGCGCAGGACGGCCGCCTCGCGAAAACTCTCCCTCGCCCCGACGAACCGATTTTCTTGAGCCTCGCGCGCGGACCGGATCGAGCGCGAATATTGCTGCGAGACCGGCAACGCCGAGGAGATCGCGCAGGCGACCTTACACGGCGGCACGCGATGGCGCCCTGGCAAGAGCACGAGCGGTACGACGAGCCCTCCGACGAGGCGCCCTGGCAGCACTGAAAACGCGTCGTCAACCGCATGGCATGATATATGATAAGATCTCGGAACCTCGGCATATTCGATTGATTTAATTTCCTTAAATCTGGAGGGAGCATGGATTCGAACTGTCGGTTTCGCGCGAGATAGGCTACGGTTTTCGAGGCTTCATCTTTTGTCCGTCGCGTTTTGAACGGGGGGCCAATCACGTATCCTCATCATCATCCGCCTGGCGCTCGGCGCGGAGTTCCTCCGCCTTCTGGCGATCGTGAGGATGCGGAACAGGCCTGCGCTCAGATTGGAGGATATTTGAACCACTCGGGGGCGAGTTCGACCTCCCGATTGAGCGAGTGCGGTGGGAGCAGCCGGTCGAGCGCGCCTGCTACCGCCTGCAACGTGCGGCGGAATACCGCTTTCCAGGGCTGCTCAGTGACAAGCGTCGTCCTTGCCACCAAAGCCGGGTTCGTCGCCATCATTCTCTCCAAAATGGCTTGTTGATTTCATACTCGGCGTCGACGCGCGTAAGTCCGATATCGCGGAGCATTCGTTCATCTAACCGAGCCAGCTCGAGCCGACCGTTTTTGCGCTGGCGCCATTTACGCAACGTCGCACGTACCCCACTCAGAAAGCAGCTCAGCCGGCGCGGAGATGCTTGCCACTGTGTCTCCCGAGGGATTCGATCCGCACAGGAGGACGTTGCCCGCGACAACTCGGCTTTCGCGCTCAGTCTCCGGGCGCGCACATTTCCGGTGGGTCGATAAAGCGGTTGCGTAACTCGATCTTCTTTGAAGCTCGCAAACATATAAGCTTACTCCCTTAGGTGCGGTCTCAATGATCTACAGATCATGTGTTACTGTTCTATCCGTTTGTTGCGATCTCATTCAGTGTCTCCCGATATGCTTAACGCCGTCACCTGTCGGACAATATTGGAAAGAGGCAAACAATTGCTTCGGTTCCGGCCGAAAGATCGACCGGGTAGTTCGAACCGACTGCCAGGATCACGATCCCGATCCAATCGACTAAGGCAACATGTCGGAGGTTAGTGTCCGGGCTTGTGGTGGAAATTCGTTGGTGAGCGCGCGTCGGGCGGAATGCGCGAGAACTTGGAGCCCGGCGCGCGCGTGAGCGAGAGGTGGTCACCGGGGAGGGCGGCTAAGGT
>Ga0310914_10003963_pt1 | contig 10299 bp, 12 predicted proteins | sample GREbulkMGAN108_FD_203450 | JGI IMG/M metagenome (GOLD analysis project Ga0310914, IMG submission 203450) | Lab enrichment of tropical soil microbial communities from Luquillo Experimental Forest, Puerto Rico - GRE.bulkMG.AN108 | ecosystem: Environmental > Terrestrial > Soil > Tropical forest >...
TTCTTCTGGAGCCAGCACTACGACGTGCCGATCAACTACATCGGCCATGCCGAGACGTGGGACGATCTCGACATTGAGGGCAACATCGAATCACGCGACTGCCTCGTGCGTTATCGTCGCAACGGCAAGGTGCTCGCGGTCGCCTCGATCTTTCGCGACATCGATAATCTCAAGGAGGAGGCGGCGATGGAAAGCGCTGGTTAACGCGACTTGTTGAAGTCGGGGCGCGACAGAGGTGATAGCATGAAGGCCACACGAATCCTGCACGATCTGGGCCAGAGCCTCTGGCTCGACAACATCACGCGCAACTTGTTGCGGACGGGCATGCTCCGCCGCTATATCGACGAGTTCTCGATCACCGGACTGACGTCGAATCCGACGATCTTCGACCACGCGATCAAGAACAGCGACGACTACGACGACGCCATCAAGAGCAAGCTGGCGGAAGGCAAGTCGGGGGAGAAACTCTTCTTCGAACTCGCGCTGGACGACCTGGCGCAGGCGGCGGACCTGTTCCGGCCGGTTTATGACCGAACCTGCGGCGTGGACGGTTGGGTTTCGCTGGAAGTCTCGCCGTTGCTGGCGTACGACACGAAGTCGACGATTGCCGAGGCCAAGGACCTGCACGCGCAGGCACGACGTCCCAATGTCTTCATCAAGATTCCAGGCAACCCCGAAGGCCTGCCGGCCATCGAAGAAGCGATCTTTGCAGGGGTGCCGATCAACGTCACGCTGTTGTTCTCCGAGGACCAGTACCTCGCGGCCGCCAATGCGTTTATGCGCGGCATCGAACGGCGCATCGAGGCGGGACTGAAGCCCGACGTCCCATCTGTGGCATCGATCTTCATCAGCCGCTGGGACGTCGCGGTGACCGGCAAGGTGCCGGAGGCGCTCAACGATCGGCTCGGCATCGCCATCGCCAAACGAACCTACAAGGCTTATCTCGGATTGCTGAGTTCGCCGCGATGGATGCGCGCCTACAATGCTGGCGCGCGTCCGCAACGCCTGCTGTGGGCCAGCACCGGGACCAAGGATCCGAAGGCTTCGGATGTCTTGTATGTCAATACCTTGGCCGCGCCATTCACGATCAACACCATGCCTGACGGCACGCTGAAAGCGCTCGCCGAACACGGCGACGTCAGCACAACGCTACCGATGGACGGCGGCAACTCCGAAGAGGAACTGGCGCGGTTCGCGGATGCGAAGATCGACGTCCATGCCATGTCGAGACAGCTTCAAGACGAAGGTGCCAAGTCCTTCGTGAAGTCCTGGAACGACCTGCTCGGCGTGATCAGCTCCAAATCCGCCCTACTCAAGCGAGCGAGCTAGCCGCGGTGAATGCGAAGTCGCGACGCACGGCCCAGTGCGGAAGCGCGGCGATATTGGTCGCGTAAGGAGATTGCCCCATAGGAGAGATCATGAAAATCGGCATCATAGGCGCAGGTCAGATCGGCGGCACCCTCACCCGTCGGTTGAGACCGCTGGGACACGAGGTTCACGTGGCCAATTCCAGAGACCCCAGGACTCTTGCGAGCCTGGTGACGGAAACTGGTGCTGTCGCGGTCGAGGCGAAGGATGCCCCGCGAGGTGTGGATCTGGTCATAGTCACCATCCCTGAGTGTAATGTTGCGACACTGCCAAAAGGGCTGTTTGTCGGCGTGCCAGCAAGCGTGGTCGTCGTGGATACCGGCAACTACTATCCGCGCCAGCGCGATGGCCGGATTGTAGAAATCGAGTCGGGAATGCCGGAAAGCCGCTGGGTCGAACAGAAATTGGAACGGCCCGTTATCAAAGCGTTTAATAACATCTATGCGCGCCATCTGCTCGAACGCGGTCGGCCTCGTGGATCGCCTGGTCGAATTGCCTTGCCCGTTGCGGGTGACGATGCAAAGGCCAAGGCCGTCGTCCTGCAGCTTGTCGATGAACTCGGTTTCGATGCTGTCGATGCCGGCGGATTGGACGACTCCTGGCGGCAGCAACCCGGAACACCGGTGTACACCACCGACCTCGATGCTGAAGGTGTGCGGAAGGCACTTTCGGCGGCACGCCGCCAACGCACGCCCGATTGGACGGCCACGCCCAAAAGCCCCGGCAACTTTGCCAATCCGGCGTGAAAGAAGGTTGCGTCAGTCTCGTCAGTGCGTTGGCGAAGCCCGCCACGACATGGGGCCGAGCCCATTGACCGCATTTTTCTGCGGCGACATCCCAATCTCGTTACGCCCTACGTGCGTTCGAGGAGCAGATCCTTCAGCACCACAGCATCGTTATGCGCCTCGTCATGCGCGGAGAACACCAGCGTGATCCGACCGCGTTGCGCAAGCGTACGTAGCCGATCGAATTCGTCAGAATGATGCCGGATCTCCGTTTGGTAGCGTCGTCGGAATTCCTGCCAGCGTTCAGGATCATGGCTGAACCACTTTCGCAGTTTGGTACTTGGCGCAATCTCTTTCATCCATTCATCGATCGCGGCATCGGTCTTCCTCACTCCACGGGGCCATAACCGGTCGATTAGGATTCGGATGCCGTCATCGGGCGCCAGCGGCTCGTAGGCTCTCTTGAGCCTGATGTGGTCCGCCGAGATCCTACTGCTCATCGGCCTTGCTCCGGGGATCCATCAAAAGCGCGCCTGCTCCGACGAGGCCAGAGAATATTGTGTCTTCATCTGGCACACCCAGGTCTGAAAAGGAAGGCCCCCATGCTCAACATGACACGGCGCGAGTTCAGATCGGCCATGGGCGGCGCAGCGGCTTGGCCACGCGCGCGGCGCGCGCGCCGCAATGCGGAGCGAAGCGGACATTCAAGAACGCGGGGCATCAGTAGCCTCGGTCGCCGATGACCCGTTGCGGCCTTTAGCGGACCAAATTTGCTTTGATGCACAACATCGCCAATTGACGATGTGGTAGGGTGTGATCCTCGAGCTGAGAACCAAAGTCCATGAGGCGTCGCGAGTTCATCACCCTTGGTGGCGTGACGGCGTGGCCGCTTGGGGCGCGAGGGCAACCGGCGATGCCGGATTGTTAGGAAGCCCGCCTTACTTGCCTTCGTTCCAGATATCCGTCGCGAGCTTCCAGTCGCTCCCGATTTTTTCCCATACCACAACAAATTTGCCGGTAACTTCCTTCGGGTTAGCGCCCTTCGTCATGAAGCTGAAGGTTCCGATCTCGCGCGCTGCGGAGGGTCCGAGTGGCTTGACGTCGAGGGTTGTGAGTTTCGGATCGCCAACTTGCTCCGCCATGCTTTTCCACATTGCCGCGATCGCGGCTCTGCCCTTGATCATCCCCGAATCCGGCGGGAATGCGGTCGCGTCATCGGCGTAGAGTGATGCGATACCGGCGAAATCACCCTTATTGAAGAATTCTATCCATTTTGCATTCGCCGCCTCAATCTCGGCCTTCTGAGCAAACGCCGACGCGATCAGCCCGGCCACGAAGGTAATAACCAATGCGATCCTGCGCATGACTATTGGCTCCCGATTGCGGCACGATTGAAACTGCGAAAGTGACGATCGACGCCGCGGTTTGGTGGAATGTCAGTTTTTGGCGCAGGTGGCCATGCTGCCGCAATCATGGCCCGCGCGCCCTCAGGCACCCGGCTTCGCTCGACGGCTGGCCTCGAACAAGTCCTGCACATTGGCTATGAGGTAGCGCTCCAGGCACGCTCAATCTTGCCGGGGTTCGACGGCCAATCGGCAATCCTCAGTCGTAGAATGCAGGGAGCAGCTTAAGCTTGTCGGTTTGCTTTTTGTCATGATTGATGAACAGCGTCGCCTTGTACATTGCGATCATCTGCCTGACTTTTTCCATCGACGCGATTGATTCTTCCTTGTTGGTATTGAGGGACGGAACTATGTTTCTCTCGAAATTCTCTTCCAAATGAACGACGTCGCCGGAGAGGATGATGAAGCCGGAATTCTTGAAATGGACTAGCAGCGACTGGCTGCCGGGGGTGTGCCCTGGCGTGGAAACCAAAGTGACGCTCCCGTCGCCAAACACATCGGTATCACCGTCGATGAGCTGAAGGTCCTTCGGGGTGCCCAAGAGCTTACGCGCCAGTGCCATCAATTGATTTACGTTGTCGTTCGGCCCGTTGCCGGAATTTATCCAGCTATACTCAGCTTGCTGCATCAGGATTGTGGAGTTGGGGAACAAGCCCACGTTACCTATGTGGTCTCCGTGTGTGCGATATTGCAACACGAGCGATATCGCGTGGCTTCAACCCGATTTCGGCGAATTGATCTGTCAGCGTCTTGTCGAGGTGATAGACGATCAATTTAGGTAAAGTGGACCAACCTCTGGGGTCGTTGTGCGCGGATTCAGGAACACCCGTATCCCAAAGCAACCATTCGCTTCCATGCTTTATAAGCCAGCAAGTAGACGAGAATTCGATACTGCGTCCGACGTTTTCGCCCGGCGTCCATACCGACTCGTCGTTTGCAAGGGAGCGACCACAATCCAACCGAAAAAGCTTTTCGGCGACACCGGCCTTGGTGGCATCTGGTAGTTTGGAGCCTGCGTTCGCATCTGGCGTGCCTTCCATCATGAGCGAGAAGGCAAGCAGGACAAATGATACCGCTACTTTTATTTGTCTCAGCATGACTATTCATCCTCTGGGAAAACGTAACGCTTATCGCAGCGCTGCGTTTTGGCGGTACCCTACCGAGCTTTATCTTCGGCAAACACACCCACAACCGTCTGGTTCTCCGGCGATACCAACAGGACGCGATCCTGCGTCACCGCGTAATAGTAGCCTTTGGTCTGCGGAACATTGTTGGCAAGACCGGGCGGTACAGGCTGCAGCGCAACGTTCGCCGGCAGCTTCACGCCGATATCCGCATTGAACGCAGCACTAGCCGGCTTGTCCCTGAGCGCCTCGTAAATCGCCCGCTGCTCTTCGTTGCTAAGTGTCTTGAACGTGTAGGCGAGCGTGATCAGCTTGTCGTCGGCGGCATTCTTCTCCGAGAATTTCGATGGGATGGTGTCGGTGTTTGCCGGCGCCCCCGACACCGCGAGCGCGCCGTTGACGAACGCGGGTTGCGGCGGCTGCGCATTCGCAGCGGGCGGCTGTTGAGCGATCGCGGCGTCAAGACTCGCAGCAAGCGCCAGTACCGAAAAAATCATTCGCATGGCGTGCCCCCTCTTCCTTGCAGGCAATGGAACCGGGCGATGGTTTGATCGGGTTTCTTCGGCATTTTAACTAGGTGTCTTCAGCACTTGTTCCAGTTGTTTGAGCGCTTCGGCGTCCTCCGGGCTGATCGGGCGATCGCCGCAGCGGGGATCCGTTCTTTGCAAAGCACCAATCATCGCTCGCGTAACCGGGAGCGGTGCGCAACCGTGATCGGTTTCACACACGAGGTCCCACTGCGGATGGGCTGCACTGTGACATCCAAAGCAGTTCCCGCCAAATCGATTGACGACATCGACGGTCCCTCGTTTGCGAATTTGCGTTCCATCCTTCGATACGTCGAGATCAAAGAACTCCCAATCATGCGTTGCGGCGTTGAAGCCCTTGTCCTGCTTAACCATGGCCTCGGTTGGAATCAACTGAATCACTGATCCCGGTGGATACACCGCGCCCGTCGGCGAATTGGCGGCGGCCAAGGTCGCGTCGAGATTGCCTCGCAGGTTGTCCACGTAGAATTGACGGACCGGTGTCATCTTCGTGATACACCGAAATGACTTCGCATCGACATCCAATGCATTCCCGGAAGCCGACGAAAGCAGCAATGCGACGCCGCACAAGATCGTGGAAACGCCTTCTTTCCTTCGCATTGCTTCTCCTCCGTTTTCCGCCGCCGTCGCGACGACGAGCCGACTCGTGCGACGTAGAGTCATCGGAGCACACCTCATTCGTGACCGATGTGAGCGCCTTTCTCAGCCACCGAACGTTTCATCAGCAGCACCACGGGTACCAGCACCAGCGTCACCATTGCCATCATCAAAAAGACGTCGAAATAGGCGAGCGCTGACGCTTGCTGCTGGCGCAAATTCTCGAGGGCTTGCCAGGCTAGCTGCTGCGCAGCAACCGGATCGCCGGTCTGCTGCAGGAACACTCCCCGCGCCTGCTCGAGGAAGGAAGCCACAGCCGGGTTGAAAGCATCGAGGGATTCGCCAAGCCGCAGGGTGTGAAATTGGTCACGGCGCTCCTGCATTGTCTGCGCCAAAGACGTCCCCACGCTGCCTCCCTCGTTGCGCAGCAGACTCAACAAGCCAACAGCCGCTCCACGTAGCAACGGCGGAGTATAGAGGTAGGCCGCCACATTCGCGGGGGCAAAGCATATCGAAAGTCCTAGGACCAGCACCACCCGAGGCCAGACGACTTGGCCCGGGCTGATCTCCAGGTTCAGCTGTGACATCCAATAGTTCCCGGCGGCCATGATCAGCAGGCCGGCGGCGATCATCCATCGGGCATCAGTTCCCCGGCCGAGCAGAAAGCCCACGACAGGCATCGCGACGACGGCAAAGAACCCGGCCGGCGACATGACCAACCCCGCGTTCAGCGCATCATAACCAAACAGGGACTGAAGCAAGCCAGGCAGCGACGTGCTGGCAGCATAAAGCACGGCGAAGGCGCAAAAGATGATGAGGCAGCACGCACTGAAGTTTCGCTCCCGCATTGGCCGGAAATTGACCACGGGGCTGGGGTGGCGTAACTCCCACAAGATCAGCGCGATCAGACCCACAGCGAAAAAAGTCGCCAGCGTCTGCACACGCCAGAATGGATCGCTCAGCCAGTCCCACTCCTGTCCCTTGCTGAGCATCACTTCCCAAGAGACCATGACGATCACGAGGAGTGACAGGCCGATTGAGTCAAAACGGAACGGTCGCCTCTTCAATTCCGCACGCTGCTTCGTGAGATAGTCCGGATCCCGCAGTAGCGCATAACACGCAGCAAATGCCAGAAGACCGACCGGGACGTTGATGTAGAATACCCAGCGCCACGAATAACTGTCCGTTATCCAGCCGCCGAGGGTCGGACCGACGACCGGCGCCAACAGGGCAGCCAAGCCGAACAGCGTCATCGCTACGCCTTGCTTCTCCGGCGGGAAGGCGTCCAGCAGCACGCCCTGGCTGGAAGGCTGAAGACCGCCGCCCGCCAAGCCCTGCACCACGCGGAACACAATCAGCTGACCGAGACTGGTGGCCATTCCACACAGCCCCGAGGCAAGGGTGAACACCGCTATCGACAGCAGGAAGTAGTTGCGGCGACCGAGGTGCGCCGACAACCAGCCGGTGATCGGCAGGATGATGGCGTTGGCGGCGAGATAGCTGGTGATGACCCATTCGCCGTCGTCGGCCGTAGCCGACAGGCCGCCGGCGATGTATCGCAACGCGACCACCGTGATCGTCGTATCGAGCACCTCCATGAAGGTCGGTATCACGACGACAGCGGCAATCACCCAGGGATTTGCTCCCGCGCGGGATCCTGAGGGTGCAAGGACCGCGTCCGTCATTTTTCGGCACTCGGGCGGCTCCCCGCCGAACTCGATGGCGGTGATCGTGGCACATAGGCTTGCAGAAACTTCCCGGCATCGGGCCCGGTCGGCGGCTTATTGATATAGACGTATGGAACGACCGAAGTGCCGATGAACAGCGGGTTCTTGTCCGGGTCGTATCCTTCAAGCTCGATCCGGACCGGCAGCCGCTGGACGATCTTGACGAAGTTGCCGGTGGCGTTCTGCGGCGGCAGCAACGCGAGCGTCGATCCGGTCCCGATGGTAAAGCCGGAGATCCGGCCATTGAATACCTGTCTGCTGCCGTACATGTCGACATAGAGATCGACCGCTTGGCCGATGCGCAAGTTGCGCAGCTGCGTCTCCTTGAAATTGGCATCGACCCAGATCTCATTGAGCGAGCGGACCGCCATCAAGCTCTGCCCGACCTGAACATCATTGCCCGGATTGACATTTCGGCGCGTGACGACGCCGTCGATCTCTGCCACCACGTCACAATAACGAAGATCCAGTTCGGCCACGGCCAGATCGCGGTTGGCGGCCGCGAGTTTAGCCTCGGCTTGCTTGACGGCCGGCGCCGCCGCCGCCAGCCGGGCGAGCGTACGGTCGATGTTGCCTTCGGGATCGAGTTTTTGGAACTCTTCGAGCATCTGCTTCGGAGTCTGGTTGTACGAATGGACACGGCCGAGCTCAGATGCACTCTGAATCAGCTCTGCCTGCGCCTGCAGGACCGAAGAAAAGGTCTGATCGAGATCGGACGGCACTTGGCCGAGATCTCCGCCCCCCTCGGGCTGCGCCGGCAGCCCCAAAGAGACCCGGATTTGGTACACATCGGCCAGTGATTGGGTGACCTGTGCGCGAGCAGTCGTCACGGTTGCTTCGCGTCGGTCGTACTCCTGCTGGCTGATAGTCGTTGATCCGATCAACTGCTTTGCCCGCTCGAAATCAAGCTCGGCCAGCTTCAGCGAGGCCTTGCTCTTTTCGAAGCCGGCAACCCGGGCACGCAGCAGGGATACTTGATTCTGCACGTCCTCCATGGCGTGTTGCAAATTCCAGCGCCGGCTCACGGCCTGTGCTTCGATGCCGCGCACCTGGGCCCTGGCCGCCTGCAGATCCGCCTCTGCGCTATCGACGGCCGCCTTCTTCACGGCGACTGCGTCCAAAAATGGCTCCTTGTCCAGTTCGACAAGAAGATCTCCCTTGTGCACACGGTTGTTGTCATCCACCAGAACTCGGGAAACCTGACCGTGGACGCGGGCAGCGACGAACGTCACGTGACCGTTCACGAAAGCATCATCCGTCGAAACCGTGCTGAGAGTTAACAGGATGTAGGGAATACCGAACCAAAGGGCGGCTACCAGGACCAAAACGCCCAGCACTCCCAGCAGCAACCTTCGCCGCCGCGGAGACCGCTGAGCTCCTAGTGGGGCTGGCCTTGAGGCAGGTTCTGTCTGTGGATCAAGCGCACCATCCGGTTTACCTGTCGGGGGCGCATCGATCGAATGTGGCTCGCCCTTATGCTCGGTTGTCTCGGTAGGCATTGGACAATCCTCCGATAGCCCCCGTGTCCGCTGAGCGGACAAAAATCAATCAAGTCCAGTTTCGATTTATAGTGACGAGCCTCGGGAGGTTCGTGGTCGTACTCGGCTGCAGCGCTTCGGAAGAATAACACACGCCTGGTATGGGAGGGGACTGCTGCGCTCAATCCCGGCAATGTCCGCTTTGGGTCCGCAGCGGACATTACCCGTGACCTAGCCGATGTCGCATTTCCCCCGAAAGCAGACATCGAGCGACACGACTGCCATGTCCGCTTTGTGCCAATCGCGTCTTAACGCGCCGCAGCAAAAGCACCGCTTCTCTACCCAGTCCGATGCTGATCAATTGCACCCAAACTGAACTCGATGCCACTGGAAGAAGATCACGCCTTGGCACTTGGCCGACTCGAAACGGCCTTATGCCAGCGGGTCAAGTTGGAGAGCTCTGGAGCGATTTTTATGTCTGCCAAACGACCGCCGATGTCGATTGCGACCAGCGCGGTGATGTCGGCGATCGTGAAACGGTCGCCAGCGACAAACTGGTGCCCGCTTAGCTCGCGATCCATCCGTTCGAGTCGTTGATGCGCGACCCCGCGCTGCATTTCGCCGTAGTCCGGGAATTGCTTATAACGACCCTGAAAGATCGAACTGGTATTTTGAACCGTCCGTCCGATTGCCGCGAATAGCTCCAATTCCATCCGCCGGTTCCACATCTCGATCTGCGCTTGTTCGCGCAGGTCGCGTCCGAACAGATTAGGCTCAGGGTGTAGCCCCTCCAGATAGCGGCAGATCGCGACCGACTCGGCGACACATGACCCGTCGTCGAGCTCCAGCACCGGCACTCCGCCGGACGGGTTCTTTGCAAGAAATTCGGGAGTCCGGCTTTGGCCAGCGAGAATATCGACATCTTGCAGCGTGAGCTCGATCCCCTTTTCCGCCGCGAAGATGCGAACCCGACGGGGATTTGGGGCGAGTGCATGATTGTAAAGCTTCATTGCATTTCCCATTTTGAGCCCTCCAAAGTACCACGTGATGGCTTCATTGCCCTCGGTAGTGAATTCAGTTTGCTTGCGGCGAGCTCCTTGTCCGTTTCTCGGCTCGCCCACACACAATCATCGTCATTTCCCGGACGTGGGAGATCGCGCACAAAATCGACCAGCCGACCGCCTTCGCTGACGAGAAAATCACGGTATTGAGCTGCGGCGGACGGGCTCACGGCGATCTGCGCCGCCAGCACGCCGATCCGAAGCAGTAACATGGTGCTTGCATAGCATTTGTTCGCCATGAGATCCGTCCTCCTGCCTTCAAGACGTT
>Ga0310914_10003968_pt1 | contig 10294 bp, 9 predicted proteins | sample GREbulkMGAN108_FD_203450 | JGI IMG/M metagenome (GOLD analysis project Ga0310914, IMG submission 203450) | Lab enrichment of tropical soil microbial communities from Luquillo Experimental Forest, Puerto Rico - GRE.bulkMG.AN108 | ecosystem: Environmental > Terrestrial > Soil > Tropical forest >...
GCGGTGCGATCTGCCGCCACACTCGCTGGCCATAGTCTTCTCCCGGTTCTGGCACCGGCAGCGCGTTTAGCGCCGACAGCACGGCCTCGATCTGCTCGAGTTGTCGCGCGCACTCGGGGCATTCCTCGAGGTGTGCGGCAATGCCCGCGCGGTCTCTGGTCTCGCCATCCCGGTAAGCCATCAACTCTTCTTCTTTCACGTGTTTCATGATTCGTTTCCCACCGAACGCGCGGCCTCACCCGAGCTTGTAAAGGGTTCGAGAGCTTTGCGAAGCTTTCCGACCGCGCGAAAAACCGTGTTCTTCGTAGCGTTTGAGTTGGAGTTCAGCACTGCTGCGATCTCTTCAATCCTGCACCCTTCCCAATGCCGCATGACCACCGCCGTGCGTTCCGCCGGTGTCAGCGCTTCGAGCGCCTCTTTCATCTTCGCCGCAAGCTGCGCGCTACCGGCCAGCCGCTCCGGCGATGGCGCGGAGTCTCTGACCGTGCTTAGCGGGTCTACCTCCAGCCCGTCCTCGCCGGGATTGCCGGGCATTTGCCGCCGCACCTTCTCCGTGTTCCGCTGGCGGATCCGGTCAATGGCGTAGTTGGCAGCGATACGATAGACCCAGGTTCCAAAGTTCGCTTCGCCCGCGAATTTTTCCAGCTTCTGGTAAGCCCGCAAAAACGCCTCCTGCACCACTTCCTCCGCGTCATGGCGGTTGCCCGTCATGCGATGGGCCATGCGAAAAACGCTTCGGCTGTGCCGCTCGACGAGGACACGATACGCGTCGCGGTGGCCCGCGAGCGTGCGCTGAACCGCTTCGGCGTCGCTGATGGCCTGGCCATCAAGCGTGTCTATGTCCTCTCTCATCCTCACGATTAGACAGGTTAGTCCCTTTCCGGTTAGGTGTTTAGGAGCCGCCATCGGCTAGGCTTCCGGCCGCCGGGTGGTCTAGGCTCGCAGCCCACATTCGCCCTTAACCCCCGAAATACCGTATCATTACAAGGGGTTTGCCTGGAGACGACGCCGAAGTGATCCCACGCTACACTCGGGAAGAGATGGGCCGTGTGTGGAGCGACGCCAATCGCTACCAGAAATGGCTCGACGTGGAACTTGCCGCAGCCGACGCGCTCGCGGAAGCAGGGCAGGTCCCCCAGGCAGCCGCAGCCGCCTTGCGCGCGCGCGCCAGGGTTGACGTCGCGCGAATCAACGAACTGGAAGCCAAAGTGAAGCACGACGTCATCGCCTTCACGATGGCTGTCGGCGATTCCATCGGTGATCCTTCGACCGCCCGCTGGCTGCACTACGGCATGACGTCCAACGATGTTGTGGATACAGCGCAGGCTTTGCTAGTCCGCGACGCCTCGCACATCATCGAACGAGACCTGGTTTTGTTTGGGGAAGTCCTCGACCTGCGCGCCCATGAGTTCCAGCACACCCCACAGATTGGCCGAACGCACGGCGTTCACGCCGAACCCATCACGTTTGGCCTGAAAATCGCCAACTGGTTCGCGGAAAACCAACGCAACATCGCCCGCTTCCGCGAAGCCGCCAGCGGCATGGCCTACGGAAAAATCTCCGGCGCCGTCGGCAATGCGGCACATCTCGGCCCGGAAATTGAACAACAGATTTGCAAGCGTCTTGGCCTTCAGGTGGTGCCAATCGCCTCGCAGGTGATTCAGCGCGACCGCCATGCGCACTATCTAAGCGCGCTGGCTCTGATTGCCGACACGCTTGAGAAGATAGCCCTCGAAATCCGCCATCTCCAGCGCACCGAAGTTCGCGAGGTCGAGGAATATTTCAGCGGCGAGCAGCGCGGCAGTTCGGCCATGCCGCACAAACGCAACCCCGTAATCAACGAGCAGATCTGCGGGCTAGCTCGCCTCGTGCGCAGCAACATGATGGCCGCGCACGAAAACGTTGCTCTTTGGCACGAGCGCGACATTTCTCACAGTTCCGTCGAACGAGTGATCCTCCCCGACTCCACGATATTGATCGACTATATGCTTTCCAAAATGACGGTGGTCATCGGCGAGATGCGCGTCTTTCCCGAGCGCATGCGGCGCAATCTCGAACTGACACATGGCTTGGTTTATTCCGGCCAACTGCTTCAGGACTTGGTCGAAAAAGGCATGTCGCGCGACGATGCCTACAAAGCGGTGCAGGAAAACGCCATGGCGGCGTGGGAGTCCGAAACGAGTTTTCGGGAACGGGTCGCAAAGGACGCAAGAATCACGAGGTACATGACAGCCAAGGATCTGGAGCACACCTTCGACCTCAACCGGCAACTGCGCAATGTAGACAAGCTCTTCGACCGCGTCTTCGGTGCCCACCCTGCCGGCGAGCGCGGCGCCGCGAACAAAGCCTAACGACCGCTGGTCGAGAGAAGCCGAACCCAGCCGGAAACGGCACTGCGCAGGAACTCCTTACGGGAAGCAACTCTGATGCCAGCCTCGGATCCGCCGAGAGCCTGCCAAAAGAAAAGAGCCCCCGGGCGGCCGGGAGCTCTACTTGGGAAGGCCTCATCTGAGTTTGCTACCCGCAAGCTCAGCTGCGGAGGCGGAATCTATTCGACGCGCTGCACGTAGCGCGCTTCCGAAGTGTCGACGCGAATCCGGTCGCCTTCATTCACAAAAGGGGGCACGTTAACGACCAAGCCGGTCTCGAGCGTCGCCGGCTTCATCACCGCGCTGGCCGTAGCTTTCTGCAGTGTCGGCTCGGTCTGCACCACCTTCATATCCATCGTGTCCGGTAGGTCGACGCCAATGGCCTTGTCCTCAAAAAACTCGATTTTCACGATTGTGTTGGGAATCAGGTAGTACACGGTTTCACCGAGTTCGTTCTTGGTCATCTGCATCTGCTCGTAAGTCTTTGTGTTCATGAAGTGATATTCGTCGGCCTCGCTGTAGAGGTATTCGAATTCCACTTCATCCAGGATCGCCCGATCCACAAATTCTTCCGCGCGGAACCGGTAATCAATAATCGCGCCGGTGCGTAGATTCTTCATGCGTGTCTGCATGGAACCTCGCTTGTTGCCCGGGGTGCGGTGCTCGGTGCTGAACACAGAATACAGATCGCCCTCGTGCTGGATAACCATACCGGGACGAAGCAGTGTCGCTTTGATGCTGCTCATAAGTTCACAAGGCCGCGGACCGGCCTGTAGCTCCCTCTCGAGATTGGATGCGTTTTCGGAAATTCCAGACGGCAGCCCGATGGAGCGGCGCATGGAATGACCTGCCTGCCCCGCCTACCGCAGGCAGGAACTGGCAGGTTCGAGGCACGCCCGAACATCCACTTCCTACGGTGAGTCAAAAGTATAAACGCCCCCGCTACCTTCGGTCAATCGCGCGTTGGAATAGGAGATAGGAGGTTCAAAAGTGCCCTTTTTGCACAATTCTGGTGCAACGGGCTGCTACACCGGAGGGCACCCGCGTCTAACTCTTGCGACAACCTTTACCAGGATTTAATTTAGTTCGTGCCAATTCCTTTTTTCCTTGTTATTGGTTCGTTATTGGTTCGTTGACTCGCCCCACATCGCAGCCTAAGATGCCCTCAAATGGCAAGCCCCGACGCCCTCATCGGCCAAACCGTCTCCCATTACCGCATCATCGAGAAGCTGGGCGGGGGCGGGATGGGGGTCGTGTACAAGGCCGAAGATACACGGCTGCACCGCAACGTCGCTCTCAAGTTTCTCCCTGAGGACCTCGCTCGCGATCCCCAAGCCCTGACTCGCTTTCAACGGGAAGCTCAAGCAGCCTCGGCACTGAATCACCCAAACATTTGTACCATCCACGATATTGACGAACAAAATGGTAAGGCTTTCATTGCCATGGAATTTCTGGAGGGTGCTACGCTGAAGCATCGCATCGCGGGGCGGCCCATGGAACTCGAATCGCTGGTGGCGCTCGGCATTGAAATCGCCGATGCGCTCGACGCCGCTCACACCAAAGGAATCGTCCACCGCGACATCAAGCCCACAAACATTTTTGTGACCGAGCGCGGCCACGCCAAAATTCTCGACTTCGGCCTCGCCAAAGTCTCCCCCAGGGCCTCCGACAGCCATAGTTCTGCTGATCAGGGAGAAACGCGTTCTTTCGTCGAATGGCACCTCACCAGTCCGGGCACCGCACTCGGCACGGCCGCCTATATGTCTCCTGAGCAGGTAAGGGCCAAGGAACTGGACGCACGTACGGATTTGTTCTCATTCGGAGTCGTCTTATATGAGATGGCGACGGGCACGTTGCCTTTTCGTGGCGAGAGTAAAGGAGTGATCTTTGATGGAATTATGAACCGTGTTCCGGTGTCTCCCGTACGACTGAATCCTGATCTGCCGACGAAACTCGACGACATTATCTATCGGGCGCTGGAGAAAGATCGAAAACTCCGCTATCAGCATGCCTCTGACATGCGTGCCGAGTTGCAACGCCTGAAGCGGGATACCGAAACGGGTCGAGTAGTTGCGGCAAGCTCGGAGGCGACGGCCGTGGCGCAGGATGCCAGCTCTCAGGTCGCCCAGCAGCGGCCAACGCCCGGTTCTCCGCCTGTGTTGGGTCTACCTCCGTCATCGAGCGCCGTGAAAGTGGCCGAAGTTCCTGTAGCTGGCAGTAAACTCTGGAAGGCACTTGTTCCCGCCGCCGTCTTGCTTTTGATTGCCGCACTTGCATATTGGCTCGTGCCGCTGCTGCCTCCGCCCGCAGTTTCAGGATATATTCAGCTAACCCACGACTCGCGGCCGAAGGAACTGATAGGTACCGACGGCTCGCGGCTCTACTTTGCCTTTCCCAGGGGTTTGGCTTTTAACTCCTTGGCTCAAGTATCTGTGACCGGCGGGGACGTGGCCCCAGTCCGTGCTCCGTCGCCCGACACAACCCTCCTGAATATTTCTCCGGACGGTTCGGACCTGCTGGTTCTAATTCGCACCGATCCGGAAGTCTCGGAAGGACCGCTCTGGGCGCTGCCGATCCTCGGAGGTTCGCCGCGCCGGCTTGCGGATATTCAGGGCCACGACGGGGCGTGGTCGCCGGACGGAAAGAAACTTGTCTACGCAATTGGCAACGATCTGTACGTTGCCAACCAGGACGGGACGGAGCCACGCAAGCTTGTTTCCTTGGCGGACATGCCCTATGCGCTTGCCTGGTCGCCGGAGGAAAGCAAAATACGCTTCACCGTCCGCGACAGCAAAAACAGCCTCAATCGCCTGTGGCAGGTCTCCTCTCAGGGGACCGACCTCCGCCCGCTCCACCCCGACTGGCGCCAAAACCGCAATGAATGCTGCGGCAAATGGACTTCGGACGGGAACTATTACGTTTTCTGGTCGCAAGGACAGATCTGGGCCATCCGCGAGGCGGGCGCTTTCCTTCGCAGGGTGAGCTACGACCCTGTCCAGTTGACCGCTGGCGCAATCCGATACGGCGCATCCTTACCGGCCAGTTCCCGAATTACGAAGTGGCCTGTTCCCAGCAAGGACGGGAAAAAACTCTACGTCCTCGCCCACCTGCCGCGAGGGGAACTCGAGCGTTACGACGTCAAGATTAAAACATTCTCGCCCTATCTCGACGGCATTTCAGCACAAGACGTGAGCTTCTCGAAAGATGGGCAGTGGTTGGCCTACGTCACTTTCCCGGATGGCGTGCTCTGGCGGAGCAAGTTGGACGGAAGCGACAGGCTCCGGCTCAGCTCCGAGCCGCTTTACGCCTTTAACCCTCGCTGGTCGCCGGACGGGAAAGCGATCGCTTTCATGTCTTTTCAGGAAGGAAAGGGCTTCAGCACCTATTTGATCTCGGCTGACGGCGGCACGCCGGTTGAACTAGCCCCGAACGCGCCTGGCAATCAGAGTGACCCGTTCTGGTCGCCGGATGGCAACTCCTTGGCTTTTGGCATCGGTTTCTTGATTCCCGGCCAAGCGGCTATCCTCGTCCTCGACCGGAAGACACACCAGATCTCGCGGCTCCCCGGCTCCGAAGGTCTGTACTCTCCCCGCTGGTCCCCCGATGGACGGTACATCGTTGCAATGCCGCTGGACCAGTAGGGTTTAATGCTTTTCGATTTCAAGACCCAGAAGTGGTCGTTGTTGCCCAAAGTCAACAGAGCAGGCTATCCCTGCTGGTCGGCAAACGGCCAACACGTCTATTTCCTGCTGGGCGGGTCCGAAGAATCAGGGGTCATGCGGGTAAGGGTCACCGATGGAAGAATTGAGCAGGTGATCAGCCTGATGGGTTTCCACCAGACGGGCTACTTCGGCTTCTACCTCGGTCTCGCCCCCGACGATTCACCTCTGCTGCTCAAGGATACGGGTGCGCAGGATATCGTCGCGCTCGATTGGCACGCGCCTTAGCCATCCGCTCTCGCTCCACCCCACGCTTGCGGAACCTCGTAGCCCATCCCACACAACCAAGATTTCAGACGACGACTTGATGCGCTTCGGCAAAGCCGCAAGAGGCTTGTGCCGGGGCCCAAGATGCCCCGACACGTTCAAGGCAAGTTGCAGGAGGCGGGTGCGGAGTGCAGGCGCAGGCATCCAAAGGTGCTGTGATGGACTGCAGTTGTGCTACTGCGAAAGGACAAACAGCCAGGGCCTCGGGCCTGTGCATGTGCGGGTGCGGGCGGAAGACAAAGATTGTGACGAAAAGCCATCGGCGGCACGGTCATGAAATGGGTCAGCCGTTCGAGACACTATGGGCGCTTTGATCGATGGTCGTAGGAATCATAAGGCAACAGTTGGAGATTACCGCTGTCCGGCTCGACTAGCCACACTTTGCGTCCATGGAAGTAGTTGAGCAAGGGCTGCAAGGAAACCGAGGGAATCTCTCGTGCCCACACAACATTAGCTCGGTCAATGTCTGCGCGATTGTAGACCCATTCGTAGTTCGGATGGTGCTGGAGCGAGTAGCGGACGATGACAAGATGATTGCCAGGGATTGCGCTGAGTTGGGCCGCTGTCGTAGCGCGGTTGTCGATCTGCTCGCGCCAAGTGCGAAAACGAACTGGCATCAAGAACAAGACGCAGAGGAAGATAGCTCTCGAAAGGCCAATTCCAATTGGCCGTTTGTTAAAGTGCCAACGCCGAACATGACGCATTCCTTGCCTTACGAGAGCGAACGTTGTGGCGGTTAACGGCGCTGCATAGTGGTAGGAACCCCCGATCCTCGTATCGCTCACCGTGAAGCTGGAACTACTTGCGCGAAAACCAGTGTTTTGGCCTGCTCGCGCTTTCCTGAATCAAGCCCCAACACGTTGCAAATCCCGGTCGTCGCCAAGGCCAGCATCTCCGGATGCATGGGATATTGATAGAAGAATCCTCCTTCGAACGTATGTGTTATGTAATAGATCAGCGGATACAAGACTAGTACCGCAACGAATAACCATCCTTGGTGATTCCTTTGGCGAACCGTAAATATTGCTCCCACAAACGCCAGGACAGAAAAGATCAGCTGGGGCAAATATTTCAAGAACTTTAGCCGGCCCAACCTTCTCGATTTCCCCGGAATCGGATTACCGATCCACCAGTACCCGATTCTTCGGATTACGTTGGCGAGGAAAGCCCCGGGACGAGCGGCAATGGAGCGCAGCGCCTCCTCGCCGCATGCCCGCGCGTACTCAGCTTCACCCATGGCCGAGACACGCCGCAACTCATAGTCGCTTGAGTCAGGATGTAAGTCGGCGGACCAACGGCCATGCTGACCCGGCTGATTGCCAATTCGCAGCTCGACGCCAAAATTGTCCCGAATGAAAACGGGGTGGTGGAAAACACTGTAGTTTCGAATGAGCCATGGCGTTACGCAGCTAGCCGCTACCAAAAGGGTCAAACTGAGATAGCGCCAGCTCTTGTAGGTTGCGAAATGCCAGGCAAGGAAAGCCGGCGCTACTGCCAAAATCGTGGGATTGATGAGAGCAGCAATGCCCCAGATCGTCCCGTAAAGAATCCAGCGAGGCGGATGCAACGTGAACCAAATTAGGATCATAATCGCGAGCTCCGACAGATGCGTATACCAGATGATATTCGGTGGAATAAATAACCCGCGGCCATTCTCACCCAGAATCTGCACAGTTGGATAAAAGAGCAACGGGGAGCTGGCTAAAACGCACGCCGAATAGTAGCCGACCCGCGAACCGAACGCCTCGCCCGCCGCACGATAAAGTACCATGCTGGTGAGTGCGTGTACGGCGATGTTTATCGCGACCGCGATCCAGTAGGAACCCCTACTGAATACTCCGAAGATGCGGAAAATGGCGGCGAGAAGATAGGGATACACAGGAGGAATCCAAGCAGAAGGACCGGTCGGTTCATGGAAGGGGGAACTGAAGCCCTGCCCACTCGCAATGTGCGCCGCGATCCGGCCCGTTTCGCTGTCCCAGTAGTCAACTCTTTGTGATAGCGCGGCAGCAACTACATTGCAGCCGATCGCGAGCAGCAAGACAAAGATGGTCTTGCGATTCATTCGCCCAGGTATTCGGGCCGTCGTAAAATTAGTTGACGAGATCAAATCTAACCCAATAAAGCCGAAGTCGCACAACCACTGCACAACATTGGCCTGACGCGCCGCTAGGAGTGTCGTTAAAACCGCACAGGGTTTCGGCCATAGGCGCGTGGGCACATAAATAATGCAATGACTCAGCGCAAAAAAGAAGGCAGTTCAGACTCCAGGATGCAACCGCGAAGTTTCGCGGGCGAGACTTTGATCCGTTCGAATCGAGCGGAGCATATCTTTACATTAACTCATCGACATTCTTCGGGCAGCTGTTGGCGAGATCTCGCTTGGCCAGCGACCAGACTCCTATCTCTGTTCAGCGAGCTACGACGGCCCAAAAAGTCAACAACATCAACACACCGAATAGGACCGTAAGTGCCAGCGTAATTTCGATGCTATAGTCACTCAACCTTTCACGGGCCGAGATAAGTGCGCTGCGCGCAGAAAAATGCTGGAAGTGCGGAAGGTGAATCGTATTGAAACCCCTCATGGCGTCCTCCAAAGGGAGTCGTCTGAAGAACTGATTCCCCTTTCTTCATCCCACCATGCGCGGGGTGCGTCAAGGGCCGTCATCACAATGGCCACGCGATCTCTGGGCGACTTTTATAAAGTCACGCAAGACCAACGCCAGGTACCGATTAACCGGTAAGTCGCTACCCCTTCGCCCTGGGGGTGGTCCCCTTTTTCACTGCCATATCCGCATACCCGTCAATCGCGTCGTGCTAAATGTACCGAAGGGATAGATGTCGAGGCGTTCGAAGATGCAATCCAACGGAATATCGGAAGAGGAGGCCAGCGGGTTGGGAAACAAGGGACCAGGGCTGCCCTTGGTTCCGTGCGACTGAAGTCCGGCAGGAAACATTGCACCTTGCTAATCAGAATTTAACCTCTCCTTAAACCGATTACGGTTATCGCCTCTTTGTAGTTCGCGAGGTCCGTGCTAGACTCAACCTTCAAACCCCGCCTCTCAATGCGTCAGTGAGGGACCCGTGCATAGCGAAAATGAGGCAAGGTTAAACCGCGATTTCCTCCGGGAATACAGCAGCGAAGCAAGCATCCGAAAATACACGAAGAATACCGCCGGCAACGGCATCAGTTACCTCTTGGATCACGACTACGGGGATATCTATCTCGACTTCATCGAAAAATGCATCCCCAAGCCCAAGCTCCAGAAGGGGATCCGTGTTTGGGAGTTCGGCTGCGGCGGCGGCATGAATCTCGTTCACCTGGTTTCCTTGCTCGCACGCCGGGGAATCGCTCTCGAATGCGCCTACGGAACGGACTTTTCCGCGACATTAATCGCCGCCGCCAATCAAGAAGCAAAGAAATATCTCGCGCCCGAGCAAAGAGAAAAGGTGCACTTCTGCGAAGCAAGGAACGAAGATCTCGTCGAGGATCTGACAAAGGCGCTGGGCACACCGGAAGAATCACTTCTTGGATCGTTTGATTTCATATTGGGCGTTAACACAATCCGTTACTGCATTCGCCTGAAGACTGATGAGAAATGCGCGAAGGGGATCTATGATCTTTTGGCCGATGGCGGCGTGTGTGTAGTCATCGATATGAACAACAAGTTTCCTGCCTTTCGCAGCACCCTAAAGGACTGGCTAACCAAAGAGAAGCTGGCATACTATTTGCCCACGCTCGAAGAATACAAACGTCCGTTTGCCTCCACTGGATTTGAACTCCTGAGGGTAGATAATTTCTGCTGGATACCCCACTCGGCAGGGCCAAGTCTCACATCTGTGATGAGGACGTTGACGCCGCTGCTAAACGCCGTCGCGCCAAGCCACGCCATGCGTTCGCTGGTGGTTTCCCGGAAGAATGGGCACCGTTCCAACGAA
>Ga0310914_10003976_pt1 | contig 10288 bp, 5 predicted proteins | sample GREbulkMGAN108_FD_203450 | JGI IMG/M metagenome (GOLD analysis project Ga0310914, IMG submission 203450) | Lab enrichment of tropical soil microbial communities from Luquillo Experimental Forest, Puerto Rico - GRE.bulkMG.AN108 | ecosystem: Environmental > Terrestrial > Soil > Tropical forest >...
GTAGGCCGGACAGTTTTCGAGAGTCATGCCACCGGCTTCACATCCGGCCAAAAATTCCACTCCGTCGCCATCCACTAGTACAAGCTCCTTCAGGTTCAGCACGATGTGAACCGCAGAAGGTTCGAGGCCGAACAATCTCCGCAACTCGTCAATGTCTTGCGGCTCTATACGGCCGCTTAAGCTGAAGACGACGTTTCCGTTCGCTGCCCTCTGGATCCTCAGCATGGTACCTCCTAGCACCCGCTACCCACTTTGCACCGTGACGTTAGGAATCGGCGCCACATGCCGAGCTCTTTGATCCAACTGACCTCATAGACCAGTTCTTGCTGTTCCGCGGCGCCTTCTCGTGCATTCCAAATCGGGAGATTTGTCGTTTCCCAGTGCACATCGGTTCTTTCCGAAAACGGTGCGACGCAGGCGGCGGTCCCATCACTATCAACTTCGTGACTCATTTCGACCTCGTGCGCGAGAACCACGAAACTGAGCTCTTTTCGCCTTGGCCCGAGGGCCTGGGTTCTGAGTTTGGTCATCTTCTAGCGCTCGCTGCAGTTTGATGAAGCAACTCGGCAGCCACTTTCACTCCACTGAAAACACGGGGTTTGGCTGACAGGACCACTCACAAGTTCTGCGAATTCGCAGTTTTTGCGAGTTGCGGAAGTGCGGCTAACTCTCGCGCAAATTTTTTTTGAACTGGTGTTTGTTGATCTTCAGCAAGCGGATCTTGTATTCCAAGGTGGAGGCGGGGATACCGAGTCTTGCGGCTGCGCCTGACGGACCCGAAACTCTACCTTCTGCTTCCGCCAGCGCCTTTTCAATGAGCTCTTTTTCCTCAGCCGGGCTTTTCCTCCCCAATGACCCGGTTGGGCCCTGGGGATGTGAATCTCCGATGGAGAGCCAACTGGGATCAATGGTTAGCGTCTCTGTCTCACAGACAATAACTGAGCGCTCGATCACATTTTCGAGCTCACGAATGTTTCCTGGCCAGGGGTACGAGTCCAGGAGCTCGAGCGCCTCCTTCTCAATGCTGCGGATGTTTTTACCAGTTTTTCGCGCGAAACGGGCAACGAAGTACTCCACCAGCACGGGGATATCTTCCCGGCGCTCGCGAAGAGCCGGAATATGGATAGGGAAAACCTGAAGCCGGTAGAACAGATCTTGTCGAAATGCGCCTGCAGCCATCGCTTTTTGCAGGTCGCGGTTAGTAGCAGCGAGAACGCGTACATTGACGCGAATGGGCTGGCTGCCGCCCACGCGCTGGATTTCCCTCTCCTGCAAAACGCGCAACAGAGTAATCTGCGTCTCCAGAGGCAGTTCTCCGACTTCGTCGAGGAAGATCGTCCCCTCCTCTGCCAACTCGAATTCCCCTAAACGACGCTGCAGGGCGCCGGTGAATGCTCCTTTCTCGTGCCCGAACAGTTCGGAGGCAATCAAGGACTGGGGAATGGCGGCACAATTGACCGCGACGAAGGCTCGTGAACGGCGAGGCGACTTCTTGTGGATGGCGCGGGCAATCAGTTCTTTGCCGGTTCCGGTTTCACCGGTTATGAGAACGGTTGAGTCTGTAGGGGCGACCTTGGCGACGGCGGCGAGCACGGAGCGGAGCGCTGGAGAAGCGCCCACCACTTCCTCGAGGGCCCAAACTTTGTCGATCTCCTCACGCAGCGCGACGTTCTCATGTTGAAGTTTCTCTTCCGTGCGTTTGCGATCGTGGATATCCGTTAGAGTCCCAAACCACTTAAGGATGTTCCCATGCTCATCCCGCAATGGCACGCTACGGACCAGGAACCAGCGGTATTGTCCATCGGCGCCGCGATGACGCACTTCGTTCTCGAAAGGCGCACCCGTAGCCAACGACGCCTGCCATTTGCGCACATGGCCGTCAAGATCATCCGGATGAAGCGACTTCCGCCGATATGGTCCCGTTTGTTCTGCATTCAGGCCCGTATATTCGTGCCAACGGCGATTTACAAATTCCGTGGATCCGTCGGGCTTAGCTGTGAACGCCATTACCGGTACGGTGTCAATAACCTCGCGAAGCTGCTTTTCGCTCTGGCGGACAGCTTCTTCGGCGCGCAACCGGTCAGTGATGTCCCGGGCAACCATAAGCAGGAAGCGACGACCGCCATACGAGATCATGCTCGTGTGTACTTCGACAGGAAACACCGTCCCATCCCTTCGCCGATGCCAGTGTGTGTCGAATACGGTCTCACCGGCCGCTGTCCGCTCGGCGACGGATTCCACCTCTGCTTCATAGGAATCCGGATGGAAGGCGAGGGGAGAGTTGCCGATCAGTTCCTGCCGAGAGTAACCAAGGCTCTCGCAGGCCGACCGGTTCACATCAACAACGGTCTGTTGCTCGAGATCGTAGACAAACAGGGCGTCCCCCGCGTGGTCCACAAATGTGCGAAAGCGCGTCTCACTCTCGCGCAGCGCTTCCTGGGCGCGCTTGCGCTCTGTGACATCGACGTGTGTGCCGATTACGCGGATAGGCTCGCCGCGCTCGGTGGGAACATGATGGCCAATTGCCTCGATATATTTAAGCGTTCCATCGGGCAAAACGATTCTATACTCGGCGATGTAGTCTGATCGCTCACGCATTGCCTTCACGGGGAGCTCACGCACCATCTCGCGATCGTCCGGATGGACACGCTGCAGCAGGGTTTCGCCGTCCGGAGGATCGTGCTGCGGGTCGAAGCCCCAGATTCGGAAATCTTCCTCCGACCAGTAAGGGAAGGTGTTGGTCCTGCCGTCGTACGCATAGCTGCCGGTATGGGTTAGCTTCTGTGCTTCAGCCAGATATGCTTCACTTCGGTGCAGAGCTTCCTCGGCATACTTGCGTTCGTGAATATCGAAGCTTGTTCCATACCACTTGACGATCTTGCCCAACTCGTCGCGGAGCGGCACATTGCGGACGAATAACCAGCGATATTCTCCATTCGCCGCACGCACTCGCACTTCGCTCTCCATTGGTTGACCCGCGGCTAACGCTGCGCGCCAATCTGCGACGAATCTTCCGTGGTCCTCTGGATGAACCGCCGCTTCCCAATTCCACCCCAGTGCGTCCCCGGCAGCTAAACCAGTGAACTCGCGCCAACGATGATTGATGAAATCAAGCGAGCCATCAGGCAAGGTGCTCCACAACATCGCTGGAACCGTTTCGATCACATCGCGAAGCTCTTTTTCACTACGGCGGGCAGCGTCCTCGGCACGCTTGCGCTCCGTGACGTCGTTGCTGGTTACCAGGATTGCAACCGGCGCACCGGAGTCGTCTCGTTTCAGCGACCAACGGCTTGCCACCACAATTTGCGTTCCGTCCTTCCTGGTTTTCAAGAACTCGCCTTCCCAGTGGCCCTCAGCGAGCAATTCAGCCTCAATCTGCTCAAGCGGCAATGCGGAGGCCGTTTTCAGAAGTTCGTGCGCAAGCTTCCCAACCGCGTGCTCCGCTGGCCATCCATACAAGACCTCTGCGCCGCGATTCCAATAGCTGATAACGCCCTTCATATCGCGGACATAAACTGCGTCATGCGTGAGACTCAGAAGGCTTGCTTGCTCTCGCAGTTCTTCGTACAGTTCCTGGAGTTGCCGGGCGGCATGGTTGAACGCCCTCCCCACGACAGCCAATTCGTCATTTCCATCGACATGGAGCTCGTGTCGAAAATCGCCACGCGCCAGTGCTCGGGCCCCCGACGCCAGTTCGGCGAGCGGGGCAGTAATACTCTGAGTGACATACCAGCCGAGGGCGACAGCCAATAGTAATGTCAGCAGCCCGGCAATTTGCACAACCACAAAAAGGCGTTTCTGAGCGTTCGCGGTATCTTCAATGGCTTTGGTTCTTTGCTTCTGTACTTGCCGGTCGACGTTGGCGACGAGCGCCGAGCTCAGATCAATCAATTGCTGAATCTGTGTTTTGACCCGGAGGCGTACCGCAATCCAATCTCCCGCGTCAGCGAGCTGAACCGCTGTGTCGAGTTGAGAGGGGAGCGTTACCTTGAGCACCGTCAGCGCGGCGGGGATGGTCGGATCCTCTCGCATAATTTCCGGAGCTCTGCTCAATGCCTGCTGTGCGTCTTCGACATCCCGAAGGAAATTTTGGCGTAAGGCTGCAGCTTCCATTGAGAATTGCTGGATATCATGACTGCTCTCCAGGGCAGCCGCGCTCTCTCTAAACGTGTCCACATCGAGGTGGAGGCGGACAAGGGCGAGGGACGTCTGGTCCGCATCACTCAGACGGCGAGTGGGGGCCATCATTCGTGTGAATTGCCAAAAAACTAAGGCGCCAGCAGCGATCATCGACACCACGATCAGCAGAAAGCATGCGGCCAGGCGTTTGCCGATGGTCAGGCCGGTATTATGGAACGGGTTCCCAGCCCGATGCAGAATGCGTTTCACCTTACCTGTTATGTTGTGCGGAGTCGTTGGCATGTTGCTGCCCTCGAACTCTGGGCGCTTCAGCTGGAGTCATCATCTTGCCGCGACCGCAGCATCAGAACGAAGCGTGTTTGCGTTGCTGGTTCCGGGCGCTTTGAGCATTGTGAGCAGTTGCCGCTGCAAGTCGCTGGCGGCCTGCGCGGCGCTCTGCTTTTGAGAAAGCACTGAATGCACCGCCAGAAAATACGCGCGTGATACTTCCGGATACATTTTGCCCGCCGGCGCAGATGGCCGCAATGCTTCGCCTTCGCGCACTTGCAGAAAACGGCCAAGGAATGGCTTTGCGGCCAACACGTCGGGGTTCTTGTACAACGCGGGAATGGTGGGGGGCTCGGTAGACTTACGGTTGGCTTGTTCCTCGGGACTGGCAAGAAAGCGGACCAGCATAGCCGCCTCACGCGGATGACGCGAATAGCGCGAGACACCGTAGCCGTTTCCACCCAAAGTAGCGGCAAAGCCCGCGCGGCCCCGCGGTAAGGGAGCTACATCGAAGTGTTCTCTTGTTGGCGAGTTCTCCGCACGCCCTGCCAGGTAGGCAATTGTCCAGTTGCGCATGAACGCCGTTTTTCCTGCTTGCCACAAATTGAAGGCATCCCACTCTTTGTAAGCCATCACGCCCGGTGGCGATATGGAGCCCACCCAATGCGCCGCCATGCTCCACGCGCGGATGGCATTCGGATTGTTTACCGTTACCCTACCCTGCTCGTCGAGAATGGTTCCACCACCCTCGGACACTTGCCATTCCAACGCGTTGCAGGTCAATGCTTCCGAGGGCGCACCTTCCCAAACAAAGCCCCAGAAATCCTTATTGCCGTTCGCGCGCTCGCCCGCCTGAATCCGTGTGGCCATCGCTTCGAGTTCTTGCCATGTTTTCGGCGGGGCGCCATACCCGTATTTTGCGAGCAGGTCGATGCGGTAAAACAACAAGCCCTCGCTCATGTTGTACGGAAGAGCGACGAGTTTGCCATTCACGGTATAGTTCGCGATCAGCTCTGGAAAATGAGCAGCAATTTCTTCCGCTGGCACATAAGGCTTGAGGTCAATCAGATTGTCCGCCAGAACTCTAGGCCAAATCGTATCAATCGCGTAAACGTCGGGTACTTCTGCACGGCTATCCAGCAGCTCGCGCCAAGTTGCTAATTGCTCGACAGCCGCTTCCGGAGCGGGCAGGATCTGAACGGGAGTACCGGTTTGTCTCGTAAATGCTTCCAGCTCTGGAGCGAGCCGTGGGCCGGAACCTGGCCATCCCTGATCAATGAGAGTGAGCGTGATGCCGGACGCACGTCCGCCGACGCTATGGCAGCCTAGCGCAAAAATAATGAAAGGAAGGATACCTGCAATCGAAAGGCGCCTCAAAATCAGACTGCCGGTCTGGTCCAGAAAACACGTCATTTTTTCCCTGGAATTCATGGCCAATTCTCTCTAACCTTGTGGTGAGTGTCAGCGATTGGCGCAGGAATGTTGTCTGCAAGTCTACCTCGAACCGCATCATTTCAAAAGAGCTCCGGGAATGTGCTTTGATATTTACGGATTTCCGGAACGTTGTTTCTGAGCGTATGGTGCCCAGGCAATAATGCTAGGAGAATTTACGCTTGGGATTAGGCGACATGTCAAAAGGGCAGCAATTCGAAAAGCCGGTCGAACTCAGCGCCGAACAGGCGGATGCGGTTCGTAATGCGCTCGAATTGGTGATTCACAGTGAGGCCTTTGCCGGGAGCAGGCAGTGCCAAGTTCTTCTCCGGCTGGTGGTGGAACATGCCTTGTCGGGTGAACTGGAGCCGCTGTGTGAACGAACGATCGGCGTAAGAATATTTGGTCGTCCCGCCGATTATGACACTTCAAATGATGCCGTGGTTCATGTCCGAGCGACAGAAGTTCGAGAAAGGCTGGCGCAATGTTATGGCGAAGCCGCTCCTCAGCCAATGGTCCGTATCGAGCTTCCGCCCGGGTCCTATGTGCCGGAGTTCCATTGGCCCACCCGGACAAAAGTTGAAGCTGGGGTTCTAGCGCCTGCAGCTCGCGAGGGGGTAGCGCCACCCTGGCGCCGCAAGTCAATACTCGCTATTGTGGGCCTACTGGGTGTCATCGCACTAAGTCTTGTAGTCTGGTTCTCGCTTGGCCCGAGAGCTCAATCAAGGAATCCGGTACGGCTGTCCCTCGGTTTGCCCGAGGGTGTGACACTACATCGGAACTGGCACCCTTTCGAACACATAGCCCTTTCACCCGATGGGCAGACGTTGGCCTTTGCAGCCACGGATGCTGCCGGCAGAAATTTCTTGTGGATCAGGTCTTTGAGTTCGTCCGAAGCGCAACGCATTGAGCAGACTGACGGTGCGCTTTTGCCTTTCTGGTCGCCGGACTCCCAGTACATCGGCTTCTGGGCCGGGGCCAAGCTGAAGAAGGTTCGGCTCTCGGGTGGAGTGCCTGAGGTGATCTATAACGTCCCGGAAATTGCCCAAGGTGCTTGGGGACCCGACGGCACAATACTCTTTGCCAGAGCGGTGAATAGTCCCATTCTCCGCATTTCGCCCACTGAAGGGACTGTCACGCCGGTGACCTCGTTGCTTCCGGGACAAGTCAGCCAAATGTGGGTTCAATTTCTCCCTGAAGGCAGGCATTTTATTTATCTGGCGCGCACAAGCCTGACCAGCAGCGATCCGGGAGCGAAAATCTATGCCCAGTCCCTGGATGGCGGAGAGCCTACGCTGCTACTGGCAAGCCAGAGTCGTGCCATGGCGGTACGCGATTACCTGTTGTTCGCGCAAGACCAGAATCTGTTCGCGCAGCGCATGGACTGGAGAACGTTGAGAAAAATCGGCGAACCGTTGTTGCTCGCCCGCAACGTCGCGGCCTCTCCGGCTTATCTGGGCACTTCCGAATTCACGGCGTCGCAAAACGGAGTGTTGATCTATGGCTTTGCAACGGGTTCCTCGTTTGATCAATTCAACTGGTACGCCCGAGACGGCAGTGTGATTGGCAGCTTTGAACCGATGATCGATTTTGAGCAATTCACGCTCTCCCCCGATGGGAAACACTTGGCATTAAACTCGTTTCACCAGCATGCTACCGGCAGTTTGTGGCTGATAGACCTAACGACCAATACGACGACGCCTTTGACCACTGATCCCCACGCGCAGTCGGACCCCGTTTGGTCACCAGACTCGCGCTACGTAGCCTTCAACCTTCTTCCTAACGGCGGATCTGACCCGCCGTTCCTGGTACAGAAGATCGAAATCGGAACTCAGCAACCGCAGGCGATTTATGGCGACAACGACAGGCATTGGGTCGAGGACTGGTCCCCCGACGGACGCTTCCTGCTGACGCACGACACAAAGACATTTTCGATAATACCAGTGACCGGCGATACCAAACCAAAACCGCTGTATTCATCTGAATTCTTAAAGGATGAATTCCACCTGTCTCCCGATGGGCAGTTGCTCGCTTGGGGCGAGAATCGCACCGGTAAGTGGGAAGTTTATGTGGCCTCATTTCCTTCGTTTCAGGACATCAAACAGGTTTCGCTGGCAGGGGGCGCCCAGCCGCGTTGGCGAGGAGACGGCAGAGAACTTTTCTTCATCGATCCCCAAGGAAAAATGATGTCGGCCACCATGGAGCGAGGGGCACCCTTGAAGATCGGCACCCCAAGAAAGCTATTCGACACTTGGCTCACGCCGGAGCCTAACATTAATCAGTACGCGGTGACGGAGGATGGACTTAAGTTTCTGGTGCTCGAACCCCGCAAAGGTTTCCTCGAAACGTACTCTGTGGTTCTTAACTGGCCAGCGACCGTGAACTAGCGACCGGTTTTGAGCACGGCCGAAGGTAGTTCTGATCGCGAGTTTCGGCTGTCACGCCACTGTCACGCTAATGGCGGAAAATCGCGGCAAATGGCGAACAAAGGATGAATACTGAAGAGAAGTTGACTCACCGCAATTCATCGGAACTTGCTGATTCTCTTCGGAAAACTCCCCGCTCCGGCAAATCGTGATTAAATGACTCCACTGGCTGTTAACCGAAGGGTTGCTAGTTCGAATCTAGCCCGGGGAGCCAAAACTCTTTGGCCTCAATCAATTAACTCGCTAGCGTAGAGCATTCGGTCCGCGACCGAATGCTCTAGCATCTGTTATCAATCCGCGTCCGGAAGGTTGCTGAATCATCAGTTCTTATTCCCAACCGACGCATGACCGTAGTTAGGTAGAGCTCGGTGTGTAAGCAGTGAATCCGGCTCGCTGCATCCCACGCTGGGCTTCCGCGTTTTTCATAAACGTCTTCCACACGAATCCGGTGCGGGCGTTTTCGGCCATAAGCAGCGTGATACCCGTATCGATGCCGATAACAAAATTGTCGTACCAGTTCTTCAGCGGGTTGAATGCGTTCACGAAACCGTACTGGCACCACGCCCTGGGGTAGCGCGTCCGAATCGTGCGCAAAACACGCATCACGGGCTCGGTGAGGAACGGCAACGAACCGGCGGCAGCGCTGGGAACAACGGTGCCATCGATCGGACCCAAATGCGGAGGACCTCCCCAGGCGACATAGCCATTCTCGGAATCGGAGGCGGTAATTCCCCAGAGGTCGTCGGTGTAGTCAGAAAACCTTCGTCCTAATTCCAGACACCACAGACGATGAACCTCGGTGGCAACCACCGAGTTCTGGAAGTAGTCCGCATAAGCGTCGCGCTTCCCGCGAAAATCGAACCAAGCTTGTGAATACTGGTGTACGAACAACGGCGCAAACGAGCCAATATACCGCAGTCTACGGTACTCAAAGGTTTGCCGATTCCACGCCTTCCACGCTTCTGCGGGCAACGGATACCGCGAGGAGCCGAGGCCCAACAGGTACATCATCATCAGCTCGCTGTAGTAATCCCAGCGGTAAGGGAGAAAACCAGTTTCGGGGAGCCATCCGTGGGGGAGAAGTGGCGTATCTTGCGATAACCAGGTCCACTCAACGCGGTTAAAGATTTCACGCGCCAGGGATCGGACTGCCGGATTCAGAAAATGTGCGTGACACGTCAGGATGCCGCAAAGCAAGATTGCCGTATCTACCGAGGAGACTTCGGAATCCCAGAGTCGCTCGCCGGTGTTCATATCTGCGAAGTGGTAAAAGAAACCGCGGTGATGTGGAACTTTCCTTGCCAGGAAACGCAAGGCGTTGTGTACGCGGGTACGAGCGTCTGGAAGCGAAATGTAGTTGCGCTGGCTGCCGATGCAGAGTGCCGTGAGTCCGAAACCAGTTGCAGCGATGCTCGCCACGACGTTGTTCTCCGGCTCGAACGCAGTCGCCCGATCCTTCACCAGCCCCGTCTCCGGATTCACTTGCTCCATGAAATAGCAAAAATTTGCTTGTTCCAACTCTTCCAGGAATGCATCGTCCTCGGGCTTAAGAGAAGTCAGCACCGGCGGAGTGGCGGTGCACACGGGCCGATCCGGAGGCGAGGGATCTGTCGCTAAAATCTGCGAGCCACAAAACGGGATCGCAAGACCTGCGCCCGCTAGTTGCGTGATCAACTCTCGCCGCGAAAGTTTGTTGCTCACCCCTGGAAACTCCAATGACCAATCTAAAGCGAAACCTCTGCCAAGAGAAGGCGAGCCGCTATCTTGATTTTCCCTTTCGAGCGGCGATACTGTGGGAAACGCAATGCCTGAGAGCCACGACCCCGAAGTGACCCAGCGGCCGCGTCGCAGAAGGCTGGTTTTGCTGGCTTCGGCAGTAGTTGTTGTTCTCCTCGGGCTTGCCGCCACTGTTTTTCTGAAGTTGTACAGGCCGAGGCCGCATCCCTTGCCGCCTTCGGTTCTGGAAGGCTCCGTGTTGAAAACCGACGCCGACCCCCAGAAACAGCAACCCATAGCTGATGTGC
>Ga0310914_10003983_pt1 | contig 10284 bp, 10 predicted proteins | sample GREbulkMGAN108_FD_203450 | JGI IMG/M metagenome (GOLD analysis project Ga0310914, IMG submission 203450) | Lab enrichment of tropical soil microbial communities from Luquillo Experimental Forest, Puerto Rico - GRE.bulkMG.AN108 | ecosystem: Environmental > Terrestrial > Soil > Tropical forest >...
CCGCGGTTGCGACATCGGCAGCCTCACAAGTTTTGCGAGCGCTACTGTATCCCAAACCGTATCCCGGAGTCGACGAAAAAGATGGTTAACTCAGAATGGTATAGGTTTTGCGTGGGTTTCTCGGCGGGATGCCCGATATCCGGGAATAACCGGGAATTGACGCGATGCTCACCTGCGCTCGTCGAGCTCCGGTTCCTCGCGCTTGAGGATCTCGTAAACCCGGGCGACGACGCCGCGCGGTCGGTGCTCGAGCTCGGTGCCGATCTGATCGTCGGCGGTCGCCCAGGTGAAGGCCTCCAGCACCTCGGCCGGGGTTGGCTCGGTCTCCACGATCCTCATAAGCACGGCATCATCGAGCTGACCGACGATTTCGATGATCTCGGCGGCGGTAGCGGGTCGAGCAATCTGCTTCATCGACTGCCCTCCCGATCACCCGCGAACCGTTTCGGTCGGCGGCAAATGATGCTTGCCGAGCGGGACTACGGTGCTCGCCTGCGCGCCTTCCGCGCTCTCGCCGTGTTGCGCGACAAAACGCACTTCGTCGCCGACCGCGAGCTTATCGAACCCGCCATTCATGACGCTGTTGCGATGGAAATAGATTTCGTTCCCGTCGGCGCTCAGGATGAAGCCGCAGCTTTGCTCGGGGAGGAGCCGGGCGATCCTCCCATGATCGGGCACCGCGTGCAGCTTGACGTCGCCGCGGGCCTCGCGAACGTAGTCTTCGAGGAGCCGGCGGGTCGTGTCGAAGGCGTCGCGGATCGCCACGTAGACGTCCTCATGCGCATGGTGTGCCGCGGGATCGCGGCCGACGACGATCTCGCGGCCGGGAACTTTCAGGTCGACGCGGACGCGGAACAAGTTACCCTGCTGACGCCGCGGGTGGCGGCACGACCCGACACGACATGATGCGATCGAAGAACCGCTCAAGCTCCTCGGCCCGTTCGCGTATGCGTGCTGCGACCGCGTCGGAACTATCCATGTGCCGAAAAGCGATCTGAAGAGGAAGCTCCATCGACTGTTTCCTTCTGAGTACAAAATCGATGATAGACTGCGGAAGACCGCACAGGATTGATCCAGCGCAATCACCGAGAACGACGGCGGCACTGCAGAATCGTTTTGTTCGTGTTCTCCGGACCAGGTGACAAAGGATTCGCTCTTTGATCTGTCCTGTCGGAAGGAATCACTAGGCATGAAAAATTCTGGTCGATCGATCGTGGCGATCGCACTGGCGGCAGTGCTTGGGGTGCCGAACCTTGCGACCGCGCAGCGACAGCACCTCGCCGCTCTCGGCGATCTGATGACGGCGTTCGTGCAGCCGCGACACATCAAGCTCGGTCTGGCCGGAAGCGAGCAGAACTGGCTCTATGCCACATACGAGCTCGACCAGCTGCGCGAAACTTTCGCCGACGTCGCGGAGATCCTGCCCAAATATCGAGATTTATCGATCCCCGATATGATCGAATCGACTGTCAAGGCACCGCTGGCTGCACTGAGCGCGGCAATCCAGGCCAAGGACGGCAACCAGTTCAACACAGCTTACAGACAACTAACAGAGGAGTGTAACACCTGCCATCGAAGTTACGATCGCGCAGCAATCGTGATTCAGTTGCCAACAGTCTCCTCATTTCCTGATCAAGATTTCCGGCCCGCCACCAAATAATTGGAAAGTCATCCTCACGCGATATGGGGTAGCGACTCAGTTCGGTCGAGGAGACAACGGTGATCCCGCCGGCCTTCTGGCGAGGTATCGCAACCCAAAACAGCCGTTCGCTTCTCTCGGTGAGACCGGCAGCCCTGTTAAGGGTTATCAGCTGCCTGCGCGTAATGTGGTGGTCTCCGTGCCATCAGGACGACGGACCAGAGCGGAGGCTGAGAATGTAGGCGATGACATCGGCCGTCTCCTCCGGCGTCAGGATGAGGTTTGGCATTTTCGAGTGCGAAGTCGTGAGAAAAACTCGCAACGCGGTGGCGGTGATGCCGCGGGTGTTGGCGATATCCGAAAAGCCGGTCCGATAACGATGAGCCTTGGTGCACGTTGTTCGGCTTCCACCACATGGCAAGCGTTGCACGCTTCACGGCCGAATGCATGCCCGGCGGCGATGTCACCATCCTGCGCATGGGCGCTCAAGGCAGCAGTCGACAGGCCGGTCACGAGAATCACCGGGCTAGGGGCGCGGTCGGGATTATAGGCCGGAGGGTGCTGCCTTGTGACGCCGTGAGCAACCGCTGGATGGGCTTCTTAGTGAGCTCGAGCATCCTTTGCAGTGCAGCGGAGGAAGCCAATTGAGGTAGATCAAGGCTCCCGATTCCGCAACCCGCTAAGGCTGATCCAGATCGCAGGAGGACGGCGATGAATAGCCTAGCTGTGCTCGACAACACAAACCAGGAGCCACCCAGATCGGTAATCCGAACGGGCAAGTTGGTGGTGAATCTGGACACCCGCATCGTATCTGTCGACGACCGGGCGGTGCACCTGACAGGAAAGGAGTACGGCCTTCTCGAGCTGCTCAGCCTGCACAAAGGCACGGTGGTAACGAAAGAAATGTCTCTCAAACATCTTTATGGAGGGAAAGAGGAACCCGGGCTCAGGATCATCGATGTTTTTGTTTGCAAACTGCGCCAAAAACTCGCTCTAGCAACCGGCGGACGTCATTGCATAGAAACGGTATGGGGTCGCGGCTATGTGCTGCGGGACCCGGTTATCACGCATGGGGCCAGCATAGCCGGTGCGGGCATGGAAGATGCCACCAAGCGCTTGCAAGGACATGAGGCGGATAGTCGCCAGACGATCAACGAAATTCTTGGCCGAGGCGTAAATAACGCGTGGGCTGAGCCTTCTCCACCTCCCCGCCGAGACCCAGCTGCGTCATGAGACCCGATGCCTCGTAATCTACCGATTCCCACTCCCACATGACCCGCAGACGACGAGCCAGCTGTATCGCGATCGAGTACCCGAGTGCCAGACCAGCGTTGTGATAATGACGGTTTCTTCGATATGGATCGGTATCTCGCCGAACGGCGACCCCCACACCCTGGCGCTGAGGCGCCGATCCCGCGCGCCGAGGACGCTCGGATCCAGCCAATCTGCATTACCAAAGCAGGAACCGGCAAGATCCCAGACGCAATCGCAACAGCGGCAACAGATATGTGGCCGCTTTTTCGAAGCGTTTTGGTCCCGGTTGAGCTAAATCAAAGGCCTATTCGGGACCTGTGTGGCTGCCTTCGAGACTGAGCGCTGGATATCACGGGATGCAGCAAATGAAGGCACGAGATGTCATGACGGCAAGCGTCATCTCGGTGGGTGCCGACCTGGGAATCCATGAGCTTGCCAAGCTTCTGCTCGATACAGTGGAGTTCCGGTCGTTGACGCTGGCGGCAAGCCAATTGGCATGGTGAGTGAGAGCGACCTGATCGGCCGAGGTGACTCGGATCAGGAAGCGCGCCGGGATCGGTGGTTGCGGCTTCTCGCCGAGGGCGAGCTGCTGAACCCTGAGTTCCTGGCGAGCCTGCGCAGCCCCGACCGTCGCGCTCGCGACATCATGGCGAGTCCTATCGTTTCAGTTAGCGAGGAAGCGGAGGTTGGCGAGATTGCGCGGTTGTTGATCACCCATCACATAAAGCGGGTCCCGGTCGTGCGCGACGGGCAGGTGGTTGGCATCGTCAGCCGCGTCGACCTGCTGCGGGCGATTGCCGGGAATGCACTGAAGCCGACGCTCGAAGGCGGCGGCACGAGACCGAGCATGGCTATCCCCGGTGCTCGCCGCGGTTCTCCGCATATGCGCCCGCTCAGGAAGCCTCGCGACCCAACCCCCTAGTTTCCAACGTGGCCCGGCGCGGACGCGTCTTCGAATCAAGGCGCTTTCCCGTCCTCGAGCAGCGCGTCAACCGGCTCGACCTGGTCGAGCTGGCGAGGTTTCCGAAAATTGTCGGGGCGGTTAGCCGATCGATCCTATCTTTATCGTATGGTACACTGACTGTTTTGAGAACAACTGAGCGATCCGGTGCAATTTTTGAAGGGCTCAACGCATGGATTGCACGAGCACAGATTTTGTACGCAATATTTCTCACCTTGAGAGGGTTAGATTGAAGGTGAGTAGCACACGGGATCATCTCGACCCTCAGGGAGCCAGCCAGGCCGGAAGTCAGATGGTACGGGAAGGGAAAGCCCGCCCGCACAGCGAGGATCTCGACCACTGGCGCCAAGCGGAAGACGAAATCGCCGCCGAACGGAGCTTCCGGCTTGTTGTCGAAGCGGCGCCGAATGCCATGGTGATGGTCAACCAGGCGGGCGAGATTGTCTTGGTCAATGCTCAGACCGAGCGGGTGTTTGAGTATTCTCGCGCCGAGCTTCTGGGTCAGCCTATCGAAATGCTTGTCCCGGAACGATTCCGCCGTGGCCATGTGGAGATGTGCGCCAGTTTTTTCGCCGCGCCGGGGCCACGGTCGATGGGTGCCAGACGCGATCTTTTCGGCCGTAAGAAGGACGGTAGCGAATTCCCGGTCGAGATCGGCTTGAACCCGATCGAGACCGAGGAGGGTCTCATGGTGCTGGCTGCGGTTGTCGACATCACCGAACGCAAGGCGGCCGAGCGCGCCCTTCAAGAAAGTGAACACCGGGCACGCGCATTAGCCGCGATCGTCGAATCTTCGGATGACGCCATAGCCAGCACCACTTTGGATGGCCTCGTTACCAGCTGGAACAAGGCAGCCGAGCAAATCTTCGGATACACTGCCGAAGACGTGATTGGACGATCGATCCTGTGTCTCGCCGTGCCGGTGTACGGGGATGACATGATTGACATTCTTGACCGCAGTGAGCGCGGCGAGCGTGTCGATCACTATGAAACGACGCGTCGACATAAAAACGGTACTATTCTGCACATCTCCCTCAGTGTCTCCCCGATTACGAGACTGATGGCCGGCTGATCGGGGCATCGAAGGTTTCCCGCGACATTACCGCGGCCAAAAATGCCGAAATCGCGCTGAAGCAATCCGAAACCCGGCGGCAGGAGATGTACGCCGAATTGCTGCACGTATCGCGCTTGAGCGCGATGGGGCAGGTAGCTGCGATGCTGGCACATGAGCTGAACCAGCCGTTGACAGCCATCAGCAACTACATGGAGGCGGCTCGGGTCCTTCTTGACCGCGGCGGAGAACTCCCGCTCTCCAGAATCGGCAGCGCGATAGATCGTGCCGGTGAGCAGGCGGTCCGAGCCGGACAGATCATTCAGCGGCTGCGCGGGTTCGTGTCGCGCGGAAACAGTCAGCGCCGGATCGAAGCGGTTTCGCCGTTACTCAAAGAAGCACTCGAGCTGGCGCTCTTTGACATGAGGCAGAGGGGGGTCAGCATTAGACTTGGCAGCGTTCCTGGCGATGTTCGGATTCTCGCTGATAAGATTCAGATCCAGCAAGTCCTGCTGAATCTGTTGCGCAACGCCGCCAAAGCCGTTGCCAACCAGGAACATCGGGAAATCGCCCTGCTCACCGAGACGAGCGCTGCCGCTGTGCAGATCAGCGTCGTCGATAACGGCCTCTAGGGCTTCCCGATGAGATCCGGGACAAGCTGTTCCACCCCTTCGTATCTACCAAAACGACCGGAATGGGGGTCGGCTTATCGATCTGTCACACGATCATCACAGCCCATGATGGGCGTCTCTGAGCCGAACCCAATCCCGACGGGGGCACGATTTTTCGGTTTACCTTGCCGATCGCCCCTCCTGCCGACCCGGCCGATAGTTGAACGCCGCGTGTAGTTATCGATGGCGGGAATGGATGTCCGAAGCTACCGTCAAGATACCCTCGGCCCCGGTTCTGAAAAATCCACGCCAGTTCGTCGCGAAGTAGTTGATCCAGATCAACGCGAGCATATTGATCCATTGTTATAAAAGTAATCATGCTTGCGAGCTGGCTTAGGTTATGTCCGAAGGCCGCGAAGAGCGGGGGCCGACGATGAGCCGCCACGGCGTGCTGGTGGCCGTCATCGATGACGACGCTGCGGTCTGTGATTCGACGCACTTCTTGTTGGAGACCTATGACTTTGGAGTGCGGACCTATCTGACCGCCACCGATTTCCTTAAAGACGATCCCGACATTGCATGTCTTATTGTAGACTATCAATTGCCGGGTCTGAATGGTCTCGGGTTAGTTTCGGAGCTGCGAACGCGCGGCCGCCAAGTGCCGACGATCCTAATCACGGCGACGACCGACCCTGCTGTCGAACGGCGTGCGGCCGAACTCGGCATCAAGCAAGTTTTGCAAAAGCCCTTGTCGAATCACGTGCTGCTGCGGGCCGTTCGCAAAGAGCTCGAGTAAGACAGACTGCGTAGCGATCGCACGCCGATCCCTAGGCTATGACCGTGGGGTGAGGCGTGGTGTTCCTTCGTAAAAATTTGATGCAGATCAATTCGTCGCGAGCAGGACCAAGTATCCTGGCTTGACGCGGGCGGTCACACTCCCCGAATACCTGGATCGCTCGCCGGGACCCCGACTTCCCCCGGCCGGGATAACCCGACATCCTGCATGTTCAATGGCTCATCAGCAGTGGCACCGGAGCATGGGCGAGGAGATGCCTCGTCACACCACCCAGAAAGCTCTGTCGCAGTCGACTATGGGTGTAAGCGCCCATCACGATCAGTGTCGCTTTTTGCTCGGATGCGGCGGAAACCAGGGCCGCGCCGGTGGCGTAGTCGTCATTCGAACCGGCCAGCGGGTGCGCCCGAATACCGTGCCAGGAAAGATATTCCGCCAGATCGGCAGGATTGACACCGTCAATCTCATATTGGGGCGCGGCGAAGATCGACACCCGAGCGGCGAGATGTAATAGTGGCATGGTACCAAGCACTGCCCGGCTTGCCTCGAGGCTGCCGTTCCAAGCAATCATCACATGGTCGGTTATATCGTGAAGAGGCTTCTCGCCGACGACCAGCGTTGGGCGTCCGCTTCCAAAGACTGCGGCGTCGAAGCAACGTTGCTCTTGGACAGCCCCCGGGGCGGGCCTCGGCACAACGACTAGATCGCTGAGACGCCCCCGGCCTGTGACCACTGCCTCGACCTCGCCGATCTGGTCTGCCCAGTTCGCAAAGCAGGTATCAAGACGCCCGCCCGGGGTTTCGGGAAGGTTGTTGCGTGTTCGCCAATCAGCGAAGCGTTCCTTCGCCTCCGCAGCCGCTTCCTGCGTCTCCCGCTCGATTATCTCGCGCGTCACTCCAGCAGCGAGAATCACTTCGGGAATGTAGCGAAGCGCAGCGTCCGAGTTCGGAAGGATGAACAGCGCACGAATGTGCGCATTCACTCGTTTCCCCAATGTGAGAGCCGCATCTAAGAGCCGCTCGCTAGGCAGTGCCGCAGTCAGCGGCACAAGGATCGTGCGAATCATCTGTTTAGCCTTTTCCACCTTGGTGAGCAACCTCCTTTTAAGAGCACCAGCGTGTGACACTTTGATTCAGATCAATCCGACGGGCGGCGGCGAGCAGCCGCTTCCTCCGCTCGGTCGCCCGTCAAGTGGTCAATCGCCCCACTCCGGGTAATCCTGAAGTAATTTGCAGGACGGTCTCAAGGTGACCCGAGAAGCTTTTCGAGTTGCTGCAGCAATTCTCCGTAGCGGGTAAAGTTGCCCGTCGCGTATTGCCGCTGCATTTCTTGAAACACCGTACGCGCGCGATCGAGCCTATCGGCATCTGTCTCAACCTCGGCGGATGGAACGGTCGGTCGCAAAGGCGCCCCGACGAGAAGGTCCTCGGCTTCTCTAAGACTGTGCGCCCACTCGATCTTTCGGTCGTCGGGCAACAACTGTGCTAGGACGACGCGGGCAAGCGTCGGAATCTTAGTCTGCTCGGCCTCAATATAGATCGGCTCGATCGCGATCAGCTGATTGCCGTTGAGCGGCAACACGATAAGGTTGCCGCGGATCACTTGTGAGCCGTGCTGATCCCAAAGCGTCAGGTCTCCCGAGAAGCGGCTGTCCGAATTGATCCGCGATTCGACTTGTGCCGGACCGTCGATAAAGGTCCCTTTGGGAAACCGGCACGCCACCATCTTACCGTAATTTTCGCCGTCCGAGAGACCGGCGAGCCACCCCGCCATCTGGTTTTTCCCCGCCACCGACAACGGCAGCATGAGCAGGAATTCGGGCCTTTCCGCGTTTGGAATCTGGGTGATCACGTAATAAGGCGTCATCTCGATCTCTCGATCGCGGTAAAGCTCGTGCGGCACCTCCCACCGATCTTCACGATTGTAAAAAGTCGTCGGGTCAGTCATGTGATAAGTGCCGTACATCTCGGCTTGGACGGTGAACAAATCCTCGGGGTAGCGAATATGGCGGCGCAGGTTTTCCGGCATGTCGCTGCGATCCGTGAAGAAACCGGGAAGCATCCGCCAATAAGCCCCGATGATCGGATCGCGCTTGTCGAAGACATAAAATGTCACCGAGCCGTTAAAGGCGTCGACGACTGCCTTGACCGAGTTCCGCAGATAGTTGCGGCCGTGGAACTGGGGTAGCGACCCCTGATAAATGTCGCTGTAGGGATAGTTCGCCGAGCTGGTATAGGCATCGATGATGTAGGAATAGTGATCCCCGTCGGCGACGATGTAGGGGTCGCGGTCAAAGATCAGGAACGGCGCCAACGTTTTGACCCGCTCGACGATATTCCGCCGCAACAGCACCCGACTGTCAGGTGTGAAATATCCGGAAATGAACAGGCGCAGTCCGTCGCGCTCATTGGCGACGATGAGCTTGCGCCAGAAGCTCGAGAGCAGAATTCCGCCCTTTCCTTCGTAGACGGTTTCGGCGTTCGCCTGACCTTGCGGAAAGTCGAATTCCTTCTCCGATGTGCGGACATAGACCAGATCGTGCGTCAGCGCGCCGTAGTAGATTTCGCCGTGCTTCACCGCAAGGTCGCCCTTGGCTTTGACCGGAATATCGTGCGCCCAGAGTATCGGATTTCCGCGGTCGTCCATTTCGTTGACCGGGACGGCGACAGCCCCGTAGCCGTGGGTGTATTTCAGCGCGAGGTTCACCCACACCTTGGCTTGATCAGGCAGCTTCTCGAGGTTGAGCTCGCGGGCGGTGATCATGACCTGGCGTTCGGCGCCGTCGATCTGGTAGCGATCGATGTCAACATTAGCGAAGCTGTAATACGGCCGCAGACCCTGGATCTGCTGAAGCTGAGGCTCGAGTGCTCGCCAGTCCCAGATGCGGGCGTCTCGCAAGGTTGCAGCATTTTTGTCCAAATCCTGTCGGGTAAGCGGCACCGCAGAGACCGCGAATTCCCGTTCTTCAACCGACGGTCCATCAAGATTGTAGGCTTCTCGTGTGCCAGCGATGCTCCTCGTCAAAAAAGGCCGCTCGAGGGTTATTTGGTTGGGGCCAACATAAATATGCTCGACGGTCGGCGGGATAAACACCGCTCCGACATAGAGAACCGTAAAAACCGCGCATGGGAGAACCCAATGAGATGGCCGAATAACGAGCCAATCGAGGAACCGCGGCATAGCCCCGGCGACCGCCAAAACGAAGGCGGCGGCAAACCAGCAGACCATAATGACGTCGTAGGCCGGAACCCAAAAGTTGACGTCAGCGTAGGAGCCGCCGGCAACGACTGTCGAATGGCCATTGATGACCAAGTGGTATCGTCCGAGAAAACGTGAGACACCCATAAAGATGCAGAGAAGCACTCCCAGCACCGCGCCCTGGCGAAGCCAAGCGCTCCAGATCGCCTCGTTTTGCGACCATGTATCCAGATCACCCGGGTCAATGACGCGCAGTGATCGACGAGTGCCCCATCCGCGGCGGTAGGCCGGCTGATGCCAGGGCCTTCCCGAACTCGGATAAAACGCGAGCCCAATCAGCGCCCAAAGCGCAATCGTCATGACGAGCACGGTGATGACGATGGCAACCACCGCGTCGTACCAGGGCAAGACGAGCAGATAGAAGGAAATGTCTTTGCCGAAGACTGGATCGCTGGCGCCGGTGGCAGTGGCTCCGAGGTAGCCGAGGAGTGGTGTCCAAAGGGTCGTCGCCCCGATACCGACCAGAGCTGCGAGGACAAAGCCCGCGAACCATGGGGCACTCCGCGGTACCGCTGGCAATGGCCGACATAGGTTGCGAAGATTGATTCCGATGAAGGCACCCACAGAAATCAGAAGGCTAAGAAAGATCCCGGTGCGAAGCCCGAGCGCCAACCAGTATCGGTAGGGTTGTCCGAGTTCGCTGAACCAATAATTTTGTAAAGAAATGGTCAACGCCATTTCGAAACCGATGATTGCGACAACGGCCGCAGCGATGTA
>Ga0310914_10003993_pt1 | contig 10273 bp, 9 predicted proteins | sample GREbulkMGAN108_FD_203450 | JGI IMG/M metagenome (GOLD analysis project Ga0310914, IMG submission 203450) | Lab enrichment of tropical soil microbial communities from Luquillo Experimental Forest, Puerto Rico - GRE.bulkMG.AN108 | ecosystem: Environmental > Terrestrial > Soil > Tropical forest >...
CCCATGATGGAAGGGCCTTGGTGCCGAGTCCGAAGAGAAGCGCGAGCCCGTGAGCGACATCGACACTGGAGTGGTGGTTAGTCTGAAAGTGCTTGACCCAGACGGCCGATTAGAGAAGCGGACAAACTGCAGAGGCTCCGGGATGTCCGCTTTGTGCCAAAAGCAGACTTACGCAGTGCAGCAGTTTTGAACCTACTCGATCACCTCGGTGGCGCGAGCGAGCACCGACGACGGAATTTCGAGTCCGATCGCCTTGGCGGCCCTTAGGTTGATCACCAGTTCGTACTTGGTCGGCGCCTGCACAGGGAGATCGGCAGCTTTCTCGCCTTTGAGAATACGATCAATGTATCCGGCCGCCAGCCGAAACTGGTCGATCCGATTGGGTCCATACGAAATCAAACCGCCATCGATAATGTTAAACCGGTCGGAGTAGACGGCGGGCAGCTTGTACTTGACAGCGACCTCAACAACCCGACCGCGGTGAATCGACTCTCCTGCGCTCGGCGCCACAATGAGGCCGCCATTCCCGGCGCTGGCGAGGGCCCTGACAGCGCGTTCCACCTCGTCGGTATCGCGTATGTCAACGGTGGTAACCTCGACCTGCAGCGACTGCGCCAAGGCTTGAATTGCGCCGAACTGGCCGGTCGCCGCCGGATTTGACGGATTGCGAACGACGGCCGCTCGCGCCAATTGCGGCATAATCTGCTTGAGAAGTTCTAGCCATTTTCCGCTCAAACTGTATTCAAAGTTCATAAAACCGGTAACGTTGCTGCCCGGCCGCGCAACCGAAGTCACAAGTCCAGCTCCGACCGGATCGGAAACCTGCACGAACACGACCGGTATCGTGCGCGTGCTTCGCTGAAATGCCGTTACACTCAACGTGCCGCTCGCCAGGACTACGTCCGGAGCGAGCGCCAGCAATTCTGCGGCATAGCGGCTGTCGAGATCTACATCGTTCGCGCCCCAACGCGTCTCGATCTGCACATTGCGCCCCTGGGTCCAACCCAATTGTTGCATGACTTGCTGGAACGCAGCGACGCCCGCGCGACCTTCTGCACTTTCCGCAGCGGTATTCATGAGCACGCCGATATGTCGGATGCGCTCGGACTGCTGCGCGCGCGCCGTGAGCGGCCAAGTAGCAGCGCCGCCTAGAAGCGTGATGAACTCTCGGCGGTTATTCACTCGATCACCTCGTCGGCGAGCTGCTGGAGCTGGAAGGGCACATCGAGACCGAGGGCTTTGGCAGTCTTTAGATTGATGACCAGCTCATACTTGGTCGGATTCTGCACGGGCAGGTCGGCGGGCTTCTCGCCCTTGAGAATGCGGTCAACATACGACGCCCCGCGCCGGAATTGGTCGCTCGGATTGGTCCCGTAGGAGAGCAGCCCCCCGCTAGTGGCGAAGATACGAAAGCCATAGACCGCAGGAAGACGATAGCGTGCGGCTAGTCCGATGATGAGGTCGCGATATGCCAGAGTGACGGCATGCGGCGCGATGATCAGGCCGCCGTTGGACCCGGCCGCGAAAGCGGTAACGGTGCCCTCGATCTCGACCGCGGAGTGCACGCCGAGCGCAACCACTTTGACCCCGAGTGACGGCGCGGCAGCCTCGGCCGCATGCCAGAACCCGACATTGGGCGGCGTTTCCGGATGCAGGATGACTGCAACGCGGGTGACGTGGGGGGCCATCTCTTTCAGTAGCTCCAGCCATTTGCCGCCGATCGCGGTGTCGAGGGCAGAGAATCCAGTGACATTCCCGCCTGGCCGCGCCAGGCTTGCGACGTAGCCACTGCCGACCGGATCTCCGACGAACACGAATACGATCGGTATGGTGCGTGTTTCGGGCTGCAGGATCGCCATCATCAGATTGGTATTGGGTACGATCACGTCTGGTGTCATGCCGACCAGCTCTTTGGCGAAGGTCCGACCCTTGTCGGCGTCGGCCCCTGCCCAACGAGTGACGATCTGGATATTGCGGTCCTCGCTGCAACCCAGTTCCGCTAGCCCACGCCGGAACGCCGCGAGATTGGCTTGTCCCTCAGCATCGCCTTCGGGGTATCCCATCAACAGACCGACCCGCCGCATCTGCTCCGGCTGCTGCGCGCGCGCCGCGAGCGGCCAAACGGCCGCCGCGCCACCACCCAAAAGCGTGATGAACTCGCGCCGCCTCATGTCGGACATGGGGTTTCCTCGCCGCCTTGGCGCGTCGGTCGGTCTACCGCACACTCAACTTGCCGCAGACAGGGTCTGCAAGTCCTTGGGACAGAGCTGAATTGTTCTGAATCTCAGTCGGGCGCTACCGACCCCTCCTGTACCAACCCAAACGATAGCACATGACGCGGTAGGAGACCGTTGCACTGCGGGACGTTCACTCCCTCTATGTCCGCTTTGGGTCATAAGCCGACAAGGCGTCCTGCTTGGACTTTGTCCGCTTTACCCCCGAAAGCGGACATCGTGAGCTGGCCTCGATATGTCTGCTTTGTGCCAAAAGCGGACTCATGCAATGCAGCAAAATTTGCCAATGATGTTTCAGCGCCGGCTCTCCTGTGTGGGCCAGATTGGCGGCCACCGCTTCCTTCAGAGCGTCGATAATCCTTGGGTAGCCGGATCGTGAAGGTTGAGTCGCGACCAGGCTCACATCCACGTTCATGCTTGCTACGATGCATTTCGCTACGATGCATTTCGGCTTCGCTTAACGGATATCGCCGGATCGCCTGATTCCAAACTGAACCACTACCGCGAGTCGCTTTTGCTGCGATGCAAGGCTCGACCCTGCTATACTTGGTCCGTGATCCTTGGCCTTAGGGTAAGCCCATGAGGCGGGATTTCATCGCTCTTCTCAGCGCGGCAGCGCGGTCCCTCGCGGCGTGCGCGCAGCAGCCGGCGATGCACGACTTTGACAAGGAGATTCAACATGCAATTCCAGGTCTCACGCATAAGTCGCGATGAATGCAGCGAAGGGGAGTGGGAAGCTCGCGTCGATCTTGCAGCCGCGCATCGACTAGCCGTCATGCACGGCCTAAACGAGGGTATCTTCAATCACCTGACCGAGGTGGTCCCTGGCAAACCTGACCGCTACTACCAGATCCCCTTTGGCATGCACTGGTCGGAGGTTAAGGCCTCTTCGTTCATGGAGGTGGGTATCAACGATGGTGAGGTTAAGCGTGGGACCGGCGACGTCGAGCGGTCCTGCTATTGCATTCACGCGCCAATTCATAAGGCGCTGCTGCACGCCAAAGTCGTGTTCCACACGCATATGCCTTTTGCTAGTGCGCTTACCCGTCTCGAAAATCCCCGCATCAAAGAGATCGGCCAAACGGAAGTCGGCATGATGGAAATGATTGCGTATGACGACAATTACACTGGCCCAGCCCTTGATTCCGAGGAAGGCGAGCGCCTTGCCAAGGTCCTCGGCAATAAAACGGTGCTGTTCATGGCCCACCACGGCATTACCACGGTAGGTCAATCGGTTGCCGAGGCATACGACCGGCTCTATTACATCGAGCGCGCAGCGCAAGTACAGCTTTACGCTATGTGGACCGGTCAACGTCTGAAGCAGCTGCCTGAGGCCGTCGTAGTGAAGACGAAAAAGGATATCGGCGGCGCCCGTTTCTACAACGGACCGACAGCGGCGGAACGGCACTTTTGCGCCCTCAAACGCATTCTCGATCGTGAGCACGCCGATTACGCTTCGTAGGCGCATTCTCCACATCCCAGAGAAGTCGAGGGCACCACGTGGCGCTCCGTAGCTTTCGTCGCGACCGAACCGCGGGGAAGCCAAAATGCAAATCTTCATCACTGGCGCGAATGGCTTTATCGGCGGCGCGGTTGCATCAGCCCTTATCGCAGACAGCCATACGGTTCGCGGTCTCGTTCGTAGCAAGGCGAAGGCCGACGCGGTTGCAGCGCGCGGTATCGAACCAGTCGTTGGATCACTTGATGACGCGGCACTGTTGCAGGACGAAGCCCGGGCTGCCGATGCTGTCGTCAATGCCGCCAGCAGCGATCATCGCGGTGCAGTCGAGGCGTTGATTGCCGGTCTGTCCGACTCCGGCAAACCCTTGATCCATAGCAGCGGCAGCAGCATCGTGGCCGACCTCGCCATGGGTGAGCCGTCCGATCGAATTTTTCATGAGGCAACGCCCATCGAGCCGCACGCCGATAAGGCCGCTCGTGTCGCGATCGACCAACGGGTGCTCGCTGCTTCCGGCATCCGCTCGGTGGTGCTCTGCAACACGATGATCTACGGCAATGCTCTGGGGGCGCAGAGCGTCCAGATCCCCGCGCTCGTGCGACAAGCCAAGGCATCCGGCGTCGCGCGGTACATCGGACGCGGACTGAACCGTTGGTCGAATGTACATATCGCCGATGTCGCGGCGCTTTATACCTTGGCCATCGCCAAAGCACCCGGCGGCACATTCATATATGTCGAGAGCGGCGAAGAGGCATTGGGCGAAATCTCGAAGGCCATCGCGGCTCGACTTGGTCTCGGCCCTGCGCAACCCTGGTCCGCCGAGCAGGCAATCGCGGCCTGGGGCCGCAACATGGCGGTATTCTCGCTCGGTTCAAACAGCCGTGTGCGCGGCAAAGCCGCGGCCGACCTCGGCTGGTCACCGACCCGACGCTCAGTCACGAGGTGGATCGCCGAGGAACTCACTTAGGACTGGTATCGCGTCGCATGGCACTTCGCGAGAACGAGGCAGCATGGCCGACGTCCGCTCTGGCGCTTCGCGACGGCAATTCCATCGAGTTCAAGTCGCTTTGGAGACGAACCAGAGACGGACGGACCTGCCGCTTGGCGCCCACCCTGACGCTTTGACACAATTCGGTTGGCGCGTCTGATCATCGCATCGAGGTGAAATCCGCTTGCCATACCAATGGCGCATGGACATATTGCGCTAGCGGTATGGGCGACACCCCGTGTTGCGGCTTCCAAGCCGGAGCCGCAAGCGCGCGGCAAAGCGCAAAAAAGCGGAGGGCCGGGCGTTGGCCCGCTCCGGCGGGTGCGTCGTACTGAACCCGGCATTCATGCTGCGTTGCACATTTGCGCCTGAGCGCGCTCGGGCCATTCGACCGGGACGGGACCGCGTGAAGCGCCACGTCCGTCAGGCCGATGGCGCGCCGCGGAACCGATTGTCGAGCACAATCAGGGAGTGAGCATCAGCAACATCATCGTCACCATAGCAAACAGGAGTTGTGCGATGGGATATGGAGGAAACAAGCAAGGTTCCGTCACGCGACGGCACTTCCTGAAGACGACGAGCGCCATTGCAGGGGCGGCCGGCTTGGCGCCGGCACTCTCGGCGCCGTTCGTGTCGACTGTCCTCGCTGCGACCAAGACGCTGAGGATCCTTCAGTGGAGCCACTTCATCCCCGAATACGACAGGTGGATCGACGGCTTCGCGAAGGAATGGGGTAAGCAGAACGGCGTCACCGTGACCGTCGACCACATCCCGCACCTCGAACTACCGGCGCGCGCCGCCGCCGAGGTCTCCGCCGGCGCCGGGCACGACATCTTCCACTTCAATGGATCGGGCGGACCGCATCTCTACGCCAAGCACACGCTCGACCTCACTGCGCTGATCCAGGAGGTCGAGAAGAAGCACGGCAAGGTGCTGCCGATGGGCCGCCAGATCGCCTGGAACGAGGAAACCAAGGGCTGGAGCGCCTTCCCCGACTACTTCATCGATTTCCCCGGCCTCTATCGCAAGGATCTGTGGGACGAGATCGGCACACCCCCGGATAAGTGGGAGGATGTTCGCGTCGGCGGGGCAAAGCTCAAGCAGAAGGGCTTTCCGGTTGGCATCGCACTCTCCCACTGCGTCGACGCCAACAACTCCCACAGCAGCGTGCTGTGGAGCCACGGTGCCTCGGTATGCGACGAGACGGGCAAGCGCGTCACGATCGACTCCAAGGAGACGCTCGAGGCCGTCAAGTACGTCCGCGCACTCTACAAGGAAGCGATGGATCCCGAGGTGCTGTCGTGGGACGACGCCAGCAACAACCGATTCCTGGCCTCCGGCCGCGGCTCGTGGATCCACAATCCGATCTCGGCGTACCGATCGATCCAGAAAGCCAATCCAGAGCTGGCCGACAAGATCTTCATGACGAAAACGCCCGCCGGAACCGTCCGCCGTCTGGCGGCCGGGGCGCCGAACTCGTATGTCATCTGGAAGTTCGCGCGCAACCAGGATACGGCGATCGAATTCCTCAAATACTACGCCGATCACTACACCGACGCCTTCAAGGCCTCCACCGGATACAACCATCCGCTGTTCGAAAACCTGGTGCCGAAGCCGATGCCGATCCTGTCGAACGACCCGTCGTCGCATCCGCCGGACAAAATGAAAGTGCTGGAGACCGCCGACGAGTGGTGCGTGGTGTTCGGCTATCCGGGACCCGGCACTCCGGCCGCCGACGAGGTGGCGAACAACTACATCATCCCCGACATGATGGCGAATGCGGCGACCGACAAGATGTCGCCGGAAGACGCCGTCAAATGGGCGGCCAACGAGATCAAGGGCATCTACGACAAGTGGGCGACACGCACCTAGAGCATGATCGCGAAGAGTGAATGCCGGTCGAACATGCTCCAGGGAAAACCAGAGTGGGATGACGATTCGAAGATGAAGTCATCCCGCTCGAGGCTTGCTTAAGCGTCGGCGGCAGGCGTCCGATTCGGTCACCCGCCGCCGGCCGCGGAAGCCCAGTCTCTGGGCGATCGGACGGCGAGCCGCTTCCGTTTTCCCCACGTGCCCTCGGAGGTCGAGTTGGCTTCGGTTTCAACCATCGACATCAGAAAACAGTTCGGCGAGGTCACCGCCGTCGACGGCGTCAGCCTGGAGGCGCGCGACGGCGAGTTCATGGTGCTGCTCGGTCCTTCGGGCTGCGGCAAGACCACGCTTCTTCGCATCATTGCTGGGCTGGAGAAAGCCACGTCCGGCGAGGTTCGGATCGGCGGCCACGTGGTCAACGACTTGCCGCCGCGCGCTCGCGGCGTCGCCATGGTGTTTCAGAGCTACGGTCTCTATCCCCACTTGACCGTTTGGAACAACATCGCCTTCCCATTGCGCACGCAAGGCACGTCGCGCGAGCAGATCAGCCGCAAGGTCGAGTGGGCTTCACGGCTGCTCGGCATCGACCATCTCGCGCATCGGCGCCCGCGGCAGCTCTCGGGGGGCGAGCGCCAGCGCGTGGCGCTGGCGCGTGCGCTCGTCCGCGAGCCGACGGTGTTCCTGCTCGACGAGCCGCTGTCGAACCTCGACGCCAAGCTGCGCGCGAGCGCGCGCAGCGAACTCAAAGGATTCCAGCGGACCGTGCGTACGGCGACCATCTACGTGACCCACGACCAGGTCGAGGCTATGGGCATGGGCGATCGCATCGCGGTGATGGACCACGGCAGAGTGCGGCAAGTCGGCAGCCCGATCGAAATCTACGAGTACCCGGCGGACGAATTCGTCGCGAGCTTTCTCGGCACCCCGCCGATGAACCTGATCGAGCGCGACGGCGGCTCGCTCGGCTTCCGCCCGGAGCACTTCCTCCCGAAGGAGCTGCTCAACGGTTTCGAGGTCCAGGAGTTCCAATTCCGCGTCGACCGCATGGAGTATCTCGGCTCCGAGCGCATTCTCTACGGCGCCCTCGACGGGCGGGCGGCGAAGCGCGAGGTGACCGCAAAGTTGCCGGCGCACCTCGCGCTTGACGGCATCAGCGCCGGTGCGTGGCACCCGTTCGCGGTGCGGGAAAGGGAGCTGCGCTACTTCGATCGCGAGGGGCGCCAGACCCTCAACCGATAACGGAGAGTCTTCGCCATGACGGCGATCACGGAATTCACTCCCCGGCCGAGATACCGGTTCCTGCTCGATCGCGCCGAGCTGCTCGGCCCGCTTTTCATAGCACCGGCCATTCTCTATGTCCTCGTTCTGGTCGCGCTGCCGTTCTTCCTCGCGATCTACTACAGCATCAGCGCCTTCACCATCTTCGACCCGAGCTATCGGTTCGTCGGAGCGAAGAACTTTTTCGACGTGATCCAGAGCGAAGTGTTCCAGCGCACGCTAATCAACACTTTCATATTCACCATCGGCGCCCAGATCATCGGCCTGCTGCTCGGCAAGTTCGCCGCTATGCTGTTGATGCAGGATTTCCCCGGCCGCGGTCTCGCCCGCGCGCTCGTGGTGCTGCCGTGGGCGGTTCCGGTGTCGCTCGCCACGCTCGCCTGGCAATGGATGTTCGACTCGCTCTACAGCGTGATCAACTGGACTCTGATCGCGATCGGCCTGGTGAACGCCGAGCATCCGCCGCAGTGGCTCGGCCAGCAGGACCTCGCGATGATCGCCGTAACCGTCGTGCATGCCTGGCGGCTGTTCCCGTTCGGGGTGGTGATCTTCATAGCCGGATTCACTTCGGTGCCGAAGGACGTGCTCGATGCCGCAACCGTCGACGGCGCGGGCTTCTGGCGGCGGAATTACCAGATCATCCTGCCGATCATCGCGCCGATCGTGGTGATCGCGCTGATCTTCGGCACCGTGTTCACCTTCACCGACCTGAGCGTGGTCTACCTCTTGACCAAGGGCGGCCCGATCAACGCCACGCAGGTCCTCGGATCGCTCGCCTTCCAGGTCGGGATACTGTCGGGAGACGTCGCCCACGGCGCGGTGATTTGCCTGTTCCTGTTCCCTTTCCTGCTGATCGCGGTGGTTTTCATGTTGCGCGCGCTCCGGCGCCGGGAGATCTGACATGCCGCGGCTCGCCGCAAGGCTCCTGCGCGAAGGATCGTTCTATGGCGCGGTGGTCGTGCTGGTCACGTTCGCTGCGTTTCCGTTCTATTGGATGCTGCTGACGACGTTCAAGTCCGACGGCGACCTCTACAATCTCAAGTCCAATCCCTACTGGTTCAACGCCGCGCCGACGCTGGAGCACATCAGATATTTGTTCGAGGAAACCCTCTTCGTGCAGTGGGTGTGGAACACCGCGCTCATCGGGCTGTGCGTCGTAGCGATCACGCTCCTGGTCGCGCTGCCCGCCGGCTACAGCCTCGCCCGCATGCCGGGACGCAGCGCCGAAAACCTCGGCATCGGGATCTTCCTGACCTACCTGGTGCCGCCGACGCTGCTGTTCCTGCCGCTGTCGCGGGTTGTCACTGAATTCGGGCTGCAGGACTCGCTGTGGTCGCTGGTGGTGGTATATCCGACCTTCACCATTCCGTTCTGCACCTGGCTGTTCATGGGATTCTTCAAGTCGGTGCCGCGCGAGATCGAGGAAGCGGCGATCGTCGACGGCTGTACCATCATGGGGGCGTTCGTGAAGACGGTGCTGCCGCTATCGGTGCCGGGGATTCTAACCGTGGTGATCTTCGCATTCACGCTCACCATGCAGGAGTTTGTCTACGCGCTGACCTTCATCTCCTCTTCGGACGAGAAGCCGCTGACGCTGGGCGTCGCAACCGACCTCATCCGCGGCGATATCTTCTACTGGGGCGAATTGATGGGGGCAGCGCTGATCGCGAGCGTGCCGGTGGCCATCGCCTATAATCTTTTCCTCGATCGTTTCATCAGCGGCATCACGGGGGGTGCGGTCAGGTGACCTACGAGGGTGCCGAGATCTATCGCACGCGAATTTCAATTTTCGGCAATGATCGGACGAAGGCTTTCCAACTGCAGTAAGCGTCAGGGAGGCTGCCATGGCGAGAAAAGCTAGAGCCAAGGCGAAACGTAGGAAAACGACGATCACCAAAACCGCAAGACGCAAAAAGACGGTTAGAAAAACCAAGACGATCAGAAAGCAAGCAGCGAAGAAGGCGTCCCGGCTTCCGGCACGCGGCAAAGCGCCGACCGCAAAGGTTGCAGTCAAGCAGGGGCCAGTCGGCCAACGGCCACAGCCTGCAACAGTCAAGCCGCTGCCGAGCCCTCCGCGGCCTACTGCGCAGGAGCAGCGCATCGGCGTCGTGACCCACTATTACAGCCATCTCTCAGTCGTGGCCATGCAGCTCGAACCTGGTGCGACACTGCGCGAGGGCGATACCATCCACATTCGCGGACACACCACCGATTTCACCCAAAAGGTCGAGTCCCTCGAGGTTAATCATGCGCCGGTGAACGAGGCCGGACCCAACGACGATTTCGGATTAAAGGTGAGCGAGCACGCGCGCGAGCACGACATCGTGTACAAAGTGCGATCGTAGCGCCGCTGGACGAACCAAGCTCCAAAGGAACGACGGAGGCGGTCATGACGGTTCTTAGGAAAATGCGCACTGACGAGGCGGTGCTTAGGAAAGCGCG
>Ga0310914_10003995_pt1 | contig 10269 bp, 8 predicted proteins | sample GREbulkMGAN108_FD_203450 | JGI IMG/M metagenome (GOLD analysis project Ga0310914, IMG submission 203450) | Lab enrichment of tropical soil microbial communities from Luquillo Experimental Forest, Puerto Rico - GRE.bulkMG.AN108 | ecosystem: Environmental > Terrestrial > Soil > Tropical forest >...
GGCTTCAAGATTTTTCGAATCCCGCTATCTGAGCGCTCCACATCGCCCAACGCACCGGACCATGTGACACGGGAGCGCAGGTCATAGCCTGCGTGACTCAGAGTTCGCCGTTGGTCAATTGGAGCGCTAGGGTAGGGTAGCGGCCGACCAGTCGCTGACCGCGAAAGCGACTAGTAATTGTCGTCTTCGTAGTATGGAGGCGGCGGGGCGCCTGGGCGCATGGCATACGGTGGCGGAGGCCCAGCGTACGGCTGCGACCGTACGATCCGACCGTTTGGACCGGCAGGCGGCGGAGCAGCGCCGGTCTCGAATACGGCTCGACAGCCCGGAGAGAGCTGGGGTGTATTCTGTCGCAGGCAGGCAACAATCCGGTTCACATTCGGGATCTGGTCGCTGCAGAGGCGCCAGACGTCCGGCGTACAGGCCATTTGCTGTTGGGCGGTGCCGCGATATTCTTGAGCGGATGCCGGGCTGTGAATGATCCAGCCGCCGATCAACAACGCAAGCCCCAGCACAGTTCGCTGCTCTCGCATGTCGGCGCCCTCCATGAGACCCGTTGGTGCCGTGTGCGGCTCTTGGCTTTCCAATCGATGGGGCAGCCGAAAGGTTCTTCCCTACAACAAAACGTGAAGCGCACGTTCCGAGGTGTTTTTGATGCGAAACCTTGTCCTCCAAGAGAGGACGAACGCAGTGAAGAAACTGACTCGCGGCGTCGCTTCCTCAATGCTTGAGGGAGAATGTCGGTTTGAAGCACATTGCCATGCGGTCACTTGTTCGGTGCTCTATTCCATTGGCACCGTGAATTCGACAGGACCGTCCTGGTTCGCTTCTGGGGGAAGCACGACGCCGCCCGTCTGCAGATCGCGCCAGTGCAGCGGGCCATCGACGCCGTAGAGGGTGAGAACGACACGTCTTTTCGACCGTTCGACCCGAACCTGCATGAAACTCTGGAAGAACGGGGCGTGATTAAAATCGAACAGGCCCGACAGTGCCTCGACGCTGGCCGGCCAGCCCTTGAACCACTTGATCCATTGCCAGAACGGTTGTTTCCATAGTGGCATCTCGGCGTCGAGCTTGGCTCGCAGTCGGTCGGTCCTGGGATAGAATGCCCAGTCGGTCACAGCAGGTGGCTCTGGAAAATCAAGGGCTGTACCAATGCTGAGGTAGGCGCCGCCTCCGCCGTTGACGAAGTGGTGCATGACATTTTTGCCGTCGTCGCCGCCGATCTCCTTGTAGTACTCGAAATCATGCGTATCGCCGGCCATGGCAATCCTGACATTGTGCTTTGCCAGGAGCTGATAGAGCGCAGCAAATTTCTCTGAAGATTCGGAAACGTCGTGGCCTTCGGCGATGTGCGGAATATCATGGCCGCCGGCGATGCGTGGGTGCCCCACGATCGCCATGATGAATTTACCGCGGCTTCTCTCAAGCGCCCGTTCAATCCATGCCCATTGCCGTTCGTCGACCGTGCGCAGGATTCCTGTATCAATCGCCAGCAGAGCAAATCCTTCGGTTTGCAGCTCAAAGAACGCGCTTCGCTGGCTGCCCACACTCACTCCGTAGAGACGACGCAAACGGGCCGCTTCGGTAATGAGTCGCTCAATGCGATGTTCATTGGTGCTAGTCAATCCAAGATCGGTATTAACGCGGGCTTCCATTGTTGCGCGCGCAGCCTTGGGTTCGAGGAAGTTCGCATTGAACCCTTCAAGCGCGTCGAACCAGTCGTGGTTACCAGGAATCGCATAGATCGGCTTCGCGAACCCTTGAAAGGGAAGATAGAAATTCGTCTCGTAGTCATGCATGGATCCTGCCGGATAGATGACGTCGGAAGAGACGACCAGAAACTTCACGTCATCATGAAGTCCAAGCTTCAGATAGCTCGACACCAGGGAATATTGTGAGGCATCGCCCTCGCCGGGGTCTCCAATGACCAGAAAACTGAAATCTTCGTCCCCATCGACGCCGTTGGGGCGGATGCGAAAGAGCTCGTCGCCGCCGCCATAAACCCTGGTCACTGCGTCGATCATGCTGACGCGCCAAGGATCAACGCGTAGCTCTGTCAACTTCTGATAAGCGCCACTCGCCCAGCTTTCCGTGTTGAAGTACCAGCTAAAGCCCCAGATCGGATTAAAGGCCACGAAAAAGGCAGTCACCGGCAGTCCAAGGTGCAGAAGAAGAATGAGCGCGGACGACAGCGAGTTGCGCGCTTGGCGCAGCCGCATCGTAAAGCCAAAGCGGCTTGCGAGCCAATTGTCGATCAGCCAGGCGGCCGCGCGGTTTACTCGTGCGCCGTCGGATTTTCTGCTCAGGTTCAACGACCACGCCAGCCTCTCGATCGGTCTGGTGAAGCGTCTCCACAGCAGACGACAGGGGAGGACAACCGCCGTCGCAAATACCAGTGTCATGAGGATGTCGCCAGCGGTGGCGACGAAAGGTGAGGCGATACCAAGCACGGAATCCGACGTTGGCATGCGTCCAATGTGGATTGCGAGAAACACGCCGCCCAAGGTCAAGATCCACAGGAGGTCGGTTGCGCGTACCGCCGATGCAGCGCCGTCGTTTTCAGCGTGCAGGCGCGCAAAGGCTTCGTTCGGGGAAAGGCCGAGCCCAGGGTCGGGGTGAACCGTTGGATCGCTGCTGGAAGTCTGGGAGATAGCGGTCTCGACCGGCGCCACGAGCAATCGCCAGCCCGCGGCAAGAATGAAGATACCGATGATGATGCCGACCGCACGCTCGGCCCCTATGATCCTATTCAGGTACCAAAGCAGCGCCGCAGATGCGAAATCGATCAGCCCGTTCACAAAGGTTGGAAACCGCGCTGACGATGATCGACGCCTGACCGCGAAAATCTTGCTGAGACCGTCAAACAACAGAATTGCAGACAGCAAGAACACCAATCCATTGAGCACGAGCGTAGAGCTGAGCAGCAGCAGATTTCCTGCAAGCATGGCCAGCACGCTTGGCAGATAGGCAACTATCTCGGTTCGCCGCGGCGACGTGAAAGCCGTATAGGCCTCCGCAACGCTCAATGCCACCAGTGGGATACCCAACAGCGCAAGTGACCATTGGCCGACGGCCAACGGCGCTGTTAAAGCGAGTACTCCCAGCGTCGTCAGAAGAAGACCAACGGCGCGTCGCTTCAATGGTGCCGTAGACAGCCGCACAGTAACCCTCCCAAGTCGCTAGTATTACCTGAAGTCTTGGGTTGTCGCGACGGTCGAGCCAACGGGCGTGCTCTTAAAGCTCAGCGGAAAGCGGACCCAAGGCGTGTCGGTGAGTAGCAAACTTTCAAGGCATTCTTGACACTGAACCCGAGCATCTTCGCCGCGATCGTGCCGGCCAATCGGATGCACGTGAGGAGGTCGGCAGCGAGAGGTAGCAATTCCTTTCTTGCTGTACCGTGATACTGCGTCAGGGTTTCGATGATTTTGTGAGCTGTGACCACAGTGCTACAGACACCGTTGCGAGTATCGGCTTAACTTGAGGATGCGGATACTTTCCTCCCGTGACTTGGACCCGTCGCAAATGGCGGGTCTTTTTATGTGACGGCTATCAAGCCAGGACACGTCAACCTGTACGCCATGCGGCGCAATCGGCGATCGCGGCTTGGGCTGATTGTGGTGCACTAGCAACACTAATGATGTTCCGTTTTGCGGATCGGCGATTTTGACTCCACAACGATAAGGAAGCGAGCCACACTGCGAAAGCAAGGTGCCGGGGGCTGGAGCACATTGCATTTTCCGAGAGAGGGCCGCTGAGGGTGGGCAGCGGCCTTCTTCGGGTTACGAGAACGACTTTCAGCAAAAAAGCCCCGATTGCGATCGCCGCGCGTTTCGTTTCCGCCGCACCCGCGAGTTTGGTCGGGAAGATATCCTCATGGCTCTCATCGAGCGTGTTTTCATCGCGATGGCGCTCACCGGATTTATGGGGCTGATTGCGACCATCGCCTGGCTGATGGTCAGTTGAGCGCGATTGAAGTCGGCTAGCGGTTCTTAAACCTTGAATGGGTGAAGACAATAGCGCGCTGTGAAATAACGCGTGATGGAATCCGACTGATCTGATTTGGCGGCCCTATCCGTAAATAATCAAGTAAGCCGCGATCAGCACCAGAACGACTAGCCATACGTACCAAAGGACAAGAAACCGCTCGTCGCGCTTCATGCGACAACGGCTGTCTCCCATCGATCGGGATCAGCTTGATTTAAGTCAACGGGCCGAGTCGCACGCCGACCTGCGGGACCTTGGCTGCATTTGTCGGCAGGCAGAACTCTCTAAACATGCGCCAAAGATAGGTTCATAAGCACAGCCCCGCCGATGGGCGCAAAGGCGAGGCCGTGCCCGGATCACTCACTGATGGGGGCAGGAGTTTGTGACCCATCATTCAACTGTGGGAAATGGGGGACGGTTCCTATGACGGAACGCAAAACGGCCCCGAACGCTCGCGGAGACGCGCCGGGGCCGCCAACCTCGCACTGAGGTTGCTCCCCGGATTGGAGGTTGGGGCATTCCAGGGAGTGAAGAGTCGATGCCTGAAGCGTCCGTGTCGTTCCTAAGTGGGGCGGCGCTTAAGAGGAACTCCCACGTGAATTATCGCCACACCCCTGAAGGAGGGGAGTCCGACTTGGCTCCGGCTCCAGCATCCCCTGGCTTTTTTTATCTAAACGGCGCCACATCGGCGGCGTTGTAGGAACCATCCGCTCACGGCACGGGATGCGCACAGTGCAAAATTGCAGCACGAGAACGATCTGCCATTGGCAGGAGCGACGACCAGCTTAGGCTACCAACGGACCATTTGCCCTGAAACAACCACAACAAGAAGCCCCAGCACATCAGTCCAGGGCTGGGTTTTCTTCGGGAACGCGGTGGGCCGCCAGGCTTTCCCCAGCGGCCCGATTGCCAAAGTCCAATCCCACAAAGCAGCAATTGGCTCGGCAGAAAAGATATCAGCGGCGACGTAAAATATTCCCCGTGCTTCGGTTCGAGCTCACAGTGTTGGCGCAGGCCTGATGCCCGCTGGCTTAAGCCGGTGAGTTTTTCTTTTGCCCTTGCCAGGCTCGGTCTGCTGTTGCTGCCTTTCAGGCCCAGGCTTTTTAGGCGTGATTGGATCCGGTCGGAAGAATCTGGCGGCCCACCGCTGTTCGCACCTTTTCTGAAGGTCGAGGGGGATACTGGCCATGTCAAAACTCCGGGCTTGCCGCCCCTTCATAGGGGAACATACAACGCTCGAGGTCTCTTAAAGGTCCGCCGCGACGGCTTTTGCTGTAGAGTTGCTGCATGTTCGTCCGAGTCGTTTTGATCAATCTTTGCCGATGGAGATATCGACGTGGCAATGGGGACCGTGAAGTGGTTCAACCCCACGAAGGGTTATGGTTTCATCAAGCCGGAGGGCGGCGGCACGGATGTGTTTGTGCACATTTCGGCCGTTGAGAAGGCAGGCTACAGCAACCTGGTCGAGGGTGCCCGCATTACCTACGAACTCGTCACGGGCCGCTCTGGCAAATCGTCTGCCGAGAACTTGCGCCTGGGCTGAGACCGGGCACCAGTCAAGTGCCTGGGCGCCTCAAAGATTGAGGTCGTCAACCGAGCCAGCAAGTGACAGCACGGATCAAGCATCCGGTCTGCCATGGGGGCTGGAAGGCTTCGGTCCCGTGTTCTCGGCTTGATAGGCGTCGATCGCATGCGCCAGGAAAATGCCAGCGCTAGCCAGACCCACGACGGCCACTACTAATTCGACCATCGAGTTCATCCTCACGGCAGTTCCCGCGCTGGTCATGCCGCCGCTTTGACTACAACCCCTCGCTTTCAGGATGGTTTCGTGGGTTTCGGAAAAAAAGTGAAAAAGTGGAGCGGAGTGGGCCGCCCGTTGTCCTTCAAGTGGGGGCCCTGCCAATCACTTGAAGTGCCCTGCCCACAACCAACAGCGGCTGCAGCCCGGTATGCGCCGGTCATAAACGGGAAACGCGACTATGAAGTCCGGGAGTCCCGGATTTTCATCTCTTTCCTTGCGGCCTTTAATGCGAGCCAAAGCAGAACAGCCATCACCAGAAGCCCGACCAACACGAGTGCGTTGATTGTCTGCAAGACCAGAATGAAAGTAGCCACGCAGCCGCCCCGCCTCTAGTCCCGCCAGAAACGGATCATCTCGCCCCGGATCGTCAGGTCTTGCTCCCCGTCTTCGATCTGCAATGCAAGCCAGAGCAGAACCTCGATCGCCAGGATGCCGATCAGCACCAGTACGTCGATGGTCTGCAATATCAGGGCAAACGTGCTCATGAGCTGCGAGCATTGCCCGGCCCCCGCAACCGCTCAATCAACATTATCGAATGCGAAGACGTCGCAGAATGCAGCAACGCTGTTCTTGATTGTGGTCGTTAAGACCTAAACCGCTGGCTTGCACTCAATGCAGGCCCGATCTACGATCACCTCCGCGCGGACTGCCTCGAAATGCATCCGCGCGGAAGGGAAAAGGCAGCAGAGGCAATACAGGTTCGATTCCCTTCACCCGCTCCAATTCCTCGACGCAGAGCCGCAGGGAGCAATGACCGGCACGATTGATCCCATCACGCGGTCCGTCGTCCAGCATCGCCTGAGCGGAATCGTGACCGAGATGGGCGAAGCCATGCTTCGCACCTCCTATTCGCAGATCCTCAATTCAAGCCGCGATTTCTCGCTCGCGATCTGCGACGTCAGGAGCCGGCTGATTGCGCAGGCCGATCACATTCCGGTTCATGTCGGCGCGCTGACCTGGGCCGCCCGCGCCGTCGACGAGCGCTTTGCGCAAGTGGCGCCGGGCGACGTGATCCTCATGAACGATCCCTATCATGGCGGCAGCCATTTGCCTGACGTCACCGTGTTCGTGCCGGTCTTCGACGGCGCAAGGCGGCTGTTCTGGACGATTGCGCGCGCCCATCAAAGCGATATCGGCGGCGCCACGCATGGCGCCTACAACCCCGATGCCACCGAGATCTGGCAGGAGGGGCTGCGCATTCCCCCCATAAAGCTCTACGAGGCCGGCCGCCTGCGCGACGACATTCTCGACATGCTCGCGCTCAATGTCCGCAACGCGCACGATTTTCGCGGCGATCTCTTTGCGATGATCGGGGCTGCGCATCTCGGCGAGCGGCGGATGCAAAAGCTGTTTGCCGAACTTACCGCGCCCGTCGTGGAAGCCGCGATCGAAGGCGTGCTGGATGCGGCGGAAACCCAGGCCCGCAGCGTGGTTGCGACCTGGAAGGACGGCACTTTTTATGGCGAAGCTTTTCTCGATGACGATGGCAGAGGCCGTAACGACATCAGGATCGCGGCCACCGTTACAAAGCGCGGCAGCGACATCGAGGTCGATCTCTCCGCGTCCGACCCGCAAGCGGCAAGCTTCGTCAATTCCTCGCATGCCAACATGCATGCCGCGGTCGCCATGGCGTTCTTCTATCTGATCGATCCGGAGACGCCGAAAAATTCCGGCGCGCTGCGGCCGCTCAAAGTGGTGGCGAAACAAGGCACCATCGTCTGGGCCGATCCGGGATTGCCGGTGACGCTCTGCACCAGCCATCCCTCGAACGAGATCGTGGAAGCGGTCATCAAGGCGTTGGCGTCCTCTTGCCCGGATCGCGTCATGGCCGGCTGGGGACGCCGCTTCCGGATCGCGATCAAGGGCGAAGACCCGCGCACCGGCCGGAGCTTCATCTGGCACCTCTTCCATGCGCGTCCCGGTGGAGGCGCTTCAGGCCGCGGCGACGGCTGGTCGTCGATCGGGGAGTGGCATTCCGTCGGAGGCCTGAAATTCGGCAGTCTCGAAGTAGCGGAAGCGCGCTTTCCTCTGCATTTCCGCCACCATGAATTCCTGCCGGATTCCGGTGGCGACGGCCAGTTTCGCGGCGGGCTTGGCGTCGCGCTCGACCTCATCGTCGAAACAGAGAAGGTCGCCTTCGGCAATACAGCGGGCGAGGGCGCACGGCACGGCTCGGCCGGCATGCTGGGCGGGGAGGACTCCAAGCCGCATCGCTACCGGTTGTTGTCAAAAGATAAGCCGCCGCGCGAGCTGCGCACTAAGGAAACCGGGATCGCTATCTCGCCGGGCGATTGCCTGGAAATCCGCTCTGCCGGCGGCGGCGGATGGGGACCACCGGCAAAACGCTCGCCCGCGGCGCGCGCCCGCGACCGTTTGCAGGGCCTCGTCAGCGACGATGCGGCTAAGGCGCGGACGCCTTGAGTATGCGAGCAATAGGGATCGACGTCGGCGGCACCTTTACCGATCTCGTCGCCATCGATGCTGCCGGGCGCACGGTATTCGCGAAGTCGCTGTCGACGCCAAAGGACCAGTCGATCGGCGTCATGGCGGGGCTGGAGGAGCTGGCGCGCCGGCTCGGACTTGAGCTTGGCGAGATGCTGGCGCAAACCCAGCGTCTGGTTCACGGCACGACGGTTGCGACCAACGCGCTGCTCGAACGCAAGGGCGCGCGCGTTGCGCTTCTGACCACCGAGGGCCATCGCGATATCCTCGAGATGCGCGAGGGGCTGAAGCCGAACCGTTATGATCTCCGCACGCCTCCGCCCGAACCGCTGGCGCCGCGCGAATTGCGTTTCGGCGTGCGCGAGCGGCTCAAGGCGAATGGCGAGGTGTTGATTCCGCTCGATCAGGATTCGCTGGGCGAGGCGATCGGCGCGATCAAGACATCAGGCGCAACGTCGGTCGCGATCTGCTTCCTGCATTCCTACCGCAATCCCGCGCATGAGATCGCAGCGCGCGAGCGGCTCATGCGCGAGCTGCCCGATGTCAGCGTGTCCTGTTCGAGCGACGTGCTTCCGCAGATCAAGGAATATGAGCGCGTGTCGACTACGGTCGTGAACGCCTATGTCGAACCTGTCGTCCGGCATTATCTCGAGCGGCTCGAGCGGCGCCTGATCGAGGCCGGCCTGAAGGGAGCGCTCTTTATCGTCCTCTCGCATGGCGGGATGGCGCCGGTCGAGGAAGCGGCAAGGCTTGCCGCCGCAACCGTGCTGTCGGGACCCGCGGGCGGCATGTCGGGCTGCCGGCGTTGCGCCGCCATGCTAGGCATCCCCGATCTCGTGGCCTTCGACATGGGCGGCACTTCGACCGATATCTCGCTGGTCACGGACGGCCGGGTGACGCTGTCGGCCGACGGGGGCCTCGCGGGTGAACGGATAGCGCTGCGCAGCCTCGATATCGCAAGCCTGGCTGCCGGCGGCGGCTCGATCGCCTCCGTGGATGCGGGGGGCATCTTTCGCGTCGGTCCGGAAAGCGCCGGTGCCGTACCGGGACCGGCGGCCTACGGTCAGGGCGGGACCGCTGCAACCGTGACCGATGCCAATGTCGTGCTCGGCTATCTCGATGCGAAGGCCTTTATGGGCGGCAAGCGACCGCTCGATGTCAGGGCTGCAGAGGCGGCGATCGACCGCGTCGCCGCTACGCTGAACATCACGCGGATCGAAGCGGCCGCCGGCATTTTCCGCCTGGTCAATCTGAAGATGGCCGACGGCATCCGCCTGATGACGGTGCGGCGCGGCGTCGATCCGCGCCGCTTCGCGCTTCTGAGTTTTGGCGGAGCCGCGGGGCTTCATGCGGTTGAGCTCGCGCGCGAGCTTGAGCTGACGCGCATCATCGTGCCGACCACGGCCTCCGTGCTGTCGGCGTGGGGCATGTTGACCTCCGACCTGCGCTATGAGCAGAGCCGCACGCATTTCGAGAGCGGCGCGCGCACGACGGCCGGCGAGATCAGGGACATGTTTGCCGAGCTCGAAACGCGGGCGACGAACCGCTTGCGGAGCTGGTTTGATAGCAAGATCGCGGTCGAGCGCTCGGCCGAGATGCGCTACGGCGAGCAGATCTTCGAGATCGACGTTCCCCTCGACGGGATCGACCTCAATTCGCCGACGCTGATCGCAGACATCGAGCAGCGCTTCCATATCAGGCACGAGGAGCTCTACACCTACGCCTCGCGCGATCAGGAGGTGGTGTTTGTCAACGCGCGCGTCGCTGCAATCGGCGGGGTCGCGGTCGGCGAGCCGGAGGCGGGGGCGGTCCCATCGTCCGCACCTGGCGTGCCACGCTCCCGTCGTCAGGCCTTCTTCGGCGCCTGGCGCGAGGTCGACGTCTTTGCTTTCAGCGATCTCAAGCCGGGCGATCGGCTTTCAGGCCCCGCCATCATCGAAGCCGAGACCACGACGGTCCTGATCAACGAGGGCGATCAACTCTCGGTCAACGCGCTGGGCTGGCTCGATATCAGGGTGTCCAGGCCGCGGCCGGCATAA
>Ga0310914_10004007_pt1 | contig 10260 bp, 14 predicted proteins | sample GREbulkMGAN108_FD_203450 | JGI IMG/M metagenome (GOLD analysis project Ga0310914, IMG submission 203450) | Lab enrichment of tropical soil microbial communities from Luquillo Experimental Forest, Puerto Rico - GRE.bulkMG.AN108 | ecosystem: Environmental > Terrestrial > Soil > Tropical forest >...
GTCGACATCGTAGCCGCGAAAAATGCTACAAACAAAATATTCGCAAGCCTCGTAGTAGCAGAGGTCTTTCCCATGGAAGAATTCCAGCCTCGCATGAAGGAAGGAGAAGACGCAGAAGCTCTATTGAGGAGTATTCAGTACTATACTCTGCTTCGCTTGCACGAGGTCGTCCCAGCTCGGTCCTATGAGGCTCTTTGTCAGAGCATCGTTGCTGACCTCGGCAACAAGATGCTCTCGAAGGAATACGCCGAGCGTAATGATTGACAAGCCAAGCTGACTGCTGATTTATCGGCTTGCGCGTCTTTGATCACCGTAGGCAGCCATGGCGGCACCGGCTCTGGCCTACGCATCGAGAGCGAGCCACAAAGCCACGAACCAAGCCAGAACTCGGGTCAGTTCAGTCTTTTCCCAGCGCTCATCCGAACTTGTTAACGCGGTCGAGGCAATGCCTCCGAGAGAGCATCAATCAGCGGGCATCCGGGCTCCTCACCGGCATCGCAGCGGCGCACAGCATCCGACAGCACACGCGCCATAGCGCGAAGGTCGGCAATCTTCGCCCGAACCTCGGCGAGATGTTGGGCTGCGAGTTCCCTCACTTCGGCGCACGCCGCTTGGCCATTCTTGGCAGAAAGAGCCAGCAGGGCGCGAATTTGATCGAGGTTGAAGCCGAGCTCGCGAGAGCGGCGGATAAACGTGAGGGTTCGCGTTTCGACCGGCCCGTACACCCGTCGCCCGTTGGTAGTGCGCGGTGGCGCGGGGAGCATCTTGATGCGTTCGTAATAACGAATGGTTTCGATATTCACGCGGGCACGCCGGGAAAGTTCACCGATCGACAGAGCAGCAGGCGATGGAGTGGCAGCGGCGCACATCAGAAAATTTCCTCTTGATCCTGTAGCAACTACAGGATGTAGTGTTACGCGCATGACAGGCCAAGCCCAAACTCAGGCCGGCCTTGCGCGGCGGGATGCTGCGCTGAGGAGCTTGCCGCGCACGCAGGGCATTCTTGCTGCAGGCGGCGTGATCGGAGCGCTGGCGGCGTCGTCATGCTGTATCGTGCCGCTTGCCCTGTTCGCGCTCGGCATCAGTGGCGCCTGGATTGGAAATTTGACGGCGCTCGCGCCCTATCAGCCGATCTTTTTCGCCGCGACAGCCGGGTTCTTAGGCGTCGGCTACTACCTCGTCTATCGCCTGCCGAGAGCGGCGTGCGACGACCGAACCTGCGCGCAGTCGCTACCGGGCCGGATCGTGAAGGGGGTTCTGTGGGCGGCCACCGGGCTGGCGCTGGCGGCCGTCGCGTTTGATTACCTCGCCCCAACGCTATTTGCGGTATGAGAAGCATCAACGCTGGAGGAGCTTGCGGTGAATACCCGAATTCTGACGGTACTCGGACTGGGTACCGTGCTTCTGCCGGCCGGCTTGGCACTAGCGGCCGAACGGACCGTCATGCTCGCTGTCGACAACATGTACTGCTCTGCTTGCCCCTATACAGTGAAGCAGAGCCTGGCCAAGGTCACCGGCGTCAACGAGGCGGCGGTGTCCTATGAAAAAAAGACCGCCATCGTCACCTATGACGATCAGAAGACGACCGTCGCAGCGCTAACCGCGGCGACGACGAACGCGGGCTATCCGTCGCATCCGATCGACGCGGCCGCCGCGGCTAAGTAGCCGGTTCGCGCGATCAACGGACCAAGCTCGACGATCGATCCGCAGCTCCGCAACATGGTCTCGCAGATGGCGAGCCGTGCCGCTGAGTGCGGTTACTGCATGGCGCACACCGCACACACGGCCGAGCGCGTTGGCATTGCCGCGGAAAAGGAGAATGCGCTCTGGGAATATGAAACGAGCCCACTCTTCTCCGAAGCGGAGCGCGCCGCGCTGAAGGTCGCGCAATGCGCTGCGCAGGTGCCGAACGCGGTGACCGACGACGATTTCGCCGAGCTGAAAAAACATTACACCGACGCGCAAATCGTTGACACGTCGCGGTCATCGCCTTTTTCGGCTTTCTCAACCGCTTCAATGACACGATGGCGACCGAACTCGAAACCTCGCCGATCGAGGCCGGCAAGCGTTATCTCACGGGGCGCGGCTGGACCGTCGGCAAGCACGCCGCATGAATGCGCCCGTGCGGCGGCGCGCCGACCATCGCCACGCGATCACGTCGGAGGGCAGAGCTGAACCGTGCAGGCCTTTTCACGTCCCGGAGGATGGTCGACACCCTCCCGGCCGTCCCGATTCGTCTGCTGTGTCCTTTACTCGCGCCCTGCATTCTCTGAGCCAGGAGAATAGGCGTTATCGCAGGCAAGCGCTTTGCCGCGAAAGCCGTAATTTGCCTGGGTTTTAACGGCTTTTCAGGGTTCGATAATCAGGGTCCCGGAGGATGGTCGACACCCTCCCGGCCGTCCCGATTCGTCTGCTGTGTCCTTTACTCGATGGTGACCCTCGGCGGCCGCGGCGACGACAAGCCGCCTGGGGATACCGAAGGGTTCCTGACGTTCGCCCAGCAGCTCCGGACACCTACGCTGTACAACGCGGTCAGCCGCCGAGGCGAGAAGGGCGGGATGCTCGACTTTGAGCGATATCGCCCGGGCATTGACCAGCCGCGGCATCGCCATGCCCGGCGGGCGGCGAGAAATGGGACGCCGAGGCGGTCAAACGCGTGCTCAAAAGGGTCGAGCGGGATGACGTTGCGCTGGGCGCGAGTAAAGGACACAGCAGACGAATCGGGACGGCCGGGAGGGTGTCGACCATCCTCCGGGACCCCTGATTATCGAACCCCAAAAAGCCGTTAAAACCCAGACAAATTGCGGCTTTCGCGGCAAAGCGCTTGCCTGCGATAACGCCTATTCTCCTGGCTCAGAGAATGCAGGGCGCGAGTAAAGGACACAGCAGACGAATCGGGAGGGCCGGGAGGGTGTCGACCATCCTCCGGGACCCCTGATTATCGAACCCTAAAAAGCGTTAAAACCTAGGCAAATTGCGGCTTTCGCGGCAAAGCGCTTGCCTGCGATAACGCCTATTCTCGAGGCCTTAAAACCGGCCGAAACAGCCCCTTTCAGCGGCTCCGCGGAAGTGGATCAAGACGCAAGGGGTCAAACGCAAGGGTATCGGGTTTCATGCGTTCCGCCATAGCTTCAAAACGGCAATGCGGCGGGTCATTCGGGACGAAGAAATAAGGAACTATATCGAAGGTCACGCGTCGGGCGTCGCGGCGGATTATGGCCGGTATCCCATCGCTACGCTTCGGGAAGCGATCGAGTCGGTTCCTGCCGATCCCCTTTGCTGGGAATTGGAATAAGAGGTGGAAACTAGTGAATGAAATCTGACGCTTGGTAGCTGCGCGGTTGGTCGGCTCAGGGTGGTAAATGGCAGTTCGCGCCTACTGGCTGAGTGCCGGCTTTAGGTTCAGAAAGAAGATGCTCGCCGGAACGCGTCGCAATGAGAGAGACGCGCCGATTCCGATTATTTGGTTCGTGACGGAGGCCTTCGCGGCCGCTACGGACGGAGGTCTGGCCTCGGCTCATGTCACCAAGGGCTCAAATTCGGATTCGAGTGGCACGCGCAGGCCATCGTTCAGCTTGTTCAGCATCCCCATCGAGGTCGCGACAATCGCGACCTCCACCCTTTCCTGTGGCGTGAATTGCCGGATGAAATCGGCATAAACCGCCTCGGGGATGCCGCCAGCATCGAGCGTGATCGCCTGCGCGAAGCGGATCGCGACCCGTTCGCGCACGGTCAGCGCATCGCTGTCAGGCTGCCAAATCGACGCCAGCTTCGCTTCGGAGACGCCAAGCCCTGCGAGCTGGTGACGCTGGTGCGCGGTACAGTATCGGCATTGGTTGGCAGTGGCGACTGCTAGGCGGATCAGCAGTCGCAGTTCGTTGGACAGAGTTGTAAGTCTTGCTACCGCCTCGAAATAGTCACGCGTTGCGCCGCCGAGCGCCTCAGAATGGGCGAATGCGTGCAGACTATTGACATGAACCCCGAGTCGCTCCCGGACCGCGTCGCGCACGCTCCTGAAAGGCAGGGCTCAACTCATCGAACGAGGGGATCGGGACGATCGGCTCAACGGTCGCGGTCATGTGGCTCGTTCTCCTCTTCGAACTTATCTGGTCGGCGCCGGCTCGCCATCCGCCTGCGTCGCGGTGTGCAACCGGTACGAGACGGCGCCGTAGGTGCTGACAAGGTAGGGGACCAGATAAGTCAGCGACAGCTTGAGTAAATCGAGCGGCCGCCCTACCAGCATGGCATCGCCTTGATTGATTAGGTTCAGAATCGTCCCGACGACCAACGCGACGACAAGCGAGCGCCTCGGCACCCCGTCCGAAGTTGCGTAACGCAAGACCTTCCTGAACATCTTTGCCGCCGCTCTTTGGAACAGAGGTCCAGGGTAAGCATCCGAGCTTAACGCAGCTCCAACCGCCCGGCAGTCTGGCGACGATCGGGCCGGGCTGAATCCCCGAGGACCGGATGCCATTGGTTGTGGCGGGCGAATTCCCGCTGCGATATTAATCCCAAAGTAAGCAACGATACCGCCTGTTGCCTGCGCGGCTTTTACCCAAAGATTGTTGCGCCGGTCAATAGGGCGTACCCCGCTCGCGCGCTCGGCACAGTGCTTCGGCGTACCATTCGAATTCGTCGAGAAACCGGCCAACCCGCTGCTCCCAAACCGGCTGCTTGGCTCGGCCGCCGTCGTCGAACGCGTCTTGTACATGGGGTATCGGGAAGATCGAGGGAATGCTCGGCATGCCGAGCTCGGCCAAGGTCATGCGCAATTGCATCGCGGCACGTACGCCGCCAAAGGCGCCGGCCGAATAGCAAACGATCGCTGAAGGCCGAAAGAAATACTCTTCGACTACCAGTGCGGCGACGTTACGGGCGAGCATCTGCCGCAGGGCACCGCGCTGACTGTCTGCGCTGGGCTCTCGGGTTCGCGCTGATCGTTGCCTTATTCTGCAGAGCCAACGCGGCAGAGGTCAACCCGCTTCAGCCAGTAGACACATCCAGCCCGAGAGCGACATTGCAAGGCTTCGTCTCGTCCATGGACGAAATCTATGGCGGTATGAAGGAGGTTCTGCAGGGATACGCAGCATCACAAAGATTATACCTGACGTCGGAGGAACAACGGAAACTGGTCGAAGTATTGTCCAGCGCACAAAGCGCTATCAAAGCTCTAGATTTGTCTGCTGTCCCGCCTGTGCTCCGCGAGACTATTGCGCCGGAGCGGGCAATTCAATTGAAGGAAATATTCGACCGCGTCGCGCTTCCCGCTTTTGAGACTGTCCCAGACCGAGACGCAATGGCACACGCTTCAGCCAAGCGGTGGCGCCTGCCGGGAACCGAGATAGAGATCGCTCTGATCGAGAATGGGCCACGCTCCGGAGAGTATCTCGTGTCTGCCGAGACCGTCGATCGATTGCACGAATTTTACGAGCGCGTCGCGAAGCTGCCCTATAAGCCGGGAGCGGCGGCCGAACTGAACCACGTTTACCGTCGGCTGAGCGCGGGCGGCGCTGCCACGATTTACGAGGCGTCTCAGAACTCGCCGATCGGACTGCAGCGCATTATACCGCCTCGCTGGATGCTCGGATCTCCGGCTTGGGTTAAAGCCCGGATCGCTGGCGTCGCTTCATGGCAATGGCTCGGCCTTGTCATTGGGCTCGCCCTGTGCCTAGGGTTCGTCTACGCATTGTACCGCCTAGGACGCCTTCTCGCGAGGCGGAGATCCGACGAAGCGGGACCCGGCTGGCAAGCACTTTTAACCCCGCTGGCCATCCTTCTGGTATCGGCCGGCCCGGTGCCTTTGCTGTGCGTTGTATTACGAATCGGCGGGACTGCGCGCGTTGTCATAACCTCCGTTCAGACTGGCGCGCTCTATCTCAGCGCCGCGTGGCTTTCTATAGTAGCTGCGAGCCTAATCGCTGAAGCCATCGTAGCGTCCGAGCATCTACGACGACACAGCCTGGACAGTCAGCTCATCAGATTGGGCATGCGCTTCATTGGGATAGTGGTTGCCATTGGACTGCTGGTTCAAGGGTCTTACGAGCTGGGCTTTCCGACCTACTCGGTCCTCGCCGGTCTCGGCGTCGGCGGTTTGGCTGTTGCGCTCGCGGCCCGCGATAGCCTCGCGAACCTCCTCGGTTCGGTCCTGAGAATGATCGAGAAGCCGTTTCGCGTCGGACATCAGATCAGAGTTTCCGGCACCGAAGGCGCCGTTGAGGATGTCGGGTTTCGCAGCACGCGAATCCGCACGCTGGACAACTCGCTGATATCGATCCCGAACAACACCGTGGTCAACACCACTGTTGAAAACCTCAGCCTTCGTATGATGCGCCGCCAGCGCCTTGTAATCCAAGTGACCTACGACACATCCCGCGAAAAACTGGAAGAACTGGTGGCGGGCATCAAGCAGCTGATTACGGACCATCTGCTGACAAATAAAACAAGTCTCTATGTCCGCTTTAATGATTTTGGGGAGAGTAGTCTTAACATTTTGGTTTATTTCTATATCGAAACGAAAGACCGGTCGACCGAGCTTGAGGCCCGCGAGCAGATTCTGTTGCAGATCATGGACCTCGCACAGCGATTGAAGATTGAGTTTGCCTTCCCCACGCGAACCCTGGTGATCGAGACCCCACCGGCGCCGAACGAAGGCCTCTCGCGAGGGCCGATCGGCGCAATTCTCGGTCGGCGATGAGACATCGGCAGGATCCGAAAGAATGCGTTCGCGGTTCTCGCAAAGATTGCCACACGGTTATGAGGCAGGTCGAATGAGCAAGTTTACACCGCTCGGCATCGGACTGGCATTGGGCGTTGCCGCTGGGGCGGCGCCAATGATGCCCCCGGCGTTAGCGGACAGCTGGATCGATCCGTTTACACTTGCTCTGAGAGCGCCGGCCAAATCCTTCGAACGACTAGGCGACTTGCCACTGGGCGCGGTCATCCGCACTGACGAACGATATGGCGGCGATCGTTTGTTCCAGGGACCGCGCGGCTGGGATTACTGGAGTCGGCTCGAATATGCCAAGCCCGACCAGAACCCGAATTTGTGGCCCGACAAGCGGCCGACGTACCTTGTCGGTCAGATGGTGATGCCAGCCGGCAGCTCGATCACGGTGCACGGGAAGTTTCCGAACGCGCGCTATTTCAATGTCTCGCTCTATAAATTCGAGCGTAATACCTTTGTTGCCGTAGGGGATGAGTCTCTGGACGGTTGGGCAATCGAACCGAATCCGGGATCAGGCAACCCCTATCGCGTCGGGGCCGATCGCTTCGTAAGAAACCGCGATTTCACTCTGCACATACTGGCGGAGGACGTACCAAAGAACGATGCCGCCCGCGCGACCAATACGATTTACGTCGGCCGCAATGGACAAGAAGTGCAGCTCGCCGTCCGCGTCTATCTGTCCGATGCCGGCTATGACGGTATGGGCTGGGGGCCGGCTGACTTGCCCGCCGCAGAGCCCGGTTTTATCTATGAGGGCCGGCTTGCCGACGGGACCCCGCTTTCAGCCGAAGAGACCGCGAAACATTTTGGGCGGCCACTCGGCTCCGCCCCTGCATTGATGACCGACGATCAGTGGTACGCGCTCGTTGATGCCAAAAACAACGACCCAAGCCTCTCGCCTCCGACCGCACCCGCCCGCGCTCACCCGGTCTGGGAACGGTTCTGGACCATCCCCTATACCCTGGTGGGCGCGTTCAAGCCGCTGGAAATGCGTGACAAGATGCAGTGGGAAGGTGTCTAGGGAGGCGGCGCCAATCCGCTGACGGTCTATCTCGTCACTTATCTGTCCCGCAAGTTCGGCCCAGTCTACGTGCTGCGCGGCAAACTGCCGACCTTTCCGAATACCTACAAGGGACTGCAGACAATGCCCAAGGAGCAGGTCGTGTACTGGTCGGTCGTCAGCGTCGGGGCAGGACCGTCAGGCGAGCTGTGGGACGGTCTTTACGACATGCAACTGCCGCTCGATGCGAACGGCAGCTACACGATTGTGATGAGCCGGCCCGAGGACCGGCCAAAGAACGCCACACGTGACAACGGCGTTGCCTGGATGAGCTGGGGCCCCGGCGAAGGGTTGAATGATCCCCGTAACCGCACCGACTGGGGCATGCTGATCATGAGATTCATCGCCAGCGATCCGAATTGGGAAAACAGCCCGACGAAAATCACCAAGCCCGGTATGGAGGACGCGGTGATGGGTCCCTATTACCCGCGCGGCGAATACACCGACAAAACCAAATTCGAGACAGCACAGCGTTAGCGTGTCCACTTGGATTGATATCTGAAGGGTAGGAAAATGTATCTTAGTAAGCGTTTAGAAACCGTCGTTGCGACCGGGTTATGCTCAATTTTTGCTGCGGCTTCTGTTCTGGCTCAAGCGGTTCCGGGGAAGAAACTGCACCTGACCAACACGCGCAACATGCCGTTCTGCGAGGTCGAGGTCGCGGCCGGCACGCCGCCCGATATTCGAGTGAATTTCAACAACACTAGCGGCGCCAGCGATTGCCCGCCAGACAAGTTCGACGCGATCAACCCGCAACAGCTTGCCCAACAGCTCAGCGCCGACCGAGTGGTCCTTAATCCCAGGCGCCACTGGATGATGGACCAATTCACGATCTCCGGGATCGGTGAGACCAAGGACTTTGATGGCGTGAAGGCGACCTGGATGGGTTCGATGGCGCTGAAGGATTTCATGGCCGCGGCAGGGGGACACCCCTACACCCCTTTTGAGACCAACCGCTCGCCCTCGCAGTATGTGTACGAGAAGGGAAAGCCCGTCTTCTTGCTGGCCCCGCCCGACGCGAAGACTGTCTTCGTCATGCAGTCCTACACCGACCACGTTGAAAAGAGCCTCACGATCGACAAACTGCCGCAGCTCGACGAGATGCTCAAACCGCCGGCCGGCTGGACATTTAAGACAAAGGTACTGGACCGCGAACTGACGATTGCACCACCGGCTCCGGATTACACAGCGCATTCGGTGGTAGACAACTTCCTGAATGTTTACGCCGGCTGCGGCTTTGACAACGCCTGCAATTACATTCCATAGACGACCGGTCAGCTGATTGGAATATTATTATTGTGTCACTTTTATAAGGCTTATCATTTTATTTATGATATCGAACCTTCACTTAATCAATATTTCGTCCCTATTTTCGGCCGAGAAGTTTTTCAACACAATCGGCACATCTCGGCCATCCTTGAAATGGCTGACTGAGGCGAAATTCTAAGGGTGAGCTGACTCATCCCGCAAACACCTCGCGCATGGCGACGTGGTGACCGTGACGCGCATTGACCGGCTGGCGCACAGCACCTTTGATCTGTTCGCCATCGTCAAGCAGATCGTGGACGCCAAGGCGCAGTTTCGATCCTTGGCGGAGCCGTGGGCCGACACCGGCACCAGCACCGAACGCTTGATCATTGCTGTTCTCGGCGGCCTCGCGGATGTGGAGCGCGATTTGATCCGCACTCGCACCGCCGAGGGCCGCAGGCGGGCGCAGAAGCGCGGCCAGCATATGGGCCGTCCTCGGAAATTGACGCCCGCGCAGCAGGCCGAGGCCCGCCGACGCCGGGCCGAGGGTGCCACCCTCGCCGAGCTCGCCGCAGCTACCGCGTGGGGAAAAGCACGATTTCACGGCTGAAATGAAAAGCAAAGAAGGAAAGGGTTTCGCCACAAATTTAGCGTTCTTAAGATAACACCAGGAGGAACCGATGCTCGCGACGCCGCTCGAAACCGTAACGCTGCCGCCCGGCATCCGCTCCCGTTTTGTCCGCGGCGCCAATGGCCTCGACATCCATATTCTCGAGGCGGGCTATGCCCCGGCGGACCGGCCTTTGGTGCTGTTGCTGCACGGCTTTCCCGAGATCGCCTATTCCTGGCGCAAGGTCATGCCGGCGCTGGCCGAGGCCGGGTTTCACGCGGTCGCACCCGACTGGAGCCCCGATTTCGATACCGATCTGCGGCCGTGGCGCACGCTCAACGCCGTGCGCGACGCGCTCGGCCTCGTCGCGGCGTTGGGGCACCGTTCGATCCACACCGTCGTCGGCAATGATTTCGGCGCCGGGATCGCCGCGTGGTGTGCGCTGGTTCGGCCCGATGTGTTCCGCGCGCTGGCGCTGATGACGCCGTTTGGCGGACCGCCCGACCTGCCGTTCGCCACCGACGGGAAGGAGCCAGCGCCGCCCGCCACGCCGACGATCCACGAGGCGCTGGCGGCCCCTGCCCAGACCGCGCAAGCATTACCAGTGGTACTACGCGA
>Ga0310914_10004016_pt1 | contig 10254 bp, 9 predicted proteins | sample GREbulkMGAN108_FD_203450 | JGI IMG/M metagenome (GOLD analysis project Ga0310914, IMG submission 203450) | Lab enrichment of tropical soil microbial communities from Luquillo Experimental Forest, Puerto Rico - GRE.bulkMG.AN108 | ecosystem: Environmental > Terrestrial > Soil > Tropical forest >...
AGGAGCAAATTCGCAAGGAATGGCATCCGAGCATGGGAGGTCTCGCGCTCTTTTAAGGCTGCCGCCGCGCTAAGCAATCACACACTGCAACAGTTAGAGCCGGTTTCATCACCGGCTCTTTTTTTTTGCGGAGTACAACGATGGAGCTCGCCGATCGAGCAGGCGCTCGCGCTTTCCAGGCCATGGTGCCGATGCGCGACGGCACGCGGCTCAACACTTTCGTTTTTCTCCCGGAAAGCGGCAGACCGCGCTGGCCGGTCATCTTGCATCGCACGCCGTACGGGATTACCGCGTCCGATGCCTGCGATAAGACCGATTGCACCAAGGCCTGGCTGCCGGGCGCGGAAGACCCCTTCCGCGGCTCGATCCTGCGCGGTTGGCGCAACATTGCCGCGCGCGGCTATGTGGCAGTCTACCAGGACACCCGCGGTCGCCACGGGTCGGAAGGCGAGGACCGCGTCTACGCCGATGACGCTGCAGACGGCCACGATACTCTCGAATGGATCGCTTCCCAGCCCTGGACCAACCAGATGGTGGGCATGTCCGGCTCCTCGGCCGGCGCCACCACCACCTTCGCCGCCGCGTCGACGCGGCACCCGAGCCTGCGCGCCTTTTTTGCCCAAGCCGGTGCTTCCAGCATCTACGACGATGTGGTCTACGAGGGCCAGTCGATCGAGATGGAACGGCTGTGGCTATGGGTGGCGCGCAACATTCCGGGTCTCTCCCACTCGCATCGTGAAGGGGTGATACGGCGGTCTGGCGTGAGCGGCGCGGAGTTCGACGCGGCCGCCGCCTCAGCAGCGGCGCGCTACACCCGTCTCGAAGCCGCGCGCCACGCCAGACCGCCGTTCATCGGTTCGCCCGACTGGATGCGCCTGCCGTTGACCGATTATCCGGACTTCGCCATGTGGCAACCCTTTCTCAACGAGATCATCACCCATCCGGCACCCGACGCGTTCCGCGCGCAGCACGATTTCCGCCGCACGATCGACATTCCCGGGTTCCACGTCACCACCTGGTACGACATATTCCAGACGAGCGTGCTGGCCGCGTTCAATGACATCCAAGCTCGTACCGGCACCCAGAAGCTGTGGATTGGCCCGAACGAGCACTCGTTTGTTTACGCCAGCAATTTCTGGCCGCGCGATCCTTATTTCGAATGGTTCGACTATTGGCTGAAGGGCACAGCAACCGACATCATGGACGAGCCGGCGGTGTATTATTCGCCGCGCGCCTGGATCGAGGACCGGGCGGGCTATGTCGCCGCCGATTGGCTTCATGCAGAGCGCTGGCCGCCGCCCGGTGTGCGGTCGCATCGGCTTTACCTCCGCGGCGACGGCGCTTGGGCGGCCGCAACATGCTGATCGATGCCGGACCGCGCGACCAGCGGCCCGCTCACTCATTGCCCAATTACGGGCTGATCTACCGCAGCGCGGCATTGGAAGAGAACCTGACCATCGCCGGCTCCGTTCACGCGACCCTGCACATCCAATCAAACTGCCCGGATACCGATTTTGTCGCGAAGCTGATCGAGCTGATGCCCGATGGTCGAGCGATGATGCTGATGGACGGTGTGGTGCGCGCCATGTACCGCGACCCGTCGGGCGAGCCTCGGCCGCTGGTCCCAGGTCGGGTAGAGAGGCTGACTATCGACCTCGGCCACATCCACCACACCTTCGTCGCGAGCAGCCGAATCGAGGTCGACGTGACCAGCAGCAACTTCCCCCGGCGCGCCCGCAATACCAACAGCGGCAACCCGGTGCTGGCTCACGATGGCGACGCCGCTATCCGTGTCGCCACCAATACCGTCCATCACGCGCAGGCGATGCCGTCCTTCGTCGAGCTCCCGGTTTGGACCCGTTGATGACCAAGGCACCGCAGATCCGCGTCGGGATTGGCGGTTGGGTCTATCCGCCGTGGCGCGGCGTTTTCTATCCCGCGGGCCTGCCGCAAGCGCGCGAACTCTTCTACGCGAGCAGCCGGCTCACCACGATCGAGATCAACGGCACCTTCTACGGAGCCCAGAAGCCGGCGAGCTTCCACCGCTGGTACGACGAGACGCCGGAGGATTTCGTCTTCTCGCTCAAGGGGCCGCGCCTTGCGACGCATCGCGCCGATCTCGCCGGCGCCGGACCGACCTTCGATCGGTTCTTTTCGAGCGGTGTACTCGAATTGCGCGACAAGCTCGGGCCGATCCTGTGGCAATTTCCGCCGAACCCGCCAGTCGACGAAGGCGCCTTCGCCGCGTTCATCGAGCTGTTGCCGCCGAGCGTCGACGGCCGCGCGCTGCACCATGCCGTCGAGCTCCTCGGGCGAAAGGCGGCATCCGCTTCCCTGATCGACCTGCTACGCCGGCACAAGGTAGCGCTAGTCGCTGGCGACAACCCCTCGGATTTGGAGCCAACGGCGGAATTCGTCTACACCCATCTGCGGCGCTGCACCGAGGAGGAGCCCGCCGGCTATCCGCCGGAGGCGCTCGACGCATGGGCGGAGCGTCTGCGCAAACAATCGGCGCAGCATGCCTGCAATTGCTTTGTCTACTTTATCAGCGGCGCCAAGGTCCGCGCGCCGGCGGCGGCGCAGGCGCTCCTGGAACGGTTGAGGTCGGGATGAGAATAGCCGTTATCGGCGGCGGCATTGGCGGGCTCACCGCAGCGCTATCGCTGCGGCGAGCCAGCTTCGAAGTCGATGTCTACGAGCAGGCTCCCGAACTTACCCAAATCGGCGGCGGCATCAACATGGGCCCGAACGCGGTGCGCATCCTCCGGCGACTGGGCCTCGCCGCAGGGCTAGACCGCGAGGGGGTCCGTCCTTTATTCACCCACCAGCGCCGCTGGCAGGACGGACGCATTTTGCAGAAGGCGCCGCTCAACCCGCTGTGCGAAGCGCTCTACGGCGCGCCGCATATGACCCTCCATCGCGCCGACCTGCTCGACGTGATTGCGTCGGGCTTCCCGACCGAACGCATTCATCTCGGTCACCGTCTTATCGGTCTCGAGGACAAGGGCCGCGGCGCCGAGGCGTGGTTCGAAAACGGGGCGCGGGTTACGGCTGACGTCCTCGTGGGCGCCGACGGCATCAATTCGACCGTGCGCGGCGTGCTCTTTGGCGAGGAGGCCCCAGTCTTTGCCGGCTGCGTCGCCTATCGCGGGCTGGTCCTGGCCGAACGTCTCGCCGATCTCGGGCTCGAGGCCGGCAACCAGTCCTGAGTCGGCCCGGGCGCGCATCTTGTGCATTACCCGGTTTCCCGCGGCCGGCTCCTTAATCTTGTCGGCTGGACCGAGCACGATGAATGGAACCGCGAGGACTGGACTGACCGCGCCACGGTGGCTCGCGCGCTCGCCGCCTTTGAGGGCTGGCATCCGCAGGTCCGGCAGATCATCGCTGCAGCCGATACCTGCTTTATCTGGGCCTTGTTCGATCGTGATCCGCTACCGCGCTGGTCGGTCGGCTGCACGACGTTGCTGGGTGACGCCTGCCATCCGATGTACCCGTTCATGGGGCAGGGTGCGGCGATGGCGATCGAGGACGGCGCCGCCCTCGCCGCCTGTCTCCGCAGCCTTCGGCGATCCGACCGAGGCGCTGCGGAATTACGAGCGGCTGCGCCTGCCGCGCGTCACGCGCCTGCAGGAAATGTCGCGCGCCAATAAAATCCGCTTCCACATGCGCGACGGCCCGGCGCAACAGGCGCGTGATGCCGAATGGGCCAAGGCCGCCGACCGCTCACCCAATGCCTTGCGCTGGCTCTACGAGTTCGACGCCGACGCGGTCGAGCCGGCAGCGGCCTAAATCATCAAATTTCGCGAGCTACTCCGGCTTCAGGCAATAGACGGCGAGCTTGTTGCCGTCGAGATCGCGGGCATAGGCGCCGTAGGCATGGGGATGCCAGGTGCGCGGGCCGACCGCCCCTTCATCCTTGCCGCCGGCGGCAAGCGCGGCTTTGTGGAAGGCCGCGACCGCCGCGCGGCTCGCCGCCACAAAGCTGACCGTCCCGCCATTGGCATACGTCGCGGGCTGGCCGTTGGCCGGCTTCAGCACGAAGAATTCCGGCGCCGTTTCGCCCCAGGCCGAACCGCCGTCGCCGAAATCACTGACGCGCTTGTAGCCGAGCGGCCCGAGCACGCTGTCATAGAATGCGCGCGCTTTTGCGATGTCGTTTGTGCCGATTGCGACATGGGTGAATATCGCCATGCTTTCCTCCTTCAGTGGCTTTTCGCCGCTTGCCAGCGCGCCAGCTCCTCGTGCGGCTTCGAGATCGCAGGGTCCATGATTTCCTGATGGACCCCGGTGCTGGCGGTCAATTCGATGATATAGCCGTTCGGATCGCGGAAATAGATCGAGCGGACAAAGCCGTGATCGACCGGCCCGCGGACTTCGCGGCCCTCGGCCTTGCCCTTCTGCAGCATGCTGTCGAAGGTATCGGGCTCGACCCCGAGAGCGATGTGCAGATCGAGCGCGTTCTGCTCTTTGAAATCGAAGGGTTTGCCGGGCACCTCGAAAAAAGCCAGGCAGGAGCCGTCGTCCATCTCGAAAAAGATGTGAAGCCCGCGGCCCTCGTCGATCTCGAACGCGCTAACCAGGCGCAAACCGAGGAAATCCTCATAAAAGACGCGCGTCTCCTCCGAGTCCCGGCAGCGATACGCGTTGTGATGCAGACCTTTGATCATGTGAGCCTCCGCTCGCATTTTGGCGGGTCTCAGGATAGCGCCGATCGGCGATCGACACCACCGGATGCGCTCTCGAGAATTCCCCTGCCGGCAGGGGAAAAACGCCTTTCAGTCGCCAAAAAGCGCCTTCCCAACACTGGAAACCAATGTATATCAGCGGCTTGAGCAACGATTTGGCCGAATCCGCCGGCAGCGGAATTTATGCGGTCGGCAGCGGATTGGCAGGGGAATTCGGCGGCACTGCCGGTCACTCCGCATCCGGCGGCGGCTCGAATGCTTTCACCCGTGGCAACGGCCCCTCGAAACGTTCGATCTCGATGAGACAAAGTTGGCCGGTGCAGCCCTGCGCGAGACGGGAGGTGCCGGCATCTCGCGTCAGCACGTTCGGGTTGCCGTGCACGCAGAGCGGCTTCTCGGCGGCCGGGTCGTCGGGGTCGTACCAGGCGCCGGTCGAGAGCTGGACGACACCCGGGCGCAGCGTGTGGCTCAGCACCGCGCCGGCGAGACACGCCCCGCGGTCGTTGAAGAGGCGCACGATGTCGCCCTCGCCGATGCCGCGCGCCTCGGCATCCCGGGGATGGATGCGGACCGGCTCGCGCCCCTTGATCTTCGAAGCGAGGCTGGTCGCGCCAAAATCGAGCTGGCTGTGCAATCGGGTCGCCGGCTGGTTGGCGACGAGCTGAAGCGGGAAGCGCGCCATGACCGGCGATCCCACGCCCTCGCTCGGCGCCAGCCACACCGGATGTTCGGGGCAATCTTCGTAGCCAAAGGACGCGATCGTCGCTGAGGCGATCTCGACCTTACCGCTCGGGGTCGGCAACGGTGCGGTCTGGGGGTCCCGGCGAAAGGCCCGCACGATGCCACCGTCCCACGGCAGCGTCGGCAGCGTCAGTTCGCCTTCTTCCCAGAACCGGTCGAAATCGGGTGCGTCGACGCCGCGCGCCGAGAGAGCGCGTCGTGTCTGCTCATAAAGATATTGCAGCCACTGCCGCGCCGATCGGCCCTCGGCAAATTGTTCGGCGATGCCGAGGCGCTCGGCGAGCCCAGCGAATATGTCGTAATCATCGCGCGCCTCGCCATAGGGTACCACCGCCCGGTGCATCGCAACCAGCACCGGATCGCCGGCGGCGCCGCCGATATCCTCGCGCTCCAACGTAATCGTCGCCGGCAATATGACATCGGCATGACGCGCGCTCGCTGTCCAGGCCGAATCGTGAACTATGACCGTATCGGAGCGCGCGAAAGCGCGGCGCAGCCGGTTTAAGTCCTGATGGTGGTGGAACGGATTGCCGCCCGCCCAATAGACGAGCCTTATGTCGGGATAGGTGAGTCGCTGACCGTTGTAGTCGAGGGGTTCTCCGAGGTGCAGCAGCATATCGGCGAGACGCGCCACCGGGATGAAATCGCTGATGCTGTTGCGGCCTTGCGGCAGGGTAGGGACCGGCACCGCCACGGCCGGCTTCCCGGTGTTCGAGGTAGATCCCAAGGCATAGGCGAAGCCGCCGCCCGGTAGCCCTATCTGGCCGAGCAATGCCGCCAGCACCACGCCCATCCAGACCGGCTGCTCGCCGTGTTCGGCGCGCTGCAAGGATTGCGAGCAGGTGACCAATGTGCGCCGCCCCGTGATGCGCCGCGCGAGGGCGATGATATTTTCCGCCGGGAGGCCGCAGATTGCCGCCGCCCAGCCCGCGTCTTTCGGCTGGCCGTCGCGGCGGCCCAGGAGATGATCCTCGAACACCGCGTAGCCGACGCAGTACCGATCAAGGAAGGCGCGGTCGTGCCGTCCGTCGCCGACCAGGGTATGGGCGATCCCCAACATCAACGCGACATCGGTACCGGGGCGGATCGGGTGCCAGACCGCCCCGATTTCCGCCGGCAGATCGTCACGCAGCGGGCCGATCAGGTGGAATTCGACCCCCCGATCCCGGGCAGCGCTCAGCTGCTCGCGTGCGATGTGCCGGCTCGTACCGCCGCCGCCGACATCGTTGTTCTTCAGCGCCATGCCGCCAAAGGCCAGCACCACGGCGCTCTCTGTCATAAGCTCGGCCCAGCTGACATTGTTGCCGGCGACTGCCCCCTGCGGGCCGATGATATGGGGCAGGATCACGGTCGCCGCACCCGAGCTGTAACTGCCGACCGAGCGCACATAGCCACCGGCGAGATTCAGGAAACGATGGATCTGGCTCTGCGCGTCGTGAAATCGCCCCGCACTCGCCCAGCCGTAGGACCCGCCGAAAATCGCTCGCGGGCCGTATGCGGCATAGACACGCCGCAATTCCTCCGCGACGAGGTCGAGCGCGCAGGGCCAAGAGACCGGTACGAGCTCGTCGCGGCCCCGCCGCTGATCGGAACCCGGACCGCGCTCCAGCCAGCCGCGACGGACCATCGGCCGAGCGATCCGCGCCGGGTGCGACACCGAGGCGGGGATGTTGCCGAGCAGCGCCGACGGATCCGAATCTTGCGGATGGGGAACGACCTCGATACCCTCTCCGCGGAGCAGCACGGAGAAGGTGCCCCAGTGCGAGCTGTGCGGCAGGCCTCGGGTGTTCATAGCTACTGCTAATGCTCCCGCAACAGCCGGCCAAAGCCGGGGATCGGTGTGTTGACGCCGGCGAGGCGTAGCAGGTGCCACAAGACCGCCTGGGTCGAGGTGACGACCGGCTTACCGAGCCGCGCCTCGAGCGTATCGATGATCAGGTGGGAACGGAAATTGAGGCAAGCGGCGACAAGCCCGTCGGACCGAGGGTCCCAAGCGGAGAGCGCCAAGTCGAGGATCGCCTCGGGTTCGGGCTCGGCGAGCCGGAACCCGTCGGTGATGCCGAGGTAGGCGCCGGCGACCGTCTCGATGCCGCCCGCGGCGAAGAAGCGGTGCTCGGCCTCGTCGACGGCCTCAGTATAAGGCGAGATCGCCGTCACCCGCTTTAGTCCCAGCGCCCGGCAGGCAGCGAAGATGCTGTCGGTCGCGGTCGTTGCCGGAGCCCCAGCGATATGCCGGATCTCGCCGCGCAGGTGCTGGTCGAAGTCGTGGCCCTGGACGATGCTCGAGGCGGTGCAGCCATAGGCGACCGCGTGCGGCCGGCAACTGGCGATCTGGCGCACGGCGCGCATGCCGTCTTCACGGTCCATCGTGATGATCTTCTCCGGCGAGCTGCCATCGGTAATCAGCATGCGGGCAAAATGGACACTGACCCCATCGGGCACGACGCGCGGATACCACTTCTCGACCACGATGTTGACGCTCGGCACGATCACCCCGAGCCGGATCGCCTCCGTCATGCTCTGCTCCTGCGGCGCATCGACCAACCCTTCCGGTAGGGTACCCGTGCGACGCTTCTTATCACACAGCCCAAACGTCCTTCCCTGGGAATGTGTACACCGAGCCTGCACCCTGGGTCGCCGCTAGCTGCAACAAATAGTTGCGTCGGCGATCGGCCATCGCAGCACCTGCAAAAATCTACAGCAAAATCTCGCCTTCTGGTTGAAGCAGTGTCCCGGCCTGACGGCCGGCGGATTGCCCGACCGGGCGCTTTTCGAACGGCCGACCCGGCGCCCAACCCCTGGCAGTTTTGGTGAAAGTCCAAAGCCATCTCCGGGTCTCTCGTAAAGCGGTGGTCGGTTGAAGGAGTCGCCGTCGAAATGGAGGTCTGCATATGACTCTGGCAATTTTGTGATCGTGATTATCTCAATAAAGCGCGCTTCGCGTCCTATTGGCATGGGCTGTCTGCGACGGTCCCGGTCGATTGGACAGCTTCCAGGGAAAATAAACTAAGGCTGGTCGCCGGATGATGGTTTCACTTTCCCGGAATCAAATTCAGACCTTGTTCAGCTGTTGCGCTGTGAAGCTTGTGGGCAGCCGCCGACCTGTGGGCCAGCCGGGGAAACGCTGTGCGTTTTCTCCGGCTTGTCCATAGGGGACCACGCTTGCGTGGTCAGCCGGGCATCGGCGCAGCCGACTGTCCATAAATTCACAGCCCCTATTGCCATGGTGTCACGCGGCCTGTGCGGCGGCTGCCAAGTTTTCAAAATGAGGATGGGGCTTTTATCTTCCATCACCACGCCGGTGGAGATGGGCTTAATCTTAGGCACTGGCCGGAGCACATGTCGCATCCGCTTAAATTTTACCTGCTCCAGGAACGAGCCACGGACGATGAGGCTGCTCGCCCGGCGGCATTACCGCCTGATTGACGCCCGGCGCCGGAATAATCGCAACTTCGCCCGCTTCGGCACGAGCTTCACCCCTTCTCTTTAGTTCTTGAGCTTCCGACCATTTTCGAAATCCGCTTGTACTACTATTCATCGAGAGGGCCATGATCGCTGTCCTTTTGTGAAATTACGCTCACGACATATAGTGATGATTTCTAAATTATCTAGGAGAAATCGTGCTACCGGCAGAAAGATATATACTAATCCTGTTCATATTGATCGACATTCATCCCTAAACCCTTCAGAGCTTTCACCCAATGTTCATTGGAACGGCTCTTCGCTAAAACATTTCGAGCAATCGGATCGAAGCAGTATTATTCGATTTCTTCGGCCGCCAATTGCCTGCGAGCCGCTTCGCCCTCGCGAGCTGTGCCGGCGTCAAACGCAGGGAAATACGAGCGTATCCGGATCGAGCCCTGTGGCGATGTATTCCACGTAAGTTCGCTGTCGCCAGGAGAAACCAAGCACAGGCATAGATAAAGTCCTCGGGCGTAGCTCGGCCACTCGCGTACATCTCGGCGAGTTTACTTTGAGCACGGGGCAGCCCCTGTTCGGCAGCAGCCAGCAGCCATTTCATTGCCTCGGCTCGGTTGCCTTCGATGGCATAGCCATTGTCATCCAGACGACTGTCGTACAGGACACCGAGATTAAATTGCGCCGCGGCGTCGCCGCTTTCGGCGGCTACAAGCAGGTGCTTCAGGGTGCTGCTTTGCATCAGCCCATCCAAACCACCGGGCGGGACGCGCGACGCTTCTGAACCCCGCGAACCGCCCAGTGCGCGTTCAGCGGCGATTGTCGAGCGCGGGCTATGGATCGTGCGAGTCGCTTTACCCGTCAATTGCCGCAAGTCCTGCTACATGGGGCTAAAAAGATAAAATTACAATAGCTCATAACTTCGGAGAACATCGAGCGCCTTTGAAGGACACAACTACAATCGAGTCGGCACACAAAACTAGCGTCGCATACTCGCACACCGATCGGTATTTAAAATCGCGTCGTTCGATGCGGGATCGATCGCCTCGGTCTTGCCGAGGGGTCATGATGTGGGCCCGTATCGGGTCGATCACTCCCAAAGGGGGGGCAGACCCTCCAGAGCTCGAAGATTTTCGAAGGATCGATCGCGTTTAATTTACAATTTTCAGTAAAATTTGACACGCATTTGACAAGTAGGCGACGATTATATGACGCGCCTTGGGCAATCGTCCTCCGGTCACGACCAACCGTGCGGTAGGGTCGAGACATAGGAGAATGGCGATGACGCGAACTCTTTTTCCCTGGTATCACAGAGTGCGGTGGGTGCAGCGTGATCGCCGTGGTCTCCCGGCCGGCAGCAATCACCACTCCAACCCACACGGTAACGATGGCTGCTGTTCCGCCAATGGAG
>Ga0310914_10004032_pt1 | contig 10238 bp, 18 predicted proteins | sample GREbulkMGAN108_FD_203450 | JGI IMG/M metagenome (GOLD analysis project Ga0310914, IMG submission 203450) | Lab enrichment of tropical soil microbial communities from Luquillo Experimental Forest, Puerto Rico - GRE.bulkMG.AN108 | ecosystem: Environmental > Terrestrial > Soil > Tropical forest >...
ACCTTGGATGTTACAACCAAAAGGCTAATGTCCTCGGCACGGGAGTTTGAAGCATGGGAACTAGCGGGGCGTAGACGGCGAGTCAGCACCCGCTGGCGGTGGCGCTGGCTGCGGCTTCCCACGCCCAGACGCCTTCGAAATCGACGAAATACCCTTCTATGGAGATATCAGGAATCGCATCCGTGACGACTTTCGCAGCTTTGCGCAATTCCTCACAGTGGTGATCTCGCTCGGCGGTGACGTTGCTTGCGAAGCTTTCTAATCCGCCATACGCACCACAATCGGAGTGCAGCATCAGGATCACCCGGCGAGTTTGGTGGAGCCGCATCGATATGCGGATCTGGTTCAGGACAAAGTCGCGGTCGGATTCGCGATCTGGCGAGGCCAGACACTTGGTGCCGCCGGCAATTTTGACCGCGTCCCAATAAACAACGCCGATGCGCTGAAGGAACTTCCGAAAGCCGAGCTCGAAACGGTTGTCGAAGCACCAGACGACAGCGGCGTCGCAGATATAACGCTCGCGGGGGGCATCGAAATGGTAGAGTTTTTTCACTGTGGAGTGGGCTCCTGAGACTATTATCGCTGGACCGAAGCGCGGATGTACTCGTCGTCGCTCATCTCGGCCCAAACTTGAGGCCAGCCGTCATCAGTCCATCTCGATTTCCTCCGTGGTTTGGATTGCGACAACGTCTAGGCGGAGCGCTTCTTCTTAGCGTTTTGGGAATTCGCGGAAGCGGGAGGTTTCTTGACGGCCGCGTTTGCAGCCTGGGCCTCTTTGCGCTCGCGTAGTGCGGGGGACAAGCAGCAGGAGTACCGATTCGTTGTCTTAGACGAAGGGCCGGATAAACTCAAACTCGAAACCAAGTAACGAGGTGTCGCGCTTTCGCGCCGGAGTGCTTGCCGATAATTATGAGGGCCCGTCTCTGAAGAGTCCTCGTGTGGCCGATTGAATGAAACGTGAGTAAGAGTTAAAGAAATGACCGTGGATAAGCTTGCGTTGCTTACCCTGGCGGTAGTGTTGATAATTGGTGCGTTTACGAACAGGATTTTTTACTTCGGGAGGATGGGTGGTGGCTCGAGCGGACGTTCTATGCCAGCTTCGCTCGCCAGATTGATCATGCTGATAATCGCATCGATGTTGCGTATTACGCCCGTAAAGGCTAGAACTCGAGAACAGCGTTCGACGCCCTCGGTGATCTTGCCGGGCCCCTTCGATTGGTCGAAAGGTGTGTTATCGTCTGCGATATGCTTTCTCCGGAGGCCCGCGTTCTCGTTCCCGTCGTCGGGATATCGCTTTTTGCGATCTTTCTTGTGATGACAGCTATTGCCACGGCCGACGGCGCACTGCCGGTTCATGGCGGTGCCGGATCCTACTGGGTCGTCCTTGCATGCTTCGCGCTCGCCTGGTACAACACATCCACTTGCTGGTTAGCGCACTTGTTACCTACCCGTTATTTGGTTGCGTTCCCCGGGACCGCTTTGTGGAGTACCACACCCAGTACGACTCTCTAATCCCCTTCCCGGTGATTTTGCCGGTGATCCTCTTGATGAACGGATCTGTATTACTGGTGTGGTTTCATCCGAGCGTAATACCGCTCGCATCCGCCTGGGCTGGCGCTGCTCTGCAAGTCTTGATTGCGCTTTCAACCGTCCTTCTCCAGGTCCCTGCACACCAGCGGTTGCAAAGGCATGGATTTAGCCCACAAGTCCACCACAAGCTTATCTTGTTCAAATTGGCTCCGCACTGTGGCCATTTCTGCGCATGCGTTGCTTTCGCTCTGGATTGTGGCCCGCGTTGTCGGTCGTGCCGGAACTTTTTCTTAAGTGTGGCACCCTTTCCGAATCCCAAGCGAGCGAGGCGAGTCGAAACTGCAAACGGGGCCTCAGGATTCAAGAGCCAAGGCCAGTTCATCGCCGCGCTTCACGTTTCGCACAATCTCAACATCCCCTTCGACCAGCTCAAAACGGACAGGATGACCCAAACACGATTCACTCGGCGCTGCCATTCGGAATTTGCGTCTGGACCTCGACTCCAAGAAGGTCACCAGCAATGTGATGCTCGCCGAACGTCAAGCCAGAAGGGACGTGCAGGAATCTAACGAGATTGCCGAGTCCAGCGGCAAATAAGCGCGCCCTTCCGATGGGGGCTGATGCCGCTTGGTAAGCGCCTCGAGCCTAGTGGGGTCAATCTGGCAGAAACAATAAGGCCCGGCCTTGTGAGCCCGGCTTTGTCATACACTGGTCTCGGCCCCCTGTAGTCGCATCTTACCAGTCACAGGGCCTGATGGCGACTTCAGGCTGGCAGGCCGCCGAGAAAACCGCTCCTAACGGTTCTACCTTCTTGGCGGCCTAATTGGCTTTGGTTCTCTGGTAGACAGAACCCGCTCGACCACCGCTTCCGCAGTCATTCCGGGCTCATCCAGCAGAGCGACGATGTTCTCAATCGGGTAGCCTCGCTTACTGGCCTCACGAATGAACACTCTCACCCAAGCTCTTTTGGCAGCCTCTTGAAACATAGTTTCTTTGTCTTCTTCGTCGCCCATGGCGAAGGGCCTATCAAAGTAACCCCATTTCCCCCTATTTCTCTCTTAGCGTCATGCGGATTTCGTGCTTGTCCGCACGGGCCTGAATCGCCCAATTCGCCTCGGCCATGATTTGGGCGGGGATTCAAGGACGATCTAAGGGAATCTCCCCCCAGTACCTTAGGCTTCCGTTTCGTCGCGCAGAACTTGCGTTTCGTCGCGTAAAGCCAGTAAAACAGACGAACATGGGGAGGCCTTTATGACGAAAGTTTGGTTGCTGCTCACGATGGCTGGAGTGGGATTCGCACAAGTCTGCCTAGTCGAGCCTCCGGCAGGTAAGCCGATCACGCCTATTGGTGCACCGACATGGTTCACGTCTGCACCTGTAGTGGCTCGGTATGCCAATGGCAATGGGCTCGCATGAAGGGCCAACAAACCAGGACGAACGGCAACACTTCCGATGTCAATGCCATTTTTGGTCAGGCCCTAGCCACTATTCCGCAGACTTCAATATACGACTGGCAAGCAGCGGCTTTGAAACAGGCCCAGATCAACGCGATCAATGCTCAGACGGCAGCGATCAATGCCCAGACGGCCCTGACTATGGCACAACTGAAGCCATACTTGGAAGAGCAAGCGCGTCAGCGGCGGGCAGCGTTTGATGGCTTTTGAATCAGGTTGCGGAGTTGAGAGCGAAGAACGTTTGCCCAACCTGCCCGTTCGTATTCAATCAAGCGGCGAGAAGCTGAGCGGATGGCGCGACGATTGGGAATGCCGCTTGTAAGCGTGCCGGTGTGACTGGCCTCTTGTTTCCATGACCTGTGTCGGACCGCAGTGCGTAACATGGTGCGTGCCGGCATTCCCGAGAAAACTGCGATGGCGATTTCTGGTCATAAGACTCGGTCGGTCTTTGACCGCTACAACATCGTGAACGACTGGGACCTCACCGACGTCGCGGTAAAGATGGAACGGCACTGTACCGCGGTGGGGTGTGCTTTCGGGCATGCCGGCTGCCGAAAACGAGAATGAACCCGGGCCTGAAAAAGCCGATTACTCCGTTGCAATGATGGTGCCCGGGGCGGGACTCGAACCCGCACTCCTGTTGCCGGGAAAAGGATTTTAAGTCGCATCAGGCACTTTCCCGCACATCGCTTACAGTCGCAAGCCGTTGGAAACACACGTTAGCCACTTACCCCGAGTCGCGTGGTGTTGCCTCACCTTGGGCATACTTTCGGGCATACTCTTGAGCATACCGCCTAGAATCGCTCGGCCCCAGAACATCCCGCAGGACGATCTTGGCCTCGGCACACGATTCTAGGCCACGGCGCGCACGAAAGAACGGCATTTTACGAGGCGAGCGGCTGGAACATTCTCGGCCTTCCATGATTCGGGCGCGGCAGCAGCGGCTCTATCGCGGGCTCAATTTCTGGCAAGCTAAGAAACCAGGAGCATGAAGAGAGTCTCCCTTATTACCGATGGCTCTTGCCTCAACAATCCCGGGCCAGGAGGCTGGGCCTGCGTGCTTCGGTTCGGTGACGTAGAAAGGGAGATCTACGGGTTCGACCCGGATACCACCAATAACCGCATGGAACTGATGGCTCCGATTCAGGGCTTGCTGGCGCTCAAAGAGCCTTGCGAGGTGGAGGTCACCACTGACTCGGAGTACGTGTACTTGGGGATGACCAAGCGGATCGACAAACGGAAGCAAAGGTATTGGTGGCGCAAGAATGCGCCCGTGCCCAACGCTTATCTCTGGATGGAACTAAACGAGGACGCCTCACTGCATAAGACCACTTGGAGATGGACCCGGAGCCACGCCGATAACAAAGACAACGCTCGATGCGATTTGTTGGCACGTAATGCGGCAGCCACCCAGAAAAGTTCTTGGGCGGATGGAAGGCCGCACGCACCTCTTCGCCTCAACCTGGGTGCGGATTACGTGCCTCCCAAACCCCAAGCCGGTCTTTTCGATGACGCAGAGCCCGATGCAGAGGATGACGAGGACGAGTGAGGAAGCGCCGTTTTTCTTTTATGACCGGACAAAAGCAGAAGCACACTAGACTCTACAGCGGCTCCGTGCAGTTCGTTGTCCCGCCACCGATATCCGTTGTGGCATTCTGCGCCGAATATGACAACTGGAAGCAATTCACGTCGGGAGTGGTGTTGTTGCCCTTGATGGTGAGCGGCGGAGGCGCCCCGCTCAGGAACACCGCGAACGAGAGGTCGTGAATTTGGACTCCATTTCCGCCGTTGTTGGAAATGTTGATTGGGCCCTCGACGGACTGGATGTTAGCCTCGGAGGCGCCTCGTACGGTAACGCCGCTCCCCGCGTTTGCAGTGATCGCCCCAGCAAATAGCGAGAATGTCGAGTGGTTGACGACACGCACGCCAAACGTGCCATTGTTCTGGATACTCGCAGGGTCTCCCATGAACAAGCTGCCACCGACAATGTTGATCCCGGGGCCCCCGTTATTGTTCACTTGAATGTTGGAGCCATAGGCTGTTGACCCGTTGGCAACGTTGACGCCTTGTCCGCTATTGTGTTGCACAACATCGCCATCAAAGCTGGCGCGGGACCGCCCGACCCACCCTCCGACCCCATCAGGGGCGGCTGTTGCGTTCTGAATCGTGTTGTTCTTGAATCGGCACACACTCAAATCCCCACAGAAGACGCCGACGTCGCCGCCGTTGATTGTGAGGCCCTGCAGAGTGACGTCCGTCGAATCCTCGATATCCACGACGCTGCCGGTCCCACCCGAGGCGTCAGTGATCGAGGCTCCAGAAATTGCGTTGAGGGTCAGATTTTGGAAGCTCTGGATGAGGACGTTCTCGTGGCAACTCCCCGAGACGTTGATCGTGTTCGGCCCTTCGGGTTTCAGCAGCTTCAGGGCCGTGGTCAGTTACTCCTCACCCGAACCATAGCAGTTCACGTTCAGCGTCGCTGCTTGGGCAGACCTCGGCAAAAAGATCCAGAAGCATAGGCCACTCAGCAACCAAACAAGCACTTTCACTTTTCTCGTCATTAGTCCTCCTAGTCCTCCGATTGTTCGGAATCGTACCATCTCACGGCGATGCACCTAAGTCAAGAAAGGGATGCCCCCTAGGACCTCTCATCTGGCGACCAACCCCGGCCCCGGTGGGCCGACTGCCACCGTGTTAACCCCATCCCTCACGTTGCCTGCCGCTAAGCATTTTTCGCGTACCACCCCATTTCCCCAGCCCTCCGACCCGGGCACCTAGCTGGGACTGAGGAACCGCTACAATAGTCCAAACCTGGAGGAGGCTTAAATGAGGGGATGGTTGCTACTGTTCCTGGTGCTGATACCGGGCTATCTGCTGGCCCAAAATGATGTGCCACGCACCTTTGGAAATGTTAACGGTGTGTGGTGGCGTCAACAGAACCTTAACGAGAAGGTTGCGTTTATGGAGGGATTCAATGTTGGCCGGGCTATTATGGGCACCCCCGGCGTTACAGTCGGTACGCTTCCTGTGTGCCCAACGACAATTAAATGGGAAGCCGTATCTGGTTCCACATATGGGGCCGTAATAAAGCAAATGGATAGCTTCTATGCGACGGCAGCTAACCTTCCCATGCCTGTAGATTTTGGGATGGTCTACAGTATCATGAAGCTAACCGGAGCCACCCAAAGGCAGCTAGATACATACCGCACTGCCATGCTGAATGGCTTGGCCGCGCTGACGAAGTAGCGGGGACGCGCCCCAACCATCCCAGGAACAGGGGAACGTATCGTCTCATTTGGCCTCTAACAACTTCCTTGCGATCCCGACAAGCTCAATAAGCGAGAGAGCTATCGCGATATCGGCCTCGTGCCGCATTTTGTCGGAAATTGCTGACTCCGGGTGTTGCACCCTAGTTCTCAACCGGTACTCGAGTTCGTCAAGGGCGCCGTATGTGCCTGTAGCTGCCATTTACCTCACCGGCCCTCAAAAGTTAGCCACGGCTGCGAGACACGCATAAACGTGCTTAGCGCGTTGAGCATCTGGCCCTTCGCTGCGCCAGCGGGAGCATTCGCGACCTTAGCCTGTAGTGCTGCCGCCAGGGCCGCAGCTGGGATAGCAGACAGGCCCGAAGCGTCTACGTCAGCCGGCGGAGGCCTGCCCTGTACCCGTTTCCATGCGGCGTCCAGGGTTTTATATGCTTCCTCGGGCTTGTCCGGAAGTGGTTTCGAGCCCAGCTCGAGAGCGAGTCTGACGCTGGACTCTTCATCGTTGGACACTATGGTGTGCACTCTGAACGCTTGGCGACATCGCCGAGGCCGCAGCGAAGATGGAGCGGCACTTTTGCCGGTTTGGGCATACTTTCGGGCATACCGGCTGCCGAAGGCGATGAAAAACCCGTCGCCAAGAAACCAACAACTCCTTTGCAATGATGGTGCCCGGGGCGGGACTCGAACCCGCACTCCCGTTGCCGGGAAAAGGATTTTAAGTCATTTCTGTATGCTCGCATCATATTGAATACACAATAGTTATTGTTCTAACAATGTGAAACTGTGTAAGTAAATGTGAAAGTCTGGCCACTTTGCGTCTCGCGTCACCGGTCTTTCTTGAGTGAGCCACCCCAGATTGCATTTTTGATGGTGCAGCGGCCGTGTACGTCATCGCCGGATGGCAACCACCAACTTTCCGCTGGCATGCCCGGTTTCGAGGTACCGGATAGCCTCGGGCACTTCGCTCAGTTGGTAACAGCGCTCGATCACAGGTCGCACTTCTCCGGTTTCAAGGAGATCCTTCAACACCAGCAGGTCCGACTGATTGGGCTTCGCCAGCAGGTTTCCCAGCTTCTGACCGCCGATCGAAAGCAGCGGGCCGAGGAACAGCGCCTCACTGAGTTGGCGGTTCGACCCACCAGTCATCACGTACCGGCCGGTGGGGGTCAGCATGCGTCTGTAGTCCCAAATTGACCTGTCGCCATTCACAGCCAAAATCAGATCGAACTTCTTTCCGGAGTTCGCAAAATCTACTTGCGTGTAGTCGAGGACATGATCGGCGCCAATGGAGCGAATCATCTCGGCCTTCTTCGTGCTACAGACGCCCGTCACTTCCGCTCCCAACGCCTTGGCGATTTGCACCGCGAACGTGCCGACGCCGCCCGAGGCACCATGGATCAACACGTTCTGGGCAGGCTGAATCCGGCCCTTGTGAAGACCCTGAAGCGCGCTGCAGCCGGATGTAGGAACTGAGGCAGCCTCTTCGAAAGAGAGGTTCGCCGGCTTCAGAGTCTACATGCGGGCCGAAACATTCTCGACGGGCCGGGCCGCCAGAACGTGAACCTGGGGATCATCAAGCATCTCGCGCTCGGCCGCAGCGCAGCGCGCCTCCAGCTTCGTGCCGAGGCGTTTAATCTCTTCAACCGCGCGAATTTCAACTTGCCGGACGCGTTCGTCGGCTCGCCGACCTTCGGGCAGGTTGTCTCCGCTGACAGCCCGCGGCGGTGCCAGTTCGGCGTAAGGCTGATCTTTTGAGGAAGTTGGAAGAGTCATTTGAGACAGAGAAGACGGGGGCGCGGAAAGATAGGGGGAAATCATGGCAGAGACGCACTTCTATGGGCTCAAGTGCAAGAATCCAGAATGTGGCGCGGACATTGTCTTAGGGAAGTATCAGACCGAAGCAAAGGCGGGCGGAGTCATTGACATCCCCCTACGTCACGATCCTGGAGCCCATCCCTGCCGGGGTTGCGGCAAGAGCTATCAATACGGCTTCGATGAACTGATTGATCTCGGCCCCGCGCCCGAGTAGGGGCGGTCAAGGATGTACTTTTGAGGGCAGACCACTAACTGCCCATTGCGGAGCAACTGCCAAATCCACAGCTCATCGTGCCGCGGCGATCGAGTCCACGCGGATCGTCTTGGTTGTCGCGTCCAGTGTACCCACGACTGTTACCCTTTGTCCCGCAAACTTTTCCGGCGCCTCCTGGTCGCTCAGCGTGTAGATGTCTTTGCCGTCATAGAGCACGTACGAGGCGCTGTGGGCGCTGATGCAGGCCCGGACGCACGCGGCGTCCGTCGGCCCCATTCGCATCCGTGAATGATCGGCTCTGCCGCACTCGTCGTCCGTAATGGTGCCGGTGAAGGTCTGCTTGCCCTGCGGCGCAGACCACACGGCAACCGCTAGAAGACACACGATCAGATGCTTCATAACGACTTTCGAGACGCGGCCCGAGCTACGAGCGTGCGGACACAAAGGCCGCTTGTGCCGCCGCCCTCCTGTCTTTTGAGCGGACGCCGGGATCGCAGGATCATCGAAGGATCACCGAACAAACTGGGGCCTGTTATAGTCCCGGCAACATGATGTGGGCCTCTGACGTGCCCGCGAACATCACCCAGGAGCCGCCTGCGTCACGGACCTCCGGCAGTGCGACATCTTTCCCCCGGAGGTTCGGCACGGCGATAAACGAGTGCCTGACGGCAGTCGCCTCGCTGTTGCCCCAGAACTTATACCATATGGACCCGACTTCGGACATGATGCGCGTTCCGTCTTTCCCGGCGGCCGCAACCGCCTCGTCAATCTTTGACCGGTCGCTCGCCCCCGCAGTCCCCAGCGCCGCGAGCTTTCGATTCTGCGCGACGCGCGGCAGATTGGCCTCGCTGCTGGTGCACTCCACCGAGAACGGCCGCTCTCCGGGCCAGCCGGTCAGGTCGTAGCAGACCATACGGCTGGTGCCTTTCTTCAACACTTCATACGTAAAGTCGGGTTTCCACTTAATGACCGTGGCGTCCTTGGCCATAGCCGCGTTCGGAGCGGCGAGCAACGCCTTTTTGATCGGGTCTGTGGTCTCCTTTTTGATGGGGTCTGTGGTCTGCGCCTGCGCCTGCGCGCTCATCGCAACCGCCATTACGCCGAGTACAAACAGTGAAATCAGTTTCATGTGGGTCCTCCTATCGCTATGCCTCAAAATTAGGGTGTCGAAAACCCAGCGGCAGTATACCACGACGGCGCGTACTCTGCTCTATTGAATTCTTCCGCCGACGGGCAGGCCGCTCGGTACGCGCTCGGGAATCGTCCGGTCGAACGAGTCATCGCTCAGAGCCCTTAAAAACTCGATCAGATCCACGTCCTCCTCGTCGAAGTCCCCCAACTCGCGAATCAGCGGATCGAGCTTCTCGCTGCTGACGTTCGGGTTCCGGGAGCGCCCGCCGCGGGCGTCTTCATAGAACCCCACGACGTCGCTCAGCGTCCGGAACATGCCATTGTGCTCGTAGGGGGCGGTAAAGGCGAGGTTTCGCAGCGACGCCGTGCGAAAGGCATAGGTTTTCTCCGCGCCGTCGTCGGAGGCGGGCAGAGCGGGGTTGTCGGGCAGGCCCATGACATGCAGTTTGTAATCGGAGAACATGGGCCCGTTGTGGCACTTGACGCACCCGACGCTCTCGAAGCGCCGCATTCCGCTGACCTGTTCCTCCGTCATGGCGCTGCGGTCGCCGCGCATGTAGCGGTCGAACGGCGAGTTGTTGGCCAGCAGCGTCCGCTCGAACGCCGCTATCGCCCTGCCTAGGTTTTCCGCGTTGACCGGCTGTTCACCGCCGAAGGCCCCGGCGAACAGGCTCCGGTACTCGGCGTTGGCCTGGAGCTTCGCCACCACGCTCGCGAGAGCCTCATCCTCCGGGTAGGTGGTCCCTCGCATTTCCTCATGCGCCTTGAGCGGTTCGAGCGCCTGCTTTTCGAGGCTCTTGACGCGCAGGTCCCAGAACATCGGCGCAG
>Ga0310914_10004034_pt1 | contig 10237 bp, 16 predicted proteins | sample GREbulkMGAN108_FD_203450 | JGI IMG/M metagenome (GOLD analysis project Ga0310914, IMG submission 203450) | Lab enrichment of tropical soil microbial communities from Luquillo Experimental Forest, Puerto Rico - GRE.bulkMG.AN108 | ecosystem: Environmental > Terrestrial > Soil > Tropical forest >...
AGACAAGCCGTTGCTACAACACGATTTTCTCAGAAGCAGAGCCCCGATGCACCTCTCTCTAATGAGAAATCCAGGTTAGAGCCAGAGGCCCTGTTCTTCGGCTCAGACTGTCACCTAAGCTCATTCGATCATCTCGCGAAGTGCCGTGGCCTTCCCGCATCATGACTGTGCTCGTCTACAAAGGAAGCTGCAGCTGCCCTAAGAGGGTGCGTTCCGCACATTGGCCGTCGCCTACCAGCCAAGCAGCGTCAAACCTCGGTCCCGGTTAAGTCGTCGTTGATCGGGATCTTCCTCGCCGCCGAGATTGTGGTCGCGGTGCTGGTGAACGTCCAGGTGCGACCGCCTCCGGTCGTGCACGGGATCTCCTGCCACTCCGACCAAGACCAAGCTGTTTCGCCAGCCCCGATCGGCGTTCCGAATAGCTGGGTGCGGTCAATGGATGGTCTCGGCGGAGTTTCCAGCGGGCACGATATTGGTCGATGCTCAATCCATGTCCGGTCGTGAGATGCCGTCTGAGCATCTGGCCGCGCCAGCCGCATTCCAGGCAAACGACGTAATCGCTGTGCACTGATCGTCGGATCGGCACTGCGGGAGTTCGCTCTTGGTTGGCTTCTGTCGGCGGTTTACCGAGGCCGACGAGCGCCTGATGAACAGTCGAGATTAGGGCCGGCAGTTGGTCCGCCCCAATTTGGTTCCGGCGGACATATCCAGCAACGATGTCGGTCGTGAGTTGTCTATCGAGCGTTGGAGACGGTGGTTCGTCTGGCATTTTGGTTCTCCCTGTCGAGATCGACAAAATACCATGTCGGGCAAATCAAGACGAACATTTAGGATCTCCATAGGATATTACGGATCATCGCTTACCTCCTTTTGGTTCCCCGTCCCGCAGACCCTACCCCACTTTCCCTGAACAGGTACCATCGCTTGAAGGTCGAAAGCGAAGAACTTCAGCAACAATAAATTATGCAAACGCCAGCACTCGCATCGGCTACGCCGAGCCACAGATTTCCTCTGATTGCCGGTGGTCCACTAGGGGTAACTGGCTACCCTGTCCGCGTCAGGTAAGGGAATGAATTCCTCAGTGTAGCCCGGCACGGTATCGAACCCGCCAGCCTTCCAGTCTTCCATTGCTTGCTCGATCCGTTCGGGTCGCGACGAGACAAAGTTCCACCAAATATGGCGAGGTCCGTCCATGGTCTCGCCGCCGACGAGTACGAGCCGAGCGGCTCCACTTTCCGCATTGCGGACGGTGATTGTGTCTGGGCGCAGCACCAAAAACTGGCCAGACGGGAACCAATCACTCCGGATAGTCAACCGCGCCCGAGACCACATAGATAGCTCGCTCCTCGCGGGCCGTATCCACCGGCAACACAGCGCCGGGCTCAAGCCTTACATCGGCGTAAATCGTGTCGGAGAAAGTCTATACAGGCGAACGAAGTCCCCAGGCTTGGACAATTGACCAACCACTACACGCACGTGTTTGCCTTCGGCGTCGAGCACAGGGAGGTCCGTTGCCTCGTAATGGGCAAAGGACGGGCCAGTCTCTTCGCGGACGGCAGGCAGCGCGACCCAGATCTGCAATCCGAACAGTCGCGATCCGCGAGCCTTCAACTCCGGGCTGGTTCGCTCTGAATGCACAATACCACGTCCCGCCGTCATCCAGTTCACCTCGGCTAGGCGGATCGGCATCATTGTGCCGAGCCTGTCTCTGTGGATTATTTCGCCGTCGAACAAATATGTGACCGTCGCGAGGTTAACGTGTCGGATGCTCATCGAGAGGGTCGCGCCGGGTTTGTATTCGACCGACGATCGTGACGAGCGCTGGTTTGAATGGAAAGACGGCTGTTATCGGGCGTGTGAAAACCCGCCCGATTACAGGGCGTGGTTTTTTACTCGATGGGATGACAAGTCGGTAAAACCGGTGGGGTGACGCGATGAAGGAATAATGGTAGCTTAGCTCACATGAGTAACGCAGCGCATAGCCGTGAAGGTCATGGGGCTTCACCGTGGAACAAAGGGCACAAAGTCGGCCAAAAGCGGGCATTGCGTCGCCAGGATGTGCGGAAGATCCGAGGTCGGTTGCGGGCCGAGGGAGACAAGCGGGATCTGGCCTTGTTCAATCTCGCGATCGATAGCAAATTACCCGGCTGTGATCTCGTGGCCTTGCACATCAATGATGTCTGGTATCGTGGTCGGGTCCGCGCCCATGGCAATGTTGTCTTGCAACGGACGGGTTTACCGGTGCGTTTTGAGATCACCGACGAGACCAGAGCAGCAATAGCGGATTGGCTGACCCAGCGAAAAAAGGGCCAGATCTTCTTATTCCCGAGCCGATTTCATGCGATGCCACACATCTCGGCTCGGCAGTATGCGCGCATTGTCGAGGATTGGGTCACCGGGGCCGGTCTTGATGCTCGTGTGTATGGCACGCATTCCATCCGGCGCACCAAAGTGTTATTGGTCCTCAAACAGACTGGCAATCTCAAAGCCGCCCAACTCTTGCTCGGGCATAAGAAATTGGAAAGCACCGCCCGCTATCTCGAAACCGAACTCACTGAAGCTCTCAAGCTTTCTGAAAAGGTCGAGTTGTGACCTATTGACCGGGCGGACATCAATTCCCTGGCGAACTCGACAGGCCCCATCTGGTCGAAGAAAATGAAAGGGCCGACCATTTGCCGCATCCGAGAAGGCAGCGCACGGCGAACCTCGAAGCCGCCAAGATCGCGGGCGCTGGGCACAATCACTGTTTCGATTGCATCGGCCACGTGCCTGTCGCTGTGCACAGGATCAGGACAGGACTGCCAACTCATGTCGCCCTCTCTATCGAAGCCAGGACGCATTCGCTGCTCAGTGGTCGAGGTCGCCGGGGTTCACCTAACTGACATTCAATGATTCCCGCCGCCGAGGTCGGATCAAACGCAGCGCTCCACGACACCCGTGCTTCAACAGCAACCTAGTAAAGTGATTGAGTTCTCAGTGCCCGTGCTCGCCAGTATAGTAGTCATTGCCACGGGAGAATTCGACAAAGACGCAAGGCTCATCACCTACCGACCACGCATCGTGACCCGGTGGCAGCAACATGACATCGTTCTTTGAGAAGTCTTGTTGCGAGCCATCGTCCATGACGACCCGGAGCGTTCCAGAAAGTACTAGGGCAACGTGTGGAAGTTCACAGCTATTGGTCCCTGCGTAACTCTTTAGATCGTTTGACCATTTCGCGCCGGTATCGAAAGTTACACGTGTCACGGAGACCCCTTGGAGGGCGACCGTCTCCTTTTTGATCTTGCCATGCACGTCGGATTTAGCGGAATCGAGATTCCCTTTTTGCATCCCAGGAAAGTAGCTCATCATGGCCTCCTTTAGCGAGGTCTTCAGACCTATTCAGGACCACATTATCTGCCAGTATAGCGTCGGCGAGACGAGTCCAAAAGAGCGAGGTTCGGCAATCGAGCGCCGTTGTCAGTTGGAGTGATACGCCGAGACCGTCATGAACGCGTTCCACTCGGGTTCCCAGGTGACCTTGCGATTGATCATCAGTTTCGTGTCTGATTTGGTTAGATCTCTGTCGCCGCTGATCTCGGTCTTCCTCGCCGTCGAGGTCTCGGTCGTCGCGCTGTCGGCTCTTTATGCGGCGCTGATCTTCCGCTGCCGCTGTGGGTCTGGAAATTAGTTGCCGATGTCGACTATACTAAAGGTTGCATACCAATCAAAGTGATCTTCTCTCAGAAACCTCAGAGCGGCCACCGGTTAACACACTTAACCCCAACCCTGGTTGGATTCGTCCGCGATTTCTGGGTTTCCCGGTCACAGCCGAGTGCTCGCGATTGAGCCTAATTCCTGTTACTCGCAGTTGTCATCTAAAGGGACTTGCCGTTGCCACGGGTAATCGCGTGCTCATTCAGTTGAGCCATCGCGCCGATGGCAATCGTCCATCGATCCGGTCCATTCTGAATTAGCTGGCCGGTCGCTTCCATGCGGCTGAGAGCCGTCTTCGTCCGAGTGAGGTTGTAATCGATGGCTTTGGCAATCTGGGTTGTGGTCATTGCCTGACCGGAAAACGACAATTCACGCAAGATTATTTGGCGTATGGGCCGACGCATCCGTTGTCCGGCTGGTGCCTTCGCGTCTGATGCTCGGGCGTCGCCAACAGAAGTTGTGATGCCCAACATTTCAATCGCCGCTTGAAACCCCTCTTGCCGAGCTTTGATCAGCATGGCCTCCTCAGCTTTTTGCTCACTGACTTGGAGGGCATTCCGTCGATCAGCTTCCAGCTTCTCTAGGAATTCGCGAGCTTTCTCAAGTGGCGTTGGCATTTGTCTCTTCCCCTTGCATAGAGTTATATCCCGGCATGAGGTAGACCAACGAGGCGTGCGTTTATTCCGCTCGCCCGCCCCGAATCGTCGGGCTTGCCGAGTTCACTGGCGATTTTTCTCTCATGGTCAGGAGGCGGCTGGCGAAGTGTGGGGTAGTTCACACTCGAAGATTTCGCCTAAAATCACATTCGAGAACCGACCAGCGGCCAATCCGGCATTGGCATTCATCACGCTGCACTGGTACGGCATCCTAATGCCTCTAGCTGATTGCTGAGTGGACAGAACAGGTCAACTGTTTCGACGTACGCGCACAATACGTGGTCGCACGTATTGTCCCAGCCCTACCAACACCCGATGTCTACAATTGACAAACTTTCCTAAAGAAAGCCGGTGCCGAACCCTGTCCGACACCGGCAAGGAATGCGGGTGGCAAACCCGCAACAGGGAGACTTTGCCAAGCCGGACTGCGAGATTAAGGCGAGCGTCCGGCAGGACTCGCCGCCGCAACAATACACCTTGTGCGAACGACATTCATTCTGAAAAGAGATTGACCAGGGACAAACAGCAGTGACGCCTGCGTCGCAACCAATTCGCTCACCGCAAATTATGGTTAATGAATTTCTTCTGAGGCTTCCATTTTGGATAGAACACCGTTTCTGGTATCTTGAAAAGGGAGGATTTGAGAATGGTAATTTATCAAACAATCTCGGCACTAGTTAACTAGATCCCGGCAGATACATGGGAGGTGCTGCGTGAGATCAAGGAGCGCCGCCCTGCCATGATGCTTTCAGAATTGATTGATTGTAGGAGACGAGAGTTGCAACAACCGACGCGCCTGGAACCACCATCGCCGACGAGTTCGGTTATATAATAAACCGCTCCCCTTTTCCGTGGTACTACGTCCAAAGGCTTTCGCGACGCACCTCGCATGCTTAACGACCGAACGGAGCGAAGCTTTCACCAATGCCACATCACGGCGGGTTTACGAGATTGGAAAGGCAAAATTCGCGCGGTGACTGTTTCAATCAACCGTATGCCAGCCGTGATCCGAGGCGAACTTCCCGAGCCGCGTGGGTAGTCGATCACGATCCTTGACCGGCATTGCTGAGAGGCTCCATTTTTACTTATTACAATCAGCCGTTTTGACGGCGCAGTCAGTGGCTCCCTTATTCTTCTGGCAAGATGTGAGGGCCGCAACACGGGCGGTATCGAGATCTCTCCGCACAGCGGCACCGGCTTTTTTGTCGTCCCCGGATATCGCCAACGCACCACACATCATTGGGCGAACCTTTAACACGACCTTGCAACCGCTGGCTCCACATTGACCGATTGCCGCTTCCACCGCCCGTTTTGGCGTTGGTTGGTTCCAGCTTGCACCGTATTTCCCGGTCTCTCGATCCCACGCGATTGCACCGCCACCAGCAGCAAAGGCGGATGTTGCCGACAATAGAGCGTACACGGTTACAACGGTCGAATAGCGCATCAGAATTTAGCTTTCCGGCTGTTGTACGATTAGGGACCGTGGCAGCACCGGGTAGCAGAGATTTTTAGATGGCAACTCGTTTCATTCGCTTTCGTATCGGCGATCCATCCCCAAATTGAGGAACCACCGCGCACATATGCGCAGCCAACATCACGCTGAACGCTTCTGCGTAACGCGGCAGCCGGCGCGCACCGCTCCAAAGCACAGCGATGTCCGTCGTTAGCGGGCTTCCGCGGAAGAATACGGTCGCCAGCCGCAGTGATCTCGGGTCGATCTGAGCGGTCGACGGGACAACTGCCGCGCCGTGGCTTTCACGCGCGAGAGCCAGAAGCGTCTCCGGCGCCGTGCTTTCCATGAAAATATTGGGGACCACTCGTTCTAGACGGCACGCCGCGTCGAACGACTTCCGCGTGCCAAATCCCTGCACAAGAAGAAGCAAGGGCACATCGACTAGCTCGCGGACTTCCACTGTCGTCGCGAACAAGAGGCCGCAGGCGGGATTGTAGGCTATCAGAAGTCTGACCGGAGGCAGGGGGTAGGCGACGAATTCCGCTTCGGTTCCCTCTAGCAAGCCGACCGCCGCGTGCAGATCGCCACGCCGCAACAACTCCAGCTGATCAACCGCTCCGGCCTCCACCGTCCTCACGCGCACGCGCGGATAGCTCGTTGCGAACTGCCGCAGAAATCTCGGAAACACGCTTGCAATCGTATGCGGCGTCGCGCCGACGCTCAGTTCTCCACGATCGCCCTGGGCGAGCGAACGCGCATGCTCCAGCACGTTATCCGCCTGCGTGAGGAGGGCGCGGCACGTGGATACCAATTCGGCACCCTCCGCAGTCAGCCGCAGCCGCCTGCCAACCTGATCGAACAGCGGAACACCAAACTCCGCTTGCAGGTCCTGTAGCTGGCGGGACAGGGCTGGCTGCGTGATACGCAGCGTCTCTGCCGCACCGGATACCGTGCCCTGTTCGGCCACCACAACAAATGTGCGTAGCCGCTTGAGGTCCATGGCCCACACCTATGCCGCCAGAACATCTATATTCTGGCCAATTATGCATTGGATCGGCGGCATCGGCAACGCCATATCGCCTTCGCACCAGCGGTAAACGCACATCGAGAGGGTGGAGAACCAGAACACCAAGTTTGCGCGGGACCGCTTCGATTCGATCGCATCAATCTCACGACGAAAGGAACAGGAGATGTCACTACAAATCAATGACGTTGCTCCCGACTTCGAGGCCGACACAACCGAAGGCCGCATCCGCCTCCATGACTGGATCGGCGATTCCTGGGCTGTGCTGTTCTCGCATCCCAAAGACTTCACCCCGGTGTGCACCACCGAGCTCGGCTACATGGCTCGGATCAAGCCCGAGTTCGACAAGCGCCACACCAAGATCATTGGACTCAGCGTCGACGCGACGCAAGACCACGGCAAATGGGCGAACGACATCGCGGAAACACAGGGCACGGCGCCTAACTATCCGATCATCGGCGATCCCGAACTCAAGGTCTCCAAGCTTTACAACATGCTGCCAGCCAGTGCTTCGGGTGACGCCGCCAAGCGGACTCCGGTCGACAACCAGACGGTGCGCAATGTCTTTGTCATCGGCCCCGATAAGAAGATCAAACTGATCCTGGTCTATCCCATGACCACTGGGCGGAACTTTGACGAGGTGCTGCGCGTGCTCGATTCGCTACAGCTGACGGCGAAGCACAAGGTCGCAACGCCGGTCAATTGGAAGCCCGGCGAGGATGTCATCATCGCCGGTTCGGTCTCCGACGAGGAAGCTGAGAAGCTGTATTCGAAAGGCTGGAGGGCGCCCCGGCCTTATCTACGCATCGTGCCGCAGCCGGGCGTGTGAGTAGCTTCACCGGCCCGGACGGCGCGTCGTGCAATCGGCGCGTCGTCCGGAACGCTCGACGCCGCATGCCAAACCAGACCGCGCGGCCAGTGGAGGTAAACATGATCTTTCGTCAGTTGTTTGAGCCTGTATCGAGTACCTACTCCTACCTCCTGGCCAGCCGCCGCGGCGGGGAAGCGCCGATCATCGATCCGGTATCGGAGAACGTGGGTCATTATCGGCGCTTGATGCACGAACTCGAACTCGATCTGGTGAAGGCCGTGGATACACATCTTCGCGCCGATCACATCATCGGCCTCGGCGCCCTGAGCGATCGCACGCATTGCATCACAGTGATGGGCGAGCAGAGCAATGTGGATGTGGTTTCCACCCGCGTCGCCGACGACGACCGAATCCTAATAGAGGGTCTGACGCTCGATGTTATCTAAACACCGGGGCACACTGATGATTCCTACAGCTTCTTTTGTGGTGATCGCGTATTCACCGGCGATACCCTGTTGATTGGCGGCACCGGGCGCACGGATTTCCAGAACGGCGACCCTCGCGCGCAATATGGGTCACTCTTTGGCCGTCTGTTGAAGCTGCGGGATGAAACGCTGGTTTATCCGCGCACGATTACAAGGGCAATACGGCGCAGTTCATGCACGGAAGGCAAGCGAAGCGGAGGAGCAAATGTTAGTCAGGGATGTGCGTGGTAATGCCATCACCGCTTCCGGCGCAACGCCGGTAGCCCTTCTTGACCAGGCCGTGGACGCCTATCTGGGGTTCCGGAAGGACACTGGCGAGCGGCTCAAGGCTGCGCTCGCGGCTGAGCCGGGTTCTGTGCTGGGACAGTGCTTGCGCGGCTATTTCATGATGCTCTTTGGACAGCGAGCGATGGTATCACGCGCGCAGCGCTCGCTAGAGGCGGCGCAGGCGGCGCGGCGCGCGGCGGACATAACTGGGCGCGAGGCAGCGCATGTGGCGGCACTCGCGGCTTGGGTTGCCGGCGATTTCGGGGGTGCCACTGTGCGCTGGGAGTCGATTACCGCCGATCATCCGTGCGACGTGCTGGCACTCAAGCTGGCGCAGTACGGCCGGTTCTATACTGGAGATAGCGAACGGATGCGCGACGTCTTGGCGGGCGCTCTCGCTGCCTGGGACGCAGGCGTCCCGGGCTACGGCTTTGTTCTTGGCTGCTATGCCTTCGCTTTGGAGGAAACCGGCGATTACGGCGCAGCGGAGCGCATCGGGCGGGAGGCGGTCGAGTGCAACCCCGCCGATATCTGGGCCGCCCATGCCGTCGTGCATGTCTTTGAGATGACGGGCCGGCCGCGTGAGGGTGTCGCCTGGGTTGACAGCCTTCGAAGCCACTGGAGCGAGTGTAATAACTTCGCCTATCACGCATTCTGGCATCGTTGTCTCTTCCTGATCGAGCTTGGCGCCGTCGATCGAGTCCTCGACCTTTACGACCGCGAAGTACGGCCGGAATCGACCGATGACCTGCTCGACATCTCGAATGCAGTGGCACTGCTCTGGCGGCTCGAGCAGGCGGGTATTGACGTCGGGCATCGCTGGGAGGAGCTGGCGGACCAAGCGCAAGGGCATCTCGACGATCATTTGCTGGTCTTTGGTGATGTGCACTACCTGATGGCGCTAGCGGCCGCCGGGCGGGCGAACAATGCAGCGCGCATGGTCGATAGCATGGCAAGCTACGCTGCGAACGGCGGCGACACCGAGGCGACCGTGGCACGCAAGCCAGGCCTGGCGCTGGCGCAGGCTGTGCTCGCTCATCGCCGCAGGGACTATCAGTCCGCAATCGACCAGCTGCTCGCGGTCCGGGACATAATCCGACGGATCGGCGGTAGCCATGCGCAGCGCGACCTATTCGAAGAGATGCTGATCGACTCTGCGTTGCGTGCCGGGCGTATCGACCAGGCAAAAATACTGCTCGCCACGCGCCTCAATCGCCGGCCGCGCAACGCCTGGGGCTGGCGACACTACGCCCAGGCGCTCAACCGGCTTGGGGACGGCGGCGGCGCGGCGAGAGCGCGCGCGGCAGCGGAGCAGCTGATCGCGGCGTGAAGGAATTCGGATTTGAGTGACGCGGTCAGGAGCCTTTGTCCATTGAATGTCGGGCGGTTTGGGGAAATCCAGGTGAACGTCCGCACCTGGTATATCTCGGCCAACCAATGGCGGGGGAGAATGACAGCTTTCCACCCGATAGCAATGCCAGTCCATCCCAGATTCCGGCCATTGCCCACAGCCAGTCGCTGGTCTCACCGGGTGAGAAGTTGCCATTCGTAACCAGGGCTGAGGGGGCCGTTAGTAGGTGTGGAGCTGTTCTACCTAGAGGTACTTATCACCAACTATGGAAATCATCGGAGAATACTTCGGCAACTACATCTAAACGGGACGGAAAGGATGAAGATTTATCGCGTAGCGGAGTCGGTCGCGCCCCAGCTGCGTTGCAAGGCGGTCTGCCGTAGGCGGACCCCACGCGATAAAGCGCGACCAGTACGATCGAGCCGATGATAAAGCCGATGACGCCGTACAGCGCGATACGGCCGGCCCGCCGCAGCAGGCCGGATTTGGAATGC
>Ga0310914_10004037_pt1 | contig 10232 bp, 13 predicted proteins | sample GREbulkMGAN108_FD_203450 | JGI IMG/M metagenome (GOLD analysis project Ga0310914, IMG submission 203450) | Lab enrichment of tropical soil microbial communities from Luquillo Experimental Forest, Puerto Rico - GRE.bulkMG.AN108 | ecosystem: Environmental > Terrestrial > Soil > Tropical forest >...
ACCAAATAAGGACCGCCGCATGTCTGCAACGCCTGTTTAAAACACCCACTTGGCGATTGACTGCATTTTGCTGTGTTGGCTGTTGCTCCGGACGGAGCCGTGAATGTATCGCTTGATGTTATGCAAGCGGACACACTGAGGCATGCAATGCCCAGCAAAAGATAACGAAGCATGTTAGGTGACCCCCCGGCCGCATCCAAGCGTAGCCTGTCGGCATGCGCAAGCGGATATCCCCAGCCAGGGAATTGTCACAGCAAATCAGCTATTTCTTCTTCGCTTATTTCAGCGCGCTGGCGCAAGAAAGCAACTAATTGGCGTACCGTAACAAGAAGCCATCGTTGACGCGGGGGGTGCAATTGGGTGGCCCTTTCCGGCGGTCAACGGGGGCAATGAAGCGATGGGCGATTTTATGGAGAGGATGATGGAGCTAGCCAATAGCATACACAGCGATCTTGTCGCCTTGCCAGACGACCACGCCCGGTACGACCTGGTAAAACAGATCATAGACAGCGCCGAAATCGTGTTCGCCGTTTGGACAGATAGATTTGCGGAGGATGGTGTCGGCCACATGCTGGTAAAGGGGCAGGCCATTTCGCGTCAGGCCGTTGCCGACAACATGATAGCGGCTTGGACCCGCATAGCCGCCATTCCCTGCAACAGCGCGGGGCAGGCGGAGGCATTGCTGCACGAACTCGGGGAACGGGATAGCCGACACTGATTTGTTGGCGGCGGATCGACAGGCGCGGGGCTGGGCGCATCGCCGCCTTCAATTCCACCGGTCGCATCCCTATATGTGGCTTATGACCTCATGGAAACCGACGCCGCGCGCACCGGCAAAAACTAAGGAAGAGCTACGCGAGATGCTGGCTCAGGCCGTCCGCAATACCCAGCCCGAAACCGAGACCAAGCGTCTGCCTAAGGCTAAGGAGGGTCGCTAGGGGCTTGCTAACGGAATTGCTAACCAACTCCGTAGAACCAAACGAAACAGGGCGGGATGAACAAGTCCCACCCTTTTTATTTTGCGAACGGATAGTGAATTGCCCGTGTTGCGTCCGTGTTGCGTGGAGCAGTTTGTAGTGTTGCGTAACTCATTGAAATTGCTAGGGGTCGCTAGAAACACCGCGCAACACGGAATCGGCGAAAGAACGAAGCCGAAACTAGCAAGAAGTCCTTATTTTATAGGGGTTTTTGGCGGCGATCCCGGCAGGGGCCGACACCGCCGGTAACGGACAAAATATCCGCTTCTCAGAAGTACAGTTGCCCCATGGTAGAACGGTGCTGTGACCCGGCGCGGATTTTATCGACGGCGGATTGAGCCATCATCGTGGGTTGCTGGTTTTCAGCCAGGAGCACACCGTCGATTGCTGATTTCTTCTTGGTTTTGATGCTGATCAAGTTCAGCAGCGTAGCGGTCGCGGTCATCGCCATGATGCCACCTACGCTCAGCGCAATCTGCATCGCAAAGCCGTTTGAAATTTCGAGCAGTGCCATGTGGCTGGCGAACGCCAGTAGGACGCCGAGGCAATAAATCGGCAGGGAGTTCTGGCCACACTGGATCGCGGCGCGCATCACCGGAGTCACGAGCCCTCGCCAATTACGAGGTATCAACCATACTGCCAAAATCGCTATGGCCAGAAAATGCAGCAGCCGCAGTGGATCCAGATTCGATTTGTCCATTGGTTGGAGCAGCTGCGTCAGCGCCTGCGGAAGCAGTGCCTCGAGCGGCTTGATGTGCCAGCTCAGTGCTATGACCAGGCTGAAGAACAGGTACAAGCCAGCAAGAACAAGCGCCCCGCGAGACGTCGCCCACGGTTTGACTCTTTTGCCTTCGATCATCCACCACGCACCAAGCACGATCAAAAATTGCCACGCCACCGGATTGAATGCCCAGTGGCTATTCGGCCAAGCCGGGACGGTCCAGCCGAAGACATGCACCAACGCATAGACCGCCAGCGAGGCGCCAAGCGTCACGTTCGGCACGCGCAATAGCAGCCACAACAGCGGTGCGAACAGGAGGTGAAAGAGCACGAAGATGGGCAACACGTCGGTATTGACGGGGCGATACAGCAAGATCGCCGCGTGCGCGAGCGTCGCGCCGGGCTGGTCCAACAGAATGCGCGTATTGCTTTCGTGAGCAGGACGGTCGCCACCTACGAGGTGAACCAAGATGGCACTGGCGAGCATCAGCAACAGAAATGCGACGTAAATATCCCAGCTTCGCCGCAGCGTCCGGTTGATGACTCCGCTCCAGCCTTCGTGGCGCAAGGCTCTGCTGTAGGCGAGCGCGCAGGTTACACCCGACAGGAACATGAATACTTCCGCCGCATCGCTGAAACCGTAGTTTCGGAGCGTCAGCCAGCTTGCGATGTTGTGAGGAACGTGGTCCAGAAAGATGAACCACAACGCGATACCGCGGCACGCATCTATTCGCAGGTCACGGCCCTCGCCGTTCAGTTGCGGCGGCTCGCCGACGAATGGACTTGAGGTGGCGGTTCGAAGCAGCATCTGGGTACTCCGAGCCAGCAGGATGCACCAGCCGTTGGCGTTTCTGGTGTTAGGTTTCTCACAATCGGAGACTTATTTTTTTCGGCTGCCGCATGGGGCCAACCTGCAAAGGCCATGCTCGTGGAGAGTCCAAAGCCTAGGCGAACGAAAGCGCTGCAGGGTCAAAAGGCGAGGGCCGGTTTAACGGCGATAGGGGAGCGCCTTCGACTTGTGTTCGGTAACAAGTTTTTTCGTGAACCTTATTCATCCAATGCCAAATCGTACCGCTTGCGAAGCCGCTCGGCGAGCTCATTGGTGAGTTCGCGCCATTCCTGAGGATTGCGAACAGCGCCGGCGGCCGGCGTAATCATCAACATCGCCCGCCAAACTGGCCAACCATAAACGGTCACTCGAAAGCCGGCCTTTGGACAGTCAGGATGACCGGCGAGGTCGAGTTCAATCATTTCGGCAAGCTCAGCCGCCGTCTTGAGTTGCTTTTGCGGTAGCGCATCCTCGCTTGCTCCTGATGTCGAGGCGGGCGGCGTCGAACTTTCACTGCCTGGGAAGGTTTTCGCGGCAGCGGAAGATACCTCGGCCTCAGCTTTGTCGTTCGGTTTGGGGGGCGCTGGCTTCCGTCCGAGGACAGCCGCACTCTTTCCGAAAATCTGCTGGGCTAACGTAATTCGGTCATCATCGCTGTCGTTTGCCATGGCTGAGTTTACCCAAATAATCGGAGCCTCTTGTATTTTAACGCTTTTCCTCCAAGGTTTGTACGCGGTTCTTCGTCTTTGCCTCGTGGTTGGAAAGGGGATTGCTACATCGAGGAAGGATCGCATCCAGCGCTCGCCAGCTTTAGCCTGCTTGGAGCTTGATCAGCTTTCGCCTTGCGGGGCCGAGCCCGAATTCAAAGCGACTTTCGGGCTGCTGAGGGGGCTTGTGTTCCTGCATTCGGCTCACATGCCGTGGCTGGCGAACACCCTTTGGCAGCTCTTGCTCAGCCTGGATCTGTTCTGCTGCAGACATTGCTGGACTGCACTATCATTGCCTAGTTGCTGCCGGCAGAAGCGCGATGCATCTCGACTGCAGGCCTGTTGCTCTTGCGTCGTGCCCATATGGCTTTGGGCAAGTGAAGATGAAATGCCTGACAGCAGCACGAGAATGGCAACCACATACCGCATGACGATCTCCCGAGAGCGGCCATCACTGCAGAACGACTTGGGCGGGGTCGCAAGTTGGAGCCTTTTACAACGGGCGAGCAGTGCAACGGTTCCATACACCGCACGAGCGGGTGGATCCAGACTCCCTCGATCATCCCGCTCGCTGACACGGACCAATTGTATGAGACGCTAACGCGTCTCCTACCGGGCAACAGCCGATGAAGATCCACTACCCCTATTGCTGAAACAGCCAAAATTGCTGAATCAGCCAAAGCAGAACGAAAAAGATCACGACAGGCCCTACAGCCCACAATATCCGCTTCATATCCCGGTCGTGTTCTATCCGCTCCTGCTCGATTTCTTCCGCGCTAAGCTTGTCTCTCATGCCATCCAAAGGACCGGGTGCGGCTTGGTCCGCCTCTCGACTTGTTCACTTTTGCGACTGGTGTGGGAAGTCCTTATGGCCTCAAACCTAGCAGCGCAGGCTTACAGAGGTCTTACGATGCGACAATCCGGCCGAACCCTGTTTTGCTCCTGCCGGCCATTTGATTTGGATCAACAATTTGGCATCCTGGAATCGAGAAGCATACAAGCACGCCCGTAATGCCTCTTAATGAGGCGTCTCCCATTATCGCTGCCGGCATGACGTGGAATGATCTGCCACTAATCCTTCTAATTTTAGGAGTACTCGTCGCACTCTACGTGCTCTTTCTGGCGTTCGCTTAGGGCGCGCGCGACGCTTCCGCCTGTGACCAGCCGGACGCGATCGCCGTCGCGCTCGACGCGAACGCGAAGACCGCCCTGCTTGATTTCGTGGAACCGCTCTGGACCAGCGGAACCCCGAGTTCCGTCGCTTGATGCAGAACTCAAACGCCCTGATCAAGGTCTAGAAATAGGTTTCGGCTCTAAATCGGCTGCGAAGCCGCCGCCAAATAATCTTCACAACTCGATGCCTTGATGGCGTGGGGGCAGAGCTTTTCTGAGGCCTACTGTGCAGTTCAGTCGCGTTATTACGTCCGTCGAGGACATCCAGATTTGGAATGCGACCAGCTACGGTTTTTCGTTCGTGATCAGTTATGAGAGCCGCGGCGGTCCCGGTCTTCAGGGCAATCCCGGCTTCGTAGCCTCCTGGCGCCCGGTCCATCAAAACAGGCCCGCCGTCAAGGTCGACGGCTCTCCTTTCAAGACGTTCATTGCGGCCGAACAAGCGTGTGAGGTGATGCTAGGACATCTGATCAGCGATAGCCCATCATTTGGACGGGCACCCTGGACCAATTGAAATTCGGCCTCGCAGTTACGTTGATGCAGCCACGGCCATAGAGACGATCGTTCGACGACGATCGCTTACTGCCATTATTTTAGGTATACGCAAGGCTGCGAACGAAGTGACCGAGCGCGCCGATAGCGGCCGATGTGGACAGAAGGGTTCGTCGCATCGAAATAATTCGGACGTACTCTTGTCCTGATGCAAGCAGACGTCAGAATGTGCCTCAAGCCTGCAACGCGTTGTATCTTCAACTCGTCGGCATTACTTGCCGAGCGCGGCGCGCGCGGTCCTGATGTAGTTCATGCACTCGGACCAATCCTTCTCCGCCACCTCGAGCTCGGCATCGCTGAGCGCCTTGCGCAATGTGACGAGCACAGGCTCCGGATGTTTCTTCTTGAGTTCTGCCTTGATCATCGCGACGCCCATCTCGCAATCGGATTTGTTGTCCGCCGTGGCCGCGGTTGGGCTCATCATCACGGCCGCCATTGCGACTAACATAATTGAACGCAGCATGTATCACCCTCCATGGTGTTTCGCGCCGCGCATGGGCGGCAGATTATCGACATACCGATTGAAAACGCAGAAGAGAGCAATGATGGCAGCTTGGTTCGCGTGATGAAGCATTGGGGCTCAATGGTGCTCGTCACGTCAACGGCCCGGCGGTCGCGAAAGGTGTTCTCAACACGATCAAAGGCCTCGTGCTCGCCACCTTGACAAGGTCGGTCGCGTCGTAAGCCAACGGGGAGTCTGCTTTGGCCTCGGCAAGTCCCGCTTCGACAAAAGGCTTCACTGCGGTCACCACAGCCCTGCGATAAAGTGCTAGGCTCATGTTACCGGACATTGACCCCCCTGATGGAGGCTGCAGCAATGAGAGCGCTCGCTGTTGGATTGTTAGCCGTTACCATCTTCTCGTCTGCTCACGCGGAACGCTCGGCTGAATCGCTTCCCGCCGTCTCCGTTGATTGCTACCAATCGTTCGCGACAAAGACGCAATTCCCGGAACACTCTAACAAGGACGTTTCAGTAGCGAATGACGATTTTGAACCACCATTGGCACGTTACAGACTTCAAGTTATTGGCAAAACAATACTGAAAATTATCAGTGACCCAGATCGGGATGCATTTCGCGAGGAGCACGGCGAGAGTATCTGGAAGATGACGCGCGATTTCACCAACAAGCATCAGATTGTAACTTGGCGAGAAGAACTGCCTGGCGGCATCGTGAGGCTCTTCACATTCGACTTTGCAGACCTGCTGTTGACCAGGCTTGATATTTCACCTGCAAGGTCTCCCGCGGCGGGTGTAGAGCTTCATGTCATGAAATGCAGCAAATCAACTGTGGTGGCGCGATAGGAACGTCGCTGGTGGTAAGGTCCGAGAATGGCCTCGATCACGTGCTCCATCGTCAGACGCTTTCATTGAGCTGGAACGGAATGTACAAAGCTATTCTCGCGCTGGCCATTTTGCTCATGAGTCTGGGCGGTCAAGTAAGGGCGTCGCAGCTCGACGATGCCGTGATCGCAGCGCAAAAAGGCGACTATGCCGTCGCGCACCAACTGTTGCGTCCTTTGGCCGAGAAGGGTGACGCTCGCGCCCAATTCAACATTGCATACATGTACGCGAACGGATGGGGCGTGCCCCGAAGCTACGTTGAGGCAGTTGAGTGGTATCGTAGCGCCGCAAATCAGGGTTTGGCCATCGCACAGCATTTTCTAGGCATGGCGTACGCGCAAGGCGACGGAGTCGAGCCTGGCGACGCAGAGGCCGCGAAGTGGTTCAAGCGGGCTGCCGAACAAGGACATCCTCCGGCCCAGTTCATCCTCGGTGTTTGGTACCTGGTTGGAAAGGGCGTTCCGAAAGATCCGGTGCAGGCGTATGCATGGGTCGTTTTGTCGGGGCGGCGAGGTGCACAATCTGCAGCCCAGATAATCCCAAGCATAACGCTGACCTCAGAGCAGCTTGCGAAGGCACAGGAGATGATGGACCGTTGGCAGCCGCAACCGGAGTCGTCCCTGGCCAGCGTCGCCGCCCCCCGACCCGAAGAGCTGCTGAGCCTCGATCCGCATATGGGCAAGCTCGCAGATCCCGCGACCTGGCCCGCATCGGCGATTGGCGTCGTGTCTGTCGCGCGCTTCAGCCACGCCGGTTGGTGCTCAGGTGCGCTGGTTGCGCCCAGAATCGCGCTTACCGCCGCTCACTGCGTTTTTGCCGGCAAACAATTGGTTAGTCCTGGCAATGTCCATTTTCTCGCTGGCATGAACAAGGGAACGCCGGCGGCTTCCTCGGTTGCTGAGCAGTTGATCGTATCGAAGGACTTTGTTCCGGGCGGATGGAGTTTGGGAGTTTCTGCAACCGATTGGGCCTTGATTGTATTGAAAAACGAAATGCCATTCAGGCCACTTCCCGTGAAGGCTCTCACGAAGGAAGAACTGGAGGCCGCCTCCGTCGCCGGGACTATTTCTGAGATCGGGTACGGCAAGGAACGCCGCTATTCTCCAACTGAGCTACGAAATTGCCGCGCCGATCAGACCAAAGATGGTCGGATTCTCATCGTACGATGCCTCGCGAATTTCGGGTATTCGGGCTCGCCCATCCTTGCCGAAGTCAACGGCACTCCCACCGTGGTCGGCATATTTTCGGCTTTTCAACCGGAGATGAAAGAAATGCTTGCCTGTTCGGCCAGTCAATTCGAAGAGCAAGTCAGGCGATTGATTGCAGCAGAACTCCCAGCCGACCATTGAAACGCCTTGCCAACCTCTGTCCGGGGATAACCTAGCACGGACGCGCTGCGCCGCGCCGCGAGCGGTAAGGACGGCGACTTTTGGGAACTAAGGGGCATCGACAATCCCGTACGACCACGACGATCTCAGAAATTCACAATTTGCCAACAATTAGGCTTAGACGGCACCTATTTCTAGCGCCGCGATGATTCGCATTCGCGGATTGGGGCCATGTCAACGCCGGACAAGCAGCTTTTCGCCGAGCATAGCCGGCAGGACAGGACGACGCGCTTCCGACGAAGGCTGATTGCTGGATTGTGGATATTCGCGCTCGTCGTCTCCATGGCCGGCTGGCTTGTTGCACTGGCCTGGATCGCTTACCTCTTGATCAAGCGCCTGGCATCCTAAGAAAGCAACGCAGGGTGTTATGCAATAATTCGCCCAGTAAAGCGGGCCATTGCTTTGATTATTGGGGTTAAAGGGTGCACCGCAAAAAAGCGCCGATGTCCGGGACTACTCCATTTTTGCCACTGTAAACCGGGGCGAAAAGAGATCACATTTGATTGGGTCAGCGCGGAAATTCTCCAGTGGCTATCAAGGGAGAATATCCATGTCAGCTTTGAATATCATTATAGGCGGCTGGCTCGTGCTGAATGCAGTTGTAGTCGTCGCGCTGACGTTGCGGCACGATGAGACTCCCGTTGGTTGGGAGAAATAACTCAAACGCCTTGCGGCCTTGCTAATGGCGTGATGCTGAAGGTTCTTAACCTTAAGTGGCGAAAGAACAGCGCGCTGAGAAATACCGCATGATGGAACCTGCCCGATCTGATTAGATCGCCGCAGACGGCGCTCCAAATGCCCCCCAAACCCCTGCTGCCGTCAACGGTCCCCAGCTTTGCCAGCGTGGGCTGGGGCCGTCTTTTGCGTCTTTCCGGTTCATTTCTTCGCCTTCAGCGCGATCGCGATCTCCTCGGTCACGTCGCGCCACCAGCCCTCGGCAGTTTGAAAGCGCGCAATCGAAGGTGAAGTACGCTTACGAATGCTCCCCAGCCGCCGTAAGGTGCCAGTCAGGCTGGAGGTTTATTGTCCGACCTGAACGGCTTGTTCATAGCCTTGGAGCAAGGCCATGGGTGAGTGGTTGTTTGGACCCTCAGCGCTTGGTGGATCAACCCCGAATTGGGCGATCATAGCAGTTGCCATCATAGTATGTTTTAGCCTGGCATGGCTCGCCCGGTCATAACAATGTAAGGACGCCTTGCTGGCGGCCTCTTTCGCGAGCCGCCGTCAGCCAAGTTCGAGACGCGGGGACGTCTCGCACAATCAGCGGTACTGCGCGTTGGCATCCATTGGTGACGGAGCAAAGCCCGCACCGGGCTTATATTGGCTTTGGGTACCAAGCGACGCCATCAGCCAATCAAGCAAGCCGTTGCTTCCCGAATAGGTGCCGGGGTCAAAATAGGCGGCGCCGCAATCTTGAACCGGATTGACTGGGGCGCGCTTTTCAACGGGAGTGGAAGCGTCCTGCGGCGGAATGACCAAGCAGTTTGATCCACTGCAGGCACCCGGAAGAACAATTGCCGAGCCTGGCTGACCGGCTTCGCGGTTCAACTCACACGCAAAGGCACCGTGGAGCATCAACCCGCCAACCGTCAGAGCAGCGGCCGAAAGAAACACCTTGCGCATGGCGAAGGCCCTCGTGAATTGATGTGGCCAGACCTTACCCACGGAGCGTTTCCGGCCTGCTTCACCGTCTGTTTCATCTCGGTTTCGCCGGATCACATCAGCGCGAGCCCATCATGTCCGCCGATTTCCCGCGCACGCTGCTGCGCAATCTAGCTTCAGGATGATCAGTGGGCCAATTTTCCCTCCGATCTTCTCCCACGGGTTGATGAAGTAATCGGATGACGGAGGAATCTTTGGGCTCGAAGCTGACTTGCATCGTGGTCGTCGCAACGCCTGCTTGCCGGGTTCGACGGGCCGCGGTCCGGTCGGCTCTGTGGGTGACTTCCAAGTCTGAACCGACGTTGCCGTAAGAGTGATTCCTTGTATTCTCCGTGTTAAAGGTTTTGTTCAGCCCAAGAGCGAAGGCACATCGGATGCGCCCGACAAGCCTTGCAGCCCTGTTGCTCTTGTCCAATATTTTAGCGATGGTTGCCGCGCCGGCCGCTGGTGAGGACACAGACATCGGTGCGCCGCCGAAGCTGGCACCAGGGCAGGCACCCCCGCTGCCCAAGCCGGGGCCACTGGCTGAGCCACGCCCGTCAGATCAGGTTGGATTTCCCGTGGCCCTGAACGCCTCGGTTATTCCGCCGGCGACCCCGATTGCGCCCGCCACAGTTGCGTTGGGTAAGAAGCTGTTCTTCGAGAGTAGGCTTTCAGGTGACGGCACTGTTGCCTGCGCCACTTGCCACGATCCAGTTCGTGCCTTCACCGATGGAAGACCAGTTTCAGTCGGCATACGAGGTCGCGTTGGTCAACGCAACGCGCCAACCGTGTTGAATGCACTCTATAACAAAACTCAGTTTTGGGATGGTCGGGTCGATACGCTTGAGCAGCAAGCGGCACTGCCGATCACGAATCCCTTCGAGATGGGTTCGGGGAGCA
>Ga0310914_10004040_pt1 | contig 10230 bp, 7 predicted proteins | sample GREbulkMGAN108_FD_203450 | JGI IMG/M metagenome (GOLD analysis project Ga0310914, IMG submission 203450) | Lab enrichment of tropical soil microbial communities from Luquillo Experimental Forest, Puerto Rico - GRE.bulkMG.AN108 | ecosystem: Environmental > Terrestrial > Soil > Tropical forest >...
TTAGCTGTGAATCTCGTCCCTGGCGGGCTCCCCCGATACAGCATGCCGGCAATAGTTCCAGCATCATGGCTGCTGGGAATGATCTGCGCCGGGAACGCATTGCAATTCCCGCGACTCTGGATGAGAGACGCACGCATTTTGAGTAAGATTATAGCCGCGTTCGTTGGGCTCGGCCTTCTGATTGGGGCCATTGGTTATCCGGTCACCGCGATCGTGTTAAAAAACAGGCAGCAGGTAAAAAAGGCCGCCGCAGAAATCAATGCGCTCGTGCCCGCAAACGAGACGCTGTACGCAGTGAATCCCGATTATCAGCCGGTATTTTTTTACGTGAAATCGCCGGTGCAATACGTGAGCCATGTGAAGAATCTGCCATCCAACGTACGCTACTTTCTCGTTCGAAATAAGAATGAAGAGGAAGCTTTAGCCGCAAGAGATTGGGCGCCGCTGCGCGCGCGTCCGATTGCCCGCGTACGAGATTACAGCAAACGCGAGTTGGTCCTCTTTGAAGTCGCGCCCGCGAACAAGGATTGACAAACTCGCAGATTACAATTGGTTAGCATACTAACTAATTTGATTGGGAGTTTTATGTCCAGCGGCGACTCCACTGAAATGTTTGGGCAGTTGGTCCACGGCACGGCCCGTGCATGGCGACAAAAGCTGGACGAGCGTTTGAAGCCGATGGGCTTGAGCCAGGCGAAATGGCGCACGCTAATGCATTTGTCGCTGGCCGGAGATGCCCTTACGCAGGCGGAAATTGCGACGCGGCTCGGCGTAGAAGAACCGACCGTTGTGAATTTGATCCATCGCCTGGAAAAGGAATCCTGGATTACGCGAAAGAACTCGCCGCATGACCGCCGTTGTAAAATGGTGTTGTTAGGCCGGCGGGCCCAGCGACTGATCGCGGAGATCAACGCCACCGCAGCAAAACTACGGCATGAACTGCTGGCTGGAATTCCGAGTGGGGACGTCGCGACGTGCATGCAAGTGCTGGGTCGCATTCAAGAGCGGGCCGAGAAAACTGATCGACATCAGTCCACTTCCCGCCGCCGTGCATCTGACGATTCGGTCGAGCGCAACGGCCACACCAAACAGCGATATTCGATTACAAGAAGGGGCGCAATTTCGCGGCGTGTCGGAGTGTTGAAATGAAACTTCACACAGAATTGAGCGACGTTAAAACACTGAATCACGGCTCTTCCCACCGGCCGACCCAGCCGCAAACGAAGCGAGCCCGCACTGCAAATCAGAAAATTCCGAAATGGGCGTACTTACTTTTTGTCCTCCTGGCAGGATTTGTCACCTACCGAATTTATCAACACAGAGCCACTGAGGCTAAAGCTGCTCAGCCCCCTCTGCGTCCAGCGACTGTTGCCAAAGTTATCACAAAGGACGTGCCGCTTTACTTGGATGAGATCGGTACATGTGCAGCTTACGAGACCGTGCAAGTGCAGGCGCAGGTAAATGGCGTAATCATTGCGCGCCATTTCCAGGATGGCTCCGACGTGAAGAAAGGCGATTCGCTTTTCACGATTGACCCACGCCCATTCCAAGCCGTTCTCGATCAGGCGAAAGCCCAGTCGGCATTAGATCAGGTGACCCTAAAGCGGCAGGAAGACCTTCGTGCGAGGAAGGTGGTCTCGCAGCAGGACTACGACACTGCTCTGGCAAATGCGCAAAAGTCGCAGGCAGCGGTCGAAGCTGCTCAGGTGAACCTTGATTTTTGCTTCATCAAATCGCCCATCAATGGACGAATTGGTCTTCGTAATGTTGATGTCGGCAACCTGGTTGGACCTTCCAGTTCAGCCCTTGTGACGATACAAGGTTTGGACCCCATTTACACGGATTTCACCGTGGCCCAGAACGATCTGCCGCTCGTGCGAAAATATCTCGGCGGTCCGAATCTGAAAGTACAAACCTACCTCGCGGATGGCTCGATCACACCGCGGCTCGGCGATTTGTATTTCATCGATAAAGCGGTGCAACCGGGCTCTGGAACTGTGAAAGTTCGTGGTGTCACGCCAAATCCTGATCGCGCGCTTTGGCCATCCGAGTTTGTTCTCGTCCGTTTCATTCTGGACACGCTCAAGGACGCCACACTTGTCCCAACGCAAGCCGTCCAGATTAGCCAGGCGGGACCGTTCGTGTTCGTGGTTAAATCGGACAACACTGTCGAGCTTCGTCCTGTCACGCCTGGGCAACGCCAGGAGGGCGATCTGACCGTGATCGAGAACGGTGTGAAGCCAGACGAGACGGTTGTTGTCACCGGCCAGCTTGCGCTTGCGCCAGGAGCGAAAATCGCGCCGCAACCGTACGAGCCCCAATCAAAAAGCGCAACGTCGTATGAATGACGCGGAGCAACATGACGGTGATGGCGAACGCGAAGTAAAAGATCGTGACCGCCGCGGGTCCAGATCGTTTGGCGAGGAGCACCCGCATCCGACCGCAAAGTTAGTTCCAGTCAAAGGTTCGGGACTCTCTGGGCCGTTTATTCGCCGGCCTGTGATGACGGTGCTGCTGACTTTGTCGGTCATTGTAGCTGGTCTCGCGACTTACGGTAAGCTTGCCGTAAACGATCTTCCGGCAGTCGATTATCCGGTTATTCAGGTCAGCTGCACGTATCCCGGCGCGGACCCGACAACAATGGCAAACAATATTGCCACACCGTTAGAGAAACAATTTTTGCAGATTCCCGGGCTCGACATCATCACCAGCACCAGCACACAGAGCACCACGTCGTTGACATTGCAATTTGTTCTCAGCAAAAGCATCACGGACGCCGCGACCGACGTGCAAGCCGCTATCCAACGCGCCACTGGTAGATTGCCAATCGATCTCCCGAGTCCGCCGACATTCACAAAGACTAACCCGAACGACCAGGCGGTTTATTTGTTAGGCCTGATGTCGGACACGCTGACCGATGGAGACCTGTACAAGTATGCGTCTACCGTTGTAGCGCAGAAGATCAACATCCTGCCCGGCGTGTCGCAGGTGAACATATACGGAGTGCAAGGCGCAATTCGCGTCAAGGCGAACCCCTCCGCGCTCGCAGTGCGCGGCCTAACGATGGACGATTTGGCCAGCGGGATCAAAGCGGGAACCGTCTATTCTGGCGCAGGGCAATTCGATGGCCCCCATCGCACGTTTGTCCTGCAACCCAACGGGCAGATCGACCACGCTGACGGCTATCGAAACCTGATCGTGGCGCGCAACCCCGACGGTAGGCCGGTTTATTTGCAGGATGTAGCTGATGTGCGCGACAGCGTTCAAGATGAGCGAATCTCGCGCTTTTTCTGGATGCGTGGTTACAAGCCGGCACGCTCAGTAGTTGTCCTTGCCGTTTCACGGCAGGCGGGAGCAAACGCAGTCGAAGTGGCCAATTCCGTCAGAGCGATGTTTCCTCAGCTGCGCGCGGGTTTACCGGGGTCGATCCAATTCACGCCGATTTACGATCGTTCGCAAACGATCGTCAACTCAGCCGATGAGGTGAAGTGGACGCTGATGATCGCGTTCGTGCTGGTAGTTATCGTGATTTATGTGTTCCTGGGCCGTGCGACCGACACGCTAATCCCCGCTGTGGCCTTGCCGATGTCCTTGTTACTCACCGTGGCCGTGATGTACATGCTCGACTTCTCCATCAACAATCTCACTTTGATGGCGTTGACCCTGGCCATTGGTTTCCTTGTCGATGACGCCATTGTCTTCTTGGAGAACGTCGTGCGCCGGGCCGAACACGGGGAATCGATCGTAAAAGCGACTTTTAACAGCGCCGGCGAAATCTCCTTCACTATTCTGTCGATGACGCTTTCGCTTGCCGCGGTTTTCATTCCGCTGGTTTTCATCCCCGGACTGCTTGGCCGCATCTTCCGTGAGTTTTCCGTCACGATCATCGTGGCCATTCTTGCTTCAGGCCTCGTGTCCTTGACGCTCACGCCGCTGATGTGCGCTCGCATCCTCGGTGAGCGCAGGGCGGGCCACAAACGCGCCTGGATGGAACGGCACACCAGCAATTTCATCCAGGGTGTGATCGCTTCCTATGGTCGGATGCTCGACAAGTTTCTTGATCGCGCATGGCTTGCGGTGCCGATCCTGCTGGCGTGCATTCTCGGTCTCTGGTTCTTCTTCACGCATTTGCCCTTCACATTGCTACCGAAGGGGGACAGCGGTTTTATTCGCGGCTTGTTCATCGCACAGGAAGGCACCTCGCCAGCGCAGATGCGCGCGTTTCAAGCCCAGGTGAACCAAAAAATCCAGGACGATCCAGCCGTCGGGCAATTTTTTACGCTCGCCGGTTTTGCCTCGCGCGGGCCATTGTCGCAGGGGTTGTTGTTCCTTTTTCTAAAACCGCGCAGTGAGCGTCCGCCCGTCGACGAAATCGTTTTGCGACTGCAAAAGTCGATCGGTTCCATTCCGGGAATCACCGCGGTGTTAACCGCGACTCCGGTGCTGCAAATCAGTGTTGGCGCTACGAGCCAAACCCAGGGCCAGTATGCCTACACTATTAGCGGCATCGTGCCTCAGGAGGTTTACGCGATGGCCGACGAATTGATGAAAAAACTTCAAGAGTTCAAGGGCTTCGCCAGTGTTCGCTCCGATTACTACCACGACACACCCAACCTTAGGATCGACATCGACCGCGATCGCGCGGCGACGTATGGCGTCTCTACTTCTGCGATTCAAAGCCTGATGCGCAACGCCTACTCGCAAAACTATATCTATCTCATCAAGCAACCAGACGACCAGTATCAGGTCATCCTTGAAGTTAAAGACCACTCCCGCGCGCATCCTGACGACTTGGACGATCTCTACGTCCGCGGCAGCACCAGCGGCAATTTCAGCGCGAGCGGATCGGGTGGGGGAACCATCGCTACGACTTCCAGTAACATGGCAAGTCTTGTTCCGCTTCGCGTTGTAACATCAACCAAGGAAGTTATTGGCCCGCAGGCCGTGAACCATCTCAACCAGTTCACTAGCGTCACCTTCAATTTCAACCTGCTGCCGGATGCCGCTATTGGCGATGCTACGAAGTACATCGAGGATGCCGTTGCGCAGATCCAGCCGCGCTATCCAACAGTGCAGGGAATCTTCCAGGGTGAGGCACTCGTGTTCAGACAATTATTTCGATCCCTGCCCCTGCTATTGCTTGCGGCGATCTTCGTCATGTATGTGATCCTGGGAATTCTTTATGAGAGCTATGTACATCCGTTCACGGTTTTGTTCCCAGCCATTGTCCCGGCGGTCGTCGGTGGGCTCGCCACACTGTATATTTTCCATTCGGTGCTTTCGCTCTACAGCGTCATCGGGCTGTTTCTTTTGTTAGGTATTGTGAAGAAAAACGGAATCATGGTGGTCGATTTTGCGTTGCAACGAATCGACGAAGGCTGGGATCTCCGCTCGGCCATTCACGAAGCCAGTGTCGAACGGTTTCGGCCCATCATGATGACGACACTGGCCGCCCTTATGGGTGCGATCCCAATTGCATTGGGATTCGGTCAGGATGCCGCATCGCGGCGACCGTTAGGCCTGGTGATTGTTGGCGGCTTGGTTTTCTCGCAATTAGTTACGTTATTCGTCACGCCGGTGATTTATCTCTGGCTGGAATGGTTCCAGGAACACGTCCTCGACAAGGTGCCGTTCCTTCGCAGCGCCCACTATCACGAGCACGAAGGTGAACATGCAGTAGGTCCGCAGAAGGGGGAGATGGGACCCATGCCTGCCGGAGCACGCTAGCTGTCTTGCCCTTGTTTGTGAGCTTGGCGGCCCGAATGGCGCGAGCATGAGTGAGCCAGAGAAGGAATAAAAGAGGCATTGTTTTAACTTATGCGCGCCATGCTTCTCAACGAGCCGAAACGGCCCTTGGAGTTGCGCGATGTGCCAAAGCCGAAGGCAGGCAGGGGACAACTCCTCGTGCGAGTCAGCACCTGTGCCGTTTGCCGCACGGATCTCCACGTAATCGATGGCGAATTGCCCAATCCGAAACTGCCGCTGATTCTCGGCCACCAGATCGTCGGGCGAGTCGAAGAAATAGGCGAAGAAACGTGGGAGGGACCTCAGCGGCCCGACAGTCGCGGCGCTAAGGCCGTTCCCACTTTCGGAATCGGAGATCGCGTGGGAATCCCATGGCTTGGCTGGACCGATGGCGATTGCACGTATTGCCGATCAGGAAGAGAGAATCTTTGCGATAACGCGCGCTTCACCGGTTACATGATCGACGGCGGTTACGCCGAGTTCACCGTCGCAGATTCGCGATACTGTTTCCATTTGCCTGAGCGTTACGACGACGTCGAGGTTGCACCGCTGCTTTGCGCGGGACTAATTGGTTACCGGTCCTATCGGAAGACAGGCGATGCGCGGCGCCTTGGTATATATGGCTTCGGCAACGCGGCTCATTTGATCGCGCAAATTGCGGTTTACGAAGGGCGCAAACTCTTCGCGTTCACTCGGCCGGACGACAAAGCAACACAGCAAGCGGCGAAAGAACTTGGCGCGGTTTGGGCCGGCGGTTCCGACGAAATGCCCCCGGAGAAACTCGATGCGGCGATCATTTTTGCATCCGTAGGCTCGCTTGTCCCGACGGCTCTTCGCGCGCTCGCCAAGGGCGGTGTCGTCGTGTGCGGCGGAATTCACATGACCGACATTCCTTCGTTTTCTTACGTCGACCTATGGGAGGAACGTGTGATTACCTCAGTGGCAAACTTGACTCGACACGATGGTGAAGAGTTTTTCGAAATCGCGCCTCGCGTGCCCGTGCGCACGTGTACCGAAACATTCGCATTGGAAGAAGCCAACACTGCGCTGGACCAATTTCGGACCGGCAAACTTAGCGCAACGGCAGTGCTGACAGTCGCCGAATGAGGGGTCTCAGTGCTGTACAGTGCGCCGGCCCTCAGCGCATTTGGCTCCGCTATGGAGAGCGGACACTACAGAGTGACCCTGCGCCTCGGAACTTTCAAGCTTCACGCCTAGCCACTCTGGCCGATGATTCGCTTACCTCTATCGTGTCACTAACCTTGGATAAGGTATCGCTGTTCTTTACCCTCACCCCGGATTCAGATTTCGAACGACGCCGGGTGTCGGAAAAATTCCACCACGGTGTCTACGTCCAAAAACCTGCGGAGTGCTGGTTAACGTGTTGCGGCTCGCGCTCGAACGGCAAGCGGTTTCATGACATTGCCCGGCGGCCGCCTTTCATCCTCGCGGATGGCACCGGCAGCGTCAGCGAGCGCTTCTTCCTCGGTCGAGAGAAACGGTTTGAAGCGGCTTTTGTCGATCGCTTTCATGAATGCTTCATGCGGCGACACGATGCCTTTTTCCAACAACGCCCAAATGGCATCGTCCATGAACTGCATCCCCTGTGCCCTCCCGGAAACGATGATGTCCTGCAACTTGTGCGTTGCGCCTTCGCGGATGATCGCAGCGACCGCAGCGTTGGCGATCAGAATTTCGTTTACAGCAATGCGGCCGGGACGATCTGATCTTTTCAGAAGCAATTGCGCTACCACGCCACGAAGTGAGTTTGCCAGCATTGCGCGTGCCTGCGGTTGTCGATCGGCGGGGAAAGCATCCACCATGCGGTCAACGGTTTTGCGAGCATTGTTTGTATGAAGTGTGCCGAACACGAGAAGGCCGGTTTCGGCTGCGCTTAAAGCGAGTGCGATTGTCTCGAGGTCGCGCATCTCTCCAACCAACACGATGTCGGCGTCCTGGCGCAGCGAAGCCTTCAGGCCGCCAGCAAACGAGGTTGAATCCGTAGGCACTTCGCGTTGCGTAATGATGCTTTGTTTGTTCTCGTGCACGAATTCGATCGGCTCCTCAATAGTCACGACGTGCTTGGAAAAATTTTCATTGATGAAGTCGACCAGCGCCGCCTGAGTTGTTGTTTTCCCCGACCCGGTCGGGCCAGTGACAAGCACAAGGCCGCCGCGCAAATAAGCAAATTCCTTCACCACTTTTGGAATGCCTAATTCTTCGAGTGTCGAAATCTTCGTGGGAATCATTCGAAATGCCGCGGCGTACCCTTCGGATTGCTTGAAGTAGTTAGTGCGAAATCGAGAGTGCTCATCCATCTGGTAGGCAAAATCGAGATCACCGTGTTGCTCAAAAATCTCCCAGTCATGTGGGCCGCAAATCTCGCTCAACATTTTCGTGGCTTCATCGTGCGAAATCGGCTCGTCTCGAATCGCCATTATGTCGCCATGTATCCGAATCTTTGGGGGCTCGCCCTCTGCGATATGCAAATCCGATGCCTCCTGTCGGACTACGATCTGTAAAAATTGGTCAATATACGCCATGGGAAAACCGCAGATCTCGCGGATAAACCGAGTTTAGGTTGAACGTCGATTCGTGAATGGGTTCACTCATGTGCGTAATCCGCTCCATGTTTTCACGTGTTGCCGCACGACATCTTTCTGCTCGGCGCGCGCGTAAGCTTCTTCTGCACTGATCAGACCCCGTTGGTAAAGATCAATCAACACATCGTCCATCAACCGCATGCCCTGTTTCTTTCCGGTCTGAATGATACCGGGCAACATGAACGTCTTGTTTTCGCGAATCACGTTGGCGACAGCGGGTGTATTCGTGAGAATCTCCAAGGCGAGGACGCGACCGGTTCCATCTTTGCGTGGTATCAATTGGTGACTGATAACGCCGCGCAGCGATTCAGCGACCATAACCCGAACGTGTTCCTGTTGTTCGGGCGGAAACACATCCAGTAACCTATCAAGTGTGCGTGATGCATTCGAAGTGTGCAGCGTTGCCAGAACAAGGTGCCCGGTCTCGGCCGCGGTGATCGCAAGAGAAATTGTTTCCAAGTCGCGCATTTCGCCAACCATTATCACATCGGGATCTTCCCGCAGCGCAGCGCGCAGCGCGGTGGCGAACGACTCGGTGTGCGTGAAAACCTCCCGCTGGCTGACGTGACAATTGTTTGAGTGGATGACGTATTCGATTGGGTCCTCGAGTGTGATGATGTGATCCTGCCGTTCGATATTGATTTGCTGGACCATAGCGGCAAGCGTGGTTGATTTTCCAGTTCCCACCGAACCGGTGGCGAGGATCAGACCGTTCTGATACCGCGTGAGTAACTTAAGCTGTTCCGGCAATCCCAGGTCGTCCGTGGTGCGGACATAGGAATTGATCACTCGAAACACGATTTCAATGCCCAGTCGCTGCCGAACCACACTTACCCGGTACCGGGCGTGTTCGTTCTCATAGGCAAAGTCGGAGTCGCCGCGTTCGTTAAGCTCCTCCTTGTATAATTGGGGCATGAACGTCTCTGCCAGCGCAACGGTTTGTTCACCGGTCAGAGCCGGTGCGTCAAGCCACATTGGCTGCAACGTTCCGTGCACGCGCCAGATCGGTGGCGCGGCCACCCCGATGTGAACGTCTGATGCGCCGACCTTCTGTCCGATCTCAAGATAGTTATCGACATGGGGCAGCGGGTGCGATTCGAATGAAGGAGCTAAGACCTCTGATGTCATGGGGAGAAATATTTATCCCTCTCACGGGACACACAACGCCCCAAGAGAAAGATGGCGCATTATTTCCTGCCGCGGGAAGGTTCGCCAGAATAAAAAAACCGGTTTTTCACGAACTCCATAATGACTGGTCGAGCGAGATTTCCGACCAGTTTGATCGCCGCCATCGCAAGGCCCGTTTCCATCAGCTTTTTATCTCCCTTACGCGGGCTTCTTGCGGTCACATAAACCTTTTTCTTCCGCATCGGTACCAACGCGATCAGCGCCCCGACAGCGGTTGCCGCCGATATCCAGGAGCCGGTTTGCTTTCTAAATGACCTGCGGAATTTCGCCGGGAAATCCAGTTCATAACGCAGCCCCCGAAACTCGGTCGCTATACGCTGACGCGAACCCGCAATATCCCGAGTTAGCTCGTTTGTTGATTCAGAGTTTTCAGCCATTCGCGATCTTTCTTTAGTTCGTCACGAGTATCTCGAAACATCGGCTTGGTGATGCGGCTGCGCGCCACCAGCAATAGCGCCCCTGCAATAATGAAATGCACCAGGGCAACAACCAGCGCTACCACCGGCCAGGACGTACCGAGCAAATGCGCGATGCCTACAACCGCACTGACGATGAGGAAAACATAACCCATCACGCAAAGCGCCAAGGCCGCGATGACGCAACCCACCAATATCAGCAATTGCAGCGCGGCTGCTTTGGATTCCTGCGCAGCCAGGGCAAACCGGACTTCGAAAAACTCTACAATCGCGCTGAG
>Ga0310914_10004042_pt1 | contig 10228 bp, 5 predicted proteins | sample GREbulkMGAN108_FD_203450 | JGI IMG/M metagenome (GOLD analysis project Ga0310914, IMG submission 203450) | Lab enrichment of tropical soil microbial communities from Luquillo Experimental Forest, Puerto Rico - GRE.bulkMG.AN108 | ecosystem: Environmental > Terrestrial > Soil > Tropical forest >...
TTTGGAAAGTATGCCACAACATCAGATATAAATGTTGCTGCATATATTAACAGAACCCGCAATACGAATATCACGCAGGGATTAATAGACAGTTTGCATGGCTTGTGTAACGGTACCATCAGTTGTAATTTTATATCTTCTCCAATCATCATACCACCGGCATTGCAATGTGGTACTGGTGGAGTAAGTGGAGCTTGTGCAAGCTGTAGCTCCATTATTGATTTATTTACCAATTTTAAAAACACATATCCCGACGCTAACCTTACGGTGAATAGTACGGATGTAAATTATTTGAACATATTTGCCAATTACATGAATCGTCAATTAGGCTTTAATAAAAAAGCAATTGATTACTTGAAATTTATTGATAGTTGTAATGCCGGCAAACATAATCTTACACAGTATGCAGATACTGTTTTGGCAACCAATACACCTTATACTGTAAGTACTTGTTTTAAAAATGTACAGCATGTTAATTACAGTTCTTATAAAGCATTTATATATGCAGATGAACAGGATAATACCGGAACTGAGTTTGCGGATATTACAGGTGGTTTTTGGTTAAACGCTGCAAGTGGTTCTATCAGCGATGGCAGATTAAACAGAGCCGGTATTTGGCCTTGCGGAAGCATTCCGGATGAAACCTGGGTTGATGCAACTGTTCCGGTGTTCTTTCCTCATTCCGGTATTTATTATTTTGGCCTGGCAGGAGATAACCAAGTTCGTATTTCGATAAACGATACGCTGATTAAAGAAATAGACCAAAATACGTATCCGTTTACATGGGAAACATATACACGCTGGAATATCTATCCCTATTATGTAACCAAAGGATATCATAATTTTAAGGTGGAAGGATGGAACGAAGCAACCGGTATCGATGGTAACGGTCAGCCTTATCCTAATCCTGCTTCTTTTGCAGCGGAAATTTATGATGCGGATGTAAATACTTTACGCTATGCGGATAGTACCACTATTAAAAACAGCACTTTATTTACAACAGCAAGTTTAATGAATCAGCAAAGCAGTTTTAATCATTATGGCTGCCCTATTAATTATGATTTAAACAAATCAGGCAATAATTATTATTGTACTAAACCTGTATGTATCGATACTGTTTCTGTTATAGCTAATCCTGTTTCACTGGGTACATGTTATAATAACGTACCTTATGTAGATTATGGTTCCAGTGGTGCCTATATTTATTCATCTATATATGATAATACAGGAACCTACCTGGCATCAGATGATGAAAGCGGTTTTTGGGATAACCCAAATAATGTAACAGCAGACGGAAAGCTCAATAGAGTAGGTATATGGACTTGTAATTTAGGTGAAAATATATGGACTGGAGTTACTGTACCTGTATACTTTCCGCAAACAGGCAACTACTATTTTGGAATGGGAGGTGATGATAAAATACGGACATTGGTGGACGGGAACCTTGTTAAATTACTGGAAGGTAATGTAACCAATCATCCTTTCTTACGCTGGAATATCTACCCTTATTATATTACCAAAGGCTATCATAACATTACAGTAGAGGGTTATAATGTTTTAGGCTCCCCGTATTTTAATCCGGCATTATTTGGTGCGGAAATTTACAATGCCACCGCAGATCAGTTACGTTTATTAGATACCACAAGTATTAAAAACTTAACTATTTTTTCTACACTTGATATTTTAAAGGGTAAAGATTTTAGCAAAGGTTGCCCGGAAGACTATGCACTTACTGTAGCCGGCGGTCATTCTTTTTGTTCTAAAATAGTAGATTGCAATACTGCTGCTTACCCTGATTATCAACTTTGCGATACTACCAGAGCCAAACCGGTATTCAATATTGTATTGCAGGCATCCGTTGCACCTGCCTGTTCAGACAGTGCCAACTGGGCGGCGCAAAACGGTACTATTGCCTATCACTATTACAGCGATTCTTTAAAAGGCAGTTTTGAGCAACCTTATCTCAGCAAATGTTTCGAAGCTGTAAAAACAGAAAGCTTTACTGCCATACAAACCGTAAGCGAATACCATTACACCTTGTATTATTACGATCAGGCAGGTAACTTAGTTAAAACCGTACCGCCGGCAGGTGTACATCCCAATTACGATGCAGCCTGGCTGCAACAGGTAGCACAGGCAAGAAACGGTAATCAAGCAGCACCGGCAAATCCGGCGCATACATTGGTTACGGAGTATAAATACAATACATTAAACCAGGTAATTACCCAAAAAACACCCGATGCCGGCATCAGTAAATTCTGGTACGACAGGTTGGGCAGGCTTGCTTTATCGCAGAATGCGAAACAACTGACAGAAGGAGGCAATTATAGTTATACACTTTACGATGCATTAGGGCGTATTACCGAAGTAGGGCAAATTAATGCTGCCGCAGTAATTATTACAGATGTAACAGATAACACCACCCGTACCGAAAGCACCTGGCAGCAATGGCTGGCCAATAACAACAGCAACAGGTACCAGGTAACCAATACCGTGTACGATGTGGCAGCCACAGCAAGCATTGGCCCTTGGATGTTGCAGGATGCATCTGCATTGCGCAACAGGGTATCGTACAGTAGCATTACGCCCGGGCAAAAAGGTACACAGCCGGTATATGCCACTTATTACAGTTACGATGTGGCAGGCAATGTAAAATCACTGCTGCACGATTATGGCAGTAACAGCATTATGACCAATGCCGGCCAGCAATATAAACGCATAGATTATGCGTACGATTTGGTAAGCGGCAAAGTAAACCGCGTATCTTATCAACCCGGCAAAGCCGATGCGTTTATACACTTATACCAGTACGATGCCGAAAACAGGATAACGGATGTGTACACAACGGCAGATTCTGTGCAGTTGGAACACGAAGCCCATTACAGTTATTATAAACATGGCCCTCTGGCACAAACGGTACTGGGTAATAACCGTGTGCAATCTTTAACCTATGCCTATACCTTGCAGGGCTGGTTAAAAGGTGTAAACCCTGTATTTGGCGGGTTTAGCGGCGTAAATAATGCCAGTAACTGTGCACCGGGCAGTGCAGTAACAGATTTGGTGGTAAACAGTCGCAGCTGTAATACGCCTTTTACGTATACGGCACAGCAAACGATTACGTTTGATAATGGATTTGAATCAGCAGCATTAACAGATAGTTTTCAAACTCAAATAGATGCTACATTGCCGCTTTGCAAAGTTGCAACCGATTCTTTGCAGGCAGCATTTAATAACCCAGCCAATCCGGTGTACGGCTACAGCCTGCATTATTTTACAGGCGATTATCAACCCATTGGAATAAATACCCCAACGGGATTATTGCCTGCATTGGGCAGAGATGCTGCACCACTGTATAATGGTAATATAGCGGCAATGGCAATAAACATACCTGTACTGGGCGATGCCAAAGTGTACAATTACCATTACGACCAGTTGAATAGATTAGTGGCCATGGATGCCTTTAACGGCTTAAATCCTACAGCAGGAACTTTTACGCCGGTTAAGCTGGATGATTATAAAGAAAGGATTAGCTATGATGCCAATGGGAATATACTCAGTTATGTAAGGCATGGTAGTAGCGCTGTCGGTCTGCCAATGGATAGTTTAAAGTATCAATATGTGCTTAATAGTAATAAGTTAGACCATGTGCATGATGATGTAACAGTTAATGGTTATACAGAAGATATAAAAAATCAAGATACTTTAAATTATAACTACGATGCAATAGGTAATTTAACGAAGGATATAAAAGGAGGTGTTGATGTAATAAACTGGAATGTATATGGCAAAATAAACAGCATCACCAAAGGCAGCAATACCATCAGTTATCAATACGATGCAGCCGGTAACCGAATTAGTAAAACTGCAAATGGCACAACAACGTGGTATGTGAGAGATGCACAGGGTAATGTGCTTTCGGTATATAGTGGCAGCAGCACTATGCAGGTACAGGAACAGGATATTTATGGCAGTAGCAGGTTGGGCATAGTTAATAATCCTGTAACACAAACAGGTGCTCAAAATCCGCAATATTTAGATAAATTAGGGAATGGACATTTATCTATCTTTAGTAGAGGTAAAAAGCTCTTTGAGTTAAGCAATCATTTAGGGAATGTACAGGTAACTTTGAGTGATAAAAAGTTACTGCAGGCAGATGGAAATTACAATGCAGAGGTAGCCAGTGCAAATGATTATTATCCGGGCGGTATGCTCATGCCAGGAAGGACTTACAATGCAGGAAGCTACACCTATGGGTTCAATGGTAAAAGAAAGGATAATGAGATATACGGCGAAGGAAATGCTTACGATTTTGGCTCAAGAGTTTATGACCCTAGAATTGGAAGATGGTTAAGTACTGATCCTTTATGGCAAAAATATACTTCTTTGTCTCCGTATAATTTTGTTGCAAATAGTCCAATACAAGCTTTTGATCCAGATGGAAAACTAATAATATTTGTAAATGGATTTAGGGAACGAGCATATGCAAACTACTTGTTGTCAGGGCATTCTAAAGATTTTCCAAATACTTATAAAGCTCCGTGGGAATACAGACCTTTGTATTCCAAAGCTGATATTTTTGGCAATAAAAATGGAAGTCCTTACTGGAGTGGAGCTAATAATTTATTTATAGAACGATATCACGATAATAATACTATATATGTTGACGGAGGTTATAAGCCTCATTCAACAGCTCAGGAACGTTATGATAGAGGAGTTTCAGATGCATTATCTCTTATCCAAAAAATTGATTCGAAAGAAATAGAATTAAAACAGGGAGAAACTATTAAATTAGTAGGTCATAGCCATGGTGGATGGCATTCTGTAGGTATGGCAGATGCTTTATCTGCTCTTGGTTATCCAATTGAGGCTGCTTATATAAAAAATCCTCACCAGCCTGATGGGCTTGTAAAAAGGCTTGAAGGAAGAAAAGATTTTCGATTAGTACAATTTTCAACTCCTTCGGATAATGTTTCATCAGATCAATCAAAACTTGATGGAATACCTTTGACAGTACCTTTAGGTAAAACATTGATACATACTAAAATTCCTTTGGGAGATTGGTTAGTTGGGGATTCTAAATATGCACAAATACCAGGTGCGGAATTCAGATCTTTGCCATATGCAAGTAAATCTGATTTAGGCGGACATCCTGTAGATGAGCAAATGGATTATATTAAAAAAATTCCATCAGGAGAAAAAGGCCATGTGGGTCCTCAGCTATCCTCAAAAGGAGGTAAAAATGAAAAATAAATATTTTTATACTTTGATATATTTATTCCTGCTTTTTTCTTGTTCTACAAGAAAAATTACAGAAGAAGATAGAGATAAGGTATATAACTATATCAATAATTATATAACACAATCATCCAAATATCCTGAGTATAAAGAATTAAGAAAAACATTTGATTGTTTCTATAAAAATGCTGTTAAGAATGAAAGGAAATTTTATGTAAAAATAAATAATTCATTTGGAGAAGCCTTTTTGGGCTTAGATAGCTTTGTTATTTTTAATAATCATAGAGATTCTGCTTTATTATTTTATGTTTTGAAAAATAGAAATAATATTCACGATGGTTTTCACTATAGTACACCTCAACTTTTTGCATATAAAACTGAGGTTGGATGGAGATTCTATGACGGATGTGCTGATGCGATTTATCCTGATAATGATTTTACTTTACAAGAAGCTATACGGCGAGAAAGATTATCGAAGGTTTTTGATAATAACTGGTTGTTAAATTGGAGTACAGACAATATGAAAATAAATGAAAATTTTTTAAGAGATGCTTGTCAATATAACTGTGGAATATGTACTGAAGAGGAACTAAAAAATGATGTTCATTGCCAAGAGTATAAAGAAAGGCAGGCGCCGCCAGACAGTCTTTATAAATGTAATTAATAATTGCAATCGTTTATTAAGCATTAGCAACAGCGTAAACAGCACTACCAATAATTATAATTATGATGCAATAGGCAATAGTATTAAAGATGATAAACAAGGTGTTGCTGTAAATACATGGAATGTGTACGGTAAATTAGAAAGCGTGCAAAAAACAGACGGAACAAGTATTACATACAATTATGATGCATCTGGTAACAGAATAAGTAAAACGATTAGTGGTACAAGTAGCTATGCAGAATGTTATGTTCAGGATGCTCAAGGCAATATTTTAAGTATTTACCGCAAGGAAGGTAGTGGCAGTTTAACCCAATCAGAAATCAATTTGTATGGCAGCAGCCGATTAGGTATGGTCAATAATCCTGTAACACAAACAGGTGCTCAAAATCCGCAATATTTAGATAAATTAGGGAATGGATATTTATCTATTTTTAGCAGAGGAAAGAAATTGTATGATTTAACTGAGCATCGTGGTAATGTAATGGTAAGTTTAAGTGATAAAGTACAAATGATATCAACACCAAATACAATAGATCCGGGCGGCCCTGGTGGCCCCGGAGGACCGGGAGGAGATGTAAATGATGTGTATGTAAAAACTGCAGTTATTATGAGTGCGAATGATTACAGCAGTTTTGGAGTAATATTAAATAATAGAAATTACAATAGTTCAAATAATCGTTACACATATAATGGAAAAGAATTAGACCGTGAAACAGGTTACCAGAATTATGGAATGAGAATGAGTGACCCTGATGCAGGAAGATTTATAAGTGTAGATGCTTTAACAAAAGGTTACCCATGGTATACGCCATATCAGTATGCTGGAAATAAGCCAATTTGGTGCATAGACTTAGACGGAGGAGAAGAGCAAATAGTTACTTTATATACAGGTGCTGATAAAAAAACACATTCAACAGTTTTAAAAGCAAGTGATTATAAATTATCAGAATGGTCGGCTATTCAAAAAAGTTATGCTGTAAATTTTGATAAAAATAGTGGGGGATGGTATAAATGGAATGGAGGTTATAGTTCTTATAAATCAAATCAAGGTAATAATACAAATGATGTTGAATGGAGAGGCCCGGCAAAAGGCACACTTACTATTGATGCTACAGGGAAAGTAATAACATTAAATTATAATAGTGATAAGGTGAAGGGAATTAATGGTACTAAGCAACCTTCTGTTTGGGAAGGAATTGAAATGGGAGGGAAGGGTGCGTACCATATCTTTATACATGGTGATGACAAGGCAATGTCTGGCTCAGAAGCAGCTAATAATACAATTCATAACTATATGGCTGGTTTTATGACAGCCTTTGGAGGAGAAGGTATTATTTCATTGGATATGAGTACTGCATCCATTGTTTCAAAATTAAATGCAGTAGGTAGTTTAGATGATTTTTTAGGTGGAGAAAAGGGGCCATTATCATCTAAGCTAAATGGGAAATGGAAAGTTGGAATAAATGTTGCAAAATTTACAACAGGATTGTTAGGTAGAGGATTTGATATTCAGGAATTAGGGAAAAGTTTACAAGATGGTTATAAAACTGTAAAAAATTCTGCTATTGTTGTAAAAGATACATATGATGCTGTAAAAACTGGTCTTGAAACAGGTAAATCAATTGATGAAATAAAAGATAAAACCAAAACAAATGCAAATACCCCAAACAATTAAATCAGAAAGGCCTATAATGGATAGTTATTTTCCAGTTTTTAGTTTTCTTTTGATTATCCTTTTTGTGCCATTTTTATTATTAGTACTAATTTCTCAAGTAAGAAAATTTACTATTATAGAATTGACTTCAATTTGGAGCATTTTATTTCTAATCATTTCTATTATTACAAGTTATTTTGTTTTGTATAGAGTAAAAATTTACTCAACATGGGTTGAGGTTTTTTATTTTATAAAACATAATTCGAAAAGAAATATAATAATAAAAAATGAAGATATTGTAAAAGTTAAATATAAATATATAAATGGCAGAGGATCACATGCTGTTTTAAAAATATATTTTTCTGAAGATGGAAGAAATAGAGTAATTGATTATACTGGAAGTTCTACTCAAAATACGTATGCTAAAGCCGTGAAAAATTTTTTAGAAAAAGGTGTAAAAGTGGAAATTGAACCGTTGGGGGCATTAAATGAATATGGACTCTAAATGGGTAATGTATCAAATTATCAGGTTTGGTAAAGATGTGTGTAAATAAAGGTTTTGTAGCGGGTTATAAAAAAGTTCTTTGCATAATTGAATAATGAAAAGCAACTAAGAAGTATTGTTTGTTGGTTGTAAGCTGTGTTTTATAGTATTGGTATATTAAAATATCTGGTATAAAATGGAATGCAAATATTGTAAAAACAATTGCCCTAAAGCAGTCAAACCATTAACGGCACAACCATAGATTATGCTTATGATGCAGCAGGCAACAGAATAAGTAAAACAGTAAGCGGAAACTATACAGAATATTATGTAAGAGACGGGCAGGGTAATGTGTTGAGCATTTACCGTAAACAGGGCAGCGGTAATTTACTGCAAACCGAAATAAACCTGTATGGCAGCAGCAGAATTGGAGCAGCAAAAGGGTTGGTAATAGATGCAGCAAACCCGCAAACACCTGTATATTTAGACAAGATAGGAAACGGTTATGTATATAACTTTACAAGAGGTAAAAAGTTCTTTGATTTAACTGAACACCGAGGTAATGTAATGGTAGAACTGAGTGATAAAAAGCTATTGCAAACAGATGGAACTTATAATGCAGATGTAGTAACCGCACAGGATTACAGCAGTTTTGGATCATTATTAGAAGGCAGGCAATGGGGGGCAACTTCAAGGTATACGTATAACAATAAAGAATTAGATAAAGAAACAGGCTGGCAGGATTATGGAATGAGACCTTATTTGGTGGATGTGCCGATGTTCGCAAGTGTTGATCCGTTGACGAAGAAGTTTGCAATGCTTACACCATATCAATATTCTTCTAATAGACCTATTGATGGAATAGATTTAGATGGGAAAGAATACATGCAGTATTTTGTTTTTCTGAAAAATGATGGTTCATTTCTTCAAAAGGTCATGGTGCAAGACTTCAGAAACAGAAGCGAAGAAGAAATGAATAGGATACATGGGACAAATGATTTTTATAAACAATATTCAGCAGGGTTTGGGCCACAAGGAAGGAAAATATCATATACGTATTTTAGACAAAGTGTTGATGGTGGTTTTGAAATGACGAACAATTCAATGACAGAGGTGTCTCAAGAATTAGGGTTTATGTCCAGAATATCAAGGCATGGTGTATATTATGGAGCAGGTTCTGTTACAACTAAAGGACCTTTGTTTAAGGATAGGGCAGGTGTAGGGGATTATGATTTATCGGTTAAGCCAATTGATATGGTTGATGCAATTGCAAAAGAACATGATAAAGAAGAAGACAAAAAAGAATTTATTAGTTGGACTCACCCTCAAAATACATCCGCAGATATACGTTTTGTCAGACGATTAGAGAAATATTACGAGTCAGCTCTTTATGACGAAAATTATACTGATCCTTTTACTGGGCGAAAGCCAAGTCAGGAGGCAATTGAAGCGGCAGGGAATGCTATTTCTTTATTTAGTTTACAAATTTCATCAAAAAAGGATAATCTTGAAAAAATGTTGAAGAATAAGTCTGTCACTCAAGAGCAATATAATAAATGGCAAAAAGATATACATAATGCAGAAAATCAAAAAGTAGAGTTACCAACTTTAAATAAAACAGATAAATAACTTAAAATGTATATATTTTTTGAATATATTAGTTCGTTGTTATTATGGAGTACAATAATATTTTTACTTTTTGGAATTTTACGGTTGGTAGGTTCTTTTAGACTATCTATAGTTAGGTTAATAATGTTAGCATTATTTTTTAATGCAGTTGCATATCTTTTGGGCTTTAAGGCCATTGAAATATTTACTTCTATTTTTTTAGAATATAGTATTAGTTATAATGGATATTGGGGAATAATAATAATTGAATTCTTTTTTAATATTATTCTAAATTGGATATTGATTTTGCTTACTCCGTTAATATTCATATTTTATAATCCTACGAAAGATAGTGGTTAAATTATGACAAAATGAAGTTAAAAAATTTCTAAAGAAATAAAAAGTTCTTTGATAAGAAATGTGGCCCAATGTGTTATGGAATGATAAGAAAAATAGGTTTGAAAGTATACAATTACCATTACGACCAGTTGAACCGGTTAGTAGCAATGGATGCCTTTAATGGGCTAAATCCAACCGCCGGAACCTTTACCCCACTTAAGCTGGATGATTATAAGGAGAGAAT
>Ga0310914_10004044_pt1 | contig 10226 bp, 8 predicted proteins | sample GREbulkMGAN108_FD_203450 | JGI IMG/M metagenome (GOLD analysis project Ga0310914, IMG submission 203450) | Lab enrichment of tropical soil microbial communities from Luquillo Experimental Forest, Puerto Rico - GRE.bulkMG.AN108 | ecosystem: Environmental > Terrestrial > Soil > Tropical forest >...
CGGTCAAAGCGGCCAGCCTCGGCCGCTGCGGCTGCGCGTAGGTGGGAACGGAGGGCGAACTCGTCCATCCGGCCACGGCTGATTTGCCACCGGTCGCCGATCAATTCCGCGCTCTCGCCTTGTCCGACGAACTCGTAGCGGGCCCGCAGCTCCGTGGGCCATGGATCGCCGTAGAGTTCAGAGATCTTGGCAGGTGAGTTGATCGGGACATGGTGCATGTGCTCGACGCCACCAGCGATGACGACCTCGTGGGTTCCCGACGCGACGAGCGCGGCCGCCATCTCGACCGCTGTCTGTGACGAACCGCACCGACGGTCCAGCACTGTTGCTGGGACTGTTGCTGGATAGCCAGCTTGGAGCCAGGCGTTGCGGCCGATGTTGCGTGACTGCTCGCCGAAGGGCGCAGTACAGCCGATCACAAGGTCCTCAACCGCGTCGGGCGTGAGGCCTGACGCGTCGATGAGCGCGGTATAGACGGCGCCGAGCATTGTGTTGGGATGGACGTCGCGGAACCAACCTCGCTCCGCGTGCGCTCGCCCCATCGGTGTACGGAGGGCCTCGACGATCAACGCCTCGTTGCGCAGGGAAGGTGACCGGTTCGTCCTCATCAGATCACCGTCCCACCATCGACTGGCAGCACTTGCCCAGTGACATACGAAGCAGCGTCGGAGGCGAAGAACACGAATGCGCCGGCGATCTCCCGTGGCTCCGCCCACCGGCCCATCGGAATCCGGGCAAGGGTGGTCCTGGCCAGCTTCTCGTTGTTGCGGATGTTGTCCGTCATGGCGGTCGCAGCCAGGGGTGCGATCGCGTTGACCGTGATCTGCTTACGCGCCAGTTCCTTGGCGAGCGACTTGGTCAGGCCGATGATGCCGGCCTTTGCCGCGGCGTAGTTGACTTGGCCGATTGTGCCGACCAACCCGGCCGCCGACGTGACGTTGATGATCCGGCCGGTGCCGTCTTCCGGCATGTGGGGGAGGGCAGCTTGGCTGACCGTAAAGGTGCCGACGACGTGGATGTTGAGGATCCGATCGAATTCCGCCGCGCCCATTTTCGAGAACATGGCCGGGGCTATCACCCCTGCGTTGTTGACCGTGATGTGGAGCGAGCCTCCACCGAGCTGTGCTGCCGCCTCGGCAGCGGTTGCAGCCTGCACGGCGTCGCGGACGTCGAGCAGGGCCGACCGTGCCGTGCCACCGACTGCGTTGATGTGCGTCGCCACTCGGGCGGCGGCGTCGCCATCGATGTCCGTTACCAGGACGGCCGCACCGGCATCCGAGTAGGCGTGTGCGACGGCCGCCCCGATTCCGCCGCCCGCGCCGGTGACGAGCGCGGCCCGGCCCGCAAGCGAGAACATCAGTAGCTCCTGGGCAGTCCGAGTACGTGCTCGCCGAGGAAGTTGAGGACCATTTCCTGGCTGAGTGGAGCGATCCTGGTCAGGCGAGCCTCGCGGAAGTAACGGGCGACGTGGTACTCCTCCGAGTAGCCCATGCCACCATGTGTCTGCACAGCGCGATCGGCTGCCTGGAACCCAGCGTCAGCGCAGAGGTACTTGGCCGTGTTCGCCTCGCGGGCGCAGGGTCGACCATGGTCATACAGCCATGTCGCCTTGCGCAGGACCAGTTCTGCGGCGTCCAAGTGTGCCAGCGAGTCGGCGAGCGGAAATTGGATCCCCTGGTTCATCCCGATCGGCCGCCCGAAGACGTGCCTCTCCTTGGCGTAGCCGACTGCCCTTCGCAGGGCGGCCCGACCGATGCCGAGTGCCTCGGCGGCGACCAACATGCGCTCAGGGTTAAGCCCGTCAAGGATGTATCTAAAGCCCTCGCCTTCTTCGCCGATACGGTGTGTCGCCGGAATGCGCAGATCATCGATGTAGAGCTCATTCGAGGTGACCGCATTGCGGCCCATCTTTCGTATCGGTCTTATGTCGACGTGCCGCCGGTCGAGGTCTGTCAGAAAGAGTGTCAGGCCCTGGGTCTTCCTCTCGACTTCTTCAAATTTCGTCGTCCGCGTGAGCAACAGGATCTTCTCGGACTCAACGGCCTTGGAGATCCAGACTTTGCGGCCACTGACGACGTAGTCCGAACCCTCCCTGCGAGCGAATGTGGTGATCCGAGTGGTGTCAAGTCCTGCGTCCGGTTCGGTCACCCCGAAGCAGACATGTAGGTCTCCCGTGACGATCCTCGGCAGCGTCTCACTTTTCATCTCGGCTGAGCCATGGACAATGACCGGATGCATTCCGAAAATGGAAAGGTGCATCGAACTGGCGGCGTTCATCCCGCCCCCTGAGGCTGCGACCTCTTCGAGCAGGATGGACGCCTCAGTGATGCCCATACCGGCGCCGCCGTACTCCTCCGGAATCGTGATACCTAGCCACCCGCCGTCGGCGAATGCTTTGTAGAACTCGGTCGGGAATTCGTGGGCGTCGTCCTTGTCCATCCAGTACTGGTCGTCGAACTTGGCAGCCAGCTCTCGGACCGCGGCGCGGATGGTCTCCTGGTCGGGAGTCGGGTCAAAATGCACTCCACCACCTCTCTATGGTCAAACTATACCAAAGGACTGACCAAACTAAAAGAGGCCTAAGCCTCTTGCAATTCGTTCGTTCCAGGCTTGAGGCGCTCCGAAGAGCTGCTCGTTGAGCCTCGCTCTCTTGTAGAAGAGGTGGAGGTCGTGTTCCCACGTGTAGCCGACAGCGCCATGCACCGTCAGGGCGCTGTCGGCTGTCCTGACTGCCTCCGCCGTGACCTGAGCCTTGGCTGCTGCGGCGTGGAGCAGGTGCTCGTCGGTTCCCCCTTCAACTGAGGCTGCGGCGAAATAGACGACCGAACGTGCTGCCTCCACTGCGACGACCATTTGGGCGAGTGCGTGTTTGACGGCCTGAAACGATCCGATAGGTACGCCAAACTGCTTGCGTTCCAAGCTGTAGTCGCGTGAGAGGTTCAGCATGCGTTCGGCTGCTCCCAAGGAGTCGGCTGCTATCAATACCGCGCCGCGCGCAGCTGCGCCGTCCAAGAACTCGCGTACGTCGATTTCTACAGCTTCCGAGGGGACGGAGTTCATGCGGACGTCAGCGACGCTTCGCGAGCGATCCAGCAGTTGGTGTGAGGAGATTGCCACGCGGTCATCGGAGGCTTGGACGAGGCGCAGTTGTGGCGTGTCGTCCGATTGCGCGAGGACGAGGAGATGAACAGCACGGTCAGCGGCGAGGACTCGCCGTACGGATCCTGTGATGCGACCCGCGCTATCGGCTCGGAGAATGGGAACCTGATCAGGGGCCACTTCGGCGGGAAAACACGAAGTGACCGTGGCCCCTCCAACCGCTAGCGCTACCTCATCCGGCCGTTTCGCCAGGGCCGGGATGGCTAGGACGGTGGCGAGCCATGCTCCAGAGGGTGCCGCTGATCCTCCCAGGGCTTCTGCGGTGAGGGCGAGCTCGACCAGGCCACCACCTTGCCCGCCTAGCTCTTCGCCAACACCGACCCCGGATAGGCCGTCGGTGACATAGCGGCCCTCGAACACTCCCGGATCGCCCGAATCCATCCATTCGCGGACCTGCGTCGAGCCCGCGACCTTGTCCAACCAATTCTGGAGCGTTTCTGCGTACAGCTGCTGTTCGTCAGTCAATCGCCAGAGCATGGCTTCGTCTCCATTCCCCGGCTTATCGGCTCGCCCTGATAGCATCGGTACGACCAAAAACCTTCACAACAAAGGTTGGACCAATGCCAGACGACACCTCGGATCAGCAGAACATCAGGCATGCCGTCAGGTTGAACCCGATCTTGGTTCCGAAGGCCTCTGACGTCCTTGCCGAGGAACTGCGCGAACGAATCCTGCACGGTGAGTTTCCTGAGGGCACGGCACTTCCGCCCGAACGAGATCTGGTTACGCAAACTCGGATGAGCCGAACGACGGTTCGCGAGGCATTGCGCATTCTCGAGGTACAGGGCCTCGTGACCATCAGGGCCGGTCGTACGGGTGGGGCGTTCGTGCAACGTCCTGGAGGGGAGTCGGTTGCCGACTCGGTGGCTTTGGTGATCAGGGGTCAACAGATCCGTATGGCGGCTCTCATGGAAACCCGGGAGGCGATCGAACCGAACTGCGCAGAGTTGGCCGCCCGGTACCGCTCGGAGGAAGATCTGACCCGGATCGACGCGGCGAATGAGGCTCTGGCCGCGGAGGAAGACTCGCTGGCGGAGTTCCTCCAGGCGAACATCGACTGGCACATTGCCGTCGCCACAGCCACACACAACGAACTGTTGAGCGGGTTCATGCTGGCGATCTCGCGAGCCATCTATGCCGCCACAGACAACCAGAGCTTCGTGGACGCAGAGGTCAGACGCACCACGGTTCTCGCTCATAAATCGATCACCAAAGCGATCCGTGACCGCGATCCAGTGGCGGCGGCTCGGCGAATGAAGAGGCACGTGCACGCCTACGCCGAGGCGATCCAAGAGATTGATGAACGTACCGAGATAGTCATCCCGGCGTAGCCGATCGCTCGTGCTGTAGCAGCGTCGTGATTTCAAGGACGGCTTCAGGATTCTCGGCACCCGACAAATCCCCTGGATCAATGTCAAGGACAGCCGCGCGGACGGCCCGTCGCATAATCTTCGCCGATCTCGTTTTGGGCAGTTGACGCACCCGCACGACCCGCGAGGGCGCAAACGGCCTCCCGACCTCCGCAGCGACCAGATTCGTGAGCCTGTCGGCAATCGCCTCGTCGTCTTCCGCGCCCAACCGTGGGACCCAGAAAACCCACACGACCTCACCTTTCGTCGGGTCCGGGATCCCCACGACGGCCGATTCGGCAACAACAGGGTCGGATGCCAGCACGGCCTCGATCTCAGCGGGGGCCACCCGCTTCCCCGCAACGTTCATTACGTCATCTGACCGACCGAGGACATACCATCCAGTCCCTTCGTCGACGCGAGCGAAGTCGCCGTGACGCCACATTCCCGGAAACGTCGACCAATAAGCCTCTAGGTATCGCTCGTCGTCACGCCAAATGCTGCGCGTCATCGATGGCCACGGTTGGCGACAGACCAGCTCACCGATCGCCCCACGCAACGGTTGGCCGGCATCGTCGACGACATCAACATCCATCCCCAATGCCGGACCGCCGAGTGAGCAGCTGCGAATCTCTTCTACCGGGTAAGGGCAAAGGAACGAACCGCCAACTTCGGTGCCTCCCGAGAAATTTATCACCGGAACAGCGCCTTTGAAGACTTCGCGAGCGAGCCATTCGTAGGATTCCGGATCCCATGGCTCACCGGTAGAACCGATCGTGCGCACCGAGGACAAGTCGCTTGACGCCGCTGTTCCCGCAGCGCGCAGACTGCGAATCAGCGTGGGTGAGACGCCGAGGGTCGAGACTCGATGCCGTTCGACCATTCGCCAGAGGCGATCCGGATCGGGGACGTCGGGCGACCCCTCGTACAGCACGAGCGCGCCGCCGAGAGCGTGCGTTCCCACCATCGTCAGCGGACCCATGATCCATCCCATGTCGGTGACCCAAAACAGACGCTGTCCCGCGGCGAGATCGAACCCATAGGCGATTTCGCTGGCCGTCCTCACGAGGAATCCGCCATGAGTGTGCACTGCGCCCTTGGGACGACCGGTGGTGCCCGAGGTGTAAGCCAACAGGAGGACGTCTGACGCCTCGGTGCGCTCGACCATTGCATCTTGCTCCAGCGCCATGGTCTCGTTCCAGCTGTCGTCACCTGCGCCAAGGTTGTTGACGGTAAGGACAAATTCGACCGACGGACACGACTTGAGAGCCCTCTCAAGTTCGAGTGCCATAAACGTGGCCCGTCCCCTCCGGATCGTTCCGTCTGCTGTGATCACGGCCTTTACCTCGGCATCCTGGATCCTCGCGGCGATGGCAGTCGGTGCGAAGCCGGAGAAGAGAGGGACGACGGTGGCTCCGATGCTGGCGATCGCATAGGTGGCTACGATCGCTTCCGGGATCATCGGGAGAAACAGCGCTACCGCATCACCTTTTCCGAGTCCGCGCCGACGAAGCCCGGCCCTCAGCCTGGCGACCTGGCTGGCCAACTCGGCGTAGGTGAGCGCACGGATGGCGCCGTCCTCATTCTCGTGAACGACCGCCACTTGGCCGGGTGTCTCAGCGACCCATCGCTCGAGCACCGCCTCGGCAATGTTTATCTGTCCGCCAATGAACCAGTCGGCGCGCTCAATACCCTTCGACTCGTCGAGGACCCGCTTGTACGGCCTGGCGAAGGGGATTTGGAGGTCCGCCACTACCGTGTCCCAGAACGTTGCGACGTCGGCGACAGACACGGCGCGCAGCTCGTTCGCGGTCGTCGCTCCGAGCCGACGCATTAACCTCGACACGTTCGACGTCTCGAGGTAGTCGGCAGAGGGTTGCCAGCTGTAGGTCATGGCGCTAGCGAGGCAAGCCGAGGATCCTCTCGGCGACGATGTTGCGCTGAATGAAGGTCGATCCCCCAGCGATTGCTGTACCCCGGGCCTGGTTTGCCAAGCGCAGCCACTTCTCTGCATGGGCCGCTTCGTCGCCGAGCGTGAATTGCCCCGCAAGCGGATCCAGCGAGAGCCGGAAGTCGGCGAGATCTTCGACAAGCGGACAGAAGTACAACTTGCCTATTGATGTGACGGGTCCTGGCGGACTCCCTTCTGACGCTCCCGTGATGACCCGTTGGCCAATTGCGTGGTGCACGATTGTCCTTCCCCAGAGGTCCGCGACGCGTTGTCGGACCAGCGGATCGCCGCCGAGCCCCATGACCTGGATATCTGCGATGATCTCCTCGACGGCCTTCGCTGTGTTGACGCGCCCTGTGGCGATCGCCACTCTCTCGAAGGCGAGCGTGCCCATCGCTACTCTCCATCCGTCGTCGACGTCTCCGACGACGGCGTTATCCGGCACAAAGACGTGATCGAGGAAGACCTCGTTGAACTCGGCCTCACCTAACATGTGGGCCAAAGGACGCACGGTGACCCCCGCGCTGTCCATCGGCATTAGGAAGTAGGTAATGCCCTTGTGACGCTCTCCCCCGCCCGTGCGAGCGAGCAGAATCGAGTGTGCCGCTATCTGCGCCCTGCTGGTCCAGATCTTCTGACCGTCAATCCGCCATCCACCTTCGACCTTTGTTGCCCGCGTCCGGAGCGATGCGAGGTCAGAGCCTGCATCGGGCTCGGAGAACAGTTGGCACCAGATCTCTTCTCCAGAAAGGATTGGCTGGAGAAGACGCGCTTTCTGCTCGGTTGTGCCGAAGTGGGCGATGGTGGGTCCAGCGAAGTCCTCGCCGATGATGTTCAACCGCTCCGGCGCGCCAAAGCGGTCGCATTCTTCGCTGAAGACCGCACGCATTCTTTCGTCAAGACCTCGCCCGCCAAACTCCGTGTCCCAGGTGAGGCCTGCATATCCGCCGCGGAAGAGCCGGCCTTGCCAATCGCGCCAAAACGGCACCTTCTCCTCCAGGCTCGTTGGCTCGGGCCAGGCCAGCAACGGCAGCGTCTCGGACAACCATCGGCGGACGTCCAGGCGGAAGGCGGCCTCGTCTGGAGCGTCGGCCACGTTCATATGTAAAATAATACTATAGGTCAGACCAAATACAACTGTGAGCTGCCCGCCGCGAGCGGCGTTCGCGGTGGTGCTTTAGCGGTCATCGGTCAGACGGGTCTGCGAGGGCGCTGTCCCCGCCCCGACGTGGTCCTCCCAGAGGTCGAAGGCGACCGACTGGATGACCCGCGTTGATGTCGGCAGCATGGCCCTACTTAAAAAGGAAAGCCGGACGAGCATCGAATCGGGGTCGCCCGAGCTGGCGACAGAGCGTTGATCACCAACTGGACGATGTCGGAATCGTAGATCTCACCTAGGTGGCCAACGCGATCTCTCGGGCAAAAGTTCTGGACGGACTCATTCGTGACGTTGGGCCCGGTGGGCAAGTATGAGTCCGCCTGTGGTGGCGTCACGACCTCATCGGCGTCCGAGACAATGACGGTGTAGCGAACGGTGGCGTAGGTGGTACCGCCTTGATTGAGCTGGCCGTAAAATCCAGGGTCAAGCATTTGCCCGCAGGACGTACATCCCGCCCCCACTAGATTCGTCGAACCGGGAACCAGCTCGAGGATCGATAGGAGCCCGCTTACGCTTGGAGGAGCGTTGTTCGGTGGGGCGATTGCCACAAACGTGTGAACGTAGGGTGCACCATCGTCATATCGCATGTAGACCCTCGGCAACAGCCCGCCTTCCGAGTGACCGACGATGTCGACTTGTTTGCTATTGCTTTGCGCCAACACATCCCTGATGAAGGCTGCAAGCTGTTGCGCGCTCGCATAGAGGGATGTCAGGCCACCGATTCCATCGCTGTACCCAGTCTGACCATAGGTAAAGGTGTAGACGCAGTACCCGGCATTTGCCAGGGTCGGCGCCATGGCTTGCCAATAATCGTTCTGATTCCCGAAAATGCCATGCACCAGTACGACTGGGTCGGGATGTTGGGAATTGGGTCGACACCCCTGAATGTTGGCCCCGGAGGGCGGTACGCCTGGTCGGGTCACGCCTGTCGCCATAGCCGTGATCACATCCCAGTTGACGGGGTACCGGATCGAGGTGCCGGCAGTTGCACCCAAGCTAACCACGATCAGGACGCCCGTGACACCGGCCAAAATGCAGCGGCGGATCATGACGCGAGTGATCGAGTTCCCCTCGTCGCGCCGACCTTGACTTTGGTGGCTACATCTGCGCGCAGTAGGTTCTTCTGAACCTTGCCCGTTGCGGTCATCGGCAACGCGCCCATGATCTCCAGCCTTTCGGGGAGTTTCGGTGTAGCAACCTTCTGGTTCCTCAGATAGGTAGTGAGCTCATCGAGGGTCAGGGTTTCGACACTCGACGCGAGAACGACGTAGATGCAGACCCGCTCGCCCAGCCGTTCGTCCGGCATGCCGACTGCGGCAACATGCTGAATTGCAGGGTGTCGCGCGAGATGCTCCTCGATCTCTCGAGCGCTGATGTTGACGCCACCTCGAATGATGATGTCCTTGATCCGACCAGTGACGCGCACGTATCCGCCGACGTCCATCCGCCCCAGATCGCCCGAGCGCGAGTAGCCCTCTGAAGTGAAAAGCGCCTCAGTCTCCTCCTGGTTGGCGTAGTACCCGATCATGTGGCTGGGACCGCGATAAGCAATGTCACCGTCGTCGCCTCGGGGCACCTCGTGTCCGTCGGTGTCGACGATCTTGACGGCGGCGCCCTTTACAGGTGATCCGTCTGAGACGATCGCTCGATCCGGATCATCGGCCAACGTGCACATCGTCGTCACAAAGTTCTCCGAGCGGCCGTAAAGGCTGAGGGTACGGCACTTTGGCAGAACCCGCTGAGCGTCTTCAACGACTGCGCTCGGGATGGGTGAGCCGGCACAAACCCATAAGCGCAGGCTGCTCGCGTCATGGTGTTGTGGATCGTATTCGTTGAGCAGCATCTGCAGGAACGGAGTCGCAGTAACTGCGGCAGTGCAACCGTGTTGCTCGATCCGTCGGAGACCTTCCTCGGGATCCCAGGCCTCCATCAGGTGAGTTTGGGCGCCCACCAGCAGCGGCAGAACGACGCTGGTCACTAAGCCCGTGCTGTGGGTGATCGGTGAGGGACCGAATTGCACGTCCTCGTTGGTGTATCCGAGGTCGCCGGCCATACTCCAGGCGCTCGCATGCACAGTGTTGAAAGAGTGGTAGCACCCCTTTGGTCGGCTTGTCGTTCCCGAGGTGTAGACGATCAGAAAGCCGTCGTCGGGAGAGTTGGCATCTCCGCCTTCTGTCTCGAGGTCGGCAAGCTCGCCTGACGCCACCAGGTTTTCGAATGGTGTGGCATTTCCACCGGCGCCCCGTACTTCCACCATGAAGCGGAGATGCTCCGCTTCTGTGCTCAGCTGGGCGAACATGGCTGCGTGATCGAACCCCCGAAACTCCCCGCAGGCAATGGCGCCTGAGGCGCCCGAGTGGGCAAGGATGTAGCCGACTTCGTCGCCGCGATAGATGGGCATGATCGGAACCAAGATCGCCCCTAGACGGGACAGGGCGCCCGCAATGATCGGAAACTCGGTCCAGTTGGGCAGTTGGACCAGGATTCGGTCTCCGCCGTTGACGCCCTCGCGCTTCAGACCAATCGCCACCCGGAGCACGCGGTCGTGAAACTCGCGATAGGTGTAGCTCGTGGTGCTGTCGAAGCAAAACCGCTGGTCCGGTACCGT
>Ga0310914_10004049_pt1 | contig 10213 bp, 6 predicted proteins | sample GREbulkMGAN108_FD_203450 | JGI IMG/M metagenome (GOLD analysis project Ga0310914, IMG submission 203450) | Lab enrichment of tropical soil microbial communities from Luquillo Experimental Forest, Puerto Rico - GRE.bulkMG.AN108 | ecosystem: Environmental > Terrestrial > Soil > Tropical forest >...
GGCTTGCACACGCGGGCGAGTTCCTTGACTGCGTGGGCCGGGTCGGTGGCGTATTGGATCGCGTTGAACGCGGTGACGATGTCGAACGTGGCGTCGGGCTGCTCCAGTGATTCGAGGTCGCCGACGGCGAAGGTCGCCTCTGGTGTCCTGCTGCTGGCGAAGTAGAGCAACCCCGCTGATGCGTCGATGCCGGTGGCGTCGGCTCCCGCGCGGGTGGCCAGCTCGACGACTAGCCCGGCACCGCACCCGGCGTCCAGCAGGCGCTTGCCAGCCAGCGGGGCAAGTGCGCCGAGTGCCGCCTCGAACAGCGGCGCCATGCGGCGTTCCATGCCGGCGGCCCACGTCGCTGCGTGCCGCCCCCAGAGCTCACCCTGCAGTTGCGCGGATCCCATGTTTGCTCCTCGGTTCGTGGACCCCTTCCCGGGCACTGGTGTCAGCATCAGGTTCGGCTGAACCCGTTGCATCCGGGTTGATCACGGATTCCGCTGGCAGACTTGCGGCGTGAGCGCCGAGTTGTCCGACCGCGAGTCCGAGGTGTGGGCGATGCTCAATACGCCGATGACGTACGTGGAGATCGGCGAGCGCTTGTTCATTTCGCCACGAACGGTCGAGAGCCACGTCGATTCGCTGCGGCGGAAGCTCGGCGCCACCAACCGGCGCGAACTGGCGTGGATGTGGGCCGACAGCCAGCACGATGCGGGCCTGCCGGCAGAGCTCTCGTCGTTCGTTGGCCGGGAGAGCGAACTCGGGCAGACATCGGATGCCCTCGCCCACGCCCGGCTGGTGACCCTGACGGGCCCGGGCGGCGTGGGCAAGACTCGCCTCGCGGTCCGGGCGGCGCGGGACTGGATGAAGGGGCCCGGCAGACGCTGCTGGTACGTCGACCTCGTCCCGCTGCCTCCCGGGGCGGGCGTCGCGCCGACTGTGGCGGCGGCGTGCCGCGCGGCGGCGGCCGGTGGTGTCGAGAGCGCGATCGCGACGCGGCTGTCAGGTGCGCCCGCACTGCTGGTCCTCGACAACGCCGAGCACGTGCTGGACGCCTCGGCCCGGCTCATCGAGACGCTGCTGACCCGCTGCCCCGAACTGCGCGTACTGGTCACGTCGCGGGTGCGGCTGGTGCTCCCGCACGAGCGGGTGCTGGTCGTTCCCGGCCTCGGGGAGGGGGCTGACGGCGCAGCCGTGTTCCTGTTCCGCGAACGAGCCGGAGCGCCGGCACTCGACGGCGACCGGGTCGCCGCGGTCTGCGCCGCCCTCGGTGGACTTCCGCTGGCCATCGAACTGGCCGTCGCGCGGCTTGGCACGCTCGGCCTGTCCGGCCTCGAGGCGTCACTGAGCCGGCAGCTCGACACGCTGCGCGGCGGCACGCGGGTGAACCACCGGAACCGATCGCTGCAGGAGACGATCGGGTGGAGTTACGACCTGCTGCCCGGGCCCGAACGCGAGGTGCTCGCTCAGGTGAGCATCTTCGCCGAGCCGTTCACCGCGGCGTCGGCGGAGGAGGTACTGGCCGGCCCCGTCGCGGCAAGCGTCGCCATGCTGTGCGAGCACAGCCTGCTGCGTCTCGAAGGGCCAAGCACCGAGCCGCGCTATCGCCTTCTGGAGGCCGTAAGAGAGTTCGGTCGCGACCGGCTCAGCGACGTGCAGCACGCGCAGCTCGCCGAGCGCCACGCCGGGTGGGCGCTCCGTAACGGATCCGTTGGCGAGCGGCAGGCCGCGGCCGAGTGGTGCGCCGGGCCGGGCACGAACGCAACACTCGCGCACGAGCTGTGGCGGACCTTGGCGGTTGACTACTTCCGTGCCGGCCGGCTGCGTGACGCGCAGGCCTCCCACGAGCGGGACGCCGCCGTGACGACGGGGCTCGCGCGCGCCGACGCACTGACCGATGCTGCCGCAGTCGCGCGCTGCCGGGTGCTGGGCGAGGAGGCGACCAGGCTCGACTTGCTCGCAGTGGAGGCCCTTCTCGGGGCCGGAGCCGACTCGGCTGCCGCGGAAGCACTGGCGCGGGTCGCGGATCACGCGGTCCGCTTTGCGGGCATGTACGCGGCCCCGCTGCCGTCCTCGCAAGTCAACGCGATCCTGGGCCGCGCGCGGCACCACGCCGGCAACGACCGGCTCGCCAACGCCGCGCTGGCGGTCGCCCGGGTGCAGACGAGCGCCCGCGAAGCAACCGATCCGGTGGCCCGGTCCCGCGCCGCGGTCGAGCAGGCGGAGCAGGCCGGCGCCGTGCACTGGATCGGCGGCGCCCTCGACGCTCTGTGCGTGGCGCTGGTCGAGACCGGTCAGGTGGCCGAAGCCGCCGAGCTCAGCGTCCAGCGGGCCGAGCGGACCCTTGCAACCGACGATCCGCGGCTCGCGCTGGAGGTCAAGGACGCACTGCACACCGGCACGCAGATTCTGACCGGGGCCGGGCGGCTCGCCGGCGCCCAACGGCTCGCAGAGCGTCTTCTCCGGATGCCCTGGCTGCGGACAGAGACCGACCTCGCCAGCGAAGAGATGTTCCTGCCGGCCGCCCTCAGCGGCGAATGGTCCGCAGCCCTCGGCCGCTGCGAGGGCTACTTGGCCGCCTGGCAACGGGCGGGCCGGCCCATCGCACCGGGACGTGCGATGGCACCACTCGCCGTCGCGCTGATCCACCGGCTGCGGGGCGACGAACGCGACCACGCGCGGTGGCGCGAGGCCGCGTCGATGATGCGCGGCCACGGCTCGCCCAGCGCGTACGAGGCGGTCTTTGCGGCCGTCGGGCTGCTGCATGACGGAGATCCGGCGGGGGCGATCGAATCCCTGAAGCCCCCGCAGGCCGGGTTCTACGGCCGACTATTCCGTGCCTGGTCGATAGCGCTGCGCTTCGAGGCCGAGGTGCTCCTTGGCGCTCCGGCGGCAGAACCCGCCCCGGAGCCCAACCCGGTCGCGGCCCTTATCGTCGCCAGGGCCTCGGCACTCCGCTCCGCGGACACCGCAGCAGCGCTCGCCACCCGCGCCGGATTCGCGCGATTGGGTTGCCCCTACCAGGCAGCGCGCACCCTCCTGCTCGCCAACGAACGCTAACTCGCGCACCGCCTCGAACCCCAGACGCTGCAGCCCCGCCGTCAGCGTGATCGACCGATCGGCCTGCTGACCGAAGCGCAATCTATGTCGCTGAGCGCTCGCTACCCATCGTTCTGCACCCCTCAGGAGTTCGAATCTCTATCCTCTGCCATCCTGAGCAGGCAACCCCGAACGTCCCTGCTCAGCGGCGCCGGTTACGCCGGGACAGCGCCGACCGCTCGGGAGCGATCGCGGCACGCAGCCGCTGAGCGTTGGTGACAATGTAGTCGTCGCCGTCGACGACGATCTCGCCGGATTCGACGAGTTCTCGGACGGCGCGGTTGACGTTCGGCCGGGTGGCGGCGATCGTGCTCGCGAGCATGCCTTGCGACAGTTTGAAGTTGATTCGAGTGCCGCGCGGGTCGGCGGCGCCGTTGGTTTCGGCCAGTTCGGCGAGCTTCAGCGCGAGCCGGTCGCGGATCCGGTCGAACGCGAGGCCAGCGATCACGTGGACCGCGTCGCGGGCCTGGGAGGCGAGCCCCTCGAGCATCCCCTCCATCGCGGGCTGGTGTTCGTGCAGGAAGGCGACCAGCGCTGCTCTTGGGACCTCGATGACGACCGACGGCCGGGTCGCCGCCACATTGATGATCCGGCCGCGCTCGGGGGCGAAAAGTCCGGGTTCGCCGAACACGCTCGGTGGGGCGTAGATATCGATGATTGTCTCCTGGCCGTCGCTGGAGTTGAGGTACTCCTTCAGCTGGCCGTGCTCGACCACGTACATGTGGGTCGCCGTGTCGCCGATGAAGAACACGTGCTCGCCGGGCGCCAGGCCGCGCCGACGGCAGCGTCGGGCGAGCGGGATCAGGTCGGCGAATTGCAGGCCGGCGAACACGAAGGTGCGTCCCAGCAGCCGGGCGAGCTGCGCGACCTGGTCGGTGTGCTGTGCGGCACTGCGGGGGTGATCAGTCACGGCATACGATCCGGGCCTAACGGTGAACCGGGAGGGATCGAGCCTCCCATGAGGCTCGATTGGAGGTCAATTGTGATGGCTGTTGCGGAGGCGAGTTCGGCGGCGGTGCTGGCCGCGTTGCGGGATCGGGGGGCCGGTGAGGTGATCACCGGGTCGGACGGCCGTTACGAGGTGGGTCGCCGGGTGTGGAACGGGGCGATCAGCAGACGGCCTCTGGCGGTTGTCCGCTGCGGCGCCGTGGGCGAGGTGGCGGCGACGATCTCGGTAGCGCGTGAGGTTGGCGTGCCGTTGGCGGTCCGTGGCGGCGGGCATTCGCTGCCCGGGTTCTCGACCTGCGACGGGGGGATCGTGCTGGACCTGAGCGGGCTGCGCGCGGTGCAGGTGGACGCGGCCGCGCGGCGGGCGAGGGTCGGCGGCGGCTGCACGTGGGCGGATTTCGACGCCCGGGCGCAGGAGCACGGGCTCGCGACTACCGGGGGGCTGGTGTCCACGACGGGGGTGGGCGGGCTGACCCTGGGCGGCGGGATCGGCTGGCTGACTCGCGCGCACGGCCTGGCGTGCGACAACCTGCTCGGCGCCGAGGTGGTCACGGCCGGGGGCGAGGTCGTGCACGCATCGAGCGAGGAGAACCCGGATCTGTTCTGGGCGCTCCGCGGCGGGGGCGGCAACTTCGGGGTCGTCACGAGCTTCGAGTTCGCGCTGCATCCCGTCGGTGACATCACGGCGGTGCTGCTGATCTGGCCGTACGCGTCGGCGGCCGCGGTCGCGGCCGCATATCGCGGCTGGGCCGGGGGACTGCCGGACGAGCTGACGACGATGCTCGTGTACCTGACCGGCCCTGACATGGACGGGATCCCGGATGAAGTCCGCGGCAGGCTGTCGATCGGGGTTGTCGGCTGCCACATCGGCACCGCGGCCGAGGCCGACGGCGACCTAGCCGAGCTTCGCGCGCTGCCCGGAGTGGTCGACCTCAGCGATCGCGCTGGCTACCTCGACCTCCAGCAGATGTTCGACGCCGAGCTGCCGCCAGGCCGCCGCTACTACTTCTCCGACATGCTGTTCGCCGAGCTTTCCGACGGCCTGCTCGAGGTGCTCGGCACAGCCGCCAGCCAGCGGCCGTCACTCGGCTGCGAGTTCGACATCCACCATATGGAGGGGGCCGCGGGCAGGGTCGACCCAGGGGCGACGGCGTTCGCCGACCGCTCGGCACGGTTCGTGATGAACACACTCGCCTGCTGGGACGAACCCTCCGACGACGACACCCACCGGACCTGGGTGCAGTCAGTGAAAAAGGCATGTGCGCCGTACCGGGCCGGCCGCGGGTACGTCAACTTCTCCGGCGACGTCGGCTCGGCGGAGGAGGTCCGCGACACCTACGGGCCGGCCCGCTACGACCGCCTCGTCGCGGTGAAGCAGCACTGGGACCCGGAAAACCTGTTCCGCCTTAACCAGAACATCCGGCCGTGAGCGCCGCAGCCGCGCAGGCCGTGCTGGTCGCCCGCTACAAGCTCAGGGCGGATGCGGACCCTGAGGAGCTGCGCCGGATATCGGAGCGGATGTGGGCGCTCGCGCACGAAGAGCCCGGGTTCGGTTTCCGCGCCGGGTGGTACCTCACCGCCGGAGACGGCAGCCAGGTGGCGATCTACGAATTCAGCGATCTCGCCGGACTCGAACGGTTCCGGCTGCACCCTGAGCACCTGGCTGTACAGCGCCGCTGGTCGGAGTTCTTCGAGTGGATGCGCAACGACGTCTGCACGGTAGTGCGGCAGGACACGCTAGGCCCGGTTCCGCTGTGAGCGAGGTCATCGCCGAGGGCCGCGTCGCAGCGCTCTACCGTTACCCGGTCAAGTCGATGCAGGGTGAGCAGCTACCTGAACTCCAGCTGACCGGGCGGGGCGTGGACGGCGACCGCGTGCTGGCGCTGCTCGACCGCACCGGCGGATTGGTCGCCAGCGCCCATCACCCGGCCAAGTGGGGCCAGCTGCTCCACTGCCGGGCCCGGACCACGCCCGACCGCGAGGTCTGGGTCACCCTGCCGGGCGGACGCGAACTGCCCGCCGGTGCCGAGCTCGAACGGGAACTGGGCGCCATGCTCGGCCAAGACGTCCGCCTCATCTCATCAGCCCCCGACGGCGGCGCCTACGAGATCATCCACCCGGACGTCCCTGGCACAGCCCCGCCACAGTTCGTCAAGCACACCATGGACCTTGCCGGGGCACGGCGGCGCGTGGGACGCCTCGGGCTCGCCCTCGAAGCCGAACCGGGCACGCTGGTCGACGTCGCACCGGTCCACCTCATCACCTCGGCTGCGCTCGCCGCGCTGACCGCAGGCTGCGGCGACGGCGACCTCCGGCGATACAGGCCCAACATCGTGCTCGACCTCGACGCCGAGGGATACGCCGAGAACGAGTGGGCCGGCCGTAAGATCGCTGTCGGCGACGCCTGCCTGCAGGGCATGTTCCCGACTCCCCGCTGCATCGTCACGACACTCCCCCAGCACGGCGTAACCGGCGGCAAACGAGCCCTGCAAACACTCGCACGAGACAACCGGGTCACAATAGGACGCGGCAACTGGGCCTGCCTTGGCCTATACGCCGCCGTCAGCGCACCGGGTGCGGTCCGAGTCGGCGCCCCATTCACCGTGACACGCGGATGAACCAAGTCAGCCGCCCCCTTGTCTCAGTTCTTGTCTCATTCGCCCCCGTCCGGCGCCGTTCACCACCGTCCGCCTCAGTCATGTTCGGGCAGGTCACGGACGGTTGCGGACGTGGGTGAACGCTGGCCAACATTGTTGGAAAGCGTGTTGGGGGCAACCCCTCAGGAGTTCGAATCTCCTATCCTCCGCCACCTTGATCTGCGGCGACGCGCTTGGATCATGTTCTCGCGGTGCGCTACATCGCCAACGTGTGTCTCATTTTCTGTCTCAGTTTGAGTCCTGGCCATATGCCTTATTCCGGACAAATCGGTGTGGTGGCACGCTGAGATGACACACGTTGTACCTGGTCAGGGACGTCGCGGACGTACCTGAACGGAAGCGTGCACGCCGCTAAAGCGTGCGCCCCTACCGTTCAACAGGGCCAAGAGCAGCGACAGCGCCGCCGGGGCCGTGATCGTGACCGCAGGCATCGCTGCCGTGACCGGATCGAAGGCGGGCGGCGGCCAGGCCAGCCCGCCGCCGTCACCAGCGAGGATCACGGGAGGGATCTTGCCGCAGGCGATCACGCCGTCCCCGCGTGCAGGCCGGCCGGGCGGTCCGTCACGTCCAGGTCGGCGCGCGGTGGTTCGTACAGCTTGGCCGCTGACGTGCGTCGCGCGATTCTCCCTTCCCAGGCCAGGCAGAACTGGGCCATCGCCTGCGGGTTGTCGCGTGCGGCCGCGCGTGCCTGGAGAATCTCCGGCGCCGGCGGGCTGAACCGCGCGGCGCGGAGGTTCGCCTGGTAGTCGTCCATTGTGGCCTCGTTGCGACGGCGCTCGTACGCGCTGAGGGCCGCCGCTTCGGCCGATTCGCCGGAAAGGGTTGCCGTCAGCGAATCCGCTAGTAGCTCGGCGTCTCGGAGGGCATCGCAGATCCCGAGCGCGCGGACTGGGTCCTTGTGGCTGCCGGCGTCACCGACCAGTGCCCAGCCGGGCCCGTATGGCTTGCGCAAGAAGTTCGGGAGTTGCGCGGCGCCGTAGATCCGCTCCTCACGTCGTCCTGAACGGATGCGCTGCGACAGGTCCGGTACGCGGTCGACCACCGCCATCATCTGGGCTTCGATGTCCGACCGTATGGCGGCCAGCTCCGCGATCGGCCAGCCGACGAATACGGCGAACAGGTCGTCGTTGGTGGGGTGAGCGAAGATCATCCGGTGGTCGCGCCGGTACATCTCCAGTCCTTCCCATGCGACCCCGCTCCAGTAAGCGAAGTACCAGCACGCGAGCGTCGGCTGCGCGGCGTAGGCCGGCGCACTGACTCGCTTGGCCACCAACGAGTTGCGCCCGTCGGCGCCGATCACGAAACGGGCACGCTCGGTCAGCCCACCGCGGCCCCGGATGCCGGTGACCCGATCGTCTTCGAAGGTGATGTCGTGAACGGGGGATCCGTCCCGGAACTCCGCGCCGGCTTCGATCGCGGCATCGATGAGCACCTTGTCGAGGGCCGCGCGCCGTGGCGCAACCCCGACCGGGACGCCGTCCACGACTAGGCCACGTCCGGTCAACGGAAAGTCGCCGAGGTCCATGGTGATCGAGGTGATCGGCGGACAGCCGGTCGCGAGCACCCGGTCGAGCAGCCCCCAGGCGGCGAGCCTCGGCGGGCCGTGCATGCGAACGTAATGTCCGTGGGGAATCTCGCTCGGGAATCGCGCCCGGTCGACCAGCAGCACATCAACGCCCCGGCGCGCTAGCAGCATCGCAGTTGCGGCGCCGGCGACCCGGGCACCGACCACGATCGCGTCGTAGCGGTGCCGGCGCCTGGGGCGGGTTATCTTCGCATCTTTCCGCCGAGGGCTCATATCGCTGCGGCTTGCTGGCGGTGGAAGGCGCGGCGGGCTGACGGCTTCGCCGGAGCGCCCGCGGCGGCTCGCTGCCAGGGCGGTGATCCACCAGCCGGCGGCACGGCCGAGGTAGTAGGCGGGCGCACTCGAGTAGCGTCGCCGTGTCCGAGCCGTGGCTGTCATGGTTCTGTCCTCACTGTGATGGGTGGCCAGGCGGTGCGCCGCAGGGCCATAGGCGGGCTGGTAAGTGGTGGGTGGTGGTGTGGTCGGCGGCGAGGAGATGGCGGCCGGCGTCGCCGTGCGGGTCGCGCCAGACGGTGCAGATGTGGTTCGCATCCCTCTGATCGTCGCGGGGGCGGGGCCGGACACGCATCGTGGCCCGGACCACGATGATTGGCGGCAGAGGGCCGGCTGCCCGCCGGGTTACGGTGGGCTGGTGCGCACGCGGCTGCTGGAGCGGGAGGCAGAACTGCGGGCCCTGACCCGGCAGGTGCGAGCAGTGCGCGCCGGGGCGGGACAGGTGATCGTGGTGGACGGGCCCGCCGGCATCGGCAAAACGAGCCTGCTGGCCGCGATCGCGGACGGCGCGGAGGCGGACGGCGTCGCGGTATTGCGGGCCCGCGCTGGCCCGCTGGAGCAAGACGCGGCGTGGGGGGTGGCCCGCCAGCTGTTCGAGCCGTTGCGGGCGGGCGAGGTATGGGGTGAGCTGGCCGTGGGCGCGGCGAAACTGGCGACGCGGGCACTTGACCCGGCAACGGCGGAGCCCGCTAACGCGGGCGATGCCATGTACGCCGCGGCACGCGGGCTGGTGTGGCTAGCTGCCAACCTCGCCACGCGTGGCCCGGCGGTGCTGGTCGTGGACGATGTGCACTGGGCTGACGCGCCGTCGCTGCGCTGGCTGGCGCAGCTTGCCCGCGACCTAGACGGGCTGGCGCTCGGCGTGCTGTGCGCGGTGCGGTCCGGTGAGCCGCCCAGCGACCCCCGGCTGCTTGCCGAGCTGCTCGCGGCGGCGCCCGAACCACCGGTGCGGCCGCGGCCCCTTGGCGCGCAGGCGGCTGCGGCGCTGGTGACGGACCGGATGCCGCAAGCCAGCGCGTCCTTCACCAGCGCCTGCCATGCCGTCACGGCCGGCAACCCGTTCCTGCTAGGCCTGCTGCTCGGCCAGCTTGCGGCCGATGGTACCGAGCCGGGCGACGAGGCCGCGCGGCGGCTAAGCGCCTTCGGGCCCGAACAGGTCGCCCGCGTCGTCGGCCGTCAGCTTGCCAGGCTGCCCGACGGGGCGAGCGCGCTGGCCAACGCGGTTGCCGTCCTGGGACGGAGCGCGCCGCTGCGCCACGCGGCCGCCCTCGCCGGCCTGCCCCAGCCCCGCGCGGCCAGGCTCGCAGACGCGCTGCGGTCGGCGGCGCTGCTGGACCAGAGCCCAGATCTCACCCTCACCCATCCGCTGGTCGAGAGCGCGCTCTACGCGGCCATGGCACCCGGGGAACGCGGGCTCTGGCACGCCCACGTAGCCCGCATATTGCAAGGTGAGCGCGCCGATCCGGAGACCATCGCCGTGCACCTGCTGCGATCGGCGCCGGCCGCAGAACCGGCGACGGTGTCGACCCTGCGCGAGGCGGCCGCCCGGGCCAGCACCCGCGGAGCCCCAAGTACCGCGGCCGCGTTCCTGCGGCGCGCCCTGGCAGAACCCCCCGCCAGCGGGCACGACGATGCCGGCCTGCGCCTGGACCTCGGGCTGGCCCTG
>Ga0310914_10004050_pt1 | contig 10212 bp, 10 predicted proteins | sample GREbulkMGAN108_FD_203450 | JGI IMG/M metagenome (GOLD analysis project Ga0310914, IMG submission 203450) | Lab enrichment of tropical soil microbial communities from Luquillo Experimental Forest, Puerto Rico - GRE.bulkMG.AN108 | ecosystem: Environmental > Terrestrial > Soil > Tropical forest >...
GACCAGGCCGCCCGCTGCGAGCGCGGCATCGAGAAGAAAGCCGGCACCCCGCGGATTTCCAAGAATGGGCGAGGTCGCGGGGCTAAAAGCATTGGTCGTTCGAGCTCATAGGGGGTCGCTGTTGCTCGCTGCCCGATCAGGAGTCGGAGAAGGGCAGAGGGCGTAGGCCCCTCCGGGGACTAGGCAGGAGGAGCAGACCATGTCTCTGCCCCGCACCGAAAGCTTGCCGCCTTCGGGGCGCCGGGGGTAATGGTCGGCGCGAGCAACAGGCCGGGCACGCCGCAGTGCCCCAGGCACAAGAGGAGGAAACGCTATGATCCGCAAGCAATTAACGCGTCGCGAAGTTCTCCGGACCGCCGCCGCGCTCACCGCGACCGCTTCGGCCGGCGGCATTATCGGGCGCGCCGCCGCGCAGGGGCCGCAGTCGCGCCAGCTCGATGCCGTGCTGCGCCGGGCGGCTGACGCCAAGGAGGTGCCGGGCGTCGTCGCGATGGCGGCGAACGAGAAGGGCGTAATCTACGAGGGCGCCTTTGGCACCCGCGATCTCGCCAAGGGCCCGGCGATGACGCTCGACACGATGTTCCGCCTGGCTTCGATGACCAAGGCGGTGACCTCGGTCGCGGCGATGCAGCTGGTCGAGCAGGGCAAATTGCAACTAGATCAGCCGATCGGCGGGGTTCTGCCGGAACTGTCGGCGCCGCAGGTGCTGGCGGGGTTCGACGATTCCGGCGCACCAAAGCTGCGGCCAGCCAAAAGACCGATCACGTTGCGCCACCTGCTGACCCATACGGCCGGGTTCGGCTACGAAATCTGGGATCCGAGCCTGATCCGCTACGTCAAAGCCACCGGTATGCCTTCGATCTTTACCGCCAAGCTCGCTTCGCTACGGCTGCCGCTGGTCTTCGACCCGGGCGAGCGCTGGGAGTACGGCATCAACCTGGATTGGGTCGGCCGCGCGATCGAAGCCGTCAGCGGGCTGCCGCTCGAGGTCTATTTCCGCCAGCACATCTTCGCGCCGCTCGCCATGGCCGACACCGACTACGTCGTCTCTCCCGCGCAGCAAGCCCGCCTGGTCAGCGTGCACCAGCGCCAGGCCGACGGCTCGCTGCAGCCCGGCGCACCGAGCGACCCGCCGTGGCGCGAATTCTGGAGCGGCGGCGGCGGTCTCTACTCGACCGGGCGCGACTACCTCGTCTTCCTGCAGATGCTGCTGCATCAGGGCCGGTTCAATGGCGCCCAGCTGTTGCGCCCGCAGACGGTTGCGCTGATGGGGCAGAACCAAATCGGCGACATCCACGCCGGCATTCTGAAGACAGCGATGCCCGAGCGCTCGAACGATGTCGACTTCTTCCCCGGCATGGCCTGCAAATGGGGGCTCGGCTATATGCTGACCCCGCAGCCGGGGCCTAACGGCCGCAGCGCCGGCAGCCTGACCTGGGCCGGGATCTTCAACACCTACTACTGGCTCGATCCGCAAAAGCGTATTGCCGGTGTCTTTTTGACCCAGATCCTGCCGTTCGCCGACCCCAAGGCCGTCGCCCTCTACGGCGAGTTCGAGAGCGGCATATATGGCGGACTGAAGGCGGTGTAAGGCACCATAGACATCGAACGGTTGCTGGGAGGCGTGCGGCCCGCCCTCCTGACCGCCGGGCGGATACTTCGCGGATGTGCTTTCCTTCGACGAGAACGTGGTGATCCTCGCGGCGCTCTCCGCTGGTGCCGTCGAGCATCCCGGCGTTGGCAAAAATTTATCGCGGCCATCCAACCTCACCTTGTTGCGGCTCGCGGAACCTTAATTCGGATCGCCGAGCGGACGGAAGAGCTGCATCGGGCACGGCAGCAGCGTATCATGCAATGATCGAACTCGGGGGCTGATATGAGAGCGAAACACCCGAAAATCTGGGCGATCCTCTGGGGTGTATTGGTGATCTCGGCAGTGCCGGCCAGCTCCTCAACAGCTGGTGACGGAGTATTGCGCAGTCTCTACGCTGTCAATCAATCTGGCAATGCTCGCGGATCCATCTCGGTCTACGACATCGATGCGGGGCATCACCTCATTAGAACCATTCAGACGGTTCCGAATGTCGCGGACGTCAAAGGAGTGGCCGTCAGCGCCGTCACCGGAAGGCTCTACGTCTCCTATCTGGACAGCGAAGGCACCGGACAGATTTATTGCCTGAACCTCTACGACGATAGGGTTCTTTGGAATAGAGCGATCAGCCCCGGCGTTGATCGGCTGGCGATCAAGCCCGACGGGAGACTGCTCTATGTCCCGACCTGGGAAGGCGGTTCGGCCGATTATATCAATGTCTTGAACGCCGAGACCGGCGATGTGTTCCGGCGCGTATACTTCTCCAATCGGTCGCACGATACTCTCTACCCGCTGGCCGGTCCGATTTTTCAAGAGACGAAGGCTGACGACGGCAGCGGCAATTACCTCTATTTGATCAATCCAGACACCTACAACGTATCACGCATCGGACCCTATTCAGGCGTCCTGGGTCCATACGCAGTCGACAGCACGAGCGGCTATGTGGTCAACAATGTCAGACATCTCTGGGGCATGCAGGTCGCCGACCTCGAAACGGGTCAAATTATCACCGCGCATATTGGCGACCATCCGCCCGGCGACCCGGGACTGTTGCACGGGATCGGCTGGACTCCCGATCAGAGCGAGGTCTGGGAGAACAGCACGCAAGCCGACCCCCACGTCTTCGTCTGGGATATGTCGAAACCGATGGCTCCCGTTCTGAGGGAGCGGCTGACCTTGCGCAGCGGGCGCGGATCGCACTGGTTGACCTTCGACATCAAGGGAGATTACGGCTATGTGGCGCCCAATAAACTCAGCCGCGATGGAACCGAAATCTTTGACGCCCATACCCACAAGTCAATCAGCGTGATTGGATCATCCGAAGACATGGTCGAAATCGACTTCGCCGACGGCAAGATCAGCCGAGTCGGCGATCAGTACGGGATCGGCCGACGCTAGCGCAGCGTCCTGGGAGGAGCCGCTCTCTGCCTTACACAATCGCCCTTATGAGCTCGAAGGACCAATGCTTTTAGCGCCGCGACCCCGCCCCATTCCTGGAAAACCCGCGGGGTGCCTGCGTTTGGCCCATGGTTCCTGGCAATGGATATGAGCCTGAAATAAGGCCAATGCGCCGCCAAATTCCTGAAAATGTGCTCCAACTAGATATGGTGAATGGGATGCAAATAGAGGTTCTTCCCTGTAAGTATCTACGGTCGCACCGCTGCCGCTTCTGGGAAGTGAAACATACAGCCGGCGGGTTACTTATGCTTAAACCGTAGCATCACGATTTGAGAACTATTTGCGTGCGGTTTCCAGAAGGTCCGGTTATGCGGCTTTCACAGCGACGAAACCAGACAACCGAAACGCAAGATATAGAGGGAGAGTGGGTGCTTATCTGGAGCGTATCACCGCGGGCCGCATCTTTGTATCCGGTGATCGGACATTGGGCTCAGGTTTCGTCCTCGACCACGCGGCAGTTGAACGCGCCCAGCACAAAGGGCTGGCGGAGGCTTCCTTCGAGGCTGAGGCGGATGAACGCTGCGCCGTAAAGCTCCCGCATTCCATCGTCACGCTTGACCGCGCCCTGTAACCGGATAGGCGTGCCGGACAGTGACGAGGCGACAGAGCCCCTCGTTAACACGGGCACGTATCGGGCCGGCAGCTGTGCAGAGATCGGAACGGACTTGTCGGGATCGGCCGGCAATCCCAAAAGCGATGCAAAGCAGGGACCGTAGAAGAGCAAGGAGGAATGCTCGACCACCGGACTGACACCGATGATGAACCGGTGCGTCCACTTCGGGCCCGTCATCGCCGAGGCATCAAGCGTCATGAAGGCGAGCGTGTGCCCAAGCCGACGGCGCTCCCCGTCCCAATCGGTTATGAGCTGTTCAGATACGCGCCGCTCCCGCTCGGCGCCCACCGCCGCGCCCTCCGGCGACTCGCCGGCGGCGGTTGCAGCAGAGGAAATGTCATTCGACCACGTCTGCTCCGGCAATCTTCTAACCGCCTGCCACTCGACGCCACAAACGTGAAGACAAGCTGAAGAATGCTTCGCATTCGGTCGATCGGACGCGCCCCCGGATTACCCGGTGCGGCGTCAGCAACGGAGCGGTCAAGCGTATCAAGGCGGCAATGGCCAACGCATGAGCCTCTGTGGCGCTCACCCCGGCCAGGCGCACGATAAAAGTACTCCAGAATCAGGCAGGGAGCGGGTTCAGGTATGTGAAAACGCTGCAAACCCATTTCTCACATCATTTAACAATCATTAACCAGACCAAGGTTCAATAAGGCGCCAAATTGCTGCGTACCCAAACGGAGGGGCCCACCATGACGACGAACAGCTATCCTGGGCATGCCGTCTGCCTGCCGGTCGCACAAAGGACGCCCTTGTGGAAAGCCGCGGCTCTCGCAGTCGGGCTCGCCGTCGGCATGCCTTGCGGTCCGGTTCACTCCGCTCCCGCGACCGGCGGCGAGACCGTGCAAGGCCTCTACAGTGCATTGCTCAGCACGATGAAGAACGGCCGCACCCTGGGTCAAAGCGGGCGTTTCATACAACTGGCGCCGGTCATTCGAAGCACCTTCGACATCGCCACGATGGCGCGGCTGTCGGTCGGCTCGTCCTGGGCGGGTCTGACCGAGGCGCAGCGCCAGCACGTGACCGAAAGCTTTGGCCGTTACATGTCGGCCATCTACGCTGACCGCTTCGACAGCTATGACGGACAGAAGCTCGAAGTGACCGGCGAAGAGCCCGCCGCAGCCGGCGTCATGGTGCGCAGCCGGATCATCAAAGCCAATGGCGAGCCGGTGCAGGTCGATTACCTGATGCACCGGACCGGCGAAACCTGGCTGATCTCCGATATCTACCTCGACAGCGCGATCAGCGAAGTCGCGACCCGCCGCTCGGAATTCGCTGCCATTCTGAAGAAGGACGGCATCGACGGTCTGATCGCAGCCCTCAACCGCAAGGCCGACGTGCTCAGCGCGACCTCGGCGAGGTCATCTTAGAAACACGTGCGACACAGAGCCGGGCCGGACGGCCCACCCGTGGTGAGGCGTGCTTCCCGGGGCGAAGGAGGCTGTCAGTAAATTGGAGGGCTTCGTCGTTCCTGCGGAGGCGGGTGTAATCAAATTCCCCGTATCGCCTTTGCCTCCTTTACGGGTTCTCCCGCTATCTGCCTGACCAGCCCATAAACCGATAGGGGGTGGTAGGCCTCCGAAGCCGCCTATGCCCGGTGGCCCTCGTCGGCAAACTTGTGGGTGGCGGAGGAAGTTTATGCTGCCGGTGCTGGCGTAGCCCGAGAGCGTGATCGCCTCTTCGTAGATCTATTTTCGGTCGCCGCCTTGTTTACGCCATCAGATTTCGATGCGGACCGGGTACTCTGTCTTCGGGCAGGTACCGACTTTGACTTCGGAACGGCGTCTGCCGAGAGAGATGAGTTCGGTGTTACTGCCGGGCCGATATCTGCCGTGGCCTTGCGACCAAGACCCAGCGCCTTAGAGCCATGGTAGAGCGTTGTTCCGAGTAGGCCGGCGCCGTGAGCGGATGATCGCTGCGCAAACCCCAATGCTTCAGGTAATCGTCCCGAGTTAACCCGTGCCGCGTGCTGATATGCCGACGTAACATCTTGGCCCGGTAGCCACAATCCAGGCAGATGACATATTCGCGGTGTACTGATCGCCGCACCGAAACGGCGGGAGTCCGAACTTCCTCAAGTTGAGGAGGCTTTCCAAGCTGACTAAGGGCTCGATGTACCGATGTAATGAGTTCTGAAACCTGATCGGTCCCAACCGCATGATGCCCCAAGTACCTCCCGATAATCTTCGTTGTCAGGGCGGATCTACCATTTCTTTGTTCATGGCATTGATCTCCCATTCATGGATCATCTTAGGCCTGTCCCAAGCTGACGCAGTCAGGACACGAGTTTCTGCTGAATCTGTGGATCGTCAAGTAGGCGCACTAGCGTTTGTTTGAGAGCTTCGTATTGCTCTGCCTTTTCGATCTTACCGTCGGTTCTGGTTCGGTCTTCCATTTTAGGATTATTCCCGAACTTCCGTCAGTAAAACGTCAATTAGCGCCGGAACTCTTTGAGGGGGCTCCCGCCCCAACATGATCGAGCCATCTCTTAATGCTACGTAGCCTTTCGTTAACGTCTAGAAGATTTGCACGCAAGAATATGGCCGCCTATTTTCTCGTCGGCTATCTTATTCGAAAAAAGTCAGTATCACTGGCCAAACGCAGGTTTGGGCCATAAGGAGGTAGCGGAAGTGTTCCCTGAGGAAGCAGCCTTAAACATGACCATTCGCAAGGCGGTTGAGGATTTTCTAGGGCAGCTAAAGGCCGACGACGACTCGCAGATCACGACGGAAGTAGTAGCGCGTGCATGCGCGCCCGTCACGCGAGCAGTTAAGAAATTCGCAGTCCTAGATCGAGAACTCTTAGAAGCTGACAGCCCCAGAAAACTACGGATGGTAAGGCGGAAGCTCAACACTGAAAGCGCCAATATGCGGATGATGCTGGCCGACTACATCCGCCTCGCTTTATTGCATATTCGCGAATTGAAAGCTGTAGCCCGTGCAGAGCGATGTAGGCGTTGTGCCTTAGATATTTCTATGCGCGACACTGCGCGAAGTTTGAATCAACTGCGCGCAGAAATGGGCAATCCACCTAATTGGCCACAATTACCAACTGATCGCGATCGGAAACGTGACCCGCTTGACGAAGTCGACGAGAAGCTCCTGAAGATGGATCGGAAAGCCATATACGATCCCCTCTGGAATGCTTTGGAACAGTTTGCGCTTTGGGTTGGACGTCATGTCTGGGGACTCATCAAAACCTACGCTGTGGAGATACTGATCGCGGTTATATTGTTGGGGCCAGGCATTAGTACGTTGCTCGGACTGATCGGTCCTGCCTGGACTCGACTGGGCTTCGGTTTGAGCGTGACCGTGGCCTTGTTGCGCTACTTATGGTTAAACTGGTGGCTTGGAGATCTCTTTCTGAGCTGGCAGAAGAGGCGGTTAGAGACCAGTCTCAGCGATTTTTCCGATGCGGCTAAATGGACTTACGTGTTTCTTGCGTTGATTGACATTAAGCTCGACAAGCAAAGCTCCGCTGCGCATCGCGTCGGCCCTAGCGGGACTGGGGCTGTAATACAGTGAGGTATGCCGGAGCTCGAAGAGCGGCCTGTCTGCGGCCGTTTCCGGCACCTTGTGGGCGGTAGGTGGGGGTGGTGGCCACGCCCCTCCCCTCTTCCCAAGCATTGGAGAGGCCTCTTATCTGCCCGATGAATATATACCCGACCCCACAGACTCGATCAAAGAATGCTTTTAGCGCAGAAGTTGGCCGTCCTCGATCTCCGCGAGCTGGGGCCAGGACCACGAGCGTCGCGAGCATTGTTGGCGGCTTCGGTACCAAGAGCACGAGATCCGCGAGCGCATATCTTACGCTCCTCCCTGGGAGCGAGGCGGGATGGAGCATCATCTCTGGGGAGTTAGAGGTTTGTTGACTCACCGCTGGAGGGAGATGGATTCGAACCTTCGGTTCCGCGTAAGGGTGACGGTTTCGAGACGCCTTCCGAGTGGGCGGCAAAGCCGCCGAGACTAGTTTGCGGCCTCCGAGGCGAAGTAGTGTGTGAATCAGCACCGAAGCGGGACCCCGCCCAAAACTGCAGCAAGTAACTGAAATCGCCGGAGAAGACACCAGGCGTGGGGGCGGCCCCCCCGATCGGCGCCCCAAAACAAAGATCTCCTTCAATGTATCAACGAGTTGAGGCCTATCCGAGGTGGGTCCCCGCTTCGATGCTGATTCACACCCTGGCTCGAAAGCCGCCTAATTGTCACCCCGCACGCCGCCTGGCTGACCTTGGAATCCGAGACCGACACACGGGCTAGAGCCGAAACGATGCGCCGCCGCGCTGCTGACCAACCGGCCGCAAAAACGTCATCACGCCCCAGATGTAATGAGCCCAACCGGCCGACCACAATTACCGTCGCGGTCCGCGCTCTTCGAGCCCTTGGCGATAACGAGCCCAATAGTGTTCCTCGGGAAAATGACCATCGCGCCGCGCCTGGTATTGCGTACGCCTCGTCGGGGTCGATTGGCGTCGAATATCCGTGCCATCCACCACGCGGCGGCACTGGTTCGCCTCGCTCCCGGCGCTGCTGCTCCAGCCCCGCGCCGTAATTGCGCCAATAGCTCTCTTCGTTGGTGCGATGGTACCGCCGCGCCTGATCCTCCAATCGCCAAGCGTCTTCCGGATTGACGATCGCATTGAGTGTCCGCACCACAGACTGCAAGCTGTCGGCCGAGGCGGGGCATCCGACAGCGATCGCGATAGAATGCGGCTCGTGTTGTTTCAACATCTCAGCGCGACACTTCTGGACGGGCGGGCTGGAAATGGCTGGGCCTGGTTGTTACGATGCGGTCGCGATCGCTTAGGCCGCGGGTTTCCGAATGCTGGTTATGAGCCGCATCCGTCATGCGGCGATTGTCCCTTAACCAGCTCGTAGCCGGCCAAAAGAGCGGCCAAAATATCCCGAAAAACCGTTGCCGCACAACGATACCTGAGCGGATGGTGGAAACGCCAAGCGGAGCTGCCCTTTATCGAGGATCAGGTCGTCTGCTTAAGCCACAACCAGGCCGCCCGCAGCGGACAGGTGACACTCAGCTCGGCGCCATGCGAAGACGTCGGTCAGGTCATCGCCGACCGACAATGGCCGATGGAGGTTCTTCGGATTGCGCGGCTCCTTGCCAAATCGGGCGTTGTAATCGGCCAGGAAATCCGGCAGCAGTTCATTGCCGGCGGCAATCGTGCTGATCCCCTGAAGACGCAATTCCTCGACCAGGCGGTCTTGCAAGGTCTTGTTAGCGCGCTCGACGCGACCCTTTGCTTGCGGCGTGTTGGCGCACAGAATGTCAATGTTGAGCGCATGCAGTGACCGTCCGAACTGGGTCATGCCGTCGCCCTGAACCGCGCCGGTGCTGTTGACCCGGAAGACGCCATGCTTGTCGCTGTAGAACGCCACCGGTTTGCCATGCGCCTCGAGATACTCGCGGGTCGCCTGGAAATAGTCGAAGGTCGATTCCGTCTCGACGAACTTCAAATGCATCAGGCGGCTGGTGGCGTCGTCGATATAGACAAGCAGGGTGGATTGTGGGCCGCGGTCTTCGAACCACCAGTGCTCGGAGCCGTCGATCTGCACCAGCTCACCCAGACAATCGCGCCGCGGCCGCGGTTGGTGGATGCGCTTTATTCGGTCCTTGCGCCGAACCCAGAGCCCGGCGCCGATCATCCACTGCCGCAATGTTTCGATCCCAAGATCCAGGCCATGCAGCTCGGACAACTTCTCGGCCGCCAAGGTGGGGCCAAAATCGACGTAGCGCTCGCGCACGAGGGCCAGCACGGTCTCGCGGAACACCGCACCCAGAGCGCGGTTGCTGGGCCTACCACGCTTCCGCGAAATCACACCGTCCGGACCATCAGCACGGAAGGTCTGCAGCAGTCGGTAGATCTGTCTTCGTCCGACGCCGATCAGCCCCGTGGCGTCTGCGACAGATAGGCGCCCGTCAGCGACATCGATCGGCACCCGAAGGCGCGTCAGCTCGTTGCGGCTCATCGTGATCACCGTCATCCCACGCCACCTCGACAGGCCTCAGGCAAACCGAGGAGCGTGACATCTCTATCGGTGAGGCCGGTGACGTTTCTATCGGTGATCTACAATCGGGAGTCCGATACCATGAATTATGGAAAGTTCACGCCGTGCAGAGTGAAATCAGAGGCGGGGTCAACCGCAAATTTATCCGGCCTTTAACTTTGGTGGATAGGGTGGGGTAGTCACCCTTGGAGGAACATGGATGGCTACAAATTCATTTATCGAGTTTCGCTTAGATGAGGCACAAACTCTAGCTGATTATGCCGGCATATCTTTTGATCTGCAGACCGCGTTCGAGTTTGCAACAACAATCTTGGAAGAAAACCGAAAACCTGCGCCTAATTTTTCGCTGTCGGACCCGTTTATGGTCGCAACGATTATTCGATACGCCAGAGCCTTTGCAGGCGGGGTCCTGGCTTAAACTCTACGAAGAAGCTGCTGCAATTCTTAGCGATCAGCAACGTGAAAAGCATGATTATTTTATGACCGTACGAGATAAGTATATAGCACACTCGGCTCTATTGATTTTT
>Ga0310914_10004076_pt1 | contig 10192 bp, 11 predicted proteins | sample GREbulkMGAN108_FD_203450 | JGI IMG/M metagenome (GOLD analysis project Ga0310914, IMG submission 203450) | Lab enrichment of tropical soil microbial communities from Luquillo Experimental Forest, Puerto Rico - GRE.bulkMG.AN108 | ecosystem: Environmental > Terrestrial > Soil > Tropical forest >...
AGGGGATGGCGCTGCTGGCGCGGCTGAACGATCTCGAGAATCAGAAGGTCGCGGAGCTGTTTAGATTCTAACGGAAAAACGCGCTCAATAATCCTTGAGCAGCCGCTCGATATAGTCGAGCTCTTCCTGCGGCCGGCCCAAATCCCCGAAGCGCTTGCGTAATTCTTCGATGATGCGGCGGGCGCGCTGCACGTCGATCTCGGGCGGCACCTTGACCGACGAATCGTCGTAGTCGCGGCCGTGCAGCGGCCGGCCGAGCGGATCGGTATCCTGCTCGGCGCGCGACTGGCCGAGCCGGCCGGCGCGGCCGGGCCCCGGACCCTGCCCCATCTGCTGCTGCTGGCGCAGCGCCTGCATCAGCGACTGCGCGCCCTTGCGCAGCGCATCGAGCGCGCGGCCCTGCGAATCCACCGCGCTGTTGGGATCGTTATCGCCGAGCGCGCCTTCGGCTTGGCCCATTTCCTTGCCGGCGCGGCCGAGCTGACCCATCTGGTCTTGATCCTGCTGGCCGTCGCGGTTCTGGCCGAGGCCGAAATTCTTCAGCTGCTCCATCAGCTGCTCGAGGCGATCGCGCAATGCCTGCTGGTTCTGCCGCAACTGGCCCATATTGTCGCCGGGCTGCTGGTCGGCCTGATCGTCGCCCTGCTCGCCGGGGCGCGCCTGCTGGCTGCGCTGTTGGCCGCGTTGGCGGCGCTGGTCCTGGCCCTGGCGGAAGGTGCGGTCGCGCAGCTCCTGCTGCTGACGGATCACGTCGCTGAGCTCGTCGAGCGCCGACATCATGTCGTCGCCGCCGTCCGCCTCGTCGTCCATGCCGGGCGTCGCCATCTGCAGGTTGTTCAGGAGCTTGCTCAATTCGTCGAGCTGCTTCTTGGCGGCGTCTTTCTCGTCGGTGATGCAGCGCTGCAGTTCCTCGATCGCCCGCTGTTGCCCGCTCAAGCCGCCGTCCTTGTTGCGGCCGCCCAGCGCGTCGCGCGCGGTGCCCATCGGCGGCTCCGCCGGGCTGCACTCGCCTGACGGAGCGGCGGCGGCGCTGCGGACACCGAGCGCCATGCCAAAGGCGAACAGCAGCCCGACAAGGGCCGCCGCTGCAAATTTTCCGGTCCGCATGTGCATTGCCTGCTCCGGCGCTATCGCGGCAATTGGTCGATCAGGCGTTGCAGGTATTGCAACAACTGACCCTCATCGCGCGACAGCGATTCCAGTTGTGAATTATCCGCCTCGTTCGTCGTGCGGTCGCGCAAGCGCATTTGCTCGGCCAGAATCTTGGCGAGCCTCTTCGCTGTCTCGGTGTGCTTCTGGAATTGATCGAGCATGTTCTGCAGATCGCGCTGGCTCACCACGCGCGAATTGGGCCCGAGCGGACGGGCGGCCTGCGGGTTGTTTTTCAGCTGCTGGGCGAGCGCCTGCATGAAGCGATCCATGGCGGCGCGCAGCTGCTCCATCAGCGCCTTGATCTCCTCGTCGCTGGCGCCGCGCTCGAGTGCCTGGCGCAATGCCTCCTCGGCGTTGCGCAGGTTGGCCTGCGCGTCGGCGATCTCACCGTCCTCGATCTGGGTCGCCATCGACCACAGCCGCGTGACGACGTCGCGCAAATCGTCGTCGGAGGTGGCGCGCACCAGCCGCCAATAGATCGAACGCAGGCCGAGATAAATCCCGGCGTTAGGCGTGAACTTCTCCGGCGCCAGCGCCAGCGCGTCGAGCGCGTCGAGCACGCGCGGCTGCGCATTGGCGTCGAGCGCGAGATTGCGGCGCTGCTCGACGAGCGCTCGCGCTAGCGGCTTGGCGAACACGCGCTCGGGCAGTCGGAACGACACCGGCTCGCTCCTGCCCTGATTGCCGCCCTCGTCGCGCGCGATGAGCGTCATCGTCACTTCGGCGCCGGCCCACGGATGATCGGTCAAATCCTTGTTGGTCTGGGCAACGCCGGTCTTGGTGCGCGCCTGCGGCAGGATCAGCGCGAAGTCGGGCGGTCCGTAGAGCGGATGCGCGGCCTCGCCAGCGCCGGCGTCGTCGGCCTTGCGCGCGAAGGTCGCCTTCGCCTCGACCACCCCGTAATCGTCCTCGAGCCGGTACGACAACAGGAGCGTGCCGCGCTGCTGCTGTTCCGGGTCTTTGGTCAGCTCGATCACTGGCGGCTTGTCGGGAATGACATTGAACGCCCAAGTCAAATCGTCACCGGCGCCGCGCAGCGTTGCGCTGCCCGTGCCGGTGACGGCGAAGCGATGCTCGTCGGTGCCGGCCGGCGCGTGGACTTGCTCCTTGGCCGCGGCCACGCCGCCGGTCGCGGAGAGGTCGAGATTGAGCTTGCCGGTCGAGCGCACCACCAGCGTCGAGTTGATCGGCACGCTGACGATGTTGCTGGCGCCTGGCGGCGCCGTGGTTTCGCCGGGATGAATGCCGGCGAGCATCTGTGGCGGCCGTGCCGTATAGGCCGGCGGAATGACCCAGGCGTCGACGCGGAAGTTTGCCGGCAGCACCACGCCCTGCCAGTCGAACGCCGCAGCAATCCGCTTCCAGCGCTCGCCTCCGGCGGCAAAGAACGTCGCGACGCAAGCGATGAGAACGAGCGCACGCAGCGCGTAAGGGTCGCGCCGCGCCACCCGCGGCGACGGCCAGCCGGACTTCAACGTCCGCGCGGCGGCAAGCGCGCGCTCGACATGGGCGTTCCACAGGGCGAGCGAATAAGGATCCCGCGGCGTCACCGCGAGGTCGTCGGCGATCGCGGTGGCCGGCCGGTGCGGCAGTCCGCTGCCGCGGTCGATGCGGCTTAGCGCATCGCGCTTGCCGGGCATGCGCACGAACACGAACGGCCAGGCGGCGGCTATGGCGAGTGCGGCGCAGACAATCACCGCGGCGGCGCGCACCAGCGGCGGCAGCCAGAGCCAGACACCGAGCCAGGACAGCGCGAGAAACAGACCGATCGCAGTGGCGAGCGAGGTCAGCGCCGGCCACAGCCGTTCCCAGACGATGGTCCAGCGCGCGCGTATCAGGGCCGCCGCGAGCCGCGACTGGGTCGCAGCATCGAGGCCTCGCGAGCGTTGACCAGGCTCTGCAGCCGGATGGGCTTCGGTCACATTCGACCCGTCATTTGCTTCCCGTCATTGGGGCGCGGCACGGCATAAAATTCACGTGTGACAACAGGGTAACATGAGGGCGGGTTCAAGGCAGTAAAACCCGCTCACGATAATCTTATGCAAGTTCAAAGCCAGGGCGGCAGGCGGTCGAGCGCGATTACTTGCTCGGCGGTCAGGCGCGGCCTGACCAGCGCCCATTCGCCTTTGCGGACAAGGACTTCCGGGATCAACGCGCGGCTGTTGTAAGTGCCGGCCTGGACCGCGCCATAGGCGCCGGCCGACATGACGGCGAGAAGCTCGCCCGGATTCGGTTCCGGCAGTGCCCGGTCGAGCGCGAGGTAGTCGCCTGATTCGCAGACCGGCCCAACCACGTCGGCGGTGATGCGCGCCGCGCCGGGCGCGCGCTCACGCACTGGGCGGATGGCGTGATGGGCCTCGTAAAGCGTCGGCCGCACCAGATCGTTCATGCCAGCGTCGACGATGACGAAGGTCTTGGCCTCGCCGTGCTTCACGTAGAGCACGCGCGTCACCAGGATGCCGGCATTGCCGACGATGAGCCGGCCCGGCTCGAAGATCAGCCGGCAGTTGAGCCCGCGTGTCGCATTCTTGACGATCTTCGCATAGGCGTCGGGATCGGGCGGCGGCTCGTTATCCTCGTAATAGGGAATGCCCAGACCGCCGCCGAGATCGATGTGATCGATGGTGTGGCCGTCGGCACGCAAGGTGCGCACGAAATCGGCGAGCAACGCGAACGCATCGTCGAACGGATCGAGCGCGATGATCTGGCTGCCGATATGCATGTCGACGCCAGCGATGCGCACGCCCTTGAGCTTGGCGGCGTGGGCGTAGACGGCGCGAGCCTGGCTGATCGGAATGCCGAATTTATTCTCGGCCTTGCCGGTCGCGATCTTGGCGTGGGTCTTCGGGTCGATGTCCGGATTGACGCGGACCGAAATGTCGACGGTGCAGCCCCTGGCGGCGGCGATGCTAGAGAGAAGCTCGAGCTCCCGCTCGGATTCGACGTTGACGCAGAGGACGCCTTCGTCAACCGCAAGCGCAAGCTCGGTGTCGGTCTTGCCGACGCCGGAGAACATGATCTTGTGCGGCGGAATGCCGGCGGCACGGGCGCGCATCAGCTCGCCGCCGGAGACCACATCGGCGCCGGCGCCGAGTTTTCCGAGCGTGGCGATCACCGCCTGATTGGAATTCGCCTTCAGGGAGTAGCAAATCAGCGCGTCGACATCGGCAAAGGCGCCGGCGAACACCCGATAGTGCCGCTCCAAGGTCGCGCTCGAGTAACAATAAAACGGCGTGCCGACGGCATCCGCCAGCGCGATGAGATCGACGTCTTCGGCGTGGAGCACGCCGCCCTGATAGTCGAAGTGGTGCATGGGCGTATTTAGCGCGAGATGGAAATATGCGCCATGGCTTGGCGCCCGTCGCCGCGACGCTAGCGCAGCAGCGGATCGAGCAAGAACGGCCGCGCCGTGCCGGGCGCGGCCACCGGATTGCCGTGGGCGTCGAAGCCGGTTTTCGCCGCCGTCGCGTCTTGCTGCTGCTGCGCCGACGACGATGGCAGGAACGAAGACGGCGCAACCGGCGCGGCGGCGACGGGCGGCTGGGTCGCCGGCCCCGGGGGCAATTCGAGCTCGCCCTTGCGGCCGCAGCCGGCAAGGCAAAGCGCCGCGGCGGTCACGACAAGCGCAACTGCGAAACTGCGACGATGGGCCAAAAGCCCCTCCCCAACGCCAAGCAACCCTAGCAGATCAGAGCGCGGCGGCGACATTGTGTCGGCACCGTGTTTCCGGCCGATTTTTAGGCTTAGGTTTTGGCTTTCAGCCGCTTCAGCCAGCGTTTGGCGGCGGCACGCACGTTGTTTGGCGCGGTTCCACCGAAAACCTTGCGGCTCGCCACCGATTTATCGACCGAAAGCACGCCATACACCGCTTTGGTGATGCGCGGCTCGACCGCCTGCATCGCCTCGAGCGGCAATTTCTCCAGCGGCATGCCGGCCTCGGCTGCCGCGGCGACGATGTGGCCGGTGACGTGATGGGCCTCACGGAACGGCAGCTTCAAGGCTTGCGTCAGCCAGTCGGCGAGATCGGTGGCGGTGGCAAAGCCCGAGCCGCCGGCGGCGCGCATGGCCGCGACGTCGGGTGTCAGATCGCGCACCATGCCGGTCATGGCATCGAGCGACAGCGTCAGCGCATCGACCGCGTCGATGGCGCCTTCCTTGTCCTCCTGCATGTCCTTCTGATAGGCGAGCGGCAGACCCTTCATCACCACCATCAGCGCGGTCAGCGCGCCGAACACACGGCCGGTCTTGGCACGCACGAGCTCGGCGGCGTCGGGATTGCGCTTCTGCGGCATCATCGAGGATCCGGTGGTGAACTTGTCCGACAGCCGGATCAAGCCGACCACGGGCGACGACCAGATCACGATCTCCTCGGCAAGCCGCGACAGATGCACGCTACAGATGGCGCAGGCCGACAGCGTCTCCAGCACGAAGTCGCGGTCGGCGACCGCATCGAGCGAGTTTGCCATCGGCCGGGTAAAGCCGAGCGCCCTCGCGGTCATGGCGCGGTCGATCGGGAACGACGTGCCGGCGAGCGCGCCGGAGCCGAGCGGACTTTCGTTGAGCCGCGCCCGCGCGTCGGCAAAACGGCCGCGATCGCGCGCCGCCATCTCGACATAAGCGAGCAGATGATGGCCGAACGTCACCGGCTGCGCCGGCTGCAAATGGGTGAAGCCCGGCATGACCGTTGCGGCGTGCGCCAACGCCTTCTCGGTGAGCGCGCGCTGATAGGCGGCGAGCCTGCCGTCGAGCGCGTCGATGGCATCGCGCAGCCACAGCCGGAAGTCGGTCGCGACCTGGTCGTTGCGCGAGCGCGCGGTGTGCAACCGCCCGGCCGCCGGCCCGATCAAGGCCGCAAGCCGGCTCTCGACGTTCATGTGGATGTCTTCGAGCGCGCGGTCGAAGGAGAACTTGCCGGCCTCGATCTCTGACAGGATCGTGTCTAGACCGTGAGCGATCCGCTTTGCATCTTGCGCCGTGATGATGCCTTTTTTGGCCAGCATCGCGGCGTGCGCCTTGCTCGCGGCGACATCCTGCCGGTAAAGATGCCGGTCGAAGTCGATCGAGGCGTTGATGTCTTCCATGATCGGGTCGGGTTTGGAGGTAAAGCGCCCGCCCCACATTTTGTTGCTCATGACCGTTCCGCCGTGGCTTTATCGATCAACACTTTTCGCTCATGCTAGGTTCGATCGGCAATGACTGAACAAACCGCCCCGCCATCGCAAAAAGTCGGCCGGCTCCGCCTCGTTTCCGCTGCTGTGACCGTAGTCATCCTGGCTGGCCTTGCGGGGGTATACGGGATTGAGCATCTGCGAGGCAATCCGGCCGCGGCGGTGTGCCAGCCGGCGGTCGAGACCGCGCGGCGGATCGCGCCCCTAGTCCATGGCGAACTGGCGGCGCTGACCATCGCACACGCGCCATTCCAGGTGCCGGATTTGAGCTTCAAGGGCGCCGACGGCCGCGACCATACCCTGAAAGAATGGCGCGGCCGGACCGTGCTGTTGAACCTATGGGCGACCTGGTGCGTGCCCTGCCGCCGCGAAATGCCGGCGCTCGATGCATTGCAGCGCAAGCTCGGCGGCCAGAACTTCGAGGTCGTCGCTATCAATATCGACACCCGCGATCCGCCAAAGCCGCTCGCCTTCCTCAAAGACGTCGGCATCAAGAAGCTCGCCTATTATTCCGACCAGAGCGCCCACGCCTATGAGGATCTGAAAACCGCCGGCAAAGCCTTCGGCATGCCGACGACGGTACTGATCGACCCCTCCGGCTGCGAGATCGGCACCATGTCGGGGCCTGCCGAATGGGCAAGCGACGACGGCGTGAAGCTGGTGAGTGCGGCGATCGCCGGCGAGGCCGGCAGCGTCACGCGCTGACGTCGAGGCCCGTGCCGATACAGGCGGCGACGTTGGCGAGCGGATCGATGCCCTGCTGTGCGGCGTCGACCAATTGCGCGATCGCTGAGCCCTGGTCGGCGTTCATGCGCGCAAGCCGCGGCGCGACCGCAAGCTGCATCATGCCGGTCTGGGCGCCGATCAAGGCTGAGACGAGGCTCACCGCATCCATGCCCGCATGATCGGCGGAGACGTTTAAGGACGGGTGAATCGTCATCGTCATTTCGGACAGCGAATCCATAGTCGCTGGCGGTGGTTATGGATTCCGGGTGCCTCGCTGAGCTCGGCCCCGGAATGCCAAGGAACGGGTTGACTTCATCTCGGCCATCCCTATAGTAAACCAAATGGTTAACCTTCACAGCCCCACCCTTGACCGCACCTTCGCGGCGCTGGCCGACCCGACGCGGCGCGCTTTGGTGATGCGGCTCGCCGAACGGCCGGAGATTTCGGTGAGCGAACTCGCCGAGCCGTTTTCGATGTCGCTGCCGGCGGTGATGAAACACCTCGACGTGCTGGCCGGCGCCGGCCTGGTCGCGCGCACCAAGACCGGCCGCGTCGTCGCCTGCCGGCTCGACGCCGAGCCGATGCGCGACGCCTTCGAATGGCTCAATCGTTACGAAAAATTCTGGTCCACGCGGCTCGATCGCCTCGCCGCATTCCTGGAGGAAGAACAATGGCCACCCAAACCGCCGTCAAGCCGAGCCTCACCATCAAGCGCCGCCTCAACGCACCGCCGGCGAAAGTCTTCGCCGCCTGGACCGACCCGGAGAAAGTAAAAGCCTGGATGGGCCCGGGCGAGATCAAGGCGCTTGCCGCTACGTGCGACGTGCGCGTCGGCGGCCGCTATCACTGGGTGATGCGCACGCCCGCCGGCGAAGAGCACGATGTCAGCGGCGTCTATCGCGAGATCGTCCCCGACCGCAAGCTCGTCTTCACCTGGGCGTGGAAGACCACGCCCGAGCGCGAGTCCCTGGTCACCGTCGACATCAAGCCCGACGGCGACGGCTCACTGTTGACGCTGACCCACGAGCAGCTGTTCGACGAAGACACGCGCGATCGTCATCGCAACGGCTGGAACGGCGCCCTCGACAAGATGGCAAAGCTGTTCGCTTAAACGACACAAATGGCGGGCACGATGGCGGCCTACGAACGATTGCCATGGAGCAGACCATGAACCGATCGCACGGTACGTTCTATTGGAACGAACTGATGACGCGGAACGTCGAAGGCGCCAAGAAATTCTATGCCGACACACTCGGCTGGAGCTTCGACGGCATGCCGATGCCCGATGGTGGCGGCACCTATTGGCTCGCCACCATGGAGGGCACGCCGGTCGGCGGCATTCTCGACATCAGCGAATCCGAGTTCGGCTCGGTGCCGGAGAGCTGGATGGCCTATATCGCCGTCGACGACGTCGAGGCCCGCGTCAAGAAGGCGACCGCCGCCGGCGCCAAGCTGATGAAACCGATCTTCGAGGTGCCGGGCGTCGGCCGCATCGCCATCTTGCTTGAGCCCGGCGGCGCGGCCATCGGCTGGATGACGCCGGCAGAGCGATAGAACGTCGTAACCCGGATGTCGCTGCGCTCGTCCGGGCCGCGAACTCCAGATCAAGGAGCATCCCATGGAACCGCATAAGGTCGTATCCCACGACGAATGGATCGCCGCACGCAAAGCCTATCTCGCCGAGGAAAAAGCCTTCAGCCGCGCCCGCGACGCGCTGGCGAAGAAGCGCCGCGAATTGCCGTGGGAGAAGGTCGCGAAGGCTTACGTGTTCGACGGCCCGGACGGCAAGCAGACGCTGGCCGATCTGTTCCGCGGCAAGAGCCAGCTGATCGTCTATCACTTCATGCTCGGCCCCGATTGGGAAGCCGGCTGCCCGAGTTGCTCGTTCCTCGCCGATCACTTCGACGGCGCGGCCATTCACCTCGCGCAGCGCGACGTTGCCTTCGTCGTCGTCTCGCGTGCGCCGCTCGAGCAGATCGAGAAATTCAGGTGCCGCATGGGCTGGCACTTCACATGGGTGTCGTCGTTCGGCACCGACTTCAATCACGACTATCAGGTCTCGGCATCGGCGGAGGAGAAGGCCGCCGGCCAGGCGATGTACAATTACGAACTGACCACGTTTCCGAGTGACGAGCGGCCGGGCGCCAGCGTGTTCTACAAGAATCCAACGGGCGAAGTGTTTCACACCTATTCGACCTACGGCCGCGGCCTCGACATGTTCATCGGCGCCTATCATTTTCTCGACATCGCACCTAAGGGCCGCGACGAGGCCGGTCTGAAATGGTCGATGGCGTGGGTGCGCCACCACGACCGTTATGAGGGCGCCGCGGTCGATGCCAAGGCGACCTTTCGGGATCCGAAGAAGACCGATTCGTGCTGCGACTAAGCGCTGAAAAAATTCGACGCGATATCCGCCGGAGCAAGACCAAATGTCGACCGAACTGAAATACCTCGCCCTGACCGCGATGTTGACGGCGTCGCTGTGGATTCCCTATGTGATCGCCCAGGTCACGACCAACGGGCCGCTGAAGCCTGCGAACTATTCCGACCCGACGCAACGGCCGCTGCCGAACTGGGGCAAGCGCGCCGACCGCGCTTATCTCAACGCCGTCGAGACGTTCGCGCCGTTCGCCGCGCTGGTGATCGCGATCCAGCTCGCTAACAAGGCCGACGCGATGACGGCGTTCTGGACGATGGCGTTCTTCTGGCTGCGCGTGGCGCACGCCATCGTCTACTGGGCCGCGATGCCGTATATCCGCACCATCGTTTTCGTGCTCGGCTACGTCGCGATCATCGGGCTGTTCGTCGAATTGATGAAATAAACCGCCGCCGCAGCGGCAACACAAACGCGGCACAACAAACGTAAGGAGTCGATCATGAAGCTCTATGGCTTTCCGCCGTCGCCGAACACCTGGAAGGTGCTGGCGCTTGCCAACCACCTCAAGATGCCGCTCGAACTCGAACTCGTCGATCTCGCCAAGGGCGGCCAGCGCACTCCAGCCTATCTGGCGCTCAATCCGACCGGCCGAACGCCGACGCTGGTCGATGGCGATTTCACGCTGTGGGAGTCGAACGCCATCCTGCAATACATCGCCGACAGAAGCGGTAGTGCGCTGTGGCCTAGCGATGCGCGCGCTCGTGCCGAC
>Ga0310914_10004077_pt1 | contig 10191 bp, 11 predicted proteins | sample GREbulkMGAN108_FD_203450 | JGI IMG/M metagenome (GOLD analysis project Ga0310914, IMG submission 203450) | Lab enrichment of tropical soil microbial communities from Luquillo Experimental Forest, Puerto Rico - GRE.bulkMG.AN108 | ecosystem: Environmental > Terrestrial > Soil > Tropical forest >...
TTTCTATGACGTCCAGACCGGGCGGGTGCAGGACATCCCCGGCCCGCAGCCCCAGGTGATGGAGCTTCCGTCGGCTCCGCCGGGCATGGAAGTGGTGGGCGTCGACGTCATCGTCCGGCTGCGCAAGGCATCGTGAAAAAGTTCCTGCTGCCCCTGCTGCTGGTGGCCGCCCTGGCTGCCGGCGCGTTGATGCTACGCCAGGGGAACCACCCCGGCCCGGCCACGCCCCAGGCTGCCGCTCCGACGGAAGCGCCGCTCAAGACCACTGGCGTCTACGCCGACGACTGGGTCAACCTATGCGGCCCGCTGCAAGGCGCCGAACAGGCGAAGTGCACCGAAAAGCTGGATGCGGCCTATGGCCGCAAAGCGGGCGTTCCCGTCGGCAAATAGGCCCGTTCGCGGGCACCGTATCTCGAAAGTCTGTCGTGCAGGAAGCCGGCACCGCCGTGCGTTTGCGCCTGCCCTCCTGACCGAACGGAGCCTTGCCCACCCGGCTACTGAACTGGCCTTATGGCGCCATTCCAGATGCTTGCATGGGAGGGGGGATGTCCGCGTGGTGGACGGTGGTCACCGATCTCGGCGACACGGCAGTCACCCTTCCGCTGGCGGCGCTGGTGCTGGGCTTCTTGCTGGCGGCGGTGTGGTGGCGGGCGGCGTTGGCTTGGCTGGCGGCCATTGGCGGCTGCGGCTTAGCCCTGGCCCTGCTGAAGATCGCCCTGCAATCGTGCAGCCGCGTGCTGGTCACCGATATCCACTCGCCCAGCGGCCACACCGCCATGAGCGTGGCCGTCTATGGCGGGCTGGCCGTGGTACTGGGCCTGCCCCTGGGGCGGACGGCACGGGTGCTGTTGGCGATTGCGGCCGGGCTGCTGGCCCTTACGGTGGGCGCCTCGCGCATTGCCGTCCATGCCCACACCTTGCCGGAAGTGCTGATCGGCGGCGCCATCGGTCTGCTGGCGGTGGCTTGGCTGCGTCCAAGGCTGGAGCTGCCGCAGCGACCGCTGCCGCTGCTCTGGTTGTTTCCGGCGGTGCTGGCGGTGATTGCGGCCATGCACGGCGCCCATTGGCAGATCGAGGAGCGCATCCGCCTGCTGGCGGCCGCCTTGGGTCATGCCCTGCCCGGATGCACCGCTCAGGCCGAACAGAGCAGTCCGCCCCCTAACGGGGCTGCCATGGCCCACCAGAAATGGAAAGCCCCCGAAAGGCGTTCCCCGTCAGGGGCTTAGCACAACTGCAGCGCATCTAAAATCTCATGATACCCGCCGCCCGAGCCCCCGCTGGCAATTGGTCCGGGGCAACCAGCCTGACCTGCCCACCGTTCAGCAAGGTTTGCTGGGCGGCCAAGTCCAAAAGATCCTCGTCGGCCAATTCGGGCTCTTCGCGGGTTTCCACCCGGCCGGCGGCCTCGTCAAAACGGCCCCAGAGATGGCTGCCCTCGCCCAGGATCAGGGTGTCCACCCGTCCGCTGCTGGCTGCCTTGACCAGTTCGGACGGTTCGCTCGTCGCCCGGCCCGAGCCATGCAGGCGGCTGAAACGGTCAAGGGTCTTGCTGGTCTGCGCGGCGAAATGCGGTTCGACCACCGGCCAGACCAAGTGATGCAGCTCTGCAAGGTCCACTGACCACGGGTTCAGTTCGAGCTGCTTGGGCCACAGCGAGCCGAGTTCCGATTGTTTGCGGAAATTTCCGGCAATTTCCGCCTGGGCGGCCAGCACGATCGGTAGCTGAGATCCCCCCACGGCAGTCTGCATCACTGTAGAGAGCTGGTTCAAATAGTTCAGCAATTGCGTCTTGCGAAGGTCTTCCGGGCTGGCGCCCGTTGCATGGATGCGCGGACCAAAGCCCGACTGATCTCCCGCCCCAGCGGCTGTGACAGGATTGCCTTGGACGTTTTGCTGATAGCCGCCCTGCCCGGTCACCGCCGCGATTCCCTGCGGCAACTGGGCGGCCTGCTCCTGCATGTCGTCGCGTCCGGCGCGATAGAGGGCGGCGCGATCTTCCGAGATGGCCAGGACGAAGAAATCGACCTCCGACGCCGGCGAATAGGGAAGCACACCGGCGATGCGGAAACGTTTGCCGCACGTCGCCATCTCTTCGATCGGCTCGTTGAATTCGACAAACTTGCTGAGCGCGGGACTGAGGAACAGGGCGAGACCGCGGTGGCCCCGCGGCCAGAAAGCAGTGTCGTCAATCAGGTCCCGGGCCGGTTCAAGTAACGCAAGGCTGTCCTTCTTGGCATATCCCTGGCGGACCAGACGAGTGACGGCGTCGTTCACCAGGTTCTTGAGGCGGATCGGGTCCTGGCGGATATCCTCCCCCGGCACATGACAGGGCATCGTGATGGTCACCGCCGGCCAGGTCTGATGGCGGAGCAGAGCATCAAGGTCACTCTGGTCGATCATGGCCGTCACTCCTGTTTTTGGTTGCAAGCCCCAAAGGGCGGTCAGCCGGCCCTATGGCTCACCGACCAGCTCTCTCTGGGCATGTGGCATCCCGAAGTGGCGGCGTCAGTGACGCTTTCGGATGAGGGCCAGGGGGGGGGGTGAAAGCCGCAACGACGGAAGGCATTGACCAGCTGAGTGACCTCCCGTGAAGAAAGTATTCGGGAGGTTCGCGATTTGGCGAACATCAAAATATGATTATCTACCTTGGCGATTATTTGACATTAACTCTGCCGACCTTCCAGTTGCGTCTAAATCGCGTTATTATTATGCTGCCGGAATGGCGAATGTTACCGGGCCTCCCTACCTTGTAACCTGGAGGGAATACGGTGAAACTCTCTGAACTTTTGCCAATTACCGAACTACAAGAGCTTTGTGAACAGTTCACCGCCTTGACGGGCGCCGTGACGGCCATCGTCGACTTGGAAGGCAACATTCTCATCGCCACCGGGTGGCAGGACATCTGCACCCGGTTCCACCGTGTCAATCCGGGAACCGCCGCGCGGTGCCGGGAAAGCGACACCGTGTTGGCGGCCCGGCTCAAGAAAGGCGAGGCCTATAACGTCTATAAGTGCCGAAACGGCTTGGTGGACGTCGCCGTGCCGATCGTCTTCATGGGCGAGCATGTGGGCAATTTCTTTACCGGCCAGTTCCTGACAAGCCCGCCCGATGCCGAGGCCTTCCAGGCCCAGGCCAGCCAATTCGACTTCCCCCAGGACGAATATCTGGGAGCGTTAAGCCGGGTTCCGGTGTTTTCCGACGAGCAAATCCGCCTGATCATGGGCTTCTTCACCCGCCTCACCCATCTGATCGGTGAGATGGGGGTGGCCAGGATGAAAGAGGAGGTCGCGAAACAGGAACTGCAGAAATCACGGCAGTTGCTGCAGACGATCATCGATACGGTGCCCATCCGGATTTTCTGGAAGGACCGATCCTCGCGTTACCTCGGGTGCAATCCACTGTTTTCGCGAGATGCCGGTTATTCCTCGCCGGAAGAGATGATCGGCAAGGACGATTATCAAATGGCCTGGGCAGACCGGGCCGAGTTGTATCGCGCCGACGACCGGGCGGTGATGGAGACCGGGCTTCCCAAGCTGTTCTTCGACGAGCAGGTCCAGTCGCAGGACGGCAGGCTGATGTGGGTCCGCACCTCAAAAATCCCGCTGAAGAATGATGATTCTGAAGTCATCGGCGTGCTTGGCATCTATGAAGACATCACCGATCGCAAGACCGCCGAGCAGATGCTGATCGAAAAGAACGACGAACTCCAACGCTCCAACTTGGACCTGGAGCAGTTCGCCTACGTCTCCTCACATGATCTGCAAACCCCGTTGCGCAACATCGTTCTGTTCTCGCAGATGCTGGAGCGCCGATACAAGGGCGCGCTGGATTCCGAGGCGGACGAGTTCATCCGTTTCATCGTCGACAGCGGCAAACAGATGAGCAGCCTGATCTCGGACATCCTGCAATATTCACGGGTGGTCAGCCGAAAAGAGGCGTTAGCCTGCATCCCTGCGGCAGATGCCGCCGCCACGGCGATGGATAATCTCGCGTTGGAAATTGCCGGGTCCCACGCCGTCATCACCATTGCCGAATTGCCGCAGGTCCTGGCGGAACCCTCGCTGCTGACCAGCCTGTTTCAAAACCTGATCGGCAACGCCATCAAGTATCGCGCAGCCGATCGTCAGCCGGAAATCTCGGTCCGGGCGGAACGCATGGCTCCTGACCGGGTGCTTTTCGCCGTGACCGACAATGGCATCGGCATCGACCCGGCCTACCATGAGAAAATCTTCGAGATCTTCCAGCGTCTCAATCCCTCGCCCGATACAGATGGAACCGGCATCGGCCTGACCCTGTGCCGGCGGATTGTCCACCGCTTCGGCGGCGATATCTGGCTCGATTCGACGCCAGGTGTTGGAACCACCTTCTTCTTCAGCCTTCGTACCTGCGCTTAGAGCCTCGGACCAAACCAGCCTGAGACGATGAATGGAACTCGGAGGGGCGGTCTTTGGAAAAACGCGAAGGGGAGAAGATAGTCCTCCCCGCGAAGCGGAGAGAGAATGGTGCCTAGGGGCGGATCGTAGGCCCTCTTCAGGGGCTTCTGCCAACTTTCCCGCAACGGGACCTCTACCTCCTCCCCCCGATCTGGGCGCATTTGTAGACCAATCCCGTGGATTTCACTTCACTCCGGTCGCCCAATCCCACCGCGCTTGGCGTATTTGGATTGCGACTGCTCTTCGAATTCCGGGGTCACAGCGTTGAAGACGCTATTCGTTAGGTTGTTAGCATAACCCACAAGGCTTCCGTGAGCGTCGGCATAGAGGCGGATACGGCCACGTCCGATGCCGGTAGCCTTCGTCCCGTCCTTGCGTATACGGGTATCAATTGGATCGTGGGGATATTCCGTCGAGTCAATCACCGGGACCTCGAACTGTATGGTGCCCGCAATTTCGGGGGGGCGCGGCTCGATCCGCTTCGGCACCCCGTCGAGCATCATGGTATGCCCCGTCGCATCTGCTGACATCTGATGGGCGCCCTGGGTGAATTCCCAGGCCAGAATGTCTCCTGGCTTGGCTTGATCAAGCATCCGAATGCGTTGAAATCCACGTTCTTGGAGAATGGAAGCGACGAAATCAGCGGAGACAGGATGATTACGCTTGGGCGAGCGCATGGCCATTCTTGAGCGGACGGATGTCCCAGCACGGTCCAGCAACTCGATCACCAGCCCCGAGCAATCAGCATTCGAACGGTAGCCGTTGGAAAAAAGATCACTCGGAAACCGCACCTCGTTGACGTGCATATAATCATTGTTCTCAGGCTTAACGTTCTCAAGCAATTCACGTGCAAGCTGGAGGTGGCGAGGAACCTCCTGTTGCGCAAAGGCCGAGGCCGCGAAAAGAGCGAAAACAAGTGTGCAGATAATGCGATAGACCATGCGGCTTTCTATTTCGAACGAAGCGGAATACACCACCTTAACAATGGGCGATGTGTGCCGCCAAGCAACTTGAGATTGATTGCAGTACCGTGATCACGCTTCAGCTCGTGATCCCAGGCCCCGCCCCCCTCCCACCAATCCTCGACCAGATCTGTAGAGTCCATTTGCCGGACAGCGGCCCTGTTTTCTCCGGGGCGGGAGGCGTCCATCGCAGGCAGCAAATCTACGTTTGCTGTCCACTATCCCCGGAGTATCACGAAAATCTCTCAGATAACTTTCGCCCAAAATGGAAAGCCCCCGAAAGGCGTTACCTTTCAGGGGCTTAGAATGGTGCCCAGGGGCGGAATCGAACCACCGACACTGCGATTTTCAGTCGCATGCTCTACCAACTGAGCTACCTGGGCACACCGCGAAGCGAGGTTGGTATTTGGCCCTCGCGGCGAAGAGGAGGCGCTTATATCGGGTTTCCTGGGGGCTGACAAGAGGGGTTTGTCGAAAAAATTTCACCCAGCTAATCCTGGCCGCCGCCTTGCCCGTCGTCGGGACGTTCGTCGCTTTCCACGCGGTAGACGCCACCCAGCCAACGGTGCAGGTCGACATCGGCGCAACGGGCCGAGCAGAACGGCTTGAACTTCTCCACCGGCGGCTTGCCGCAGATGGGACAGGGCTTGTTGGAATTGGCGGCGGCGGGCTTGGTCATGGCAATTCCTCGATGGCGACGTCGTCACGGCGGCGGCCGGCCTCGGCGCGGATAGCCACCTTGCGGCCCAGGCGGGCTTCCGCCTCGGCCACCGCGCCCGGACGCCACAGCAGGGCGCTGGCCACCTCGGGCGAGGCCACCAGGCCCAACGCCCGCCCCGGGCGGTGGCGGACCTCGGCCAGCAACTGGCGCAGCGCGGCAAGCGCCACGGCATCCACATTGGCCCCCTGGAAACGTTCCTGGGTCAACTCGGCCAGTGAGGGGCCCTTGCGCTCGCGGGTCATCTCGACCAGCCCCAGGGGGGTGACGCCAATGACATGGGTGGCGACGGGGTCGCGCGCCACCGCCTGCTTCAGCGCGGCCACCAGCTTGAACAGGGCCCCCTTGCCGCCGCCCGAGACGAAATCCACCACCATCTGGCCGGCGATATTGCGCAGGCGCAGTTGGCGGGCGATGACGCCCACCGCCTGTAGGTTGGCTTCGATACCGGAGGCGCCGCCCGAATCCACGTCGATGGCGGTCAGCGCCGCGGTGGGCTCGAAGGTGACCCGGCCGCCGCAGGGCAGCGGCACCACCGGATCAAGGGCAGCGGCAATGGAATCCTCGACGTCGTACAAGGCGAACAGCTGGCCGTCGCGGTCATGCTCCACCGGGCCGGCGAAGGCCGTCTTGGCGGCAGGCAGCAGCGCCGCGTCATCCACCAGCACGCGGGCAACGCCGGGATTGTCGGCCAACAGACGCACCAGCGGGTCGGGGCGCCACAGCACCGCCGGGACATTGCCCTGCCCTGCCCCGGCCTGGATGGCGGCCCAGGCGGCGCGGAAGGCCTCCAACTCGGCCTCCAGCTCGCCTTCGGCGGCGTTGGTGGCATGGGTGCGGACAACCACACCCTCGTCCTCGGCAAGGCACGGCTCCAGGCGGGCCAGCAGGCGCTCGCGCTTCTCGTCGGACAGCTTGCGCGACACCGACAGGCCCGGCCGGGTCGGGGTGTAGGCCAAGTAGCGGCCGGACAGCGACATCTCGGTGGTAAGCGTGGCGCCCTTGCCGCCTTGGGCGTCGGCCTTGACCTGCACCAGCACGGTCGCGCCCTGAGTCAGCCCCTTGCCTTGCAGGAATCCCGGCTTGTCCTGGCCGATATCGACGAAGACGGCACCCAGCTTGGGGGCCACCTCGACCACCCGGCCCAGCACCACGGCGCCGGCCAGCAGTTCGGGCCGCACCAGCACCAGATCGGCCAGCCGGCCATCGCGCACCAGGGCCAGGCGGTTTTCGCCCGGACCCCAGGAATACAGAATTTCAGTGGCCATGAACCCCGGTGCCCTTCAGCAATGCAGCGGTCTCGAACAGCGGCAGCCCGACCACGTTGGAATACGAGCCGATCAGCTGGCGCACGAAGATGGCGGCCAGGCCCTGGATGGCGTAGCCGCCGGCCTTGCCATGCCACTCGCCCGAGGCGATGTAGGCCTCCAACTCGGCGTGGTCGAGGCGCTTGAAGGTGACGATGGTGGTCACGCTACGGGCGCGCAACTTGCCATCGGGCGCCAACAGCGCCACGCCGCCATGGACACGGTGGCGACAGCCCGACAGCAGGCCCAGGCACTGGCGCGCGGTGCGCTCGTCCTCGGCCTTGGGCAGAATGCGCCGGCCACAGGCAACGACGGTGTCGGCGGCCAGGATGAAGCGGCCGGGATGGCGCGCAGCCACGGCGCGGGCCTTGTCCTCGGCCAGCCGCGCGGCATGGGGCAGCGGCAATTCGCCCTTGAGCGGGGTTTCGTCGAGCTCGGCCGGATCGACGGCGGCGGGGGTGATGCCGATCTGGCTCAGCAGGTCCAGACGACGGGGAGAGGCGGAGGCCAGAACCAGCCCCGGAACCTCGACAGGAATACCTGTCATTACTTGAATCGGAATGTAATGCGGCCCTTGCTCAAGTCGTAGGGGGTCATCTCAACGTTGACCCGGTCGCCAGCCAGCACACGGATGCGATTCTTGCGCATCTTGCCCGAGGTATGGGCGAGGATCTCGGCCTCGTTGTCGAGCTGTACGCGGAACATCGCATTGGGCAACAGTTCCACCACCGTGCCCGAGAACTCGATCGCGTCCTCTTTGGCCATTTTCCCTTCCGTTCAACAGCTGGCAAGCCGCGCAAATAAGTGAGCGCTCAAAACCAGAAGGTCAAGCGGAATCAGGGGGTTCCACGCCGGCGGCGATCCGTGCGGATCACTCCCTTGCCAGCGGCTGGGTGGGGAAGCGCTGCAGGATGTGGCGCATTAGTTCGTCGCGCACCTGGCGATAGGCATCCAGGCGCGCTTCGCGCGAGCCCTCGACCAGGGTGGGGTCGAACGTGGGCCAGAACTCGACCTCGCAGGAATTGGTGCGGGTCAGCTCCACCGCCTTGTGCTGGGCCTCGGGGCTCAGGGAGATGATGACATCGAAGCTGTCGTCCTCCAAATCCTCGAAAGTCTTGGGCCTATGCTTCGAGATGTCGATGCCGATCTCGTCCATCACCGCCACGGCGAAGGGGTCCGGGTCGTCGATCTTCACCCCCACCGAATCGACGAAGATGCTCTTGCCGTGGAAGCGGCGGAAGATGCCGGCGGCCATGGGCGAACGGATGGCGTTGAACGTGCAGCAGAACAGGACGGCGGATGGAAGATCGCCGGCCATGTCAGCCCGCATGTCCCAGTCCCGCACCGCTTTGATCGCGTTTCGGGGAGCCAAAGTGCCAAGTCGCGGCTTGCAGCCAAGGCTGACCGCCTTGGCAAGAGCCGCGACGCCAGCAATTTGCCGCCGAAACGCGACCCTTGCGGGCGGGGCGAATATGGCGACACAGTACGTTATCGGTCTTGGCCGATGTCCCGCATCGGCCTGCACCCGCTGCCTGCTGTGTCGCCATATTCGCCTCCGTCAAAGCGATGCGGGACTGGGACATGCGGGCTTAGCCGCGAATGTGCAGGACGCAGATGAGCGTGAACAGCCGCCGGGCGGTGTCGAAATCCACGTCCACCTTGGCCGCGAGGCGCTCCTTGAGCAGCTCGGAGCCCTCGTTGTGCAGGCCGCGCCGGCCCATGTCGATGGCCTCGATCTGCGACGGCGTCGCCTTCTTGATGGCGGCGTAATAGCTTTCGCAGACAAGGAAGTAATCCTTGACGATGGATTGGAAGGGCTTGAGCGGCAGCGGCACCTCGAGCAGCGGGTGATCGTCGGTGGTGCGCACGTCGAACATCAGCCGGTTGTCCACCAGGCTGATGTGCAGGTTGTAGGGCCCCTGGAAGTCGCCGTGGGGAGCGAAGTAATTCTCCTCCAGCAGGTCGTAGATGGCGATGTTGCGCTCGTGCTCCACCTCCGCCCTGCGGCGCACCATGGTGCGCTCGTCCAGCTGAACGTGCGCGATACGCTGGCGGTGGGGCACGGGCGTCTAGCCCCGGCCCAGGTTCAGGCGCAACGCCACCGACAGGCCGTGGGCGCCCAGCCCCTCGGCACCGGCCAGCGCAACCGCCGCCGGACCGATGGCCCGCAAGCTGTCGGCGTCGCAGCCCAGCATGGTGGTGCGCTTCATGAAATCGTGCACGCCCAGCCCCGACGAGAAACGGGCGGAGCGCGCCGTCGGCAGCACGTGGTTGGGTCCGCCCACATAGTCGCCCACCGCCTCGGGGGTGTAACGCCCCAGGAAAATGGCGCCGGCATTGCGGATCTTGGCGGCCAGGGCATCCGGATCGGCCACCGCCAGTTCCAGGTGCTCGGGCGCCACCCGGTCCACCAGCGGCACGGCGGCATCCAGGTCGGGCACCACGATGATGGCGCCATGGGCCTCCCAGCTCTCGCGGGCGATCTTGGCGCGTGGCAGGGTGGCGAGATGGCTCTCCACCGCCTGGGCCACGCGGTCGCCGAACGAGGAATCATCGGTGATCAGGATGGATTGGGCGGCGGTGTCATGCTCGGCCTGGGACAGCAGGTCGGCGGCGATCCACGAGGGGTCGTTGGCGCCGTCGGCCACCACCAGGATTTCCGACGGGCCGGCGATCATGTCGATACCCACGGTGCCGAATACCTGGCGCTTGGCGGCGGCCACATAGGCGTTGCCGGGACCGACGATCTTGTCGACCGGGCAGATAGTGTC
>Ga0310914_10004080_pt1 | contig 10183 bp, 5 predicted proteins | sample GREbulkMGAN108_FD_203450 | JGI IMG/M metagenome (GOLD analysis project Ga0310914, IMG submission 203450) | Lab enrichment of tropical soil microbial communities from Luquillo Experimental Forest, Puerto Rico - GRE.bulkMG.AN108 | ecosystem: Environmental > Terrestrial > Soil > Tropical forest >...
GCCCGACAAGACAACGAAGAACCGCAGCCGATCCTTCAAATGAAGGATGACCCTGTAGCGCGATGGTTCGATATCGACCGCACATTTGCAAAACGTCGGCTGGGCCGCTCGGCAAGATAACTGAAGGAGAGTCAACCAATGATTACGTCGGTGAAGGAGCCAGTTGCAATCCTCGGGGCAGGATGCCGTTTTCCAGGCGGTATCACCAACCTGCAGACGTTTTGGGCTGCGCTATGTGCGAGCATTACCGCAATCGGAGAGATCCCGTCTGACCGCTGGAACGGGCCTCGCTTTTATTCGAGTAACAAGAGCGCGCAAGGGAAGATGTACGTTCGAAAGGGCGGCTTTCTGCATCAGCCACTGGACGAGATGGATGCCGGATTCTTCGGAATTTCGCCTCGTGAAGCGGAGTCCCTCGATCCACAGCAACGGCTGCTGCTTGAAGTGTCCTGGGAAGCGATGGAAAACGCAGGACTTGATGTTCGTGCCCTCGCCGGTACTAAGACGGGTGTATTCGTTGGCGGCTTCACCCTTGATCATATGCTCAATCAAATGGGCGCTGCGAGTCGAGACCACATTACGTCCCATACAGCCGTTGGTTCGACGATGACGATGCTTTCGAACCGCATCTCTCATACTTTTGATTTTCGCGGTCCGAGCATCTCAATGGATACCGCATGCTCATCATCGCTGGTGGCCCTGCATCAAGCATGTAATGCATTATGGACAGCACAATGTTCCATGGCGCTCGCCGGGGGAGTAAATGTGATCCTTCGGCCGGAGATGCCTATCGCCATGTGCAAAGGCGGGTTTCTGGCCGAGGACGGTTTATGCAAGAGCTTTGATGCCAGAGCGGACGGCTATGCGCGCGGCGAAGGAGCGGGCATGGTTGTTCTAAAGCGGCTGAGTGATGCTGTTCGTGACGATGATCCGATATTGGCATTGGTGCATGCCACGGGCGTCAATCAGGATGGTCGCACAAACGGTATCACTGTGCCGAGCGGCGCAGCGCAGGAAGCATTGATGCGTGACGTTTGTTTGGCCGCAGGTATAGGTCCACAGAGAGTTGGGTATGTGGAGGCTCACGGGACTGGTACCGCGCTGGGAGATCCGACCGAGGCTGCGGCGATTGGCGCGGTATACGGAAAATCCCGGTCTGAGGGAGAGGCGCCGTGCATTATTGGCTCGGTGAAATCCAACATCGGTCACTTGGAAGCGGCGTCGGGGATAGCGGGCATCATCAAATCCGTGCTCTGTCTTGCCCACAATCGCGTTCCACCGCTTGCGACCCTCGAGACGCCCAACCCAAGTATTCCGTTTGCTAACCTGGGCCTCCGGCTTGCCGATACCATGTTGCCGCTTGCAGAGGGGGGTGAGCCGGCCTTCATCGGCGTGAACTCGTTCGGCTATGGCGGAACAAACGCCCATATTCTGCTGGGCAGCGCCCCCGACACAGGTAATGCGCTAACCAAACATTCAGGTGGCGACATCGAGGTCTCCGCTCGGGGCGCACCACATATCCTGCCGCTGTCGGCCGAGACCGAGGCAGGACTATCGGCACTTGCGTCCTCATACATCCGATTTTTAGAGGAGCCGAGCGCTCCGTCCGTCGATGACGTGGTCTTTTCGGCAGCGGTCAGACGTAGCCACTTGTCCAAGCGGCTTGCGGTTATTGGCCATGATCGAAAGGCCATCGTCGATAAATTGAGGAAATACGTGGACGGCGGTCAAGGCGAGGATATCTTTGTCGGTCAAAACGCCATTTCGGGCGCTGATCGTCTCGCATTCGTTTACTCGGGAATGGGGCCTCAGTGGTGGGCGATGGGGCAGGAACTCTTTAAGTCTGACCCAGTCTATCGCGAAGCCGCGGAGACAATCGATGCGGCATTTTACAAGGCCTCCGGCTTTTCAATCTTGGCCGAGATGCTACAGACTGAGGCGGCCTCACGTCTCAACGAGACACAGATTGCTCAGCCCGCAAATTTCCTGCTCCAGGTCGCGCTGACGAAAGTCCTCGACGCGATGGGCATCCGGCCAGCCGCTGTCATCGGGCATTCAGTGGGCGAAGTCTCCGCTGCTTATGTGGCGGGCGTATTAAGCCTCGAAGAGGCAATACAAGTCAGCTATCACCGCAGCCGGCTTCAGAAGACTGCTGCAGGTACGGGTTCAATGCTGGCCGTCGGTCTGTCAGAAGTTGCTCTCCAGCCCCTGTTAGATGAGCGTAGGGACAAGATCTCCATCGCGGCGATTAACGGCCCGTCCAGCGTCACCCTCGCTGGAGATACTGCCACCCTTGCTGAATTGTCCAACTTACTTACCGCAGACAATGTGTTCAACCGCCACCTTCAAGTAGAGGTCCCCTATCACAGCCCGATGATGGATCCGTTGCGCGACGAACTTCTACTTTGTCTTGCCGATGTTCGACCAGCTAAGCCGCAGATCCCGCTGTACTCCACCGTCACCGGTGAGCGCGTCGACGGCATCTCCTACGACGCCCCATATTGGTTTAGGAATGTTAGGGACCCTGTGCTTTTCGCCAAAGCCGTTCGCACTATGCTTAATGACGGACTGCATGCGTTTCTCGAAATCGGCCCTCACCCGGTGCTCTCCAGCTCGCTCAACGATTGCTTCAGCGAAGCCAGGCGGGAAGCGAAATCAATGGAGACCCTCCGCCGAAACAGACCTGAAATGCAAAGTGTGACCGCGGCAGCAGCGGGACTCTATGCGGCCGGGTGCCAGCTCGACTGGCGAGTCAGATACCCTTGCGGCCGGTTCGTACCGCTTCCGAACTATCCGTGGCAGCGCCAAAAGCTATGGAAAGAGGCAGAGGCCGCGCGTGTGGATCGGCTGAGCGATCCTGCACCTACCCTTTTGGGTAACCGCTTGGCATCGCCCTGTCCGACTTGGGAAATGGAATTCAGCGTTGGCAGCTTACCTTATCTTTCGGACCACAAGATCGAAGATCTGATTGTGGTCCCCGGGGCGGCCTATCTGGAAATGATGCTTCAGTTGCACCAGGATATGATAGGGGGCAATACCGCAATTATTCGGAACGTGCGGCTTAGCCGGGCCGTGCTTCTCGACGAGTCACAGAACACCCGACTAGTTACCGTATTCAACTCAGAGAAAAGAACGGCTGCCATTGTAACGCGTAACTCAAGCAGCGAAATAACGTGGTCCACCCATGCTGAGGCGACCCTATGCCCTTATGATGCGGGCGGATTGCGCTCACAGGACATTTCTTCAATAAGAGTGCGCCTGAATAACCGGATAGACGTAGGAGACCTCTACGAAGCTCTTCACCGCCGAGGACTGCAGTATGGACCTCACTTTCGGACCATTACATCGCTGTTCCAGGGGAAGCAGGAGGTCCTAGCCCATATCAACGCGGCGCCGCGGCCGGATAAAGAGGGTATTAGATATCAAGTCCACCCGACGCTTCTTGATGGGTGCTTTCAAGCACTGATTGCGACCGTTGATGAGAACATCAGTAAGGGCGGGTTTGTACCAGTCTCACTGAAAGAGCTCATGGTCTATGGCGCGTTTCCCGAGAAACTCTGGTGTCATGGACGAATGACAGCAGCCAGCGCCCGGCAGCTGGAATTCGACTTTGAGGTGTATACTGAGGATGGAGTCATGGTGGCCGAAGCCAAGGGACTCCACTGCCAAGCTCTCCCCGGAGACGCTCGGCAGTCGCCGGAGGCTCTGCTCGCCAAGCGCACGTACCAATACTGCTGGCTCGAACAGAATGGAAGCAGCGGCACACAACGACCCGGTCGCTGGCTAGTGTTTTCCGACGAAGGGGGCATCGCCGAGACTCTTTCTATAGAAATGAGAAAGAGCGGTGCGGCAGAGCTGATAATGGCCGGCCCCACTTCGAGGCTTTCAGAGGTCGATGGACGACTCACGTTAATCGAATCGGTGCCGCAGGCCGGCACGGTAGCTCGCACTACGCCAATGGATCTGCATCGGTCTGTAGACTCTATTGAGGGCGTGGTGTTTCTGAGTGGCTGCGATGCGGGCCCGGAGACGAACGATCCCGTTGGGCTCGCAGCGGCCGAGCGGATCCTCTCGCTGCTTCAGTCCCTGGCAACGATGACGCCTGCCTTGCCGCGGATCTATGTCGTGACCCGAGCAGCACACCAAGTGGTGGATACAGACGCGTTCGTTAATCCGGCTCAAGGGACGATGCTTGGCGTCACGCGCGTAGCATTCAATGAGCTAGGAGACATGCACTGCACCAGTATCGATCTGAGTGCAGCCGCAACAGGCGATGAATGTCGCATGCTGGCAAACGAGCTCGTTTCTAATTGTGCTGACGATGAAATTGCTCTGCGCGGGCAAGGGCGCTTTGTGAGCAAATTGGAGCTGAGTGAAGCTCTCACCACGTCATCCGTCATGGAACTCGACACATCAGGGGAGCAGGCGTTTATGCTGTCCAGCGGTTCAAAGAGCGGTGGAGCACCGGTCTTTCGCGAAATGGATCGCATAGCTCCACAAGCCGGCGAAATCATAGCTCGGGTCCATGCCGTCTCTGCATCTACTCGGTTTTTGAAAGCACACGAGCTCGACATCGGAACTGGTAGTCACCAACTAACAGCGTTCGTGTCCGGAGTAGTGTCGGACCTAGGCGACGGCGTCACGGACTTCGCGATCGGCGACCGGATATGCGGTTACGTTCGGACCCGGCTTGCCAGCCAGGTTGCTCTGAAAGCAGTATCTGCGATACCTGTAAACTCGAGTCCGCATTCTGCGGCCGAGGTTGCCTCTAGCGTGGCTCCGCAAGCGCGCGCTTTATACCTCGTGGATCACTCGAAGATCAGCTGCGAATCTACAGTGCTCGTCTATGCGGATCTGGTCGGCCTTGCCTTCATTCAGGCGGCAAAGGCAAAAGGAGCGACCGTTATAGCGTTCGGTAGTCCCGGATTTGGAAATGACACACTCGAACAATTCGGCGCGGACCACGTGGTCTGGAATGCGTCGGATATGCATGAAAGAGTACGACACGTTACGGGGGGAGACGGGGTTGACGTGTTAGCGGTACCAATAGCTGCTTGGGCAGAGCTGCGCGACTTTTCGATTTTGGCAAGACATAGTTATTTGGTTAATACCGGCGACGGGCCTATCGACTTTCGTATTCCGCTCGATGAGCACATTGGCGCGGTCGTTAGCGTGACTACGGATGCGCTCCTCGATGGACCGCGGAACATTCTCGTTGGATACGCATCATCTGCGCTCAAGGAATTGAGCTCAGGCGTGTTTCGCCCGCTTCCCCAAACGACGGTGCTGCCCGGTAACCTCCTTTCCGAGACGGCACCTGAGTTGGCATCCACAAACTTTACAATTCTCCTGACCACACCGGGCTCGATTGTGCCAATAGAACCTCTGGAGCTGCCTCCAATATCCGAAGCGGGAACCTATGTGATTAGTGGCGGATTTGGCGGCTTCGGAAGCGCAGTTGCAAGACAGTTGGTGCGACACGGTGCTCGCCATCTTGCGCTCCTTGGTCGCCGTGGGCTGGGGGACCCGTATGCGAAGGCCTTCGTCGCCGAGCTTCAGGCGCTGGGGGTTTCGGTAGTCGCGCCGCCGTGCGACATCGCTGACCCGGAGCAACTCAGCGCGGCATTTGACTTAATTGCTGCGACACTGCCGCCTGTTCGGGGCGTGATCCACTCGGCCGCCGTTCTGGCAGACGCGCCTCTTCTCAGGGTAACCGAGCAAGACTTCCGCCGCGCAATGCTGCCGAAGGCGCTCGGAGCGTGGAATTTGCACAACGCAACCTCCAATTGCCCACTGGAGTTTTTTGTGCTGTTTTCCTCGATTTCCTCCTTAGTCGGAAATAGCGGGCAGACTAATTACGTCGCCGCCAATTGTTACCTGGATGCGCTTGCCTGGCATCGGCGTGCAGCGGGTTTGCCGGCGACAAGCATCAATTGGGGAGCGATTGCCGACGTTGGGATAGTGACCCGCGATGCGACGCTTCAGAAGCATCTCGAATATACCGGGTTGATCGCCATGCCTGTAGCGGACGCGCTTTACGCTTTTGACACACTGTTAAACAAAGGTCTGACACACGTTTGTGTCGCAGAAGCAAATTGGCAGCAATGGGCTCGGTATGAGATGAAGGGCGGGAAATCATCAAGGTTTGTAAGCCTTATCGGCGAGTCAATCAGCAATGATGAGGAAGCGAAACACCTGAGTTTGCGTACGAAACTGTTGAGCGTGGAACCGCAGGATCGACAGGAGGTCCTCGCCTATATCCTGGCTGAAATCTTTGGAAATGAATTGAAGATGGCGATCGAGGAGGTTGACGTTCATCGCCCATTTAACCGCATGGGTGTCGATTCCTTGATGGCAGTAGGACTTCAGCTGGGCATCGAAAGTATCCTTGGCGCAAGAGTCTCGGCCTTGGAGCTCGTGGGTGACCTGACCATTTGTGACATTGCGTCAAAATGCTTAGGGCAATTGGACATACCGACCATCCCAGTCGCCGCAGCTGCCTAAAAGCGCTATGTGGCTGTGACAGTTACGGCGCGGCACGACCAAAAAGCGAGACTCTGCACCCTTTCGAACATTCAAACGTACACAATGGAGACGTACTATGTCGACGTTAGTCACATCCTCTATGAGTGAAAACAAAAAACGGTCTTTCGCGAAGGCCCTCGTCACTGAGCTTAGATCGGGTGAAAAACACCAGACGAGTACCGGGTCGATGCAGCGCGCGATCTCATTGGAAAGCCTGCCGCCAGAGGTTTATGATATAAGCAAGTTTCCTGAGCAGCAAACGATCAGCGAGATGGGAACATACTTTGAAAAACACAATCTTATTAATAACTACTTTTGCTGTCATACAGATGTCAGCCGAGATACCGTTACCGTCGAAGGGCGGGTATATATTAATTTTTCTGGCTATAATTACTTAGGTATTGGAGGCGATGTGAGAGTGGCAGATGCCGTCAAGGCGGCGATAGACAAATATGGCACCTCCGCATCCGCTAGTCGCATCGCTGCCGGCAACATCGATATGCATGAGATCCTCGAAAGGGAGCTTGCTGAATTCGTTGGGGCCCAGGCGTGCGTCGTGTCAGTTGGAGGGTACCAGACAAATGTCTCGACCATTGCCCATCTCTGTGGTCGAAATGACCTCATTCTGCACGACGAGCTGGTGCATAACAGTATCATCGCCGGTTGTGTACTGTCTGGCGCACGGCGAATACCATTTCCTCACAACGATTATACAGCATTGGAAACGTTGCTGAAGGAGAACCGCTTGTCTTATCGACGAGTGCTCATAGTGACGGAGGGTGTTTACAGCATGGATGGCGATATCCCCGATATTGCGCGCGTAATCCGGCTGAAGAAAGCCTACAAGGCGCTATTAATGGTGGATGAAGCCCATTCATTGGGAGTTATTGGCGCAACTGGTGCTGGCGTGACGGAGTATTGCCAGATTGCACCTGGGAGCATCGACATCTTGATGGGTACGTTGAGCAAAACGTTTTCGAGTTGCGGCGGGTTCATTGCTGGTCGTAAGGAGCTTATTGATGTGCTAAAATATCAGGCGCCGGGGCTTGTCCTTTACAGTGCCGGACTGTCGCCACCAAATACAGCTGCAGCGCTTGCAGCCCTCCGTATCCTGCGACAGGAACCGCAGCGCGTCGAAAAGCTGCGCGACAATGGGCGCTTCTTTTTAAACGCCGCGAGACAAGCAGGTCTCGATACCGGAATGTCGCACGACTCCGCAGTTGTCCCCGTAATACTGAGGGACAGTGACCTCGCGCTTCAGTTGGTGCACCACTTGATGAGTGAGGATGGTATTTGCGTTCACGCAATGCTCTATCCGTCTGTTCCGAGGGATATGGTGCGCCTGCGGTTCTTCCTGAGCTCTACTCATACCAAAGAGCAACTTGCTTATACAGTCGAGCGCGTCGCAGTCCATTTGCGAAAAGGGGTGCAAAAGCGATGTGCCTGAGCGCCGGACGGCCCTCGGGAGAGGGTCGTTCGACCGCTCATGTATGACTGGAGGAGAGTATGTCGCAAGTTCAGATGATCGAAGGCGCGGTCGGGGACGTCGCGAATTATGCTGCTGGCCGAGGCGGCACATACGAGGTTGTGAGTTCCGTGTGGGGGGGCAGATCCACATGGACCGTAAAGGCGCGAAGCGCACCTGAGGCTACTAGGAAGGCGAGCGAGGAATTGAGAGAACGGTCGTACGGCGCATACATCGTCAGCGTGCGGCAGGTGGATGCCTCTAGTCTATCACCGGAAGACGTGAGATCGCACCCGTGAACCTGCAGGTCAAAACCAAGCCCGACGAAACCCGCATGCGGATTATGGAGACCGCGGACGCGCTGTTTCGCCGGCTCGGGTTCGCGAAGACGGCTGTCGCCGACATCGCCGCGGAACTCAAAATGTCGACGGCCAACGTCTATCGCTTTTTCGCGTCCAAGAGCGCGATCGTCGAGGCGATCTGCCGGCGGTGCCTGTCGGAGGTCGAGAAGAAAGCCTGGGCGGTGGCGCGCTCGAACGGCCCGGCGCCCCAGCGCTTGGAACGGCTGTTCCTCGAGATCCTGGCGTACCACAAGGAAAACCTGCTCACCGAGCAACGCGTCAACGAAATCGTCGTGTTCGCGATCGAGCACATGTGGGACGCCATCCGCACCCACAAGGACGTCACACGCAACATCGTAGAACTGATCCTGCGTGACGGTATCGAAGCGGGCGAGTTCGAACTGATCGATCCGCATGCGACGGCTGAGCGGATGATGCGCGCGATGGTCGCGTTCTGCCACCCGATGCTGGTGAGCGAGTGCCTCGAAGAGGGACATGATCTCGAGGCCGAGGCCGGCGCCTCCATCCGCTTTCTGCTCCGCGCCATTACCCCTCGTCGGTAAATCGACGTGGAACTCAGCAAGGCTGAAACGTGTCTGTTATGTGATGAAATACGAAATACGTTATGCGTCGTATATCAAAAAAGGAGCGCCGTCATGCCTTTCTCCCCGATGTCAACGCTGCGCTCGCTCGCTGCTGTTGCCCTGTTGCCGGTGCTCGCAGCGTGTCAGGACCAGGTGGTCTCCGCCGTCGCCAAGCCCGAGCGTCCGGTGCAGGTTCAGCGGGTCGCGTTCCAGCCGGAAACTGCGAGACGCGAATTCGTCGGCGTGGTGCGCGCGCGTTACGAGACCGATCTCGGCTTCCGCGTCGCCGGCAAGATCACCGAGCGGATCGTCAATGTCGGCGATTCCGTTCACGCCGGCGATGTCATCGCGCGGCTTGATCCGAAGGACCTCAAGGTTCAGGTTGCGAGCGCGCAGGCCGAAATCTCCGCGGCCGACTCCAATTTCGCCCAGGCGGCATCCGACGAGCAGCGCTATACGACGTTGAAGGCCCGCGGCTTTGCGGCGATTGCGGATTTGGAACGCAAGAAGGCGGCGAAAGACGAGGCCGAGGGCCGGCTCGAGCGGGCGCGGCGCGCCCTCGAGCTTGCGCGCAATCAGCTCGGCTACGCCGAGCTCAAGGCGAATGCCGACGGTATCATTACCGCGACTCCAGCGGAGCCGGGCCAGGTCGTCGCCATCGGCCAGGCCGTGGCCCGGCTTGCGCAGCGCGGCGAAATGGAAGCTGTGATCGCGCTGCCGGAGACTTGGCTCGCCGAAGCGCCCGCGTCGCAGGCGAGTGTGCGGCTGTGGTCGGGTCCGAAGCGCCGCTTCACGGCACGGCTGAGGGAACTCTCACCGCAGGCGGACCCGACGACCCGCACCTATGCTGCGCGCTTCACCATCGAGAATCCTGACGACACCGTCGCGCTCGGCATGACCGCCACGGTGACCCTGTCGCATGGCGAGGAGGCAGCCGTCGCAAAGGTCCCGCTCGCCGCGGTCCTCAACCGCGGAACAGGCCCGTCTGTGTACGTGGTCGGCAAGTCCGATGCGCTCGAGCTGCGCCCGGTGACAGTCACCTCCTTCACCGCGGACGAGGCGCTGCTGACTTCGGGCGTCGGCGCCGGCGACCGGGTCGTCACGCTCGGGGTCCAGACGCTCGTCGCGGGTCAGAAGGTCCGCCCGATCGACGAACATTGACGGCGAGCCATATCATGACGCGCTTCAATCTCTCCGAATGGGCGATCACGCACCGCGCGCTCGTCTTGTTCATGATCTTGATCCTCGTCGGAGCGGGGGCCTTTTCG
>Ga0310914_10004083_pt1 | contig 10178 bp, 9 predicted proteins | sample GREbulkMGAN108_FD_203450 | JGI IMG/M metagenome (GOLD analysis project Ga0310914, IMG submission 203450) | Lab enrichment of tropical soil microbial communities from Luquillo Experimental Forest, Puerto Rico - GRE.bulkMG.AN108 | ecosystem: Environmental > Terrestrial > Soil > Tropical forest >...
CTGCTCTACCGCTTCGATCCCACCTCGGCGGAGTTTCAGTTCGTCGAGAAACGGCCGTGGCTCGCGGGCGCGATCACCTATCACATGGGCGTCGACGGCATCTCGCTGCCGTTCCTCATCCTCACCACGGCGCTGATGCCGGTGTGCATCATCGCGAGTTGGCTGCCGATCCAGCACCGCGTGAAGGAATACATGGTCGCGTTCCTGGTGCTCGAGACGTTGATGGTCGGCACCTTCGCCGCGCTCGACCTGGTGCTGTTCTACCTGTTCTTCGAGGGCGGCCTCATTCCGATGTTCCTGATCATCGGCGTGTGGGGCGGCCCCCGCCGCGTCTACGCCAGTTTCAAGTTTTTTCTCTACACATTCCTCGGTTCCGTGTTGATGCTGCTCGCCATCATGGCGATGTACTGGGATGCGGAAACGACGGAGATTCCCGCGCTCCTGCGGCACGGATTTCCGCTCGGCCTGCAGACCTGGGCTTGGCTGGCGTTTCTCGCTTCTTTCGCGGTGAAATTGCCAATGTGGCCGGTGCACACGTGGTTGCCGGACGCTCATGTCGAGGCGCCCACCGCGGGCTCGGTCATTCTCGCCGCCATTTTGTTGAAGATGGGCGGCTACGGCTTCCTGCGCTTCTCGCTTCCCATGTTCCCCGCCGCCTCGCACGATCTTGCGCCGCTTATCTTCGCGCTTTCGGTCGTCGCGGTGATCTACACTTCGCTGGTGGCGCTGGCGCAGGAGGACATGAAGAAGCTCATTGCCTATTCCTCCGTCGGCCACATGGGATTCGTCACCATGGGCATTTTTGCCGCCACCGCGCAGGGCGTCGCGGGCGGAATCTTCCAGATGATCTCCCACGGCATCGTGTCCGCGGCTTTGTTCTTGTGCGTCGGTGTGGTTTACGACCGCATGCACACGCGCGAAATCGCCGCCTACGGGGGTCTCGTCAACCGCATGCCGTTCTACGCCGCCGCCTTCATGGTATTCACGCTCGCGAATTTGGGGCTGCCCGGCACTACGGGTTTCATCGGCGAATTCCTCACGCTCATCGGCACGTTCCGGATCAATACGTGGGTGGCGACGCTGGTGACGACCGGCACCATCCTCTCGGCATGCTACTCATTGTGGCTCTACCGCAAGGTCATCTTCGGCCCGCTCGTCAAGCCGAGCCTGGCGGCGATCAAGGACCTCGATTACCGCGAGATCATCACGCTCGGCCCGCTGGTCGCGCTGACGATTCTATTCGGCATCTATCCCAAGCCGGTGCTCGACCTGTCGGCGGCATCGGTTACGCAGCTGCTCGAGAATTATGACCGTGCGATCGGCGCGGCCAAGACCGCCGCTCTGTTGGCGCATTGAGCATAGGCGCGGACTTCGGCATGAGCGACACCTTCCAAATGCCAACCCTTTTGCCGGTCCTGCCGGAAATCGTGCTCGCAGTCGGCGCCATGGTGTTGCTGATGGTCGGCGTGTTCCGTGGCGAGCGGGCGGCCAAGAGCATCGAAGGCGCGGCGTTCCTGCTATTGCTCATCACGGCCCTCATCATTGTGTGGCTGCCCGCGGGCAAGCTCGTCACCTTCGACGGCAGTTTCGTGGTCGACGGCTTCGCCCGCTTCCTCAAGCTTCTCGCGCTTGCCGGATCGGCGACGACCATCGTGATGTCGTCGCACTATCTAGCGGTCGAGAAGCCAGAAACGTTTGAATATTCGGTCCTCATCCTGCTCTCGACCACCGGCATGATGATGCTCATCTCGGCTGCCGACCTCATCGCGCTTTATCTCGGCCTCGAACTGATGAGCCTTGCGCTCTACGTGGTCGCGGCGATCGACCGCGATTCGGTGCGCTCGACCGAGGCGGGACTCAAATATTTCGTGCTCGGCGCGCTGTCCTCCGGGATGCTGCTTTACGGGGCGTCGCTGGTCTACGGCTTCACCGGCACGGTTAGTTTTGCCGGCATCGCCAAGGCGGCGACCCACGCAGGTGGCGGAGCCGCAAGCCTCGGGCTCGTGTTCGGACTTGTCTTCCTGTTCGCCGGCTTCTGCTTCAAGGTTTCGGCGGTGCCGTTCCACATGTGGACCCCGGACGTCTACGAGGGTGCGCCGACGCCGATTACCGCCTTCTTTGCCGCCGCGCCCAAGGTCGCCGGCATCGCCATGTTCGTGCGCACGACCATCGTGGCGTTTCCAGGGATCTTGAGCCAGTGGCAGCAGATCGTCGTCTTCGTCGCCATCGCCTCGATGGCGCTCGGCGCCTTCGCGGCCATCGGCCAGCGCAACATCAAGCGCCTGATGGCCTACTCGTCGATCGGCCACATGGGTTTCGCGCTCGTCGGGCTTGCTGCCGGAACGACCGAAGGCGTTCAGGGGGTCCTGGTCTACATGGCGATTTACATCACCATGACGCTCGGCGCCTTCGCCTGCATCCTGGCGATGCGGCGCGACGGGCAGATGGTCGAAAATATCGCCGATCTCTCCGGCCTCGCCCGCACCAAGCCGACCATGGCGTTCTTCTTCGCAATGCTTCTGTTCTCACTCGCGGGCGTTCCGCCGCTGGCGGGATTTTTCGCCAAATTCTACGTGTTCCTGGCTGCAATCAAGGCGGGGCTATTTGCGCTTGCCGTGATCGGCGTGGTCACCAGCGTCGTGGGGGCCTATTATTATCTCACGATCGTCAAGACGATGTATTTCGATGAGCCGGCCAAGCCATTCGAGCCGATGCCGTACGAGCTCAAGGCGGTGCTCGGGCTCACGGGCCTGTTCAATCTCCTGTTCTTCGTCTATCCGAGCCCGTTGATCGACGCGGCGAACGCGGCGGCAAAATCGCTGTTCTGAATGACGCATTACGCTGAATGAAACTCGAGCCCAGGGCGACCGCGGCGGGCGTGCGGCTGATCGCGCACGAGGTGCTCGGCTCGACCAACGCCGAGGCTTTGCGCCTGGCACGCCAAGGCGAGCGCGGACCGCTCTGGATCGCCGCCGACCGGCAGACCGCCGGCCGCGGCCGGCGCGGCCGCGCGTGGATATCGCCGCGGGGCAATCTTTACGCCAGCTTGTTGCTCACCGAACCGGCGGCAGCCGAGCATTGGCCGCAGCTGTCGTTCGTTGCCGCGCTTGCGATGCACGATGCGGTCGTGGAGGTTGCCGCCGAGCTTAAGCCGCTCCTGACCATCAAATGGCCGAATGATCTTCTGCTCGCCGGAGCAAAGCTCGGCGGCATTCTGATCGAAGCGGAAAGCGGGATTAGCGCGGTCGCCGTCGGGATCGGTGTCAATTGCGCGTCGCATCCGGCGGATACCGACTTTCCCGCGGCCAACCTCGCCGCGGCCGGCGCGGCGGTTTCCGCCGCCGCGCTGTTCGGCGCGCTCTCCGTCAAGATGGTCGGGCGTCTCGCGCAATGGAACGCCGGCGCCGGCTTTTCCACCATCCGCGCCGACTGGCTCGCCCGCGCGGCGGGTGTGGGTGAAAGCGTGCGGGTGCGTCTTGCCGAAGGCGAGCTTGTCGGCCGTTTCGAGGCGCTCGACGAGTCCGGCGCCGTGGTGCTGCGCTTGCCCGACGGCAATGCCACGACCATCGCCGCGGGCGACGTGTTCACGTCCGCGGCCCCTGAGAAGGCGACTTGACGGATCTCGCCGCCATGCGCCCATCCGATGAACTCGTATTCGCGCCGCTCGGCGGGGCCGGCGAGATTGGCATGAATCTCGCGATCTACGGCTTCGGCGACGAGCAGCGCCGGCAATGGATTGCGGTCGATTTTGGCGTTGCCTTCGCCGACGATGCGCTGCCGGGCATCGATCTCATCATGCCGGACATTCGCTACCTGGTGGAGGAGCGGCGCAATCTTTTGGGCCTCGTGCTCACGCATGCGCACGAGGATCATTTCGGCGCGCTACTCGATCTGTGGCCGCGGTTGAAGCTCCCGGTTTACGCGACGCCGTTTACCGCAGCGCTCATCGAGGCGAAGCGGGAGGGCGAGCCGGGCGCGCCCGAAATCCCGCTGAACATCGTGCCGCTGAGTGGACGCTTTACGCTCGGGCCTTTCGACATCGAGCTCGTGTCCATGGCCCATTCGATCCCGGAATCGAATGGGCTCATCATCCGCACGCCGGCGGGCGCCGTGCTCCACACCGGCGATTGGAAGATCGACCCGACGCCGGTCCTCGGTGCGCCGACCGACGAAGCCAAACTGCGGGCGCTCGGCAACGAGGGCTGTCTTGCGCTGATCGGGGACTCCACCAACGCCTTTCGCGAGGGACGCTCTCCTTCCGAGGCCGACGTTGCCAAGTGTCTCGCCGAACTCATCCGCGGCGCCCCGGCGCGGGTTGCGGTCACCACCTTCGCTTCCAACGTGGCGCGGATGCGCGCGGTCGCGCAGGCCGCCGCCGCCTGCGAACGCGAGGTCGTCCTGGTGGGCCGCGCCATGGAGCGCATCGCGCAGGTCGCGCGCGAGACCGGCTATCTCGACGGCATCCAGGACTTCCGCTCCGTCGAGGTCTACGGCCATCTCCCGCCGGACAAGGTGCTGGCGCTCTGCACCGGCAGCCAAGGCGAGCCGCGCGCGGCGCTCGCCCGCATCGCCCAGGAGGATCATCCCGAAGTGGCGTTTTCGCGGGGCGATCGGGTGATTTTCTCCTCGCGCGCAATTCCCGGCAACGAAAAGGCGGTCATGCGGGTCATCAACGGCCTCGTCTCCCAGGGAATCGAAGTCATTACCGACCGCACCCATCTCGTGCACGTCTCCGGGCATCCGCGGGTGAGCGAGCTGACGGACATAATCGGCTGGGTGCGGCCGCAGATCCTGATCCCCGTGCACGGCGAGGCCTTGCACATGGCCGAGCATGCGGAACTCGCGCGCCGTTCCGGCGTCGGCAAGGTGGTTCTCTGCCGGGATGGAGAACTTGTTCGGCTCGCGCCAGCAGATCGACGAGGTACCGGCGGGACGACTCTATAAAGACGGCTCGCTGATCGTCAGCGCAGAAGAACGCACCGTCGCTGATCGCCGCCGGCTCGGCTTTGCCGGCATAGTGTCGGTTGCGCTGGCGGTGAGCGAGCGCGGCGATCTGGTGAGCGACCCGCAGGTGCGGCTGATCGGTATCCCCGAAGCCGACGCGCTGGGACATCGCATCGAGGAGATCGCTTATGACGCGGCGATCGAGGCCTTCGAGTCGATGCCGCGCGGACGCCGACGCGATCCCGACGCGGTCGTCGAAGCGATACGCAACGCGGTGCGTGCGGCGCTGAGCGCCGCCTGGGGCAAGAAGCCCACATGCCACGTGCATGTGCTGGAGGTTTGATCGAAGTGCAGGAGACGAGCACATGATCGGACGGCTCAATCATGTGGCGATCGCGGTGCGCGACCTCGCCAAGGCCACGGACGTCTATCGCCGCACGCTCGGCGCGCAAGTCTCCGAGGCAGTACCCCAACCCGATCACGGCGTGACGACGGTTTTCATCACCTTGCCTAACACCAAGATCGAGCTTCTTGAGCCGCTGGGCGACGCGTCCCCGATTGCGAAATTTCTTGAGCGCAATCCCGACGGCGGCATTCATCACGTCTGTTATGAGGTCGACGACATCTGCGCCGCGCGCGACAGGCTCAAAGCGCAAGGTGCGCGCGTGCTCGGCGATGGCGAAGCCAAGATCGGCGCGCACGGCAAGCCCGTACTTTTCCTGCACCCGAAGGATTTTTGCGGCGCGCTGGTCGAACTGGAGCAGGCGTGAGAGGGGCGTCGCGGGTGAAGCGGGGTAGGCAATGTCGCTATCCACCTCGATCGCGATCTATTTTCTGATCTGGTGGGTGGTGCTGTTCGCCGTGCTTCCGTGGGGCGTGCGTAGCCAAGAGGAGCACGGCACGATCAGCCGCGGCAGCGATCCCGGCGCGCCGGCGATTCCGCGCCTTAAACGCAAGCTCGTTTGGACGACGATCGTCGCCGCCGTGGTGTTCGCGATCTGGTATGTCGTCTTCACCTATCGCCTGATCGCGCTCGACGATCTCGCTCGATTGCTCGGCGTCACGCCACGCTAGCGCACGTGAAGCCGAACGAGAGCGGAAAACCGAAGCCGATCGCACGCGCCTGTGACTGCGTAAGCTGCCGAACAAAAAAAATCGAGCAGGGCCGATAACCCTGCTCCCAAGACGCACGCAACGCTACGCTTACACCTCGAATTTTTTGAGCTATCGAGACCGCTGCGGCTTTACGCCGGCTTGTTCCTCCCAAGACTCGGACCGCGTGGCCGATGAGGCTGCGCGCCCCTCGACCTCGCTGACTGGACGCTACCGCATCCCGCGTGCCTTGTCATCAAACCAAAACGCCGCACAACGATGTGAAATAGTGTCTTTGCCGCTGTTGCGCCGCGTCATAACCCTGTGACTGCGGGCCCGTTAACAACCCACACCGAAGGCTAAGCCGAAGGCTTTGACAGCCCTTGTCTTTTTGCCACCGATCCGGTTTCACTCGGCAGACCTCAAGGTTTGTGAGTCTCGACCATCATGCGCCTGTCCCGTTACCTCCTGCCGATCCTGCGCGAGACGCCGAAGGAGGCGGAGGTCGTCTCCCATCGCCTCATGTTGCGGGCCGGGCTCATCCGCCAAGAAGCCGCCGGCATTTACGCCTGGCTGCCGCTTGGCTTCCGGGTGCTCAAGAAGATCGAGCAGATTGTACGCGAGGAGCAGGACCGCGCGGGGGCCATCGAGCTTTTGATGCCGACGTTGCAGCTCGCCGATCTCTGGCGTGAGAGTGGCCGCTACGACGCCTATGGGCCGGAAATGTTGCGCATCAAGGATCGCCATGAACGCGACATGCTTTACGGTCCTACCAATGAAGACATGATCACCGAGATTTTCCGTGCCTACATTCGCTCCTATCGCGAGTTGCCGAAAATTCTTTATCACATCCAGTGGAAATTCCGCGACGAGCAGCGTCCGCGCTTCGGCGTGATGCGCGGCCGTGAATTTTTGATGAAGGACGCCTATTCCTTCGATATCGACGAAGCGGCGGCGCGGATTTCCTACAACAAGATGTTCGTCGCCTATCTGCGCACCTTCGCACGCATGGGGCTCAAGGCCATTCCGATGGCGGCGGAAACCGGACCGATCGGCGGCGATCTCTCGCACGAATTCATCATCCTAGCGGAGACCGGCGAGTCCGGCGTCTTCTGCAACAAGGACGTGCTCGATCTGCCGATCCCGGGCGAAGACGTCGATTACGGCGCAGATTTGATGCCGCTTATCCGCCCGTGGACCAGCCTCTATGCCGCGACCGAGGACGTGCACGATCACGCCTGCTTCGAGCGCGAGGTCCCGGCAGAGAAGCGTTTGCACGCCCGCGGCATCGAGGTCGGGCAGATTTTCTATTTCGGCACCAAGTATTCCGAACCGATGAAGGCGGTCGTGGCGGGCCCGGACGGAATCGAGCGCCCAGTTCACAGCGGGTCCTACGGCGTCGGAGTCTCGCGTCTGGTCGGCGGCATCATCGAAGCGTTCCACGACGATGCCGGCATCAAATGGCCGGAGGCGGTCGCGCCATTCAAAATCGCGCTTCTCAATCTCAAGCAGGGCGGCGCCGACACCGACGCCGCCTGCGAGCGGCTTTACCGCGAACTCACCGCCAAAGGCGTCGATGTGCTCTACGACGACCTCGACCAGCGGCCAGGCGCGAAATTCGCTACCGCCGATCTCATCGGCATTCCTTGGCAGATCCTGGTCGGGCCGAAGGGCCTGGCCGAGGGCAAGGTCGAGGTCAAGAAGCGCGCCGACGGCAGCCGCGAACTCATGACAGAAGCCGATGCGAGCAAACGGCTGGCGGGATGAAGCCGCCTCGTCTTGGCCGCGCACGCACTTGCGGCGGCGCGCGCGCTCCCCCGGCGGGGAGAGGGCTACTCGTGGGGGAGGGAAGGGGTTGAGAGGGCTCGGTTCCATCAGCAGTGCCGGGAACCCCTAGCCCTCTCCCCCAAACAGGGACAGAGAGACCACCGAGTTTGCCGGCCTGAAACGGCCAGAATCGTGTGAAAATCGGGGGGCGGGGAACAAAGAGCGATGGACGAGCCGATCCGAACCCACCCGTTCGCGCCGTTCGAATGGATGCTCTCGCTGCGCTACCTGCGGGCGCGGCGGCAGGAAGGCTTCATCTCGGTCAATGCCGGATTTTCCTTCCTCGGCATCATGCTCGGCGTCGCCACCCTGATCATCGTGATGGCGGTGATGAACGGCTTTCGCAAGGAATTGCTGGACAAGATTTTAGGCATCAACGGTCATCTCCTGATCCAGCCGCTGGAACAGCCGCTCACCGATTGGGAGATGGTTTCTGAGCGCGTGTCGAAAGTGCCCGGCGTTATCCTTGCGGCGCCGGTCGTCGAGGGACAAGCACTCGCGTCCTCACCCTTCAATGCATCCGGCGTGCTGGTGCGCGGCGTGCGCGCCGCCGATCTCGCCAAGCTTCCTTCCGTCGCCAGCAACATTCGCCAAGGCACGCTCGAAGGCTTCGATGAAGGGCAGGGGGTTGCCATCGGCAAGAGGCTCGCCGATCAATTGTCGCTGCGCGCGGGCGATAGCGTGACGCTCGTTGCTCCCCGCGGCGCGATCACGCCGATGGGCACGACACCGCGCATCAAGGCCTATCGCGTCGCGGCCGTGTTCGAGGTCGGGATGTCGGAATACGATTCCGCCTTCGTATTCATGCCGCTCCCGGAAGCACAGGCCTATTTCAATCGCGCCGGCGACGTCACCGCGATCGAGGTCTATGTCGAGCAGCCGGATCAGATCGATTATCAGCGCAAGCTTGTCACCGAGGCCGCCGGGCGGCCGATCTTCATCATCGATTGGCGCCAGCGCAACGCGACCTTCTTCAATGCGCTGCAGGTCGAGCGCAACGTGATGTTCCTCATTTTGACGATCATCGTCATCGTGGCGGCGTTCAACATCACCTCCGGGCTCATCATGATGGTGAAGGACAAGGGCCGCGACATCGGCATTCTGCGCACCATGGGCGTCACCCAGGGCGCGATCATGCGGGTATTCATGGTCACCGGCGCCTCCGTCGGGGTGGTCGGCACGTTGGTGGGCTTCCTGTTGGCGCTGGTCGTGTGCCTCAATATCGAATCGATCCGGCGCTTCCTATCGTGGATGACGAATACGGAGTTGTTCTCACCCGAGCTTTATTTCCTCTCGAAGCTCCCCGCCGACCTCGATGCCGGCGAGACCACCGCGGTGCTGGTGATGGCGCTTGCGCTGTCGCTGTTGGCGACACTCTATCCGGCCTGGCGCGCGGCGCGCCTCGATCCGGTCGAGGCGCTGCGTTATGAGTGAGACGATCAGCGCCGAGAGGAGGCCGCGAATCGGCGCTCACGAGGAGCAAGAGCCGCCGATCCTGTTCCTGCACGGGATCGACCGGCACTATCGCCAAGGCGATGTCACGCTCGACATCCTCAAAGGCGCGGAGCTTGCCATCTGGCCGGGTCAGTCGGTGGCGCTGATTGCGCCCTCCGGCGCCGGCAAGTCGACGCTGTTGCATATCGCAGGCCTGCTCGAGCATCCCGACTCCGGCGAAGTCTATATCGATCAGATCGCGACCTCCGCGCTGTCCGATGCCGAACGCACGCGACTGCGTCGCATCGAGATCGGTTTCGTCTATCAGTTCCATCATTTGTTGATGGAATTTTCCGCGATCGAAAACGTGATCATGCCGCAGATGATCCGCGGCCTGCCGCGCAAGGAAGCCACGCGCCGCGCGAGCGACCTGCTGAGCTATCTCGGCTTGAAGGAGCGCCTCACCCATCGCCCGGCGGAGCTTTCCGGCGGCGAGCAGCAGCGGGTCGCCATCGCCCGCGCGGTCGCCAACGCGCCGCGCATTCTGCTCGCCGACGAGCCGACCGGAAATCTCGACCCGCGCACCTCCGAGCACGTGTTCTCCGCGCTCACGCAGCTGGTGCAGGCCTCCGGCCTCGCCGTCGTCGTGGCCACCCACAACATGGACATCGCCGCGCGCATGGACCGGCGCGTCACCATTAAGGATGGGTTGGTGGTCGAGCTGGGCTGATGCCGGACCGGCCGGGCCTCGCACCCTACGCTGGCCGACAATTTGCAGTGCGAATTTCACCGCAGTGGCAAGTGTTTAGCGCAGACAGCGGGCGCGCCCTTGACATGCGAACATAACATGAACTATGTTCATGACTTGTTCTTATCGTTCG
>Ga0310914_10004087_pt1 | contig 10173 bp, 9 predicted proteins | sample GREbulkMGAN108_FD_203450 | JGI IMG/M metagenome (GOLD analysis project Ga0310914, IMG submission 203450) | Lab enrichment of tropical soil microbial communities from Luquillo Experimental Forest, Puerto Rico - GRE.bulkMG.AN108 | ecosystem: Environmental > Terrestrial > Soil > Tropical forest >...
GGGTGACGTCGACATCACCCGCATACCATGACCGCTCGTGTTCAACGCGATTCTATGAATTCGCGCTCAACCGAATTTGCAGAACCTTCCGCACACTATCCGATGAATGGTGCCACCAGCGGCACTTGGCGCTCGGACAGGCCCAACATGGCGGCCAGACCATTGCGGACCACCACCGGTGCCTGGGTGGTGTCCCATACTGTCAGCCGCTCGGCCTTGGAGATGCGGCGATCGGGTCCTATCTTGGTCCTTCGAACCCTCGGTCCCTGGGGATGGGGACGAAGACACACGCTGTTGCGACGAACTCACTGGCGGAGCGAAGGGGATTCGAACTCTCGGTATCATCTCCCGAGCGTGTCGCTCTCACGGCGGCAACACCGGTTCGAATCCGGTAGGGGACGCCAATCAAATCAAGTAAATGGTGAGTGAAGACGCAGGGCGGACGGCAAACATACGGCAAAAATACGGCATGGACGCTCGTGGCCGCCGGTATGCACCGACAGGGGGCAAGATTTTATCGTGAGGCTCGGAATTCCGGCCCGGCGAAGCGACGGAAGTGCGCCACCACAAACAGGGAGCCGGTGACGGAGAAACCGGCGCTTCTTCAGGCAGTTCGGAAGCGGAGATCGAAGCGCGCTCCGCGCGGGACACAGTCGTTCACCGTTATGCTCGCGCCATGCGCCCTCACGATTTCCATAACGATCGCTAAGCCGAGGCCAGCGCCGCTGGCCCGAACCCCCTTGCCGCGCCAGAAGCGCTCGAAAATGTGTGGCCGATCCTCTGCCGGGATGCCCGGGCCGCTGTCCTGGATGCTGATCGACCCGTCGGGGCCAACCTCGACGATCACTTCGGTCCCCGTTGCGGTATGCGCGAGCGCATTTTCAATGAGATTGCGCAGTGCGTCTGCAATAGCGGCAGCGTTGCCGGTGACGAGGAACGAATGATCGGCGCCGGTCAGCGCGATCGTTCGGCAGGCCCCTAGCGCGAGGTGCGCCATTGAACCGACCACCTCTTCGGCAAGCTGATGCAGATCGACAGGTGATGAGACATCCGGGGCGACGGAATCGAGACGGGCGACACAGAGCAGCTGCTCGACCAGCCGGTTCATGCGCGCGACTTCTTCTCTGAGCGCCGCGAGTTGACCGTTGCCCTCGAGCGTATCGAGGCGCGCCGTGATGATGGTCAGCGGCGTTCGCAATTCATGCGCGGCATTGGCGGTGAACCGGCGCTGAATGACAAATCCCTGCTCCAGCCGGTCAAGTGCGCGATTGACGGCGATGACGAGTGGGAGAGCCTCAGCAGGCACATCGGCCTCCGGCAGCCTCAGCCCGATCGATGCGGGCTCGATAGCGCTCGCTTGCGCTGATGCCGCCCGCAAAGGGAGCAGGCCCCTGCGGACGCTGAGCGCGGCCACCAGCAAAGCAAGCGCCACGAACGGCGGCACGTACCAAGCGATATCGAAGACAAATTCCCGCAGGATGGTGTGGACGAGCTGGTTGCTGCCTGATGCTTCAGCAACCAGGACCGATAACGGCCCGGCTGTGCTGTCGAGCCTTATGCTGACGCCGGAATAGTCTCGCTCCGAGGGCCCAAACTTGCTGATGCGGAAGTAACTGGGTTCGGTGTCCGCTTGCGGCCATCGGGCGGTCAACGCGCCGATCTCGGGTGTGGAAGCCTCGATGAGGTGCCCGTCCGTGTCCCGGATCGCGAAGACCGATTGTTGGGGCGCCGCCGAATAGGCCTCTTTCAGCGGCGGCGGCAGCTCGAGGCGCGGCTTTCCGTTCTCGTCCAGCGAAACGTAGCGGGCGAGGTCCTCGGCGCGCAGCCCGAGTTCGCGATCAGCCAAGGAGCCGGCGGTCAGTGATGCGCTGTAGATGAGACCGCCCACCGCGAGGCAACTTGCGACAAAGAAAAGAGCGGCGAGCTCGACCGTGAGCCGAAGCTGCAGCGACTTGATCCGGCGGCTCATGCCTTTGTCTCGGCGAGGATGTAGCCCACGCCCCGGATGGTGTGAATCATCAGGCTGGCGCCCGCCGTCTCCAGTAGCCGCCTCAAATGGTGAACATGGACAGGGATCGGATTGGAATCCGGCTCCTCGTCAATCCCGTAAAGTTTCTCCTCGAGCACGGCTTTCGGGACGATACGCCCGAACCGGCGCATCATCTGCTCGAGGATCGCCAGCTCCCGGCGTGATAAACGGGCCGGGATCCCGCCGATCGTCAGCTCCCGGGCAACGGTGTCGAGACGGACATTGCCGGCTTCGAGCGTCATTCCCAACACCCCGCCGGGACGCCGCAGGAGCGCTTTGATGCGGGCAATCAGCTCGGCTATTGCGAAGGGCTTTGTCAGATAGTCGTCCGCCCCCGCATTGAGTCCCGCAACCCTGTCCTCGACTGCGTCCCGCGCAGTCAGGATCAGAATAGGCAGGCCTTTCCCGGCCCGCCGCGCAGCCGTCAAGACGGCAAGCCCATCACCATCGGGCAAACCAAGGTCGAGGATCGCGGCATCATAATTGATCAGCTCGAGCGCGGCGCTGGCATCAGCGGCCGAGCGGGCGATGTCGACGGTAAAACCGGTATCGCCGAGTTTCGACTTCAAAATGCCGGAAAGGCGGTCTTCATCCTCGATAACCAGAAGACGCAACGATAGGCCTCCTGCCTGAGTTCGGCGGGCGCAAGTCTTTCTCCACAACGCGGCCCGAAGTTTAACACTGTTTTAGGACGTTGCCGGGAAGCCCCCGGCAACGTCTATTTCGATGATATCGCCGAATGGCGACGGCCCGTGGCCGCTCGGAGACCGGCTGCATAGTGTTAAAACTGCCTTAAAGGACCCGCACGAGGCTTTCGGGGACCATGTCCCGAGTGAGGAGCGAAACAATGACGTCAAGAACGATTCCGGTCATAGTGCTGGTCGCAACGATTGGCCTCTGGAGCGCTGTCGGAGTTACAGCGCGGGCTGAAGAAGGCAACCCGGCCGCGTTGGCCGCCGCGATGAAAAACGCGACAGCGACCTTGCAGGGCGGGCTCAAAGCCAGTGAGGCGCAGGGAACCCCGATCTCGGCCAAGTTCGAGATCGAGGACGGCAAATTGCAATTGTCAGTCTACACGATGAAGGGGAACGACTTCATGGAGGTCGTCGCCGATCCCAAGACCGGCACGATCGCCAAGGCCGAGAAGATCACGGACGCCGGGGATTTGAAGGAAGCGGCGGAGCAGAAGGCGGCGATGGCCAAGGCGAAGGTGCCCTTGCTGACCGCCACCGAAACGGCAGTGAAAGCGAATGCCGGGGCACAGGCGGTGAGCATCGTCCCCGAGCTGAAGAACGGACAGGCGATGGCCGAGGTGACCTTGCTTCAGGGAACGACTTTCAAGAAGGTGACGGAGAAGCTCGACTGAAAACGGCGCGCTCCCGCGTAACGCCCGGATCGTGCCCAATGGCGCGACGAGTTGTCCCATTCATCGGCCCGGCGACCGGGCCGGCCTCGAGAGTCGGGTGTTCCAAGCGGTCACCTCGCCAATCACCTACGGGCTGCGCAACGTAGCCAAGACGCCACCTCTATTTTCAGGACGGGTCGGTGGCGACCCTGCGCGCGGACGCCGTTGTGCCGGCGAAATAGCCTGCGTCTGAGTTTTGGCGGCTAAGTCCGACGCCAGCGAGATAAAATGCTGCAAATGGCCGAGAGCATGCCCACGGAAGACGTCTTGATGGCCGTGTGTGGCATCCACAAGGCCTTTGGCGATCAACGAGCCCTCGCCGACGTATCCTTCGAGGTGTTCACCGGAGAGATCCTGGGCGTGATCGGACCGAACGGCGCAGGCAAAACGACATTGCTCGAGTGCATCGCCGGCCTGCTCCCCATCGATGCCGGCGAAGTGCGATGGCGGGGTGCGCCGTTGACTCCGGCCGAACGCAAGCAGCGGCTGTTCTACGTGCCGGAATCTATCTCGCCCTACCCTGATCAGCGGTCGGCGGAAGTCCTGAGGTTCTTCAGCGAGGCAAATCGGCAACCACCGAGGCGGCTCGACGAGCTCGTGGGTGCGCTCAGTCTGGAGCCCGCCCTTGCTAAGCCCGTTGGCGCTTTGTCCAAAGGATACCGACGCCGGCTGCTGCTGGCGCTCGGGCTGCTGGCCCCGCGCTCGATGTTGCTTATGGATGAGCCTTTCGACGGCTTCGATCTGCGGCAGGCGCGCGAGGTGATGGGCTTGCTGCGAGACGAGGCGCTGCATGGTCGCACCCTGGTGCTCTCGATCCATCAGCTCGGCGACGCCCGGCGCATCTGCCATCGGCTGGTGCTCCTCAGTGCCGGCCGCGTGGTCGGTACCGGCACTGAGGCGGAGCTAGTAGCCTTCGCGCGGCTGCCGATGGGAAGCGATCTCGAAGAGGTTTTTCTTGCGCTCGCATGAGCCGCTCGCGCCGCTCGCGCCGGTGCTGCGCAAAGAGATCCGCGAGCTCGCCACCGGCAATTCGTTATGGGTGCTGATGCTCTTGCTGTCGCCGCTCGTCGGCTACAGCTTCATTCAGGCGGTTGCACTCTACGCCGAGGCGAGCCGCCCCGCCCTCTCGATCCCGGAGTTGGCGCGCCAATTGTCACCGTTCGACGGCATCCTGGTCCCGACTTTGGGCGGGTTCTATTTGGCGATCACGCTGCTCTTTCCGTTCATCGCGATCCGGCTGGTGGCGGCCGAAAAGGCGAGCGGCGGCCTGAAGCTGCTGGTACAGCTGCCTTATCGCCTGACCGACCTCGTTGCCGCGAAGTTTGTAGCCCTGACCGCCGCCTGGCTGGTCGCGTTGATCCCAGTGCTGTCGGCCTTGATCGGCTGGGCATTCCTCGGCGGCCACCTCGATATACGCGAAACCGCCACCCTGTTGCTGGGTCATTTCCTTTATGCCCTGCTGATCGGTGCGATTTCATTCCTCGCCGCCGCGCTGACCGAAGGCGGGGCGACTTCCGCCATACTCGCACTCGCAGTGACTCTAGGGTCTTGGGTACTGGATTTTGCCGCGCTCGATCGCGGCGGAGTATCCAGCTTATTGGCTGTGCTTTCGCTGACCTCGCTGCTCAGACCCTTTGAGCAAGGGCTGCTTTCGATCCCGACCGTATTAGCGATGCTGATCGCGACAGTGGGCTTCCTGGCCCTTAGTGTGATCTGGCTGCCGCCCGGCACTCCTCTCAAACGCAAGCTCTCGGGGTCGGGACTGATTGTCGTCGTCGCCGCGATCTTGATCGGCAGTACCGCGCAGGCGAAGACGGTCCTCGACGTCACCCCGGACCGGCGCAATTCGTTTCCGTCGGCAGACGAACATCTTCTCGGACAGCTTCGAGACCGATTGTCGGTGACGGTTCACATGGCATCCTCGGATCCCCGGGTAGCCGACCTTGATCGGAAAATCCTTGCGCGATTGAAGCGCGCGATGCCGAAAGTGACTGTCCGGATCGCGGATTCCGGCGAGGCCAGCCCTTTGGGCACCGCCGGTGAGGCCGATTACGGCGAGATCGTCATGACCTATCATGGCAGAAGTGCCACCACGCGGTCGACCGGCGCGGGCGAGGTCCTGCCGATGCTCTACGAGCTTGCCGGGGTGAGCTTGCCGGCTGCCAGCACCGCCGGCGCGGACGAGCCGGGCTATCCGCTCGTCGCGGATGCCTCGAATTCCGCGATCTGGTTCTACGGAGTCGAGCCGTTTGTCTTTGCGGCCGCGTGGTGGGTTGCCGCCGGGAACCGGCGAATGCCATGGCGCCGACTTTGATAAGAAGGAGATGGATCATGACGACTTTCGCCGCTGGCGCGATCGCGATGGCTGGTGCTATCGGTGTCGGATGGCTTTTGCTCGCGCCGGCTGGTGCCCCCGAGCGGCTCGAATACTTGCCAGCCGGTAAGACCGCCGCCGTTCAGCTAGCGCAGGTACAACCCGCCCGGGCGCCTGAGGGCAGCATGCAGTTCGACTTTTCAAACGAGACGGTCGGGGCCGAACCCAAGAGCTTTCTCTCGGTCGTCGGGTTCTGGACCATCGGCGCAGAGGGCGACAGCAAGTTCCTCGTCGTCGACGGCCGGCGCTGGAAGCAGGGTCAGCCCGCGGCTAATGTGGCGGACAAGGCACGGGCCATCTATGGCGAGCGCTATGCCGAGTTCCTCGACAATGTGCAGACCTATGCCTATTTCCCGTACGCGGTTGCACAAGGGATCGACGACTTCCGCGGCGGCGAGATCAGTTTCAGGTTCAAGCCGGTCGCAGGGCGCATCGATCAGGGTGCTGGAATCCTGTTCAATCTAAAGCCGAACGGCGACTACCTCCTGGTGCGGGCCAATGCGCTCGAAAACAATCTCGTGCTGTTCAAATACGAAAAGGGCAAGCGCTCGAGCGTTGAGTGGATCCGCGACACGCCCACGCCAAGCGGCCAGTGGCAGGACCTGAAGGTCCGCATCAGCGGGGCGAAAGTCGAAGGCTACCTGAACGACAAGCTTTATCTCACGCACACTTTGCCGACGCCGGTGTCGGGCAAGATCGGGGTGTGGTCGAAGGCAGACAGCGTCGTTTATTTCGACGATTATCGCGTCGTCCCGGCGCCCCAAGGATGACCCCTCAGGCGAGAATCGAAGCGGTTAAAACTGTCTTAAAAGACACCCACGAGGGTTCCGCGATCAGGAACCGTGAGCCGAGCGAGGAGCTAAACAATGACGGGCAAGTGCGGTTTCGTTCATAGTGTTGGTCGCAACGTCTAGATAAGGTGACGGAGAAGCTCGACTGAAAAGCGTCGGTATCGGATCGCTCACGCGACAACTGAGGGAGGATGATAATGTGGTTACATGTGCGACAGTTAGCGCTCGTGGCTCTCTTAGCTGGAGCGCCTAGTCTTGCCGTTGCCGCCGACGACTGGCAGGCGCAAGTCGGCGAGGCCCTTGGGAAGACGGGCGCGACGGCGGCGGGCGGCATCTATCGCGTGGGCCTGCCACGCACTGATCTGAAGGTCACTCTGGACGGCGTCGAGCTCAAAGCCGGTTTTGCACTCGGTAGCTGGCTCGCGTTCGAGAAGATGGGCGACAGCGGGATGGTGATGGGCGACCTGGTGCTGACCATGGACGAGGTCAGCCCGGTCATGAAGAAGCTCGTCGAGGGCGGTATCGAGGTGACGGCGCTGCACAACCACCTGCTGCGCAATCAGCCGTTCACGATGTACATGCATATACTCGGCCACGGCGATCCGGTGAAGCTCGCTGCGGCGCTGCACACCGCACTCGGCGAAAGCAAGACACCGCTCGCCGCTGCCTCGACGCCGGCCGCGGCACCGCCGCCGATCGACCTCGACACGGCGGCGATCGATCAGGCGCTCGGGGCCAAAGGCACCAACAACGGCGGCGTTTACCAGTTTGGCATTCCGCGGGCCGAACCGATCAAGGACTCCGGGATGGATGTCCCGGCGGCAATGGGCTCGGCCAATGCGATCAATTTCCAGCCGACCGGCGGCGGCAAGGCAGCAATCACCGGCGACTTCGTGCTGGTTGCCAAGGAGGTATACCCGGTGATGAAGGCGCTGCGCGAAAACGGGATCGAGGTTACAGCGCTGCACAATCATATGCTCGACGACCAGCCGCACCTCTTCTTCATGCATTTCTGGGCCAATGACGACGCAAAGAAGCTCGCCGAAGGGCTGAAGGCCGCGCTTGCGCAGATCAACATCGCAAAGAGCTGAGCGTGTTGGGGTGGGCGATCCTTCTGGCCGCGAGCCTGATCTGGCCCGCCGCAGCAATTGCGCAGAAGGCGAGCCCGCCCCTGATACTCGAGGCGAAGATGCCGCTCGGACAGGTAAGCGGCCGCATTGATCACCTCGGCATCGATGTAAAGCGGCAGCGACTGTTTGTTGCGGAGCTCGGCAACAACAGTGTCGGCGTGGTCGATCTGTTAGCGGGCAACGTACTGCGTAGAATGGCCGGTTTGAGCGAGCCGCAGGGCGTTGCGTATGTCCCGTTTGCCGACAACGTATTTGTGGCGAATGCCGGTGACGGCTCGGTGGGCGTGCTGCGGGGCGAGGATCTGACCCCGATCGGGCATATCGAACTCGGTGACGATGCCGACAATGTGCGCGTCGACACCGCGCGCAAGCGGGTGCTGGTGGGATATGGCAAGGGCGCGCTTGCGGTGATTGATCCCGTCAGTCTGTCGAAGATTGGGGATATCGGTCTCAAAGCGCATCCGGAAGGGTTTCAGATCGACGAAACCGGAACCCAGGTCTTCGTGAATGTACCGGACGCACATGAGATCGTCGTGGTCGACCTTACGACGGGGTCGACGGGATCACTACCGACGCAAGGCGCGGGATCGAATTTTCCGATGGCGATCGATGGCGAGGGGCATCGGGTTCTGGTCGTCTTTCGCAGCCCGCCGAGCTTGGTGGCGCTCTCCAGCCAGGACGGGCACGTCGCGGCCAAGATCGAGACCTGCGGTGATGCCGATGATGTGTTTGTCGATCGCAAGCGCCACCGTGTCTATGTGAGCTGTGGCGAGGGCGTCGTCGATGTGCTCGAGCCGGGGGAAGCCGGCTACCGGCGGCTTGCGCGCGTGCCGACGGTATCGGGAGCGCGCACGTCGTTGTTCGTGCCCGAGCTCGACCGGCTGTTCGTGGCGGTGCGGGCGACGTCACATGAGCCGGCGGCGATTTGGGTGTTCCGGCCGGCTTGATGAAGGCGGCCACAGGCGTCGCCGCCTGGGCTACGGCGGCGGCGCTTAGCTGCTGGTGTGGTGAGGTCGAGGCCTATCGTCCATTCGACGGTACCGATGCGGCAGTGGCCGAGACCGGCGAGCTCGAAATCGAGCTCGGCCCGGTCGAGTACCTTCGCGCGGGAGCCGAGCGCCACGCTGTTCGCTCCCGATCTCAGGATCAATTATGGCTTCATCCTGGGCTGGGAAGCAGCATTGGAGGGTAAGCTCACTCATGGTCTAACCGCTGGTGTCCCCGGGACAAGCCTGGTCGAAAGCCAGGCTTTGCTCAAAGGCGTGCTGCGCGAGGGCAGCCTGCAGGAAAAGCCCGGGCCCAGTATCGCAACCGAATTTGGCGTTCTCTTGCCCGGGATCAATGATCAACATGGGACGGGAGCAGTCCTCAATGGCATTGTCTCGCAGCGGTGGGACTGGGGAACTGTCCACCTCAACGCGCAAATTGAACTCACCCGCCAGCAGCATGCCGATTACTTTCTCGACAGCATCATCGAGGGTCCGCATGACTGGCCCGTGCGGCCGGTCGCCGAATTCTTTTATGAGAGCGATGTGAGCCTATTTCGATCCGGCTCCGCCCTTGTCGGGGCGATTTGGCAGGTGCAGGACAATATTGCGGTTGACTTCGGGTTACGCGGCGCGCGCGTCAATGGCCAAACGGCCGGCGAGATCCGCGCGGGCGTGACCTTCGCGTTTGGCGTGACGAAAGGGCCGGACATTCTGTCTAATCTCTTCGCTTCTGCATTGCATGGATTTCATTAGCGAGCGGGTTGCCTTGCCAATCCGGTGTTGACCTCGGGCTAAGCCGGAGCATAATGAGCGCAGGTCATAGGCAACCACCCCTCAGCCGCCTGTCGGCCAAGCGTTGCCCTGTCATCGCCGGGAGAAATCCTGGCGGCTACGATGGGGTATGCCATGGCCGATCTTCAAACCCTCGATCTAATTCTATTCTCGGCTGGGACGTTTGCCGCCGCTCTTGTTACCGGCGTAGCAGGCTTTGCTTTTGGGATTGTCGCCGCAGCGGTATGGCTGCATTTCCTATCGCCCGCTCACGCGACGGCGCTGATCGTGGCGTATGGGCTGATCGTGCAGGGGATCTCCGTTTGGAAGCTGCGCCGGTCGATAAAGCTGGCACGGCTGCTGCCGTTTTTGCTCGGCGCCGTGATCGGCGTGCCGATCGGCGTCGAGCTGCTGCACTGGACTTCTCCCGTGATCCTGCGGATTTCAATCGGTATCGTGCTGATCCTTTTCAGCCTCTATAATCTGATGCGGCCGCGGCTTGCCCCCGTGGCGGCGGGCAAGGCGGCCGACGGGGCGATCGGGGTTCTCAACGGCATCATCGGGGGGGCGACCGGCCTCGCCGGGATTGTCGTCACGATCTGGTCGACGTTGCGGGGTTGGCCGCGCGATGAGCAACGAACCGTCTTCCAGCCGATCGGCGTAGGGGTGTTCCTGCTAACCGGA
>Ga0310914_10004090_pt1 | contig 10169 bp, 15 predicted proteins | sample GREbulkMGAN108_FD_203450 | JGI IMG/M metagenome (GOLD analysis project Ga0310914, IMG submission 203450) | Lab enrichment of tropical soil microbial communities from Luquillo Experimental Forest, Puerto Rico - GRE.bulkMG.AN108 | ecosystem: Environmental > Terrestrial > Soil > Tropical forest >...
ATGTTGGAGAACAACATGTTGTCCATCTGCGTGACCGTGCGCGTGAGCGGGTGCTCGTAGAGGTGGCCGACGACGAAATCGTCGAAATAGATGCCGCCGCGCTTGTGGCGGCGCAGCTCCGTGTCTTGAGCCATCGCCTTCCTCCATGAGGTGCGCGGCGCAAAGCGACCGCCTGATGGCGCGCTTGCCTAAAGACGGCAAAGCCTAGGCCGATCGCCCCGGCAGGTCCAGCCGATTGCCCCTTCGCCACGCCGGCGAGCGCGCACGCGGCTGGCGCTGAACATTTGTTGCGTGGGTGCGTCGCCGTCAACGTGTGGCCGGCTCCATGCCGCTCTTGCGGATGAGCGGGGCGGCCTCGGGCGCGGCCATGAACTTTGCCATGGCCCGCGCCGCTTCTGGTGCCTTCGAAACCGCCAGAATCCCGGCGGCGAACACGACGTAACCCTGTAGCTCCGATGGCAGCGGGCCGACGTAATCGATACCGGCAACGGGCAGAATGACGTTGATCTGCTGCATGCCGATCTCGATCTCGCCTTTCGCCACCAGTTCGGCAACGGGAACGCCGTCGACAAGCTTGATCTTGTCCTTGAGTTCGTCCGCGATGCCGAGCCGCTGCATCAGCTTCGCGACATAGACGCCGCTCGCGCCGGCGCGCGAATAGGCGATCGATTTGGCGGCGAGCATCGAGCGCTTAAACGCATCGGCGCTGCCGATGTCGGGCTTCGGCGCTCCGGCTTTCACCGCGACGCCGATCCCGGCGCGGGCGAAGTCGACGCGCTCGCCCACGACCTTGCCCTGCTTGATGAGATCATCGATCACGTCGGGGGTCTGGGTCACCACATCCGCCGGCGCGTTGGAATTGATCTTCTGCATCATCGCATTGCCCAACTCGAAGCTGATGATGACTTTGTGGCCGCTCGCGCGTTCGAAGGCGGGCGCGAGGTCGCGCACCGCGGACACCACGCCCATATTCGTCAAGACGACGATCTCGGCGGCTCGGCTCGGTCCCTGCACCAACACTCCCAGCACTGCCAGCAAACATGCGGTGGCCGCATTCAAACATCTCGTCATCGTCTCCTCCACCGGCCGCTTGACGCAACGGCTTGTTGCAAGGCCGCGCGCTGCGTTTGATCTCCCGTGGACCGGAACGGCTCAAGCGAATCGATCTTGGCCGCGTCCTCGCAGCGCCATTTGAAGCAGCGGCACCGTGATGCGCTTGTCTTCTGCGGCGCCCCGTATCGCCGTCAACCGTTGGTTTGCGCGAAGATGCGGTCGCCTTGCAGGTCGATGATCTGCTTGGCCTTCGAGATCGCGAAGGCAATCGCCTCTTCCCTGCCTTGATGGGTATCGGCCCGAATGAAGCGGTGCTCTTTCACGCCTTCCGGGGTGTCCTTCTCGATGATCCCGGCGGTCTGGTAGAGGCCGTTGTTCCGGTACGGAGTCGGCCGGATGCGGTAGCCCTTGTACTCAACCGCTGCCGCGGGCGGCCCGTCGGACTCGCCTCCTCGGCCGCCGGCGAGGCGGCTCCATGCCGCTTTGAGTTTCGAGAACATGAATCCTGTGGCCTTCAGAGCCGTCATTTGCCGTCGCATCCCTTGCAAATCACTCAAAATAAGGCCACACCCTTAGTCTTGAGTCCGCCCGATGGCTCATGAGCCCACGTAATCAATCTTCCCAGGGTCTTCCCAAAATGAAACTTACCGAGGCGACTGTTGCCGCGATCACCTTAGACCCCCGCCAAAACGAGGCAATCACTTTTGACGACGATATCGCGGGCTTTGGCCTGCGGCTACGCGCTAGCGGATCGCGGACATTCGTTTTCCAGTACAAGATCGGCGGCAAGCACAGACGAATGACGTTGGGAAAACATCCGGCACTAAAAACGGCCGAGGCACGCAAGACCGCAGCAAAACTATATGCGGATGTGCGACTCGGTAATGACCCGGCCAGTGCGAAGGCTGAGAAGCAGGGTCGTGCAGCCGAGACATTCGGCGCTATTCTCAAGACCTATCTGGCACGACGGCGCGGCACGATCCGAGCATCTTCCTACGGGCAGATCGAGCGGCACTTGGACCTTAATCTTCGCCCCTTACACGGTCTCAACCTAGCGTATCTGGATCGCCGCGCTATCGCCGCACAACTGGCTCGTATCACCATAGAGAACGGGCCAGTACACGCGAACCGCGTCAGAACGTCCCTGAATAAGTTTCTCAATTGGTGCTGTGGTGAAGGACTGACTGAAACAAATCCAACAGCTTTCACCAATCAAAACCCGGAAAGACCACGCGACCGTGTTCTAACCGACAGTGAATTGACAACTATCTGGAAGGCGCTCCCGGATGGCGACTACGGTGACATTCTCAAACTACTAATCCTCACCGGACAGCGTCGCCAGGAAATAGCCCGGTTACAATGGTCGGAAATCAATTTTGAGCACGATATAATTGCTCTGCCTGGTACTCGTACTAAGAATCACCGGGCACATTTTGTCCCAATTACCCCCGCCGTTCGCGGCATCTTGGAAGCGCGCCGAAACAATGGTCGGGAGCTTGTGTTCGGTATGGGGCAGGGGGCCTTCGGTGGCTGGACACGCTGTAAGGCTCGTCTTGATGCTGCAGCGAAAATCGCTCCATGGGTAGTACACGATATCCGGCGATCTGTTGCCACGGGCATGGCTAACCTGGGGATTCTGCCGCACGTCATCGAAGCCACGCTGAATCATATCAGCGGCCATAAAGGCGGTGTCGCAGGCATCTACAATCGCGCTGCTTATGAGGCCGAAAAAACGGCAGCACTAAACCGCTGGGCCGAGCACGTCGCCGCAATTGTCGAAGGGCGCGACAGCAATGTCACGCCGCTGCGAAGGTCATGACTACACACCGAAAAAAGCGCGGGCGTCCGCCGTCTCTATGGCATGGGCCGAGAGGAAAGGAATTTGTCACGGCGGTACGTCTCGCTGCGTGGGACCGGCGACCAAAAGGGAAGGGATCAATCGCCCACGCCATCAACGTCGTTGTGCGGCGACAGCGCAGATTTCCGGAACTTCAAAAATATTCGAACCGTTATTTGGAAAAACAGTTTTTGGCTGCCGAGAAGTTTTGGAATCCATATCGCAAGCTTCGCAAGCTATACGAGGCTTCCAAAGCCAAAGCTCGCACCTTGATCGGGGGCTAGTTGCGCTGCCCTGATCTGTCTTTGTCTCTTCGTTTAAACGCGGTTCCACAGCCTCCACAGTTTCCACAGCCAGAATTACTGGAACAAAAAGTTGAATTAGTGGAACAGGAAATCAGGTCACGGCTCTTTCATAAATTCGCGCCGACCTTATTTTGGCCTCGCAACACAACAACGAGGCCAGTATGCCAACCGAACACCAGTCCGAAATCGATGATCTGCGCACCCGCTTGGCGCGGCTGGAGGCGGCTGCATCGCGACCGCGCGGCCGCACAAACTTGCCCGGTGCCGCAAGGTATTTGGGCCTCAGTGAGGAAACCCTGCGGCGCAAACATGCACGCGGAGAAGGTCCGCCGCGAACGAAGATAGGATCGCGCAATTGGTCCTACTCGTATCGCGACATTGACGCGTGGCTCGCCGCGCAAGAAGGCAGCTACTGAAAAACGAAGCCGCCGGGGGATTCTGGAGGGAATCCCCCAAAGCGGCCAAAGCTAGATCGTCCGTTCGAAGGCTGACGTTCTAGCGCAATTCGACCCCCGCCGCCAAGCGGCAATCGAAAACCAGAACGTCATGACAACCTCATTTGAAAAACTGTGCCGCGAGGCCGACCGAAAAAAGAGGAAGGCTGAGCGGGCAGCAAGGCGCGAGAAAGCGAACGGTGGTGCAAAGCCCGAAGCACCGCCGCCGCCAGCACCAAGCATCGAAGAGTTGGAGGCCGCCGCCGGCGATTTGGTGAGTTGCCACGACGTCCTTAGCCGGTTCGGCAGCGAGGTGGAGAATGCCGGACTCGTTGGGGAAACCAACAACGCAAAGATCCTATATCTTGCTCTGACATCACGGCTGTTCGAACGGCCGGTCTCTGTTGCCATCAAAGGTGTTTCTTCAGTAGGCAAGAGCTTCACCGTTGAACGGGTTTTGAAATTCTTTCCGCCGGCCGCCTATTTCGTCCGTACCGGCATGTCCGAGCGGGCAATCATCTATTCCGACGAAGATTATCGCCACCGCTTCATTATTCTCTTCGAAGCGTGCGGCATGACCAGCGAGATGCAGAGCTATCTCATCCGCACGCTGCTGTCGGAGGGGCGAGTCATCTACGAGGTCGTGGAGAAAACCAAGCTAGGACTACGGCCACGGCGAATCGAGAAGGAAGGTCCGACCGGCTTAATCACCACCACGACGGCGCCGAAGCTGCATCCCGAGAATGAGACACGTTTGCTCTCGCTTGGTGTGATCGACACGCCACATCAAACCAAGGCGGTGATGCAGGCGCTGGCGGATGACGCCCAGGCCAACACCGTTAGCTATGCCCAATGGCATGCGCTGCAGAGTTGGCTCGCTGCTCACCAGCATGGGGTGGTAGTGCCGTTCGCCGCCACGCTGGCGGATTTCATCCCGCCTGTCGCGGTTCGGCTCCGGCGGGATTTCAAATTGCTGCTCACCCTCATCCGCGCCCATGCGCTCCTACATCGGGGAACCCGTCAACATGATCCCGAAGGCCGCATCATCGCGACGGTGGATGACTACGCGGCCGTGCGTGAGCTCGTGGCCAAACTCTTCGCCGAGGGCATCGAGGCCACGGTCCCCGCGACGATCAGGGAGACGGTGGCCGCCGTCGAAGCCTGCGCTGGCGTTGGAGAGATTTCGCTCGCCGCCCTGGCCCAGAAAATGAAGCTGGACAAGAGCGCGGTCCATCATCGGGTTCGAAAGGCGATTGAGCGCGGATTCCTCGTAAATCGCGAGGAAAAACGCGGCATGCCGGCCAGAATCGCTACCGCCGACCCGCTTCCGGACGAGATCGAGATCCTGCCAGCGCCCGACGTCCTGGGGGACCGTTGCAGTGTTGAGGTCCCGATGGAGGGGATAAAGAAGGAAGATGCCGAGGAAGAAGATGAAGACTCCGAGGCTGAGCGGCCGGAGCCTTTATTACCCCCCGATCCGCACTTCAACACCTCAACACCCCCGTGCGGCAGTAACAGTGTCCGGCGGCCGCCCACCGCTGACGTGGAAATCTGCGCCCAATGCGGGGCGGCCGATCCTGGCCCATTGCTGCATGTCTTGGTCGCCGAGGGCGAGGTGCGGTTGCACAGGGAGTGCCGCCGTTTCTGGCTTCGCGATCACCCGCAGCCGAAGGGCACCGTCATCCCTTGCGTGCAGATCGCCGAGGTGGCCGCGACGGGGACGCTGCAATGATCGCGTTTCATCCGCTCGCTGACATTTTCCCCCTGGTCGAAGGGCAGGACTTCGCCGAGCTCGTGGACGACATTCGCGAGCATGGGTTGCACGAGCCGATTGTCGTTTACGAGGACAAGATCCTCGACGGCCGCAACCGCTATCGGGCCTGCGAGGCTGCGGGCAAGGAGCCGACGTTCGCCGCCTACACCGGCGACGATCCCGTTGCCTATGTCGTCAGCCTAAACCTGCGGCGTCGGCACCTGGACGAAAGCCAGCGCGCCATGGTGGCGGCCAAGCTGGCGACGTTCGGCCACGGCGGAGATCGGAGCAAGTCGCCAATTGGCGACTTGACCCAAGCTAAGGCCGCCGATCTTCTCAATGTTGGCAAGCGCAGCGTGGAACGCGCGGCCGAAGTCCGCGACCACGGTGCCCCTGAATTGGTTCGCGCCGTCGAACAAGGCGCGGTGTCCATCACAGCCGCCGCCGACATTGCGGGCCAGCCAATAGACGAGCAGCGCGAGATCGTCGCGCGCGCGAGCGTGAAATACTCGAAGCCGCCAGGTCCATCCGCGCTAAGCAAGCCGAGCAGCGCCGCGCGGAGCGGCTCGCCAGGGTCGCGGCACAAGCCGACGCTGGACCGCTTCCGCGAGATCGCAAATATCCAGTCATCCTGGCCGACCCGCCATACCGTTATGACTTCTCCGACACGAGCAGCCGCGCGATTGAGGCAAAATACGAGACCATGTCGCTGGAGGAGATCTGTGCTCTGCCCGTGGGCGAGATCGCCACGCCAATCGCGGTACTGTTCCTATTTGTCCCGTCCGCCATCCTCGAAGAGGCGTTCGAGATCATCGAGGCTTGGGGATTCACCTACAAGGCCGCTGCGGTGTGGGAGAAGACGAGCGGATTCGGGGAAGGCCACTACTTCCGCCAGCAACACGAGCACCTGCTCCTGGCAACGCGCGGCGACATGCCGCCGCCGCCCCCGCGCTTGCGCCCCGCGTCGATCATCAAGGCCCCGAGGCGCGAGCACAGCCGCAAGCCATGAAGCCTATGAGATCATCGAGCAAATGTATCCCACGCTGCCGAAGATCGAGCTATTCGCCCGTCGAACGCGACCAGGATGGGCCGCTTGGGGCAATGAATCGGAACGGCCGCATGAGTCGATGGCGACGGCACAACGAGGAGAACTAAAAAATGGGAATGGATGTGATCGGCAAGAATCCGAAGGCTCCTGGGTGGGACAGGCGGCTCAATGCCGAAGGTACTGCCCGCACATGTGAGACGGCAATTAAAGCCAACGGTATGCGACCTATCCGAGGCTGATTGCAGTGCATGCCGCGCCGGATCGGGGCGCGGTGTGCGCGGCAACCATCGACACTAGAAATGAAAAAGCTATTCCTAGCCGGAATCGCGGCGTTTCCATCTCTAGCCCTCGCCAGCTCCATCTCCATCTTGCAGAGCAGCTTTTTCAAACGCTCGAATGATAGCCCTCCAACCGGCATCCGGATTGTCCACAATAAACCTGTCCATAGCGGCTTCGACATCGTTGGGGTATTGGTATTTCGTCATTGCCGTCCCTCCCTATTATGTACATACACCAGCGGCCTTCCTATTGGCTCGCGATTCGCGCGGTCGCCGGTGATCATGACAGCTACCAAATCCTGAACCCGCCGCTTGTCTTTAAGAACGTAGCGAACTTTTGCACCGCCTCGACGCTGTCGCTGAACTGATAATTGCGACTCCATCGCGATAGCCCTCGCCGTCACAGGCGTTGCACTTGATCCCGTTCTTGAGATCGCCCGCACCGCATTCGGGCACTTCCCGACGTGTGCCAGTGCCTTCACATATTCGGCACGGCTCATTCGGCGTTGCTTCTTGTTCGGATAGATGCGGGCATAGGATTCGGTTTCGGCCCGCGTCTAAGAAGTAGCGTTTTCACTAATATCTCCTAGCCCCGCTTTGCGTGCCTTGGGATGGCGTTTACGGGCTCCCTACGGGGCCACCCGTGGTGGTGGCACCCCCTGCTCAGGTGATAGCCGGGACCATCCTTGGGATCGCAAACATGGCTACCAACGCTCGGGGCCATTAGGGGCTACCGCCCCATTAGGGGCGACGCAATCAATCGAGATGAATAACGCATTAGCCCTTTAGATGTTCTTTGGCACTTGCACCTTTGTCAATTAATTAAAATGCCCATACTACTTTGGATTAACAGGCCGATATCGCCTAGGGCCGAACCTTTCATCGTACCCGCGCCTACGATCCGGTGTCTTGTTTATCTGCACCAAAGACTTGTTCGTCGGAGCCAAGGTAGAGACCCCGGCCACACGGGGATACGTGGCTGGCCGGGGTCCGCTCGTGGCGAGGTCTATACAACCAAAATGAGCCTTCGCCAGCTACGCGCCTATATCGACCAGCGTTTCTTCCAGCAGCGCAGGCAAGCCAAGCAGAGGGGTGTCGAGTGGCAACTCGATTACTGGCGATGGCTGGAAATCTGGCAAACCAGCGGTCATCTCCATGAACGCGGACGGCAAAAAGGCCAATGGCAGATGTGTCGGTTGGCGGACATCGGCCCCTATGCCTCCTCGAATGTCCGTATCGACCGCATGGAAATCAACGCCAGCGAGGCGCAGATAACCAAGAATCGTATTCGCCTCGCCCGTCAGAAGGCCGCCTGTGCAGCTGCCGGAACCGCAGGTATCACCACCGCCCCCTCCACCTGATTTTTCACAGAATCGCTTCCTAATGGCTATATCGGCAGTATAGATAACCCCCTAACCCCCTAACCAGGGATATACCTATTTCATAGTACAAAAAAACCCCCTATTAGGCCCCAGTTCTGGATTCGGGTCCCATTTACAGTTCTCGAAGCGAACTCGAACCGGCGGCCCCGGCGGCGGCCAGCGGGTCCTGGGGGTATGCACCGGACCCAGTGCGCCGAAATTTCGTTCTCGAGGCAACTGACGAAGAATGAGCTATTGTTTGCACAGTCACCCTCAATGATATCAATGACTTAGCTTGGTCGAGCACGGAAAGAGGCGAGATGACACAAGATGTGGTGGTTACTCCCCATAAGTGTACGCGGCAAATATGCAGAAGGCCACGATAAGGAGAATCATAAAAATAGCGAATGTGTGCATGATGTCCATGGCTTTAGCTTGCGTCTGTGCCTCTAGTGTCGAGGTCTAAAGTGCGCTGCGATGCACTCGAGCGCAGCTATGAAGGCACCGTTAGCCTCGACCGCAAGCTCTATCGAGCTTTGGCGACGGCATAGGGTGTTTGGCCTGCCGCGATTCGCTCAGCGATTTGCTGCCGTAGTTTAGGGGCGATGCCACTCGGCATCGACCGGCACACAGCAGCCAAATACGGCTGATTCACAAGGCCCTGCTGATCTTTGATTTCATTAATGAATTTCAATGCACAAATCGCTTTCAAAAGCGGCAAGAGCACACATCACGATCCGGGCATCTCTGGGAAACGAGCGGGGAATGAACTGAGCGGGAAACGAACGGGAAGCGCCAGTCATCGTCAACCGTGCCGTCAGCGGCCGCTCGGATGGCCTCGGGCATCGCGGATTTCCTCAAGCGACTCGACGAAGACGTCGTTTGGCCTCGATCGCCAAAGAAATCTCGTCGTCGGAAGGGTCGTTAACCCCCACACAGACTGCAATAACAGCCGGCCAAGATCACGGGGGGATTTGGCATGGGAATAGTCGGTAGGGTCATAGGAGTCATCGTGCTTGGCTAGACCGAAGACTTTAGCTAGGCCGAGTTCAGATGATACGATATTCCCGACGTCTCTCTCGTCTTCGGCCATCCGCGAGGCCATGTCCAATCTGCGTCCGATACGCTCGCGGGAGATGTCTAGCTTTGGGTCGAGGCGGGCTAAAGCTTGTGCCTGCAGCTCCCGGACGCGTTCGAGGATCGGCTTAACTTTTCTTAACAATCGGGAGGCGGCGGCTTCTGCAGCCGGCTCGGTAGTCGGCGAATATCCAGCCGCGAGATATGCGGCTTTCTGAAAAGGCCGAAAATCATGCAAAAAAAGCCTGAATCGGGCTCATGCGATGCAAAAGCGCGAGCGAGCGTTTTCACGTCTAACGCCAACCATCCTCAATATTCTCAAGCTCAATGCCAACGTGGCTTAAGCTCATTCCCAAAGGTTACGTGCTTCTGTTCCAAGCTTGCCTTGAGCACGCATGAGCTTTTCACCTAATTTCCGTGTCAGGCGTTCACGTGTCCGACGGAAGAGGCGTGAGTGGCTATCGAGGAAGTCTGCAATTCGTGCGGCTTGTAAGACTGGGCGTTAATTTTGATTGACGGCCTGCGAGCTATAGATACCGCCGATGCAATGTCGGCAAGCCAAACGTCGACTGTGATAGTACAGCCTCAGCACTGGCCTGCCACAGTTACAAATGAATGCATGGCGAAATCCGAAGCCTGTATCAATGTGCTTAAAATTGAATGTCTGAATTGGACCTATTTGCCCACGATGCAGTGATGGATGATGGAACTCGACGGCTTGGAATGAAACCTTTGCACTGGCTATTTGTGGGAATCGAAACGAGATATTAGGCAGTATATAGGTTTTGTATTCGTAGGGCGAGGGAATATTTAGGTTTTTTGTGTTGATCGACGGTAATTGCTCAAGAATAGGGCGAGGCGGACGTTCTTTCGGTCGACGTCGCAGTCCTTCAGCTAATTGCCGGGGCATCATCGTATGTACATTCCAATTGGGCGGTTTTTGAATTTTTCCACCACTGGTAAAAAATCCCAAAACCTCATTGAATTTGCTCTTGGACGCTATCGCGAATTGCCTCGAGCTGC